>Ga0315291_10001423_pt1 | contig 31952 bp, 26 predicted proteins | sample YL17G12_20_MG_FD_203070 | JGI IMG/M metagenome (GOLD analysis project Ga0315291, IMG submission 203070) | Sediment microbial communities from Yellowstone Lake, YNP, Wyoming, USA - YL17G12_20 | ecosystem: Environmental > Aquatic > Freshwater > Lake > Sediment | place: USA: Wyoming | collected...
AAGAAAGGCTGAAGTCTAACCGAAAAGTTCTGTGTATTGTACCCTCAGCTCCACCAATCATTACTTTCCCACACCAGAAGGTCGAGACCTTTCTTGAGGTCGCCATAGCTCGCACTCCCCAAGACGGGAGGAGTGAGCCATGGCAAACAAAGCCCTTACCCCCGAGCTAGATCACTGCATTCAACTTGGTCTAGCCCCTATCCCACTCAAGCCACGCTCAAAGGAGCCCTTGGTCAAGTGGGGCAACGACTGGAGTCCCGTGCCTCAAGACTTGGAGCTGTGGGCAGCTAGGGGCGACCCATTCGTTCAAGCACGGCAACAGCCAATACTAATGCAACCGGAGGTGACCCATGTATCGGTCACATGTTGTTCAATTCGATGTTCATACGACGTTCAGATGATGGTCAAGACCTTGGTCATCTTGTTCAGAAGGTCCGGATGTGGACCGCCCCCACCCTAGCAGACTCTTACAGAGGGGTATTGGAAGGAGGTACTAGAAGATGGAAGAGCTATCACCACGCAAGAGGCTAACTGTCGTCAGAAAATACCTGAGTGGGTACTCCTACGACGCCATCGCATCCCGCACCGGCGTCAGTAAGGGAGCCGTGGCAGGTATTGTCTCTGACCTGAAGGCTGGTCGAATCCCGGAGGTCCAGGAACCGGCCGAGCAGATCGATCTGCTGCGGGAGGTTGCGGTGGAGTTCCGCAAGGCCAACATCACGCCTGAGCGGGCGATAATCGGTCTCACTGTCCTCTCCCGTCTTCAGGAGTTGCAGATCGAACCAGCCGAAATCGACCGTTGGGCTGCGGTATACAGGCAACTGGGACAAGATGAAGCCACGATACAAGCGTTCGTCCGTACAGCTTTGCTTCTTGAGGAGATCCGGGAACCCTCTGGGCTGACACTCGAAGGGTTGGAGGCGCGAGTCCAGGCGCTCCAAAAGGAACTGGCCCGGCTCGAGCCGACGGCGAAGGAACTGCGGCAGTGCGAGAAGAGCCTCCAGGATTCTCAGAAGCAAGAGAAGGCGGCCGCCTTGGAGGCAGTCCAGCTCGAGAAACGCCGTGATGCGTTGCGTGTCGAGGTAGCTGACAAGGAGAAGCGCGAAGCCGAACTGGCCCGGCGCGTCGAAGTCCTTGAGCAGAGAGCCCAGACAGCCGAAGAGAGGCTGGCTGCCGCAAGAAATGGGCTGGCACTCCTAGAGAAGCTGGGATTATCGCCAGAGGGGTTGTCAGGCATCGCCCAGAGGGTGGACGGAATAGCCCAGCGCCATGGCATGAAGCCCAAGGCCTTGCGGGACAGGCTTCTGTCTGAGCTTGAAAAACTGGATGAATCCCTGAGTCTCGATGTTCTCATAGAAACCAGAAGAACTGAACTCGCCAAGATCGAACAGGACCTAGTGCAAGCCAAGGATGAGACGACAGCAGAAAGGGCGGCTTTCAAGGAACTGCGCCAGGAGAAGGCGAGGGTTGGCAATGTGATGCAGCAGGAGATGTCCCGGGTTCGGGAAGAACTCAATTCAATCACAAAGACTGCCAGAGATGCCACGAAGGAGATCTCACAGGGCTTGAGCACTGACATGGCCAACGCCTCGGCGGGAGTAGTCAAGCTCACGAATATGGCCATAGAACTGGGACGCGCCTTCGGCCGATACGAAGGCATCGCCAATGCCAACGAATGGGCCCGCGTGTTTTCTTCTCTCATGACGGGGAAAGGAGACATCACTGCCGTGCAGCTGAGGGTGGCGGGTTTAACTGTCCTCAGGGCAGTGAATGACTGGCCGCAGAGAAGCGGAGCCCAAGGCCCCTTGCCAGCAGAACTGGCGGCAAGCCTGGGTTCCGCTATCAGGGAGATGGAGAAATGGCGACCGTGATTCATCATAGTCAGTTGGTGGAGAGTCTGGGGAGCCGAATCGACGCACAGGCTAGGGCATTGGCGGAGATTGCGAATGTCCTTGCCGCAGAGGCTGAAAGGTGCCACCGAGCCGATCAGGCCAGCTGCATCGATGCTCTGCAAGAGCATGTGTTGCTGCAAGTAAGAGGACTTCAGCGCGCGGAAGAGTCAGCACGCTTAGACTTCAACAGGGCCAAGCCCGGGACGAGTATTGCCAAGGCCATTGGCACTGGCCTTGGGGCGTGGCTGAGCAAGAATACGGATCCCCTTCTCCGGGGTATGGAGGTTCTGAAGAAGGAACTGGACAAGACTGCTCCCTTTGGGAACGTGGTGGTTACAATAGGACCGAGAGCGACGCCCCAGAGACTGGACGTGATTTCGCTATCCCAAATGGCACGGGAAAGCGGCACATCAGAATCCGAGACTGTGACCGCCCTGGAGACCAAGGGCTATCGAGTGGGGAAACCCGAAAGCCTCCTCACGGCTTTGGATAAGCTGAGAGAAGGCGTCCTCAGTGGAGCAGTAGTCCTGCCAATCACCAAAGAACAAGTCCAGGCCTGCCTGGCTGCCAGTGCACCGAACGCAGTGAGGGCTTGTCTTCCTGCCCCGACAGCAGTCGCGCCGGCACTCCGGCCTAGATACGCCTTCTCACGTTTCAGAAACAATGGATCGCCCAATTCCACGCCCAGTGGCCATGCGTGGTGCTAATCGCAAATAATGGAACGTTTGTATCCAACCGCAGGTTGACACTCTCCATTCTCCGGTGCTATTGTCCGAAAGGGAAGCCCACGCGCCCAAGTGGGGGTGCAAAATGTCTTATCCCAAGTGTGGCAGCGAGTACGAAAGCGGTCACATCTTCTGTGCGAATTGTGGCACGAGACTTAGTGAGGGTCACGGCCAAGGTCAGGGTCATGACCAGAGCAACATGGTCATCTGGTTTGATGACTACTTGAACTGGACGCTGGTGCTAGCAATGGTCGCCATAACTGTGTTCTTTGTCGTGGTGGCAGGTGTGACTGCAAGCGTGTCATCAGACTCTGACGCCGCGGCGGTCAACGGGGGGGGTCATGCTGCTGTGCATTGCCTTGAGCATGGTTGTTGGAGCTTGGGTTCTGAGGCAGAAGGGCCGGAGCCTGTGGTGGGTTCATTCTTGTGATCAAAGCAGGCTCTTTCCATCCAAGCTGAAGCTCGAGATGATAGGGCGTTGTGGACGTATTCCCCTTGGCCAGATCGAAGACGAGGTCGTAGATGTTCTGTACGAAGTGTGGTAAAGAGCAACAGGAAAATGCAAATTTCTGCGCCTACTGCGGTGTACGTCTACGCCAGAAGACCACGGTGCAGCCAACAGTAGACGCCACCAACGTTCTCCGCAGGACCTTCTGCACCGCATGTGGAAAGTGCGGCGACGTTGACGCAGGTTGCTGTGACTATTGCGGCGCCGGTGGTGCGAGTCTAGTCATTGTGGAGACGTCCAAAGACCAGCTTGAATGGGAACAATACACCAAAGTGCAGCCAAGAAGGAAGGTCCCTACACCGAAACAGAGCAAACTCGATTTGCCCGTTGCTCCAACCCCAAGCGGGGGAGTGCTCACAAGATGCCAAATGTGCGGCAAGCTAGTTGATCCCCTAGAGCGGCGGGATTTCTCCTCAGTGGGTCTCCATTCTTTGTGCGTCAGATGCCTGCAAGTCTGGGAGGAGTTTGAGGAGCTTATGAGAAAATGGGGCCCTTTGGCAAAGGAGAAGGGTTCGCTCAGTATCAAAGAAATGAAAAGGGATGAAGTCCTCCAAACGGAGGGCTTGAAAGTGTGGGAGGATTTCTTCTTGTGGGGGAGAAGAGCAAGGGATGCAATTACAGGACAGTCAACCAGCACCAGGCCGGTGCCGGACTTAACCACCAGGGCCGGAAGGAAAGAGGCAAACAAAGAAGCCAAAGAGACTGACTCGATAATTAGACAGTTTTTCAAGAGACTGAAGTAGCCCAAAGGAAGTGTCGGGCTGAGCAGGATAATCATATGCCATGGTCTCTTGATTCGTCGATGAGCCAAACCCTTTCAAACACATTATCGAGAGGAGTGAGTCCAAGTCCGTTCTGGCGGTGACGGCGCTGTGTAATGCACTCCACATATCGCGAGGATCGTTCCGGACAGCATTGCGAGCCTTCTCCTCAAAGCAGTCAGCTTTCCAATACTCCACGCTCTGTAGGAATCTCTTGACTCGATCTAGGGCATGAGATTCCATGTCAGCAGCGTTCCTCAAAGGAAAGGTGTTCCCAAGCTTACTGAGCCGGCTGCCATCTTCTTGCGTCGCCACCTGGTCACCCGATTGAGCCGTCCGAGAAACCCGCCATCCGTCTAGCGATTATCTGTCCTTTTGTCCAGCGCTGGACCGCAAGTAGTCTATGTATGATTTGGGGCGTTGCGTTGTGACCATCCCTCATGAATACAGAGACTTCCGGCATATGTGAAAGCCGGGAGCGACCATGGTTGGCGCACGGTCATGCGGTCAGACGTATTGACTTTGGCAGGCATCTGCCTCTGGGGGGAGAAACTGAAGTTAAGAATGGACAAGGCCGTGCTCGGCCAAATCGTTGTTATCCCAAGGAGGACTGGATATGGGTCAAGAATTCTATGAAGAGTTGAAGGCGTTGGTTGGGCAGGAGGGGCCCCGGCAACAGGCTGTTGATGAGGTCTGCAAGCCGATGATCAGGCACTGGTGCGAGGCGATGCAGGATGGCAACCCCTTATATACCGACGAGGAGTATGCCAGGAAGAGCAAGTACCGCAGCATTATCGCCCCACCCACGATGCTGCTGGCCTGGACCATGCCACCCCTGTGGCCCCCACGGCAGCAGCCGCCCCATCCCTTTGAGCAGTTCCTGGAGAAGCTCGACAAAGCTGGCTACTACGGGATAATCGTCACCAATGTGACCCAGAAGTACCTTCAGCCCATCTTTCCCGGGGACCGCATAACGTTCACCTATAAGGTTACCGATATCTCGCCGGAGAAGAAGACGGGCTTGGGACTGGGTCACTTCGTGACCACTGGTTTCATCTTCACTAATCAGAAGGGGGAGACGGTGGGCAACCAAAGCTTCACCGTCCTCAAATATCGCTTCGGACCCTAACGCGGTGGAGCCGATACGGAGGTAGAGATATGGCTTGGACGTCACTTTATTGGGAAGATGTTAAGGAAGGACAGGAGCTTCCCACAGCAAATCTGGATGTTACACATACCACGATAATAACCGGGGCTATAGCCAGCAGGGACTTTACGCCGCTGCATCACGACAGCGGGTATGCGCAAAAAGTGGGTCAGAAAGACATCTTCATGAACAATGCGACGATCTGTGGGCTCTCAGGCAAGTACTTGACCGACTGGACGGGGCCTGAGGGGGAGCTGAGGGAGATCTCATTCCGCATTGGGACCCCGTGTTTCCCCGGCGACAAGATGAAGATGACCGGCAAGGTGGTCAAGAAATACACCGAGGGAAATCAACGGTTGGTGGACGTCGAATACGAATTCAACGTCGCACAGGGGCGCAACTGCGGCGGAAAAGGGATCATTGCTCTGCCTACGCGGGGACGATAGCCTCATTGGGATCAGAGAGCGCTCCTTCTGGATTCAATGGAGTTAAGTGACAAGGGGGTACATATGGCTCGAAGAGCGGGGATTGTGGCAGTGGCCCAGACCAAATACCACCCGAACAGGGTTGACGTAAATGAGGCGGAGTTGGCCTATGAAGCGATAAAGCAAGTGCTGGAGGAGACGGGGCTCACTCTGTCAGACATCGACTCAGTCGTGACTTGCTGTCAGGACGCCTGGGATGGCAGAACGATAGCCAGCTTGAATCTCCAGCACGTTGTGGGAGCTCATTTTGGGCATGAGTTCACCGTGGCCGAAGATGGAATCAACGCCGCATACGTTGCCATGTCACAGGTTCTCTCCGGCGACCATGAGATCGTAATGGTGGAGTCCCATATGAAGGAATCTCAGGGCGAAAAGAGCCTGATTGAAAACGCTGGCTTCGATGCCATTCTTATGAGGCAACTGGGTTTGGACTTCACCTCAGCCGCTGCCCTGCAGGCAAGGCGCTACATGGACAAATGCGGCGTCACTTCCGAGCAGTGCGCCAAAGCGGTGGTCAGGAACCACCGCAATGCCAAGAAGAATCCTTTCGCCCAGGCGCCCATGGATGTTACCGTGGACGACGTCCTCCGGTCGGGGATGCTGGTGTCTCCCATCAGGCTCCTTGATGCCAAACCGATATCGGATGGCTCGTGTGTCATGATCATGGCTACGGAGCAGAAGGCCAAGAAGCTTGCCAGAAAGCCGGTATGGATAACGGGAGTGGCGAATTGTTATGAGACGCACTACCTGGGTGACCGGGAACTGGCTGATTGTGACGCTCTGGTGAAGGCTGCCATGAAAGCCTACAGCATGGCGGGCATCAACGATCCTCTGAGCCAGATAGACGTGGCCGAGATATCCACGGAGTATTCCTATCAAGAGCCCCTGTGGCTGGAGGGGCTTGGTTTCTGCGGCCGGGGAGACGGGGGCAAGTTGGGCGATTCCGGAACGATTGAAATGGGTGGTCGGCTTCCCGTGAACCCCTCGGGAGGGGTGCTTCCCGGCAACCCGAATTCCGTCGCGGGTATGGCACGCATCGCCGAAGCGGTGCTGCAACTCCGTGGCGAAGCAGGCGACAGACAGGTGAAGGGAGCCAAGGTAGCCTTGGCACATGGCTATACCGGTATCTGCGGGCAGCTTCAAGCGGTGATGATCCTGGCAAACACGTAGTCGGAGGTAGATATGGCTGTCAGAACAGCAATAGTAGGGGTCGGACAGACCCACCACACTACTAGACGAAACGATGTCAACATGGCAGAGATGGTCGGTGAGGCAGTGAGGGCGGCCCTGGCCGATGCCCAGTTGAGCATAAAGGACATTGAGGCCTTTGTCTTCAGCAATATGGAGGCCTTTGAGGGAGTCCTTCTGCCTGACCATGGGATGATTGCTGAAGTGGGAGCATTTGGTAAGCCCGGTTTCAAGGTCACTGGAGGCGGCACGACCGGCTCCGAAGCGGTTGGCGAGGGCTGCCATCTGATCTCTGCGGGCCTGTATGACGTGGTCATGATCGTGAGCTGGCAGAAGCACGACTGCGGCGATGCTACCGCTGGCATTTCCGCTGCTGCCGTCCCGACATTTGCCAAAGGGATGGTAACAGGGGCCGTCAGCGAGTTTGCCAAGCAGGCGCTGAGCTATATTAAGGTGTCCGGTGCCCGCGAGGAACACGCTGCCATGGTCCGGCTCAAGGCAGACCGGGGCGCGTGCAGAAATCCCTACTCTCACCTGAAGCTCGGGCTGGGGAGTATAGACGAGGTACTGCAGTCGCCGTATTTAGTGTGGCCTATCAGGCTCTATGACTTCTGCCCTCAATCGTGCGGTGCGTGTGTCGTAATCCTGGCCTCCGAGAAGAGGGCGAAGAAGGTTCACCAGAAGCCGGTTTGGGTGGCCGATTTCGTGGTCGTGCACCAAGAACCGTTCCGTGCCGGTAGCTTTGGCGACCCCACGGGAACAGAGACATACTCTCAGCATGTGGCGTGCGAGAGGCTCTACAAGAGAAACGGCATAACCGACGTTCGAAAGCAGGTCGACCTGGCGGAGATCTACGAACCCTCCACCTGGGAAGAAATGAGTCTCTATGAGCATTTCTATTTCTGCGAGAAGAACGAGGGCTGGAAGCTGATAGAGAAGGGGATAACCAACATAGAAGGAGACTTCCCGGTGAACTGTTCCGGGGGTGTGATAGCCAGCAATCCCATCGGTGCCACGCCTGTCCTTCGCATTGCCGAAGCTGCCCTCCAGATCCGTGGGGATGCTGGCGAGCATCAGGCTACCAGGGATGTCAAGACAGCTATTGCCACCGCCCTGGGTGGGCCCAACTGGACGGCGATGTTCCTGCTCAAGAGGTCGTTATAGGAGGCAATGAGATGGCAGAAGGATCCCCGACGAAACAGCCGAAGAAGCCGGAACAGCCAGAGTACATTCGTATAAAGTTCGATTCGCCCCGGCCCTACAACTGGTCCACGGGCAGATACCTGGGCAAGCTTTACGCGGAGGCGAAAGAGCACAAGAAGCTGGTGGCCAACCGCTGCCCGAAGTGCAAGCAGATGATAATGCACACGCCGACACCGGTCTGCCCCAAGTGCAAGGTGGACATGGGTTGGGACTGGGTCGAAATGCCTGAGACGGGCACAGTGTTCCAGTACACCTATCAAGTCTACCCGCTGTTTGACCCGCACCTGGGCAAGACTTTTGCCGATCCCCACCCTCCCGCCATCATACTGCTCGATAATGGCGTTTTCTTGAGGCACCGACTCGAGGAGACAGACACGAAGAAGCTGAAAGACGGGATGCGGGTGAAGGCCGTGTGGGAAGAGGATTACGAGAAGCGCGGCCAAGGCTACCAGGACATCCTGTACTTCAGGACGATCGAGGAGTAGGAGGTCACATGGCAGAATTAACCGAGAAGCTGGAGGGGATGGATGTCTGGGTTTATCACGGGAAGATACATATCCCGAATACGTATTCTGCCGGAGCTGTGGGCAGCCGGTTTCTCATTGAACTGAGAGACAATGAGAGGATCATGGGCACGAGATGCCCTGCCTGCAACCATGTTTACGTCCCTGCGAGGTCTGTATGCAAGGACTGCTTTGGCCAGCTGAGTGAGTGGGTTGAGGTGAGCCAGCAGGGGAAGCTGGTCACCTACGCCGTCTCCTATCAGGCAAACCCGGTCCAACCATCGAAGATTCCCCTCACATACGGCATAGTCAAGCTGGACGGGGCCGACACCGGTTTCGTCCACATGCTCGGGGAGGTCACTCCCGAGCAACTGAAGGTTGGGATGAAGGTGAAGGCGGTTTTCAAGGTCAAGGAAGAGCGCCAGGCCAGTATCCTAGACATCAAGTACTTCAAACCGCTGGTGTAGAGTGAGCACTGCCATGCTGGCAGTGCTCGACTCAATGAGGATCAAGGGGGGATATGGCCGGATTGCAGGCCAATGAGGGGCGGTGCCTACCCACCTGCTGGACGTTTTCACGCCTGGGTTGGAGTTCCGATATGGCGCTTTCGCCTTTCTAGCTGTTGGAGGGAAAGGAGGGACACAGAAATGAGCGTGGAAGAAAGGTATGATGTCATTATTGTAGGTGGGGGGCCTAACGGCGTGACGGCTGCGGCATATCTATCCAAGTGCAAGCTGAGCGTCTGCGTGTTGGAAGAGAAGCTGGAGGCAGGTGGTTCCTGTGAGACCACCGAGCCCATGGCTGGAGTGCGCATCTATCCCCACGCCCAGCTGATGTACGCTGCGCCCGCCCCGGGCTTCGAGCAACTGGAACTGCATAAATATGGCTTCCGCATGTCGTGGAGCCCGATAGACCTGGAAAAGTCAATGGGCCGCATCGGACAGGCCTCCAGCGAAGGAGTTGTGCCGCCTACTCAAGTGGACATGACGGGCATCGCCAAGATGAGCGGCCTTCTCGCCGATCCGCCGTTCATCAGGGACCTGATGCGCGCCACCTTCTGGTGCCCGCCGCACCCCCCTGAAGTGGAGGTAACGGATGAGACCGTCCCCTACATGCAGGTCTACAAGCAGCACCAGCCGGACGTGTGGACGCCCGAGCTGCGCGAGATGACCATGTTCGACTTCATGGACCAGCATATGGAGACTGAGTCCCTCAAGACCACACTGGCTTTCTCGGCCTGGGGGTCGGGAGCCGCCGGTCACTGGGAGGGGGTGGCCGTCCCCGCCTTTCTCAGCGTCATGCTGCTCCTGATGGCCGGCAAGTTGAGCTACCCTCGCGGAGGCCTGCACGCCTATTTCCACGCCATCCTGCGCTGTGCTATCAACCACGGCGCAGTTATTCGCACCTGCTGCCCCGTGGATGAGATTATCGTCCGCAATGGCCGGGCTGTGGGCGTGCGCCTCAGGGACAATGCTGCAATGGCGGAAAAGACCATCTGGGCCAACAAGGCAGTCATCGCCGCCTGTGACATCAGGCAAACCTTCCGAAAGCTCATCGGGCCGCAGCACCTGGGCCGGGACTTCCTGCAGAAGATAGATGATATCAGCGTCAAGGGGGGCAGCCTCTACGTTTCGACCTTCTTCACCCGCAAGCCCATCCAGTGGCGTCCCAAGTTCAAAGCGATGAACGAAGTTGCCATGGGTCCCGACAAGATCCCCTTCGGCACCGTCTATCCCGCAGACACGCGGGAACTCTACTTTGAGAATGTAGCGGATGTGGACAGCCATAAGGGCAATCCCGCGTTGCCGCCGGAGAAGCTGATGTGGCTATTGTCGCCCTCCCAGGCCTTCGACCCCACCGATTGCCAGCACCACCACCCCAAGGGATATGTATCGCCGCCCATCATGCAAGGTCTCACCCCGCCGGAGTATCACGTGGGAGGACCCGAGGCCATAGACAAGAAGAAGGATGAGATAAACGCCTACCTGCGCCAGGCCTACAGCCAGGCGCTGGAGGGCCTGGATGATGACAACGTCATCTACCACTGGTCCTCAACCCCGCATGAAAACGAGCTTCGCAACACCGGCCTCATCGGCGGCACCTGGTGTGGCACCCGGCACTGCCAGGACCAGCTATGGACACAGCGTCCACTGCCGGAGATGGCCCGCTACCGGACGCCCATTGATGCCCTCTATCATTGCCACCAGACTTCTGGGCATCCCGGTGGGCTTTGTTTGATGGCCATCCCCTATAACCTGATGCATATCCTGATCGAGGACGGGATTGTCCAGCCGGGCAAGTGGTGGTATCCATCGCCGTGGTACATACCGCAGCAGGGCAAGATCTCGGCCATACCGCCGAAGTAGGAACTGAGGAGGACATCATGCGAGAACAACCTATGTTCAGGATGTTTGAAGAGTTCCCTGACGAAACCAGCTGGGACGTGGTGATCATCGGCGGCGGCCCCAATGGCCTGATGGCCGGGGCCTATCTGGCCAAGGCCGGACTGAAGGTGGCCGTGGTGGAGAGGCGCTTCGAGGTGGGAGGCGGGCTGGCCACGGAGGAGATCATCTACCCTCTCTATTCCTCCAACCCCCACGTCGTCTATCACATGATGGTGGACTACATGCCGGTGATCCGGGACTTCAACCTCGATGACCACGCCCTGGTCTGGCTCAAGCCCAACTCGCAGACGGCCATGGTGTTCGAAGACGGCAAGTCACTGGTGCTGACCCGCATGATAGAAGACACCAAGGATTCCATCAGCAAGTTCTCGTTCAAGGATGCCATCGCCTTCGGCAAGGTCATGCGGACCTGGCGGCGCATCGTCAACGAGATAGTTGCTCCGGCCACGTACATACCGCCCATGTCACCCATCGACCTGTCCGTGGCCATGATGCGGACGCCCATCGGCGCGGAGATGCTGGAGATGGTGGACCGCAGCCCGCTGGAGATCATCAACGAGGTCTTCGAGAACGACCGGGTGCGCGCCATGATGCTCTACTCCAGTTGCATGTGGGGGCTGGACCCCAGGGAAACCGGCATGGGCTTCTTCGTGCCTCTGCTTCTGGACCGCGGTATGAACAAGTACCTCTGCTACGGCGGCTCGCACAAGTTCGCCGCCGCGCTGGCTAGGGAGATCGTGCGGAACGGAGGCCTGATCCTGGAGGCGGCTGAGGCCACGAAGATCCTAATGAGCAACGGGCACGTTGAGGGCGTCCTCATCGGGCATGAGGAGAGGATGCTAAAGGCCAAGGTGGTCATGTCGACCCTGGACCCCCAGACCACCTTCTTCGACCTGGTAGGCAAAGACAAGCTGCCCGCCTCGCTGAAGGATGCCGTTGAAAGCTGGAAGTACGACAAGTGGAGCTTCTACACCCTGCACGTCGCCTCGGAGGAAGCGCCGCACTATGCCTGCGATGACCCATGGGTAAACAAGGCCTTCATGACCATTTTCGGTTTGGAGAGCACCGAACAACTGCTGGCCCACTGGGACAATGTGGTGAAGGGCAACATCGGCAGCAACTTCGGCGGTCACTCCACTTGCGAAACCCTGTTGGATCCCTACCTAAGCCGCAAACCCGGCAAGCACGTCTCCTTCTTCCAGATGCACGCTCCCTATGAGATCGAGGGTGGATGGGACAGGAGGGCGAAAGAACTGGACGGGGCCATCCTGGCCAAGTGGCAGAAAGCGGCGCCGAACATGAAGAAGGCGAACATAATTGGCACCAACAATGAGACGCCGGAGGACATTGCCATCCGGTTCCCGAACATGCGCCGGGGAGGCATAAAGCACGGCGACTACCGGCCGGTGCAGATGGGCTGCTTCCGGCCCAACCAGGAGTGCTCTAGCACCAAGACGCCCATCGAGGGGCTCTACGTATGCGGCGTGTCCACGTATCCGGGGGGACTGGTGCTCGGGGGGCCGGGCTATCTCGGGGCCAACAAGGTAGCTGAGGACCTGGGCATCAAGAAATGGTGGAAGCCCACGCCGGAGATGGAGAAGTACGTCAAGACGTATCTGGAAACATAACCATTGGTAGTCAGAGCAGATCAGACATAGGGCGCTGCCCAAGCTAAGGGTAGGTGTCTATAGAAGGCGCTCTCGGAGCGTTAAGGAGGGTTGCTGTGGCAAGTCCAGAATATGACGTAATAGTGGTGGGAGCCGGCCCCGGCGGCTCCGCCTGTGCTGCCCTGCTGCAGAAGTGGGGAATGAAGACCCTGCTGTTGGAGAAGAACGATCGGGTGGGTGGCAAGGCGCTTAACATGCACAAGAACGGTTTCACTTACGAACTCTGGCCAGTGATGGGGCTGCCAAAGTTCAACTCCCAGTTCGAAAAGGTGTTGAAGGAGGTGGGGGCAGAGGCGCCCATGTCAGATGTCTTCCCTACAACAGGCAGCCTTGCCAACATAATGTCGGGCAAGGGCACTCTCAAAGACGGAGGATTCCTCTACAAGCCTCAAGGATCAGACAAATATGTGGGCTATGTCCTTGTTCCCCCGTTGCAGTTCCCTGACATGTTGACGAAGGACCCCGATGGGCTGGCCAAGGTCAATAAGCTCTTCGAGGATATGGCCTCCATGCCGCAGGACCAGCTCGATAGGCTAGACGATGTAACTTTCCATGATTTTATCACGCCATACAACATACCTCAGGGTGCTTACAGCTACTTGGCGTTGTTCTGCAACATGGGGTTCCTAGTGCCGGTCGACTTGTGCAGCGCCTCCGAGATGATAAAGACGCTGCGGCAGTACACCACTGGCCTCGGCTCGGCTTACTTCATTGGCGGGTACGCTAAACTCAGCGAGGCGTTTGCCGGAGCAGTGAAAAAGCACGGCGGAGAGGTCAAGCTAAGGACACGCGTGCGCAAAATCATTGTGGAGGATGGACGGGTTAAGGGAGTCCAGACCGATAAGGGTGCCTTCCGTGCACCTATGGTGGTGAGCAACGCCGGTATACAGCCAACGGTGCTCAAGTTGGTTGGAGAGGAGTATTTCGATAAGGGATATGCCAGCCGCATCAGGAGCTTGGTGCCATCACTGGGGCTCATGGGTAGCCGCTATTTCCTGGACAAGATAGTGTTCGAAGACTGCGCCTACGTTATCTACGATGACAAGTGCTGGTGGAACATGGAGCGCTATATGAAGGTGAAATCGGGTGAGATGCCCGATGATATGCTCATCCTCATCTTCAACCCGCAGGGCTTCGATCCGACCTTGGCCCCACAAGGCAAGCAGGTTGTGCAGACGGCTACCATGTGTGAGGCCGATCCCAAAATGAAGAACCAGAAGGCCTGGCTGGATGCCTTGGACAAGAAGATCGAGGAGTTTCGACCTGGATTCAAGAGACACCTGATCAGACGCGAGGACTATACCACCGCCGACGTTAGCCGCGTTACCAGAGATAGTGCGGTCCCCGGCCAAGGCGGCGAGTGCATTGGATTGGGACAAATAGTTGGTCAGTGTGGCAAGAACAAGCCGTCGCCCGTGGCACCGATCCAGGGACTATTCTACGTCGGCGTCGATGCCGGCGGTGATGGTATGGGCACACATCACGCTGTTGACTCAGCGGCCAAGGTTGCGCCCATTGTCCTTAGATATCACCAGACACATTGAGCATAGTGTGGAAATTCCGACCATACAGTTGAGAGGAAAGGATGTGATGGGATAAGGGGTGGGATGTTAAGTAATCGATGCACCTTACAATCATCAAGGAGGTAAAGGTCGATGAACACAAGGTCAAAACAGAATAGGATTCCCACAGAGGAGAGATTCAAGAAGGCCATGCCCTTCGAGTGGGGTTATGGCTCTACACCCCGGACCAGCAAGCTGCGGAACACGTTGCACTGGAAGGGGGCGGTTACCGAGAGCATACTGGTGAAGCCAGCAGAGGGGCTTGGGAAGACCGGGTTCCGCAAAGGCATCAGGATGGACATGGACAGGGCGCGGATCGTCACGGCGGCCTTTCGGGAAACCGAGGGCCAGCCGGCGCCACTACAGTATGCCCGCGTAGTGGAAAAGCTGTGCGAGGAGATGCCCGTCTTCATCAAGGACGGGGAGCTGATCGTTGGCGACCCTAATGGTGGAGCCAACAAGATCAGATGGTACCCGGAGACGAACGTCGACTGGATGCCAGAGGCGGTCACCACGGGAGGCTTCTCTCAGATTGTCACGGACGAGGAGAGACGGGAGATCCTCGACGAGATCTGTCCCTTCTGGGAGCGGAGGAGCACGGCAGGACTGATTAAGTCCTCACTGCCGGAGCAGATGGCGCCCACGATCACCACCTACGGAGCTGTCATATTGAATGTATGGGAGCAGGGGCTCATAATCCCGTCCTGGGACTTCGAGGTTCTCTTCCGCGAGGGACTGGCGGCGAGAATAGCGGAGGCCGAGGCTAGGCTCGCGGAGCTGGATGCCAGGGTCGAGGAGTTGGATCCGGCCGAATACCTGGCGAGGCGCTATGAGTACCAGGCGATGGTGCGCTGCGGCAAGGCGATAATTCGCTACGGCCAGAGGCTGTCCGAGACAGCCCGGCAGCAGGCAGCGCAAGAGCGCGATGAGAAGCGGAGAAGGGAACTCGAGGAGATGGCGGACATCCTTGAGCACGTCCCTGCGCATCCACCCCGAACGTTCCACGAGTGCCTGCAGTTCTACTGGACCGTCGAGGTCGTCGCCCACTACTTCGCTCATTGGGGCTACGGCAGCGGTGTGAGGTTTGATCAGATCTGGTGGCTGTACTACCAGGCGGACATCGAATCCGGGCGGATCACGCGAGAGGATGCGGTCGAGCTTGTCGAGTGCCTCTTTTTGAAGATCCAGGAGATTGGCGCACCGCTTGAGTGGCCCCCGAAGTTCGCCGGCGTATCCGGTGCCAACACTATGTACACAGCCAATATCGGCGGCATGACGGACGATGGACGAGACGCTACCAACGAACTCAGCTTCATCGTCCTGGAGGCGCTCGGAAACCTGCACCTGACCCAGCCACCGGTGGCAGTCCAATATCATGCCGGGATCTCTCCGGAGCTCATCTCGGCGGCGACTGATCTGTGCAGAACAGGCCTCGGGCACCCATCCTACTTCAACATGGATCTGCTGACGAGATGGGGAATCATGAGAGGGTATAGCGTCGAGGATTCCAAGCGGGTCATGCCGATCGCATGCGCCTCCTATAGCGTTAAGGGTACGGGTATGGTGGCCTCCGGCCTGGCGCCTGGTCTGGAGATGAACTGCCCCGCGGTCCTGGACCAGGTCCTGCACTTCAACGATCAGGAAGCCCGGTGCGGCCCCGTGGTCTTGCCTGCCGGCAAGAAGGCAACGGAGATGCAGTCGGCGGACGAAATCATGAAGGCCTACTTTGAGCATTTAAAGTACTACGTGAGGATCTTCACGGTTTCGTGGAACATCGCTCAGCAGGTGTTGATGGAGCGCAAGCCCGACCCATGCTACTCCTTGCTCCTGGATGAGACGCTCCAGCGAGGAATCGACGTCGTACAATTTCACAAGGAGCACGATACCTGGCCGGAGGTCACTCCTTTCGGTGCCATCAACGTGGTGAACTCGCTTGCCGCGATTCAGCGACTCGTCTTCGACGAGAAGAAATACACCATGGCGGAGCTGCTGAGGGCGCTGGACGCCAACTGGTCTGGGCATGAGGCAATGCGGCAGGATTTCCTGAACGCCCCCAAGTACGGCAACGACGACGACTTCGCCGATGGCTGGGCAAGGCGGCTCCTGATCGGGCAATGGGAGACTGTCAGCAAGTTCAAGGATGCCTGGGGCTGTTACTTGACGATGGATGGTAGCACTGCCGCCGGGCACACCATGATGGGTCTGGTGTCTCCCGCCAGCCCGGATGGAAGACTGGCGTCCAGCTCGTTGGCCGACGGCTCTCGGTCGCCGATGGCGGGAACCGATAGCGCGGGTCCGACCGCCGTGCTGAACTCGGTGGGCAAGGTGCCCTTCATGCACTCCGAGCTGTTCAATCAGCGCTTCATGCACACCTTCTTGGAAGGAGAGAATAAGAAACTCTTTGCCGATTACCTCAGGGTATGGCATGCGAAGGGAACATGCCCGCACATCCAATTCAACGTGGTGAGCAGTGAAGTGCTTCGGGAGGCACAGGCGAAGCCGGAGGAACATTCCGAGCTCATTATTAGGGTCGCGGGATACAGCGCCCACTTCGTCGACCTGCCCGTGTGGACCCAAGACAGCATCATTGAAAGAACAGAGCAGGCCCTAAGGTAGTTCGCGTCCTAAAGCAAGGTTGTGCGCACAAGATAGCGTGGGGTATCGCTCCCACGCTATCTTCACAGAGGCCTGTAATGAAGACCCGGGTGGGCTCACCCGTTTTGTCCACCTGCGCACAAGCGCAAGATCATCAGAGGTATAAATGATGTCAGACAGTGCAGATGAACAAAGGGGATTGATATTCAACATCCAGAAGTTCTCGATTCAGGATGGTCCTGGTATCAGGACTACCATATTCATGAAGGGCTGCCCTTTGTGTTGCCCGTGGTGCAGCAATCCTGAGGGAATAAGTAGCGAACCTGAGATTATGGTGGGCGAGCGCAAATGCATCGGATGCAAGAGATGTGCCGAAGCATGCAGGATGGGCGCCATCTCTTTCGTTAACGGCATCCGCACCATTGACTGGAAGTCATGTACCAACTGTCTGGAGTGTGGAAAGGTATGCCCTTCCCATGCCATCCAGGTGGTGGGGGAGTACAAGACCGCGAATGAAGCGTTCAAGATCGCTGCGCAGGACAGAGACTTCTACAACGCTTCAGGTGGTGGAGTAACAGTCTCCGGAGGTGAGCCACTAGTTCAGTGGGAATTCGTACGGGAATTCCTCAAGAAATGCAAAGGCGCTGGTTTTCATACCGCGCTTGACACGACGGCCTACTGTCCGTGGGAGCGCATGGAACAGGTCCTCAAGTACACAGATCTGATTCTCTTTGACATCAAGCACATGGACCCTGCGAAACACGAGGAAGAGACCGGAGTATCCAATGAACTGACTCTGGAGAACCTCCGCAAGGCCTCAAACTTGACCGCGACGAGAATCTGGTTGAGGATTCCACTAGTACCTGGTTTCAATGATTCGGAATCAAATATGCAGGAGACAGCCGAGCTTGCTTGCAGGACCGGAGCGGGGAAGGTGTCCCTACTGCCATATCACGGGTGGGGAAAGGGCAAATACTCCGGTTTGGGAAAGCAATATCGCTACAATGGAGCAGACGGCGCACTTGAACCGGACAGTGATCTGGTGAACAAGTGCAGGTCGATCCTGGAATCTCATGGGCTGGAAGTGACGGTTGGGAAATAGCTGCGACGTCAATGAGGGTTGCTGATATCATGAATCAATATCTTCTTGGTCCTCCCCATGGTCACAGTTTGTACAGGCACCTAAGCAACGTATCGCCGGGGTCAACTGAAGGGGAGGCCGGGCGGGCAGCAAGTTCGGGGCGCGAAGCCTGGTTCTGCAAGAGCGAAGTGAAGAGGCGATGGTGTTAGGAGGCGAGATGGCATCAGAAGATGTCTGGGCCGAGCTGAATGCAAGACTGAAGTATCCCCCGTCGGAGTATCTGCGCCGGATATTGCGGAAGCTGGCGACCCTCGAGGAGGCAAGACTGCTGCAACAGCTGCCGGCGCAAGCTGCGGAGTTCGCCGAGAAATCGGGGCTGGCTGAAGAGGCGGCACAGCGCAAGCTGCAGGAGTTCATGGAGCGCGGACTGATAATCCGCACCAGCAAGGGACTGTACTGCTTCCATCACGATATGACCCAGTTGCACGATTCCAACCTGTCCAGTGCGGAGAAATGGGTCGATACCGAGCTCCTCGACCTGTGGAGGGATTTTCGGGACGCAGAGTGGATGGAGACGCTGGGCGGCGGGCTCGGAGACTCGTATGTGCAGTTTCTGAAGGTGATTCCGGCATGGAAGGCCATGGAGCGGAGCCCGGACCGCGGCGAGCTTCTGATCGAGGAGGACATAAAGACGCTGATCAGAGGAGCGGACCCGGTTGCCGTAATTCCTTGTCCCTGCCGCAGGTCGATCAGGAGGTGCGAACTCCCGCTCAATGTCTGCCTGCATTTCAACCGTGGGGCGCGATATGCCATCGAGAGGGGCGCCGGCCCCCGCATATCTGCGGAAGAAGCCATTGCCATCGCCGGCGAGGCGGAGGAGGCAGGCCTAGTTCACACCTGGGCCTCCAGCGCACCGGAGAAGCTGACCGCAATATGCAGCTGCTGTCGGGAATGCTGTGACATCTTCGGTATCGGGATGGAGGTAGGCAACATAGAGCGGGTACTGCAGAAGAGCCGCTTCCGCGCCAATATCGATCAGGATCTCTGCAACGGCTGCCAGGACTGTGTTGAGAGGTGTTTCTTCAAGGCCATCGAGATGGAGAAGTCCCCCCGGTCCAAGAAGCTCAAGGCTGCGATCGATGAGAGCAAGTGCTATGGTTGCGGCCTGTGTGCCATCGTCTGCCAGCCTGAGGCCATAGTCGTGAAGTTGGCGCAGCCGCTTCCGAGGCCAGCAGACTCGGCGCCATCCGTGCCATGATCAAGACAACCTGACGAAGCGGAGACTGAGACCAGAAGGGGGCGAGTAGGTCGATAGTTAGCCCTTGCCTGACGCCGATCTTCATCATGAGGTCGTAGCCCAGCAATCGTATGTTAGAAAGGAGCCTGATGGACTTCCGTTATACCCAGGAGCAAGAGGCCTTCCGAAGCGAAGTAAGAGATTTCATTCATGAGTTGTTACCTCCTGGTTGGTATGGAGTAGACCCTGGACCTGAGGAGGAGGAGAGGGAGGAAGTTCACAAACTTGCCGTGGAGGCGTGGCGCAGGCTGGGGGCCAAAGGCTGGATAGGGTTGAGCTGGCCCAAACAGTATGGAGGTCAGGATGACCCGGTCAAGGACTGGATACTGAAGGAGGAGTTCATCTACTCGGGAGTGCCGGGGATGGACATCGGCGTGGTGCAGGGTGACTTGATTCTGGCGTTTGGCACCGAGGAACAGAAGAAGAGATTCATCCCACCCATCCTGCGTGGAGAAGTCCACTATGCCATCGGGATGAGCGAGCCCGGTGTCGGCTCAGACATGTTCGCCCTGCAATTGAAGGCGGTCGAGGAGAAGGACTGCTATGTCTTTAACGGACAGAAGATTTGGAACAGCGGCATCCAGCGTGCAGACTGGTGCGTGGTCTACGCCCGAACTGACCCCAACGCCCCGAAGAAGCATCTAGGGATCAGCGTCTTCATTATTGACCCCCGGAGTCCGGGGATTACTCTGCGCAAGATAACGCAGATGACCGGGCTGGCTGCGTTCTGCGAGGTCTTCTATGACAATGTGAGGGTCCCTAAGGAGAACCTCCTCGGAGAGAAGAACAAAGGGAAGGATGTCAGTATGCATGCCTTCGCCATTGAGAGGAGCTACGGGCTCGTCATCCTCCACAACGCCAGAAGATACTTTGAGCAGTTGGTGCAGTACTGCAAGGAGACGCACGTTAACGGACAGCCTTTGGCCAATGATCCGGTCATTCGAAGCAAACTGGCCGATTTGGCAATTGAGATTGAAGTTGGGCGTGCCATGGGCGAGAGACTGAACTGGATGGGAACCAAGGGAATGCTCACCGTGCTTCCGAGTTGCCAGAACAAGATCCATGGCGCTCGTGTTGCTCAGAAGGTAGCCAGTGTGGGCATGGAAATCCTCGGGCTCTACGGGCAACTGGAGGAGAAATCCAAGTGGGTGGAGCTGGGGGGCAGGATGAGGCACATGTATCTGAGTTCAAGGGGTTGGAGCCTTGCCGGTGGCACCAGTGAAGTGTCCAGGAATATCATCGCCGGGAAGTACGGACTGGGATTGCCCAGCTGAGAATTGACACCTGTCCCTCTTGGAGTGGGCGGAGACGCTGTGCGCCTGGGGCACGCTCCGCCCATGTTGCTGCAACCGTACTGTACCCCACCTCCGCCCTGACCTGGCATCCCCAATCCCTCTCTCCTCACCACCTGCAGCTCGGGTGAGACCAAGGCAATCGTAATACCCTCACTCGTGGAGGCACTCACTGCGCCTACCACGTTCTGAGTTGCGGTTCTTCCCCAAGTCGGATGGCAGGCGGAATTCCTAAACCAGGAGTCACCCTTCTCACAACGATCAGTCCGGCCCTGGGGTCTACCTGGTGTTGACAATGCCAGCGTTTTGAGGCATGATTGCCAGCGTCTCGTGGTTGTTGACAACCAGTGCAACAAGAATCAGTGAGTGTTAACGAGAATCAGGGGAAATGGCGATGACATTTGGGCAACGGCTCAGGGAACTGAGGGAAGCCAAAGGCATGAGCCAAAGAGAACTGGCCCGGAAAGCGTCCGTTAGCTTCGCTTACGTGAGCAGGCTTGAAACTGGCATTAGACCCCCACCGAAGGAAGAGGTCATCCTGGCTCTGGCGAAGGTACTTGGCGCCAGCGATGGGGACAGAGACGAGCTCTTTGGGCTGGCGGGAAGGATGCCCTCTGACTTGGCAGAACGAATAGACAGTGGAATGATAAGGATCTTGCGGTACCTTAGGCACAGGGCGGAGACACCTGCGCGCGAAGTGGCCACATTGCGGCGGCGGATGGCTGAGCTAAAGGCATTAGAAAGTGAAGACGTACCGCTTAAGGAGTTGCCAGGGGGACAGGGGGACACCTTCCGGACGATCATCGAGGATTCGCCGGACGGTGTGGTGGTTCTAGATAGTGATTTGGAGGTGGTGTATCAGAACCCTGCCGCCGGACGAATCCTGGGCTATAGACCGGGAGACTTCATTGGCAAGGATACGCTTGGGCTCATTCACCCGGACGATATGTTTAAGGCGGCACACAGGCTTTCCAAGATGATCCAGACGCCAGGTGACGCAAGTAGTCATGAGCAGTTGCGTGCGAGGCATGGGGACGGTACGTGGCGTGTGATTGATGTGGTCGCCAAGAACCTGCTTCAGAACCCTGCCGTCAAGGGAATAGTAATTCAACTCCACGAAGTCACTAGGCGCGCCCGGGACGAACGAGCATGGGCTGAGAATGCGGCGGCTTCAGTGATGGCGAAGGAATACCACCTGACGCGGAGTGAACACACGGTACTGAGTCTGCTCGCGGAGGGGCGGAGCAATTCCCAAATAGCGGAGGAACTGGTAGTGAGCCCTTCCACCGTGAGATTCCACGTCACCAGCGTACTCCACAAGATGGGTGTCACCAGCCGCACTGAGGCGGCCGCCATCGCGGTGCGTCGCCACTTGGTTGCCTGATTGGCTGCTGTCAACACTCGCTATCCGTCCAGTAACTAATCCCTCTTCCCGTCCAGTACCGCGCGAGAGATTCCCTATTATGATTTCCCTTGTTCCATCTGGACAACCTCTGTTGTGACCTGTTGGGTTCAGAACTACAGCTAGAGGCGAGAAGACAGGACTCCCGGTTTCTCGCTGCGAGTTGAAATATGCTCGCTCTGTCAAAGCCCAAGCGCCGGGCTTCTTGGGGAGAAGGGTCAGACATCAAATCCTTCATGTCGGGGGGGGAAATGCCTGATGAATCGTTTGACGCGGTGATCATTGGCGGCGGGTCCAAGGCACTCTACGTGGCCATGTACCTGACCAAATATGCCGGCATGAGTGTCGGCATATTTGAGAAGAGGCACGAAATGGGCGGTGGCTTGGCCACCGAGGAGATCGCTGCGCCGGGTTTTCGCGGCAACACCCACGCTGTAATACAGTTGCCATGGTATTACGCTCCGCTCTGGCGCGATTTCCCTGAGTTCTGGGAATACGGAGCCCAGCTCGATCAACACCTTTGCAGCGACGGCGCCATCTTCAGGAATAATCAGACCTGCCTGGCCATCTACAGTGACAAGCATGACATGAGCCAGGAGCGCACGGCGAAGGAGATTGCCCGCTTCTCAGAAAGGGATGCCGAGAAGTGGCTCAAACTGAGGAAATTGTGGCTAGGGGATGCAATGCAGAGAGTGCAGATAGACATGCTATTCAATCCCGCGGAGGACCGCAGCAACTCCAAAGTGCTCGAGAGGAGTGTGGCCGTATATCCGGAGTTCATAGAAGCCGGGTTCAATATAGACTCGCTGGTCTTGACAGGGAGCAATATACGTGTTGCACGCGAGTTCTGGGAAAGCCCGGAGCTGCAATACTGTGCCGTCAGATTCAATCTTTCATCGGCATTTGATGTCAATCAGCCGGGGCTTGGGTTCGTAATGATCGGCTCGTCAGCATGCTTGCCCAATATAAGTTTTGCCAGAGGGGGAACCCACCAGGTGGCCCACGCTGCCCATCAGATCCTGGCGGCCGCCGGATGCAAGTTCTTCACCCACTGTGAGGTAGATAAGGTCATCATAGAAAATGGAGCCGCCAAGGGGATCCGCCTTAGTGATGGCTCTGAGATCAAGGCGAGAAAGCTGGTCGTGAGCACCTTGAGTCCGCAGCAACTCGTCTTCGGTTTGATCGGTAGAGAGCATTTTGATCGCAATGTTGCGCGCCGCGTGGAGCTTCTGGAATCAAAGTTTGCCTGCCTGATGTGGTACAGCTTCGCCATCCGTGAGGCGCCAAAGTACGAAGCGGCGGCGTTCAACCCGGATATAAATGAGACTTTCTGGCTCGGGCTGGCAGAGGATGCTGATCCCGAGCATATCGCCCGGGAGTGTCTCTGGTCGCGGCTGGGTAAGTGGCCGCCTCCGATTGAGGACTATTGTCCCGTCGTGTGGTGTCACAGCCTGGTTGACCCTGCCTTCGCGCCTCCCGGGTATCACATTGCCAGCAACGAGCAGATTGGCCCCCCGGCCACTGCCTTCAGCGAGAGGGAATGGCTGGAGGTAAAGACGAAGTATGCCGAAGATCTTATCAGCATCTGGCAGAAGCATGCCCCCAACATGAACTGGGACAACATCATTGGCTGCGACCATAACACCCCGTACGACGCCCTACGCACGATGAACAGGGCTCCCCACGGCAACATGAACGTTCTCGATCATGACCCATGCCAGTTTTTCGAGAACAGGCCCACCCCCGAACTGGCGAACCACAGGACTCCGATAAAGAACCTGTATGCCACCGGGGCCGGCTGGCATATGCCCACCTCGGGCTCAAGCGAAGCGTACAACTGCTACAAGATTATGGCCAAGGATATGGGTCTGCCGAAGCCGTGGGAGGAGCCGGGCAAGGAAGAGCCGGATTCCCTGGTCGAGCAAGTGAACCTCTACCTGAAGAGGCTGCAAGACGCGGCCAAGAGGACATGATGTGGGAGGATGCACCTTCATGGTGTCTCAACGGAATACGGGGCTATCGAGGCAATGGTGGCAACAGATAAACCATAGTCAAGAAGGAGGGAGCGATGGCTGACGAAGCATTTGATGCGGTAGTGATTGGAGGAGGTACTACGGGTCTATACGTGGCCATGTACCTGATGAAGTATGGCGGCATGAGGGTTGGCATCTTCGAGAGGAGGCATGAGATTGGCGGGTGCCTGGCTACTGAGGAGATGGCCGCCCCGGGCTTTCGCTGCAATACCCATGCCACGATGTCATTCAGCTGGTATCACTTGCCTATCTATCGCGATTTTCCGGAATTCTGGGAGTACGGCGGACAGCGCGACCAGTATACTTGCGCCGATGGTGCCATCTTCAGAAAGGATCAGACCTGCCTGGCCATATACAGCGAGAAACATGACCCTACCCAGGAGCGCACGGCGAAAGAGATCGCTCGCTTCTCACAGAAGGATGCCGAGAAGTGGCTGAAATACTGGCAGATGTGGAATGGCGATCTGGCGCAAAGCGTGCAGATGGATCGGCTGTTCCTCCCGGCGGAGTGCCGCATGGATCCTAAGGTGATGGAGAGGCAGATAGCTTTGTATCCCAAACTGGTGGAAGCTGGCTTTGACCCGGATGCGCTAGTCCTGGCATCCAGCCATCTGCGGGCGATGAAGGAGTTTTGGGAAAGCCCGGAACTGCAGTACTGCATTGCCAGGCTGGTTCTTTCAGGGGCATATGACGTTTCCTCGTGTGGGATGGGGGCCGAGGACATAGGCTTCCCGGGGCAGCTGCCCGGTCTAGGTTATTTCAGGGGCGGAACACACCAGATCGCCCACGCTTGCCACCAGATCCTGGTGCAAGGTGGAGCCAAGTTCTTCACCCATGCTGAGGTGGACAAGGTCATCATAGAGAATGGAACTGCCAAGGGCATCCGCCTTACCGATGGCACTCAAGTCCGAGCCCGGAAGCTGGTCTTGAGCACCTTGAACCCGCAACAGCTCGCCTTCGACTTGATAGGCAAAGAGCATTTCTCTGACAGGGCGTGGCGTCGTGTGCAGCTCTGGGAAGCCCGTTTCGGCTGCCTGATGTGGTATGCCTTTGCCATTCACGAGCGGCCCAAGTATGAGGCGGCGGCGTTCAACCCGGATATCAATGAGACCTTCTGGCTGGGGTTGGCGGAGACTCCTGATCCCGAACATGTGGCCAGGGAAACCTACTTTATGAAGCTGGGGATCTGGCCTCCTCCGGAGGATTTCTGCCCCACTGTCTGGTGTCACAGCATGCTTGACCCTTCCTACGCACCTCCAGGGAAGCACGTTGCCAACAACGAGCAAGTGGGGCCGCCGGCTGACGCCCATACCCTGGAGGAGTGGATTAAGATCAAGAAGTGGTACGCTGAGGAGCTGATCAAGCTTTGGTCAAAACATGCTCCCAACATGAACTGGGACAACATCATCGGGTATGATCCCAACACTCCCTACGATAACCTGCGGATGAAGAACCTGGCGCCCAGCGGGGCCATGTCAGGGGGCGACCGTCCGGTGTACCAGACCATGGACCTCAGGCCTACCCCAGAGTTGGCAAACCACAGAACTCCGATAAAGAACCTTTACTGCACGGGAGGAGCCTGGTGGGTGGGCACGAATATTGGCTCAACCGAGTCCTATAACTGCTACAGGATTATTGCCAACGATTTGGGGTTGGGCAAGCCATGGCAGGAGAAGGGAAAGGAGGAGCCGGATTCTCTGGTTGCGCAGCAGAAGATCATCAACCAGAGGATGCGAGATACGTTCAAGAGGACATAGTGTGGGAGGAGGAATCCGTGCCTGTAGAAAAGGCGCTCAGCTGATCGCGCTGTGATGACGAAGAACAGCCATTGTGCAGGGATCCCTCCAGTAGGCTGGCAGACTCTGTCCAGAGGCAGGAAACGTGCGGGGCGATCGGCAAGAGCCTAGCCTTGAAAGGAGAAGAGGAATTGAAAGCAAAGACCAAGACCAAGGCCTTGGACACGTTCAGAGAAGCTGCGGAGACAATAGTTAACCCTGAACTGCAGAAGTGGATAGATCAGGGGGGCAAGGTGATGGGCTACTTCTGCTGCTACGCCCCGGAGGAGATCATCACCGCCGCTGGCACGGTACCTTTTCGGGTGAGGGCTACCGGAAGCACCAGCACCGAGTTGGCGGATGCTTATCTCACCAACATCAACTGCACCTTCTGCCGGCATGCTTTCAACATGGGTCTCGAGGGAAAGTACAATTTCCTCGAAGGCGTTGTCTGGCTCAACAACTGCGACCACATACGCCGCATCTACGATAACTGGAGGCGCAAGGTCGGAACACCGCTGGTGCATATGATGAGCCTTCCCAAGTTGACCGCCGACAAGCAGGTGGGATGGTGGCGGGAAGAACTGGCGATCTTCAAGGGGGCGCTGGAAAAGCACCTGGGTATCACCATCACCGACGACAAGCTGCGGGAGGCGATGAAGACCCACAACAAGACGCGCCGTCTGCTGAAACAGCTCTACGAGCTGAGGCAAAAGCCCAACCCGCCGATAACCGGCGCCGACACACTGGCGGTGGTCATTGCCAGCACTGCCATGCCCCGGGAGCAATTCAACAAGATGCTGGCGGAGCTGCTGGATGAGTTGAAAGGTGCGGAGGGGATAAAGGACTACAAGTACAGGCTGATGCTCGTGAGCAGCATCCTCGACGATCCGAAGTACGTCAAGATCATAGAGGATCTGGGAGGACTGGTGGTCGCCGACTCGATGTGCTTCGGCAGCCGGATGTTCTGGGAGGACGTGGACGAGAAGGCCAAGGATCCGCTGGACGCCCTTGCCAGGTACTACATCCAGGTCAAACCCGCCTGCCCGCGCATGTTCGGGGGTTTCCCCCAGAGATCGAAGTACATCATGGACTTGGTCAAGGAGTTCAAAGTGGACGGGATCATTGGTCTGCGGATGGTGTTCTGTGACCTGTGGGCCGGTGAGCTCTACATGCAGGAGAAGGACTGGCAGAAAGCGAATATTCCCGTACTGCACATCGACAGGGAATACCTCGTGGCCGGCACCATCGGCCAGGCCAGAACCAGGGTTCAGGCATTCCTGGAAAGCATAGGAGGCAGACGATGACGACGATGACCGGCAGATCGATGAACGACAAGTGTCTGCGGCAGCTGATAGAAGAGCGCGATATGCTCGGCATGATGGTGGAGGCGTTTACTAAGACCTCCACAGGGGTTGACCTTCACTATGTTCCCACCAAGGCCTTCGTTGACCATCACAACGAGCTACTCAGGCGCTATCTATCGGGGGAACCATTCATCACCAGCTACTTCTGCTGTGCGCCGGAGATATACACCGCCATGGACCTCCCATGGAACACCTTCCTGACCCCGGCATTCACCGGTGCTATCAAGCCCACTTTTCACGACGACATCGATGCCAGCGGGAAGATGTTCACCGGAATGGACCTCTGTACCATCATCAGGCTGGCGGGATACTATGTGGAGGAGGACATGGTGCCCCCGCCCACCGCGGTCATCGCCATGATCCACCCCTGCGACGGCATCAATGTGGTGCACCAGGTGATGGCGAAGAACGAGAAATGGAGCAAGATCCCGGTATTCGGCGCTGACCCGCCGTACTGGGAGGATGAGCGAAGCTACAACTACTATGCTGACGAACTCAAGAAGATGGTGGAATTCCTGCAGAAGCACACCAAGATCAGCCTGGATATGAAGCGCCTCCGTGAGGTCATCAAGGAGTCCAACAAGCAGATCACGCTGTGGCAGGATTACAACGAACTGAGGCGGGCGGTGCCCTGTCCCCATGGCGGAGCCATGGGGCTGGAATTTTTCGGAGAAGCGATGACCGTTCATACTGGGATGCCCATGGGCACCGCCTGGATGCGGGATGTCGTTGCCGATGCTGAATCGCTGGTACGGCAGAAGAAGGGCGCGGTCCCGAAGGAGAGGATCAGGCTGTTCTGGTTCGACATCTTGTCTCTGGGACTTACCCTGGAGCTCTTCCCTTGGCTAGAGCAGGAGTGGGGAGCGGTGGTGGCCATGGAGATGTTTGGTTATTCGCCGTACACGCAGATTGACACCTCAACCGAGGACTCTATGTTCAGGGGAATGGCCGTGCGGGCTCTGCATGAAGTGCCAATGATAAGACAGGCGCGGGGTGTGGCGGACCTCTTCCTCACCGACATAGAGCGGGTAGTGAAGGACTGGAAGATAGATTGCGTTGTCTACCCGGGCTATATGGGGCACAAGGACGGATCAGGCAGTGCCGGCCTGATGCGGGAGAAGTGCCGCGAAATGGGCGTCCCATTCCTCTACATCGGGATGGATCTCTTTGACAACAGGTATACCACGCTGGATCAGCTCAAGGACAAGTTCTCCAAGTTCTTTACGTCGATGGGTTTGGGTTAGAACTGTTTGAGATGGAGCGGCAGGAGGCAGGGAGCCTGTGCCAATAAACAAGATCGTCTCCAGCTTTGATGAAGCGGTGGCTGACATAGAAGATGGCGCCACCATCCTGATCGGCGGCTGGGGCATAGCGGTGAGCGGTCCGTCGTTGCTCATAGAAGCGGTGGGTCGCAAGGGCGTCAAGAATCTGACAATGGTGTGCTGTGTAGCCGGCTTCGGCAAGGAGGTTTGGGCAGCTCTGGGTGCCAAGTTCCCCGAGGATCAGGATCTCCTGGTGAGGAACGGTCAACTGAAGAAGGCCATCACTTCCGCTCCGGTGAGTGCCATCTATCAGAACACTTTCGAGAGGTTGCTGAGGGCGGGGAAGGTGGAAGTGGAGACGGTGTCTCAGGGGACGCTGGCGGAGCGCATAAGAATGGCCAAGGCCGGGCTCGGTGGAGTGTACGTGCCAATCGGAATAGGAACGGTGATGGAGGAAGGGAAGGAGACCAAGATCATCGATGGTCAGAAGTACATACTCGAGCTCCCGATCAAGGCCGATTTCGCTCTCATCAAGGCCCACAAAGCCGATCGACGGGGCAACCTGGTTTACAGGAAGACGACAAGAACCTACAACGCCGTCATGGCCGGGGCGGCGAAGGTAACCATTGCCGAGGTGGATGAGATTGTGGAACTGGGTGAACTGGACCCGGAGGTTATCGTCACCCCCGGCATCTACGTTGACAGGGTGGTGGAGCGCCCGCGGAACGTCAAGGAAGAGGCGGTGGAAAGGACCGCGGAGGCCAAGGAATCTTACGAGAAGTTCATGAAGAGGAAAGGCGCGTAGCAGGAAGGCCGAAACAACGTGAAGGAGAAGGCAAGACTGGACAGGCAGACGATAGCTCTTCGGGTGGCCAGGGAGTTCCAGGATGGCGATGTGGTCAATTTGGGGCTTGGGCTGCCTGGCTTGACGTCAAACTTCGTCCCTGCCGGCAGAGAGGTGCTCTTTCACGCCGAGCCCGGTGTTCTCGGCTACGGAGAGATAACCAACTTTGGAGAGGGGGACCTCGAACTGACCAATGCCAGCGGTCAGACGGTGCGTGAGCAGCCCGGGATGTGCTATTTCGACCATGCCGAGGCCTTTGTCATGATAAGGGGAGGGCATGTTGACATTAGCGTCATGGGCGCCTTCCAGGTCTCTGAAAAGGGAGATCTGGCCAACTACATGGTGCCAGAAAGGCGCGTAGGCGTGATCGGCGGTGCCATGGATCTGGCCTACGGAGCGAAGAGGGTCATTGTGGCCATGAGCCACACGACCAAGGATGGCAAGCCCCGGATATTGAAGAAGTGCACCTACCCCTTGACGGCACTGAACAGCGTCGACCTCCTTGTAACCGACCTTGCCGTCATCGAGGTGACTAGCAAGGGGCTGGTTCTCAAAGAAGTCGCCCCAGGGTGGACCCCTGAAGAGGTGCAGAGTCTAACAGAACCAACGCTTATCATCAGCCCCGACTGTCAGGAGATGTCACTGATATGAGCCAAGGAGATAACTGCCTGCGGCCGACTGCATGGTATGACAGCAGTTGAGATTGGCGGTACGGTACGCGCGGTTTGTCAGGCTAGAAACGAACGGGGAATAAGGAGGAGAAATGGCCCAGAAGTTTGACATGATCATCGTCGGCGGCGGCCCGAACGGGCTGATCATCGCTTCTTACCTCGCCAAGGCGGGGCAGAAGTGTCTCCTGCTGGAGAAGAGGTTCGAGGTCGGCGGGGGCTTGATGACCGAACAGGTCACCCTGCCCGATTTCTTCCACAACACCCACGCCATCTACCACATGATGGTGGACTATGCGCCGATATACCAAGATCTGAATTTCGATGAGTACCTGGTCAAGCACATCAAGCCCGAAATGCAGTGGGCCATGCCCCTGAAGGACGGCAAGTGTCTCAGCATCTACACCGATGTGGAGAAGACCTGCGCTTCCATAGGCAAGTTCTCCAAGAAGGACGCCGACACCTACCGCAGCATGCACAAGCTGTTCGACGAGATGATGAAGGCCATAGGGGGCCCGCAGACCTACTATCCGATGGGTCCCGCCCCGCTCATGGCCGCCCATGCTGAGGCCACAGACCTGGGCCGGCAGATGTACAAAATGGCCGAGAAGACCCCGGAAGAGGTGGTCTGCGAGATGTATGAGAATGACCACGTCAGGACGCTCATGCTCTATGCGTGCTGCCACTGGGGCCTGGACTACTCTCAGTCGGGGGTCGGCTTCATGCTGGCCATCTACATGGACCGCCTGGCCAACTACTACATGGTGGCCGGTGGCTCCCACCGCATCTCCAATGCCATCCTGAAGAGATACTTCGAGAACAAGGGGCAGGTGCGCACCAGCGCTCAGATCAAGCGCTTCATCATTGAGAATGGCACGGCCAAGGGAGTGGAGCTGGAAGACGGCACCCAGTACCTGGCTGACAAGGCCGTCATCAGCACTATCGACCCCCACCAGACCTTCCTGAAGTACGTGGGAGAGAAGAATCTGGACTCAGAACTGGCCGAGATGGTCAAGATCTGGCAGTATGACAAGTGGAGCCTCTTCGATGTCCACCTGGCCCTGGCGGAGCCGCCGCAGTTCAAGGCCGCTGCCTCCGATCCCCAGATCAACAAGGCCTTCATCTACCTCATCGGGTACGAGAACCTGGCCAGCCTGAAGAAGCACTGGGACGAGATGAAGCAGGGCAAGATCCTGGATAATGCCGGATACAACGCTAGCTTCCCCAGTGTCCACGACCCGTACCAGGCGCCGCCGGGCAAGTGCGCCGGACTGATCTCCCAGATGGCGCCCTATGACCTGAAGGACGGCGGGCATGAGAAATGGCTCAACCGCAAGTTCAGAGAAGAGTATATGTGGAAGCAGATTGAGAAGTTGCAGCACTATGCCCCCAACATCACCAAAGACAAGGTGCTGCAGACATACGTTACCACCCCGGCTGACATCCAGAACAAGTTCGCCAATATGGTGAAGGGTGGCTACAAGCAGGGCGCCTATCACCCGCTCCAGATGGGCTACCTGAGGCCCAACCAGTATTGCTCGCAGTACCGGACGCCCATCAAGAACCTGTACGTGGGCGGGTCCAGCGTGGCCCCCGGCGGCTGCGTCATCTGGGGGCCGGGTTACAACTGCGCCAACGCGGTGGCCGAGGACTTCGGGATAAAGAAGTGGTGGTCGGAGCCCAAGATAGTGACAGAAGCCATCAAGAACAACTACGTCATGAAGATATGATCTGGCGCTCTGAAGGGAGCCTCTTGTCATGCTAATGCGATCAACGGGACTGGGAAAGACAGAACTCAGGGGGAAGATCACCGGCCTGGTACGTCAGGGAGAATATCTGGTCCTCCAGGTAGAGACCATTGAGCCGGTGAAGTGGAAGATCCGGGTGGCCATCGCCAAGCCGGACATATGGCAGGTCATCAAAGGCATCCTGAGATGGAAGAGCATCAGCCTGCTGCTCTCCTTTAAGTGGAAAGCCGAGCCCAAGCACCCTGGCGAGTTCTAGTCGTTATGCGCACTCAACAAGCCAGAGGGGTGAGGGGGGTACCCCCATCCCTCTGTTTTCGGGTCTGGTACCGGCACCAGTGCCGGTACTCTGTGAAGAGGGGGGAAATGGGGTCGTCGGCCCGGCAGAGAGATTATATGAGTAGAAGGCTACTTCAGCCGAAGGAGAGAAAATACTTGGATTGGTTAGAGGAGGTACCCGATGGTCGGTATTAAATCCTTTGGTGCCTACATACCCTGGCACCGGCTAGACCGACAGCAATTCCTGAAAGCCTGGGGAGGCTTTG
>Ga0315291_10001424_pt1 | contig 31933 bp, 19 predicted proteins | sample YL17G12_20_MG_FD_203070 | JGI IMG/M metagenome (GOLD analysis project Ga0315291, IMG submission 203070) | Sediment microbial communities from Yellowstone Lake, YNP, Wyoming, USA - YL17G12_20 | ecosystem: Environmental > Aquatic > Freshwater > Lake > Sediment | place: USA: Wyoming | collected...
TTGTCGGTGGCTTGGTCGCTACCTTGCGGAAGTAGCCGCGTCTACTTCGCTTCAGAAGGTTCGACCCACATGAATTGGAGGGGCCCGATGTCCTTATAGCCTTCTGGCAGCTCCAGACTAAAGAGCGAGTCGTCCAGCTCCTGGTCGAAAATGAAGTCCTTCAACGTGCTCACCCACCTGCGCTCGGCGTCGCGCGTCTCGGCCAAGACCAGCCGCTTGGTTTTTGCATCCACCCAGATTTCACTCACATCGCCCATGAGGAAGTCAGTGCCATCGCCCTTCAACCTAATCCTAAAACCGACCGTCTCACGGCCGCCAACCTGCTTGGTTCCCAACGGCTCTGCGTCCGCTGGAATGTCCGCCTTGGGACTTAGAAAGGTACGGAAGAGGGAATCCTTGCCAGGTTCCGGTTTGTAACTACAAGGAGAGGCTGTCATCTTCTCCGGGTCTAGCAGGAGACCCTTACCGGCGTTGAAGTCCCAGATCTGTATCTTTTTGCTCTCCTCGATATGCTTGTTTTCTCCGCGTATATGTTTGCTCGTCACGTCCAGCCGCCAGCGACCAGGCGTTTTGTAGGCGCATTGGGCTACGTGACCGAGGTCATCCACGAATACGTTCTCGTCGTCTGGCGGGAAGACCTCATGGACCTCCGTCCAGGTCGCAGTCCTTATCTGCTGCATTTGCCTGATGACATCTGCCCAGGCGACACCTGTCCTACCAATAGACCCTCCAAAAAGATATATGCCGATAAGCACCGCGACGATAATTATCGCAGCTGCGGCTAATTTCACAATTGGACTTTTCATAGTAATTCTCCATATATTCTGTCGGCTCCAGGTCAATTGCTTCTGTCTGAGCTTTTCAAGCTCGCTCAAAGCATCAGCAAGAATTCTCTCATCGACCCCGGAACCAGTTTCAATCTTCGCTTCGTTAATCAACACTTTGACTTTGTCATCTGCAGATTTCATTTTTCAGCCTCGTGGTTCAAAATCAGTCTCAGTTTATCGAGACCATACCGGTACCGGCTTTTGGCTGTGTTGACAGAGATTCCCTGCGATTCGGCAATGGTATCGAAAGTCATCGCCGCGTGCAGATGCAGCATTACCACCTCGCGCTGCTCGTATGGCAGTTGTGCCATCGCTGCACTGAGCTGCCGCAACTGCTCATTGCAGACAATCACTTCAGCAGGCCCATCCGACGTGGAGCTTGCAGGCTCTTCGGGGCTTACTTCAATGCTCGCCCGGCCAGCCGCAGCCCTATTTCTATTACGGGCACAATTGGCGGCACAGGTCAATAGATATCCCTTGAGACTGCCGGTCAGACGGAAGTTTTGAATGTTCTCAACGAACCGCACAAAGACATCGTGCACAACATCTTCTGCGATACCGCTGTCATTCAGCAGGGCGGCTGCTAAAAGCAGCAGGTCCCTCTTGTACTTTTGATATATCCGCGCCAGAGCGTCTCTACTCCCGCGTTTGCATCTGAAAACAAGCAGCTTGTCTTCCATATTGTCCAGCCCGGAATTCTGCAATGAACCTCTGTCGCTAATATAACAACCAATGGGGTATTACGGGTCTATGAAAATTCAACTTTTTTCACATTTGTGGAGGTTGAGTACCTGATGGTGCATAAAAAGGCCGGGCTAAAAAGCCCGGCCTTTTTCACAGATTCACAAGATGGCCAAACTACTTCGGTAAGATCGCTTCAAGCTCCGCCAGTTTCTCCGGGGTAACGGTTTCTGCGTGCAAATCGCCGAAGATAACCCTGTATTCGCTATCCGAGACCTTCCATCGCAGCAGCACCTTGTCCGTATCCGCAGGCGTCACAGACTCGCCATAGTAGGCCGGCTCCTTCTTCTCCTGAACCAGCGTCATATAGAACCTTCCGAGAGACTGAATCTGCCGCGTCATATCTCCTATCTTTTCCATTATCTTTTTCTTTTCCATTATCTTGTTAATCTTTACCTTTTCTTCTTCCGGCAGCATTTCCATTATCTTTTTAATCTTTTCTTCTTCCGGCAGCTTATCCAGTTTTTTTAATTCTTCTTCATCTTTTGATTTAAACGCCGCTTTTATTTTTTCGCTTAATTGCAATGCCTCCCCTGTGTTGATGTCCGTAGCTGCAAACTCCTGTATAAAAGCCGCGAGCTCCTGCGCAAGATCCATTATATTTAGCTTTTTTGGATAGTGCCCCAGTATATCAGCAAAGGACTTTAATCCTTCAATGGCACCATCCTCGGTTGAACTTGGTGCCTTTATACTCGTGAAACCTTCCGGTATAACCGGCTCAAAATCGTTCGCATCGACCGAAATATCCCACTGATAGTCATAAATAACGGATCTTACCTGTATCTGCTCACCCATCTTGAAATCTATCTCCATGCGCACAGGCAGCCATTTTTCAGCATCTACCCATAGTACAATGTTGGCGTCTTCCATTGCGCCGCCGCCAAAGGCAGAATCGGTCATCCGGAAGCCTTCCACTTCAATACCATCGATTTCCGAGCGACCAAGGTCGGTGTACTTACAGTTCATAATCTGTTTTATCATTTCTCGCGGGTCGTTGTTCTGCTTTTTCATTTTTGCCAGCATGTCATCGCTTGATTGTTTTGTCGAGCAGTTCCCGTCAAACTCCATTTGCATGTACTTCTTTTGTTTAGGCATAATCTGAATCTGCACCTTGCGGTTAGGAAGAACATAAAATTGTTCAGTTGTCTTGTCCCCGTGTCCATTCGGATCAGTCATAGTTATATCCCATCTCGTACCGTACGTATTCGAGGTTGTAATAGTACAATCCATCTCCCTGTTCATTGAAGGTATACCCGGCATCGCCCCTGTCATAACCATTTTCATCTTGTACATAAATGCCTGCACCTGCTCAACTTTTGCGAGGACATCAGCCAAAGCCACTCCCGATTTTGTGCCGGTCCAGAGATGCAAACCAGCCAAACACACTAATACAACAGCAGCCGCAACTGCTATCTTAACAACCGGATTTTTCATAAGTATTCTCCTTAGTTTAAAGATTTTGGTTTCTGTGGGAGTTTTTTTGAGCTGCAAGTTCTGCTCTCGAATAATGGCGTCCATAACGCGATTTTCGAGATTACTGCCGCCGATGGTCCGGCCGTTTTTAACCAGGCGCATTTGAAGGTCTCTTACAGCCTGCTCCTCCGGCCTGCAGACGCGGCAGCCCTTGAGGTGCTCTTCGAGCGCGCATCTATGAGCTTCGTCCAGCAGGCCCTCAATATACGCAACTAACAACTCTTTGCATTCTGCGCAATTCATTTTTACACCTCAGAAAATTCTTTATGCTGTTGCTGCAGCGATTGACGCAGCATAGCGTACGCTCGCGATAATGTTTTTGTAACTGTGCCCAGGGGGGTATCAAGCTGCTGGGCGATTTGATTGCAGGAATGATTCCCGTAATATCGAAGAAGGATGACCTTTTTGTAGTCATCGGGCAGCTCGCCGATTGCGGATTCGAGGGCATAATCCTGTGAGAGTTCGGGGACGGGAACATCCTGCGAAAATGAGCGGATGGCTTCTCGCTGCCGGCGGATTTGGTCTTTTCGCTGGTGTTCTTTTGCGACGCGGTCGGCAAAGGCCAGAAGCCAGGAGAAGAACGACTCAGGTTTTCTCAGCTTATCCAGGTTAAAATAGACCCGCACGAGGGTCTCCTGGGCGGCATCCTCGGCCCTGTCTTTGCTGGCAAGTTTTCCTGCGAGGTGGGCCAGCAGGACCGCCTGGTAACGCCGGACAAGGTGGCGGTAATCGTCCGGGTGGCCATCCAGGCAGCGCCCAATGTAGTATCTGTCGGTTTCGGTCATATTATGCACCTCAAAATTCGTTGAAATCGGCGTTTTCGCTATATAGTGAAGGATTGGGGGAATTTGCGACAAGAAAATAGTAAAAAATCTTGGCTGGCGAACAAGACTGGTTCCATTTTAAGGAGGCGCATAAGAAAGGACGAGCCAAATCAGCCCGGCCTTATGTCACAAATTTTCTTTTACTGTTTGCAGAACTACCTGCGTTCGACTTTGTTGAGTTGGTTTTTAAAATCAGATTCTTTTTCAATGAATTGCACATGACCATCAGCGAAACCGACGTTTATGCCGTCGCCCCATGAGTGATATGCCTCATACAGCACAACCTGTTGTGGAGATATAGGTGTGATAGGCTTCAAATAAACAAACCCAATTTCTCGTTCCGGCTGTTTCGGATTGATCAAAGCATCTCTGGCTAATCCATACTCAGAAAGGTCTTGCAGTGTATCCGGCCATTGACCCTCATGGTCTTGGGCGTACATTAAACAGGTTAGTAAGATTTGCTTCATGTTAGAACCCGTCTGAGAGCGTTTCTTGAGTTTGACAGACCGCTCAGTCGGCCCATCGACAAATCTGCGACTATATCCCTCGGGTACTTCGAGGCGAAAAAGTGACTCGTCCAGTTCGGCATCGAAAATAATATTGGTAGTTACGCTTTTAATAACCTTTCCATCCCCGTCTTTTGTAGTCTGTTCGATACGAATGGGCAGCGAGTTTTGAGGATTGGCCCATACGATTATCACATTCTCATCGTTTTCTTTCGTCAACTGAAAACCTATCACTTTCATCCCGTCGATTTCACGCTGACCAATCTGGCGGACAGAAAAATCGGGGTTGTTTCTGAACTGCCGGAAAGTATCATACAGACCCAGTGCTTTTTGAGGCGTCGTTGAGATTTCAGCCTCCTTATTTTTTGAATCCAGAAGGAGCGTTTTGCCCTGACCATGGTCGAGAATCCAAACCCTGCCCTCTGGTAATTCCACCCGTATAAGATTCGGTTCAAGGACCATGGTTTTGGCAACTTGAGGTTTTTGGTCCTCCGTTGTAAAAACGCTTTGGTAGGTCAAGGTTCGCGCGTTTTGGATATTTTGCATGACATCGGCAAAAGCTGTACTTTCAATAGGACTGCCAAAATGATGAATTCCAATAAACACCGCTGCTACAATCACCGCAGCGGCGGCAAGTTTTGTAATCGAACTTCTAATAATATGCTCCCAAATAATATGCTCCCAAAAAATGTGTTGCTTTCCTGTTTGCAACAAAGTCTTACTAAAATCCGCAGATACCTGTTGAGCGATTTTGTGCACATCGGCTGGTATATCTTCAGCGGCCACTTTTTTCAGAATTTCCTCAATATTTTTGTCGTTCATTTTTTACTCCTGTTGTATGAAAGCAGTTAGCCCGCTTTTCAAGGTTGCAATGGCCTTTGACACGTGCGACCGTGCTCCGGCCTCAGTGCAACACAATTTTTCAGCAACAGTTTTGTAATCCTGCTGTTCGAGGTATCGCATCACCACAGCTCGCCCCTGCTTGAAGGGGAGCCGGGCGATGGCCTGTCTGACCTTTGCCACCCACTCACTTTTGTTTTCCTTGTCATGAATCTGGCCAACAATAAGCAAACCGTGGTCTGTATCAATATTGGTCCGGCTTTTGGCAAGCTCGCCATCTTTGCCGATGCGGTTTCTCCAGGCCCTGGAGTTGGCCGTGAGAGCGATTCTGTAGATATAAGCGCCGGCCTTTTTGCCGTTGAGCTTCTCGATGTGCTCCCACATACCCAGCAGTGCATACTGCATCGCCTCGGTGAAAAGCTCTTTGTCACCGGTCAGTTTCCAGAGGACCGACAGCAGAAACATCGAATACTTAGCTCTCGTTTTTTCAAAGAGCTCTATTCGTCGGGCATATTTCATTGCTTCACTCGGAACATTTGCACGACCTGAACATGTTCGGTTTTCACTAAATAATAACGGCCGAGAGGCGATTTTGTGTAAAACTTTGTCGAAAAATAACAAGCTTATGCAGAGTATCTCGCGTATCAAATAATCCGCCATACGCCTTTACGGATTCCAAAGCCAGCCCGCGGAGAGGTGACGAAGGCCCAAAAACGGCAGATGCACCCCTTCGACATCCCAAATTCGTGCAATTTTTTTTGACATTTCGCCTTTATTTGCGTAGAATGTCTGTTTTATCGTTCCGCTGACGCTTTGCTCTACACCTCTTGAAGCAGCCGTGAGGCGGAAGATTCTGGCAGAATGCCATTGCAGACAAATGGCGGCTAAATCACCTGCTGCGCAGGAAGGATTGGCCTCTGAGCTCGGTTTTTTTGGATGGTCTTTTATGAGTGACTATATAGTTCTGGTAAAGCAGGTTCCTGACGTTACGCAAATCACCGATAACGCCTTCGACTTGGAGAGCGGCACGCTCATTAGAAGCCGGTTGGCCAGCGTCATCAACGAGCTTGATGCACAGGCGCTGGCGTTTGCAAACTATATGAAACGCCAGAGCCGCGACGACAGCGCCAGGATAATATGCCTGAGTATGGGCCCGCCGATGGCTGAGGAGGTCCTGCGATACAGTCTCGGCAGATGCGCCGATATGGCCGTCCTGCTCACCGACAGGGCCCTCGGCGGAGCGGATACCGTGGCGACCGCAAATCCCCTCGCGTATGCCATCAGGAAAATCGCCGGTGAAATCCTAAAAAACGACGGCAACTATTACGTAGTATGCGGGATGCAGTCGGTGGACGGCGACACCGCGCAGGTGCCGCCTCAAATCGCCGAAGAGCTGGGCCTGCCGTGTATTACTTATGTCACCAACACCGAATTTAAGAACAACCGTTTCGAGTTCACGCGGATTATAAGCGGCGGCAGCCAGGTCGTCGCCGCCAGGAAGCTGCCGACCGTGATAACCGTCGCCAAATACGAGCACACTCTCTTTGCAACATTCGCAGGGACAAGGCGGGCAAACAAAATCGAAGTGGTCCGCTGGGGCAGCGCCGACATCAAGGCCGCCCTCATCGGCGTCACAGGGTCCAAGACGAGCGTGATACGAGTTTTCCCACCTGGCAAAAGCTCCAGGAAATGCCGGCAGGTTGCCGACGCAAGCTCCCTCGCCAGGGTCATTGTCGAGAGCTTCAAGAGCGGCAACGGCCAAACGGGGCAAGCCGGCGATACGAAAATACTCCACTACGTCCTGCCAAACAGACGAAGCGACAAATTTGACAGAGGCTTTGAGGGAACGAAAAAGGAAAAAGAGGACTACGACTTCCTGGGCGACAAGCTCAGGGAGCTCGGCGTAAGGGACGTCAGCCGAATCAATGATGCAGTTAAAGAAAAGGTCCTTGCTGCCGCAGGGGAGCGTTTCCACAAAAAAGCCCTCGATGATATGATAGAGGGCCTGAAGGCGGCCGAACCCGCCTTCAAAGGCGAGGTCTGGGTCGTCGCCGAACACAGCAACGGCGTGGTCCACCCCGCGACATTTGAGCTTGTCGGAAAGGCCCGCGACCTCGCGGATTCGCTCGAAACCCAGGTAGGCGTGTGCGTGGCCGGATACGATTTGCTGCCGATGACAAAAGACCTGTTCGCCGCCGGCGCAGACAACGTATATCTTGTCGAAGACAAGCTGCTTCGCGTGTTCGACCCTACGGCGCATCGCAAAGCCGTGGCGGATGCAATAAGCACATTCTGGCCCCAGATTGTCCTGTATGCTGCGACCCCGCAGGGCAGAATGCTGGCGCCAATGGTCTCATACAGGGTTGGCTGCGGCCTGACCGCCGATTGCACCGGATTGGACATCAGAGACAGCTCCCGAAAGGGCCAGGTCGGTATTCTTCTGCAGACCCGTCCCGCACTGGGCGGCAACGTTATGGCCACTATATGCACGAAAAACTCAAAATCGCAAATGGCCACCGCGCGGCCCGGCGTTATGAAGAGACTGCCGCCCGACAATTCAAGGGCGGGCAAAATCATCAGACACAACGTCCAGCTTGCCGAGGACGATGTCAGTCTGCAAATTATGAAGACGGAATTGGGCACCGGCCAGGTGAACTTCAGCGCCGAGGTGGTCGTCAGCGGCGGCAAAGGCATGCAGAGCAGGGACAACTACGAACAGCTCGTAGGCTCACTTTGTGACGGCCTGCGAAAAACCCTCGACACAAGCGTTGAAAGAGGCGCATCCCGCGCAGCGGTGGAGCAGGGTTTCATCGAACGCGTGCACCAGGTGGGCCAGACCGGCACCTCCATCGGGCCGAAACTTTACGTCGCCCTGGGAATATCCGGCGCCATCCAGCATATGATAGGCGTCGCCAACACCGAAACTATTGTCGCCGTCAACAGCGACCCGAACGCACCGATATTCAGGCAGTGCGATTACTACATAATCGGAGCGGCCGAAGACATAATCCCAAAATTGGTCAGGGAATTGGAGTCCGCGTAAGCAAGTGCTCTTCGGGACAGTTCCCCGGACAATAAATATGCAACGCCACAGCTAATGAAATAAGTAAACCTGGAGTAAAAAAGTGCTGAACAACAAAGACTACAGTAAGGTGTCCGTTTTAGTGGTTGGCGCGGGGCCGGCGGGCCTGGCTGCCGCAATCCAGCTCAAAATCCTGAAGCCGCAAATCGACGTCTGCGTGATAGAAAAGGCGGCCGACCTCGGCAATCATAATTTCTCCGGCGCGGTCCTGGAGGCGGAGCCTTTCCACACGCTTCTCGATTCGGCCGTCCCCGGCTGGCGGCAAAGCGACACGGCCAAAGACGTGCTCGCAAACAAAATCGACAAAGACGACATTTTATTCCTCTTGGGCAGGAAACTCGCCTTCAATATATTCTTTGCAATCAAGCTCAGCAGAATCTTTCGCCTCGGCTTCGGGCAAATGATACACAAGGGCGATTACTCCATCTCGATAAGCAAGCTCACCAAATGGATGGGCCAGATTGCAAAGGGCCTCGGCGCAGAGGTGCTGACCGGTTTTGCAGCCGAAGATATTATTCTCGATGACCGCCGCGAGAAGGCAATCGGCGTCAAACTCGTTGACCAGGGGCTTGATAAAGAAGGCCGCAGGCAGCCCAACTTCCTCGAAGGAGAAATCATAAACGCCGACTTCGTGGTCCTCGCCGAAGGCTGCGACGGCCTGGTAACGGAAAAATTCATCGAGAAAGCAGGCCTGCAGAGAGAAAGCCCGCAATTATATTCGGTGGGCGTAAAGGAGCTGATAAAGGTAAGCAGCGAGCAGTATAACAGATTCACGTCCGGCCGAGTCGTGCACGCTATGGGCCATCCAATCTGGACGCCCGCCATCGGCCCGGGGATGTTCGGCGGCGGCATCATTTACGCCGGACCTCCGGAGCTTCTATCTATCGGTATGATTGTCGGCGCCGACTGGAAATACTGCGACTTCAACCCGCAGGACGCCCTGACGAATTTCAAGAACCACCGCTTCGTCAGAAAATTCATCGAAGGCGGCACGGTCGTCGAGGCCGGCGCAAAAATGATTCCCGAAGGCGGCTTCTACGCCATTCCGAGAGAGCCGCAAACCGGCGGCATCGGCAGGGGCAACGTAATGATACTCGGTGACAGCGCCGGCTTTGTAAATATGCTCAAGATTAAGGGCCTGCACAACGCAATCGACTCCGGCATGCAGGCCGCAAAGGCAATCGCCGAAACCATGAGCGGCCCGGAAGCCGCGGCGGCAAGATACACCGAGCTTGTCGAACATTCCAACATTGCCAGGGAAATGAAATCGGCCCGCAACTTCCGCCAGACCGTTGCCAGATTCGGACCGCTGCAGGGAATGCCGCTGTCGGTCCTTGGGGGTCTGCTGCCAAAATTCAAGATTGAAAAAGACTACGAGGCGATGACAATCGCTCGCTACCGTCTCAAACCCAATCAGCAGTTCGACAAAGACACCTTCACGGCAGTGGCGGCAACCGAGCACCGCGAAGAGGAGCCGTCGCATCTTAAGATTCTCGACCCAAGCATCTGCGCCACTAAATGCACCCCTATTTTTAACAGTCCCTGCATTACGTTCTGCCCGGCGGGCGTGTACGAGACAATCCACGACCAGGTAAAGCCGGCCAATCCTTCGAATTGTTTGCACTGTAAGACCTGCCAGAGAAAGTGTCCGTTCAACAATATCCGCTGGACTGTGCCGGAAGGCGGCGGCGGGCCGCGATACAAACGAATGTAAAACATAAGTAAACTTGGCAATACCGGAAACCAAATTAGTCATCCCACTGGCAGCTATTAAGGACCGCGATGAGTCTGCCGTAGGTGCTAAAGCTATCGGTCTTGCTCGGATGGGCAGCATCGGCTTATCCGTTCCCGCTGGTTTCTGTGTGACTGCTGCTGCTTATCACGAGCATCTAAAGTGCAACCACTTAATGTCCAGACTCGCGGCTGATACGGCAAAACTCGCTGATGCAGCGCCCACGAGAAGACGTGACATTCTGGCTGGCATCCGGCAAACCATAGTAGCAGTTCCGATGGCGGACGAGCTTGTTGAAAAAATAAGAAGTCGCTACAAGACACTGAAAGCTGACCGCATCGCCGTCAGGTCATCGGCTACTGCCGAGGACCTGCCCGGCCACTCCTTCGCGGGTCAACATGATACCTATCTGGGCATTACAAACATTGAGGACTGTATTGAAGGTGTGAAGAAATGCTGGGCTTCGCTATGGACAGAGCGGGCATACGTATATCGCGAAAAGAACGGCTCTGACCACCTCGAAGTAAAAATGGCTGTAATTGTCCAGTTACTTGTTTCTGCTGATGCCTCCGGCGTGCTTTTCACGGCTGACCCTGTTACAGGCCGGACTGACCGAGTAATAGTCGAAGCGACTTTCGGACTTGGAGACCTACTGGTTTCCGGCAAGGTAACCGGCGACAGGTTTGTGATACATAAGAAAAATATCAGAATCCTGTCTCGTATAATAGCTGATAAGAAAATTGAGCGAATTCTTGACGGCGATGGGTTGCTGACAGAGCAGGAAGTGCCTGCCGAACAATCGCACAAACCCTCCATTGACGACAAGATTGCTCGAAAACTGGCCAAGCTCGCGAAGAAAGCTGAAATTCGATTTGGCGGCCCGCAGGATATGGAATGGGCGCTGGATGGAACTGAAATATTTTTTCTTCAATCCAGACCCATTACTACCCTTGGTCGAACACAGTTACCACGCGACCTCTGGATTTGGAGTAATTTCCTTGCCCAGGAAGTTATGCCCGATGTTGTCACGCCCGTCACGAAGTCCCTCATTGACAATGTGGCAGCGGATATGTTCGACCCTGTCTTTGACATTCTTTGCATCGACAGAAGAGGAACGCCCCTATATGACTATTTCGCGGGGCGCGCTTACTTCAACGCAAGCTTCTGGGCAGCCGTCATAAGATATATTCCGGGTCTTAAGCGATATGACTTCGCCAGATTCACTGGAAGCAACGCGGCTTTGGCTAAAATACTTGAAATACTCAAAAACGTAACAGAGGACGACCTGCCGGAGATAAAAGTCGGCCGAACACGATTCATCCTGAAACTCCCTATTCTGATTGCCGGAATTCTTTCCTGCACGCCCCGAAAAGGGCAAGCCATACTTGCAGAAACCAGAGCCAAAAATAAAAAATGGGAGCATCTTGACGTTGCGGGTATGTCAACCGAGCAGATTGTCGGCTGCTGTGCAGAGGTTATCACTGCCTTCCGTGATATGCTCGGCTATGCGCCATATTTGTTTGCCACGATGATTTCGTATTTTGGCCTTGAATTGGTGTGTGAAAAATGGTTTTCAGATACAACTTATGCGGGCAGGTTATTAGCCGGCGTTGGCGATATGAATGATGCTGAGGCCGCGATGGACCTCTGGCAACTGGCCGCAAAAGTTCATCAATCCCCCCAAGTAGAGCGAGTTATCCTGTCAGAGCTTAATTGGCAGTCTGCCATAGAGAAGTTTATGACCATCAAAGGCAGCGACCAGTTTCTCAAAAGCTGGGATGAATTTATGGCTCGCCACGGCCACCATTGTCGCGGCGAAATCGAGACATATAACCGACGCTGGTTTGAAACACCCGATTATATCCTCAAACTCGTGCGCAGCTACCTCGCCGGCATAGACAGAACAGACCCCATTCAAAATTATAGTGAGCAGACACAGCGGCGGCGGCAACTGGAAGAGCAATGTCGCCGGCAGCTCAGGAATCCGGTAAAGCGAATGCTATTCAACCATCTCCTTGTCCGCTCCCAGGATAGCGCTGTCCTTCGCGAGAACATAAAAAGCGAAGTTATAAAGTTGGTGGCAGGTGTGCGGAAATTGCTCGTTGAACTCGGCAGGAAACTGCACGCCGGCGGTGTGCTTGCCGGCTCTGATGATATATTCTTTCTAACATTCGAGGAGATTGGACTTGTGGTGGGCAGGCTTGCCGAATTTGACATCAGGAATGTCATCGCCGCCCGGCGGGCAGAATATGATAAGTGGAACCTGGTAACACCGCCCGATGTAATCGTAGGCGGATTCGACCCCGACAGCTACGTGCCAGAAGAGATAAAGACGGACTCTAAAGCGCTAAGAGGTCTGGCTGTAAGCCCCGGAGTAGCGACCGGAAAGGCACGGGTCATTCTCCGGAGCGACAGTAACACCCTGCTTGAAGCCGGCGAGATTCTCGTAGCCCCCTTCACCGACCCTGGCTGGACACCTTACTTTCTTCTTGCCGCTGGGATAGTAATGGACCAGGGCAGCATACTCTCTCACGGCAGCATAGTCGCCCGTGAATACGGCCTCCCCGCCGTGGTCAATGTAGGAAGCGCAACTAAAATCATCAAGACCGGCCAGACCATACAGGTTGATGCCAACCAAGGCATAGTGAGAATCCTACGGTAACACCAGCTCACCTGTGAAATAGGTGGGCGCATAAAAAAACCGTCCTGATGAGAACGGTTGTCTTGATATAGTCTCCGGCAAATCTTGTTCCGGAGCCCCAGGTGTGGTTATATTTTGTCAGTGCTTCTGGGGCTGTTTTGCCGCGGGTTCCTGTGGTTCCTTCACCACTTCATCCTTGCCTTCATTTTCCAGAGGAGTCTGCGCCGCTTTCTTCTCTCGCTGAATCGCATCATATACCTCCCTGCGATGGACCGGCACACTCTTCGGAGCCGTTATGCCCAGACGCACCTTGTTCCCACGGACATCAACGATGGTGATTTCAACCTCGTCCCCAATCATTATCGATTCATCTTTTTGTCTGCTCAGCACCAACATTCGCAACTCCTTTTGTCGGCTGGTTTTAGTATATAGTAGGATACGAAGGATTCAGGCCGTCTGTTCGTCTTACTTAATTATCGAAACTCCTTTTTTTTCGCTATTCCATAGCTATTTAGTCTAAAAAACAACACCCAACCAACAAACGTTAAGCTGAACTATATTTCGGCTAATTCTGGGGGCGAAAACAACCATTTTTGCTTTTTTTGGACAACACACGCAAGTTATAGGACCTTCGAGAGTGTAACCGCCTAAAAAGGCAACACTTATACGAGGGGGAACCTGTATGGAATGTATGGAACGTGCCGAATTTGGGGCTTTGTCAGTCGGCTTCTTCTTGCCGCCAATAAGTATATCGCACAGCCAGCCAGTATCCGGCTATCGAGCCTAATGTGCCAAAAGCGACCATTTGAACAGGCAATATGGAAATTACAGAATTGGAGAAGAATACCGCTGGCCAGCTTTCAACAAGGTGTTCCAGCAGCCGCGGCTTGCAGTAAATCGTCACAGCCGCCATTGTCACGAGACTGGTGGCGATTGAAGACCAGATGTAGTTGACATTGAGAAACACTTTGGCCAGAAAAGCAACAAACCCAAACGCCGCCAACACGCCGAATATAATCTGCCCGACTGCCGGCTGCCCCATCACGTAACCTAATCTGCCGTCAAACACCTTCACATCCTGCGCTAATATACCGATGCAAAATTGCGCCGCCAAAACCGAGCCGGCTATCGCGATTATTCCGTTTAAGTATTTACCCGGTCTGGAGACAGCTATCTGTGAATTTTCCATTACCTCCGCCTTTGAGCGGGTCCTTTGCCCCGCCAGCACGCCGACAAACCCGACCGCCACGATAAACAGCCAGAAAATCGGTTCCCATTTGAGCGTCCCAAATAGCTCCTGCCGCTGTGCGATAGTCGGATTCAACTGCATTAGTGTGCCGACGCTGCCGGACCGCATCGCCCACATCGCCAGCCCCGATGGCGCCGCGAGAATCCCAATTTCGCGCCCATAAGGCCAGGAAACAAAATAGCCGATGAAGCCCGCCACAAACGCCGCACACGCCAAAATCACTGCACCGCCGAAGGTGATATTCTTGGCGAGAACAATACCGGCGGGTTCAGCCGGCGCCGCGAACGGCCGGCACAAAATCCCTATAAGGATGACCCCTGCGGCCATTGCGCCGCCAATCCTCAATCTCATCAGCCAAGTCAATTCCACAATTCAGCTTCCTTATTAACTTCTCCAGCAGAAACTACCATTAAATCCGTCAATTATCAACAAAATACTCATAACAGGTTGAGATGGTCAGGATAATCCGCCAAGGTAATTGGATTTTCGATTTGTGATTTTTGATTTACGATTTGAGATGGCAATCGAAAATCGACAATCGGCAATTGACATTATCAATTTGTTCCAACCTGTAGTGGTTAAAGACATCAGCCAAACTGCCAAAATCAGGCCGTATTACTGGGCCTTAATATCGTAGCAGAAAAGCACATCCGAATGGCGAAGATAAAGTCTGCCGCCGCAAATGACGGGGTGCGGCCAGCCAGGCCCGCTCGTGCCTTTTCGTTCGGGCAGCTTGAAGGTGCTTTTGAGGATGTATTTCGCAGGGTTGGCCTCAATCAACACTACGACATCGTTTTCGTAGCGAAAGTATAAGTGTCCATCTGAATATGCTGCCGCCGCCGACCCGCCGCCCGGCTGGTCCTCCTGCCACGTCACCTTGCCGCTTTTGATTTCGATGCACGTCGGCTTACCCTGACCGTGGCCGTGACCGCCGTAAAGATAGTCGCCTACTCGCACAAAGCCGCCGTGGTGGCTCTGGAAGATAGAGGAATCGATAAAATAAATTTCATCCGCTTTGACGTTACCGTCCGTCCCGACCAGCTTCAACAGGGCGCTGCCGGTGCCATAAGCGGTGGAGCAGAACACGTATTCGCCGTAAACAACAGGCGTCGAAATATTGGCGGTCCCATTTGCTATCCGGTTGTAACCCCACAGAAAACGTCCGTCCTTTGCGGCAGCTCCAATCAGCCCTTTGTTTGTCAACTGAACATACTGCCTGACGCCGCCGGCCTCGGATATGACGATAGATGAATACCCCGCCTCATCTTTGCCGTTTGAGCCGATGTCGGGCATCGAACATTTCCAGATAAGCTCTCCGCTCTTTTTATTCAGGGCCACCATTACGGCGTCCCGCCCGCCCGGCGTACACAGCAGTTTTTCGCCATCGATAAGCGGCGACTCGCTGTATTTCCAGCCCGGGTTTTTGCCGCTGAAGTCCTTTTGCAGATTTTTTTGCCATCGCAGCACACCTGTGCCCGCTTCGACCGCTACAATATCGCCACTTGTGCCTATTGCATATACAAGACCATCATCAACGGTCGGCGTGCAGCGAGGTCCATCATCATGCGGCGGGCCTACCTTTACAGCCCATAATTCCTTTTGGGCAGCTAAGTCGTATGCAATCAGGCATTGTGCCTTTTCGGATTGTTCCTTCTCGCCTTTAATTGGCCGGTCGCCCATCGTGTAGAGTCTGCCGCCGCTGATGGAAACGCTCGAATATCCTGTTCCAAGGCCTGTAATCTCCCACAAAAGTTTCGGCCCGCCTTCGGGCCAGCTTTTCAGCAGCCCTGTCTCAGTGGAGACGCCGTCACGATTCGGCCCGCGCCATTGCGGCCAATCGCCCAACGCTTTCTCATCAGCCGAGCCAACCGAAGCCATTACCAATATAGCCAAAACCAAGCCTGCCACCCGCTTGCGCTTTTTGTGGCCTGCCAACCTGCGAAACACAGCCATTCAACCTGTCCTTTCCTAAAAGGCGCCTTTCTGGTTAAAACGTTACACCTGTCGCCGGTCATCATACCAGAATCCGCTCTTAAAATCACCTGATTTTCTGCAGACCCTTCCCTTTTACGAAGTCAGATATGAGATTACTTGCGGGGCAGATAAATTGTCACGCTCGTTCCTTTGTCGGGCTCGCTCTCGATATTCAGCAGACCCTCATTCAACTGTATGAACCTGGCGGTATAGGCAAGACCCATTCCACGTTTTCGCCCGGCCGGTTTGGCCGAGAAAAATGGATGGGTCGCCCTCGCAAGGGTCCGGGCGTCCATTCCGCAGCCCAGGTCCCCGACCTGCAGCTTGACAAAATTGCCGGATGTCTCGGCGATAATCTTTACCGGCCCCATCCGGTCGCTGTAGGATTCAACGGCGTTGGTTATGACGTTCGCAATTGCCGACACAATCTGGCCTGAATCTACAAAAATATCACCCACATCCGGGCCGACTTTAATCTGTGCGTTGATGTGCTCGGCGCCGGTTTTTTGCCTGGTCAGCTCAACAGCCTCTTCGAGAACCTGGCCGATACTTACGGCGACCCGCCTGGGCTGCGGCGGCTCGGCAAAACCCATCAGGTCCTCGATAATCGCGGACGCGTCCCTTGCGCTATTCTGAATTTGTTTGAGGATTTCCTTCTTTTGTCGGTCCGTCTCGGCCCCGGCCAGCAGTTGCGCACGACCGGAAATCACAGCCAGCGGATTATTCAGCTCGTGTGCGGCGCCGGCGGCTATCTCAGCCAGCGCAGCCACCGCCCCGTCCGCCGGGGCAATCCGCGAGCGGCTGTCCTTTGGCTTTGAAATAAGCCGAACCAGTCGCTCCGCAAAATTCCGGTGTTTCTCCCACACAACAGCAGCATCCAAAACAGCGGCGGCGACCGAGGCGGACGTCTTCAGCTTCTCTTCAAGCAGCTCCGCATCCACAGGCCAATGCAGCTCAAAGGCGATGACGCCGACCACCTTACCGCCGAATGACAGCGACGCCAATTTGGTGCAGCCGGCGTCGAACTCGGCAGCCAGCTGCTCAAACAGCCAGTCGATATGGTCCTCGGCGTCCACAATTTCAAAATCGCCCGTCAGGACCTGCGGGACGGCTGTCACGCCCTCAGGGACATCTGCCACAACCACTTCGCTTTGCGCCAATCTTTCCACAACAACGGCCTGAAGCATCTGCTCACCGACCGGCGGAGCCAGATACAGACACGCCGTGCCCGTCTGGTAAAATTTCTGCCAGCGAACAGCGAAGTTTTCGGCAATCTCAACCGCTGTGCTGTTGGCGCCTACGCTCAGCAGAAAATCCGTTATAAAATCAAGATGACTTGAGGCGGCCTGAAACTGCCGGCTCCGCAGCGTCAGCTCCGTATTCTCCTTCGCCAACCGGCCCGCAGCATCGCCGATAGTTTCACAGTATCGCCGGAGCGGATTTGGTAAATCCAGACCCAAAATCTTTGATTTTTCTTTAACTCGCTGCGGCAAATTCAGGCGAATCTGCTCCAGCCGGCTGCCGTCCATCCCAAGCAATTCAACTGCACCGGACGCCGGCTCGGGCGCATCGAAGCTGCCCGATTGACCCAACCCGGCCTGCCTCGCCATACAATCGGCCAACTGCACAACGGCGGCGAGCTTTGCCTCAGGCATACCTTCGCAGACCGTCGCAACGTCACTATGATGCAGCCAGACAGCAAGGGCGATTTCCTCCGGCAGGGCCCATTTCCGGGCCAGACGTTTGCCGAAAATCGTATGGTCGCCGCCTAAGTGCTTCTGCTCCACATCGCACAAAGAAGATTTCGCCGACCTTGCCTCCTCGACAATTCGGGCGAAACTTTTCGGCATCGCCTCTTCAAGCGCGAGCTTGCCGATGTCGTGCAGCAGACCCGCACAATAAGCCTGCTGCACATCCGCCGAGGTTAGGACCGCCTGCGCAATATCTGCGGCACAGCAGGCAACCGCTACGCTATGAAGCAAAAGCTCTTCTCTGCGCAAAACAGTTTCTCCGCCGCAGCCATCTCCAAACTCGGCGGGCTGCAAAACCTTTACCGACAAAACAGCATCACGGACCTCATGCACAGGCAATCTGTCAATCGCATAGCGGAGCGAAAATTTTCCGCCCGCCTCGACCATTTGCCGCTTCGCAGCAAGTGAAAGAATCTTTAAGGCAAGGGCCGGGTCCGATTCGATAATATCAGCCGCCATCGAAGGCGAGAATTGCGGCTGCAGGAGCTTATCCAGGAATTGTGCCGCAACACACGGAAGGGTCGAAAGCGATTCGAGCCGACCTATCGCAAGCTCTACCTGACGCGCAACCGTCGTATCAGCGAGTTCCTTCGGCATAAGGTCAACCTTCTTTCGGCGTTCAGATTATGCGTTAGATTTCTGCGACAAGGTGACATCGGCTGTCTTTGCGGGTCGTCGGGGGTCCGGAGATGTCAGGATGCTCCCCGCCATTTTTATTTCATCTTCAGTGCAACGGCAATTTCGTCAACAAGCTCGGCGACGCTGAACGGCTTCTTTACGAAGCCCTCGGCGCCCGACTTAAGGAGCTGGTCTATCTCATCCTGTTTCACCACGCCGCTCACGATGATAATCTTGATGTTCTCGAACTCGTGATTTCTTCTTATCGTCTGGCAGACGACGTTGCCGTTGACATCGGGCAGCATATAATCCAGCAGTATCACATCGGGTCTGAATTGCTGGGTCGCTATCCCCGCCTCATAGCCGCTGGATGCAGTCCTGACCTCGAACCTCCCGTCCCGCGTAAGAACATCCGTTATAAGCTCAACAATCTCAGGGTCATCATCGACAACGAGGACTTTTCTCCTGCCGGATTCCAGCGCATCGAGGGGGATGTTATTGTCCTTCATAAATTTGACAAGACTCTGACGCGGAATCCTGCGGAACTTTGAGCCGGGAACCCGAAACCCCTCCAGTCGGCCGGCATCGAAGCAGCGAATAATAGTCTGCTGACTGATCTTGCAAACATCCGCCGCTTCACCGGTGGTAAATAAATCCTTCATTTTATCCATTCCACTTCTTTAACCAAATCCATTTGATAGAAGCCACCGCCATTTTGCCTTCTTGCCCCAATTTAACCGAGTGACTCTCGAATTGTCAAGGATAAAAATGCCTAAAAGCAAGTTTTTTGTGCTGAAAGAGCAAATATTATCTACCCTTCATCAGATTTGCACGTATCTCCTGCTGGTTTGTGAAGTTAGATTATTTAGTGGAGATAGGGCAACTCTACCCTGTTGGGACTGAAAGCTCAAAATCCTGACTCATCGGCACTCAGAGCTGGTGGCTGTTTCAGGTGCGCCATCAGAATTCTTGCTTGATTTTCAGCGCTCTATTCTCTGGCTTTTTCCCAGTGCGGTGCGATACAGCCAGTATGTCATGCCCAATAACAGAGCCGTTCCAAAAATCGACCCCCCAGGCATTTCCCACAATGGCATCTGTATGTTTTTCCTGGCCAGAATCACAATCGGTATGGCAAGCAGGACGCCCATAAGAGCCTCACCCGTAATCAGTCCGGAAGCGAACAGCAGACCGTTCCCACTTGGGCCTTCCTCCTCTTCCTGAACGTTAATTGGTCTCTTGGTGCGCCATCTGATAATCTGATGAATCAGTCCGCCGGCGAGTATCGGCACCGAAAGCTGAAGCGGCAGATAAAAACCTATCGCCACGGCAAGGACCGGCGTGCGGAAAGAACTGCCTTTGTTCTGAAGATATACATCAAGCAATATCACGAATACGGCAAGAACCATACCTATATAAACATAATTCCACGGCAGTTCGCCTTTAAATACTCCCCTTGCGACAGATGCTATCAGATTTGCCTGCGGTGCCGGCAGGGCCCTTGGACCTGCATTCGGCTGCCCGGCAAAACCATACGCCTTCTGCAGCAGCGTCAGAACAGGCGCTATCACCAGTGCGCCGGCCACGGACCCGGAAAGGTTCACCAACTGCTGCTTCCAGGCAGTCGCACCAAGAATATAACCGGTTTTAAGGTCCTGCATATTGTCGCCGGCTATCGCTGCCGCACAGCAAATAACGCTGCCGATTATTATGGCCGCTGCCGGACCGTTTGGTGCGTCCTTGCCCATAAGCAGCAATAAAAGCAGCGATGAAACAACAACCGTCGCTATCGTTACGCCCGATATCGGATTGTTGGATGAACCTACCAGTCCAGCCATATAACCGGCGACGGCGGTAAATATAAAACCCGCTACCAGCATTATCGCTGCCATTGTAAGAGAGATATATATGTCCTTTACGAATGCCTGGTATAAAAGGAATAAAGGCACAATCGAGGCGACTATAAGAATTAAAATCCATTTCATCGACAGGTCTCTTTCGGTTCCGGCCATTTCCGCCCGTTCTTTTGCTGGAACTCTATACGCCCTTAAACCGCTGGTTATTCCTTTCAGCAGAGACGAGCGTATATGAAAGAGCGTCCACAGTCCGCCAATTAGCATCGCCCCGACGCCGATGTATCGTGTCCGCTTCGACCATATCCGAGAGGCATATTCCATAGCCGGCACCGGTTTGCCGAGCATACTTTTTACTTTGGAGTTGTGCTCTTGCGCCTTTGCAATAACTTCGGCCGAAACATCCGGCTCGATGGTTTTATACTCCAGTGTAAAGGTGTTCCATTCATTCGGACTGGCAGATTCGCTTTTGAGCTCATAGACCGGCCTATCGTTTTGGCCGGCTACAATCGGAATCGCCGCAAACCAATTGGCCGCACCTCCGAGAAAGACGAGAATAGATATATTAATTCCGACAATATATCCTACCGAAAGCAGCGCGGGACTGAGGTTGGAGCCGAAATACAGCAGGCTGCCCCGAATCATTTTTGCTCCTTCGACTACATCAGGCCAAAGCCCCAGTGCGCCTGCTCCGAGCTTAAATAATCCACTTGCAAGAGCAGCTTTGGCAATACACCAAATCTCTTTGCCGCCTTTATAACCGGTCCGCAAAACCTCTGCCGTCGCCACACCTTCGGGGAAACGAAGTTTCCCGATAACAATCAGCGACCGCCGCAAAGGTATCGTAAAAAGAACGCCTAACGCTCCGCCGAAAACAGTAATAATTGTAACCCACTTGTAACTGAAACCCGTCCATGAGCCGAGAATAACGAGCGCCGGCAAAGTAAATATAGCCCCTGCTGCAACTGCCTCACCGGATGAAGCGGCGGTCTGAACATTGTTGTTCAGAAGGATATTGTTGTGTTTGAAAAGCCTCAAAATCCCCATCGACAGTACCGAGGCCGGTATCGACGCCGAGACTGTCATTCCTGCAAACAGCCCAAGATATGCGTTCGCCGCCCCCAGTATCATCGAAAGCACCATCCCAAGAACAAACCCTCCTACTGTAATTTCCGGCAGTGACTTCTCTTGTGAATTCATTTAGTGCCCCGCAGTTTTGAGTTATCTTACAAATTGCTCCACAAAATATTTCGCCGTCAGCTTCTCTCCGGTCGCCCGCTCAATCATCTCGTCCCAGTGATACATCGCACCCGCCCTGAAAACTTTCTTCGACAGGTACTTTCCTGCTTTCTTCTGCCCGACGTAGCTGAGGTCCTTATCCGATTCGAGCTTCAGGACGTTGTGAACGATATGGTTGTGCAGTTGAGAGGCCATCAGCTCCCCGAGCATATAGTTGTGATAGTAACAGGGCGCAATGGTGAAATGAATCTTGGCGGCCCAATCCGGCTCGTTGCGGCCTGGCGGTCTTTTGACAAGCTGATATTTCTCAACCAACCGCCACCACAGTGTATTGAGGTCCTGGTCGGGATTTGCGTAAAGCTGCTTCTCAAAATCGTACATAACCATTGCCCAGCGGGCGAAAATGATTTGTTTAAGCTGCGCATACCTGGCGCTTACCTTCTCGACTTCCGCACGCTGCTGGTCTGAAAGGTCGAGCATCTGCTGCATCCAGGCGGGATTACGGCTCAGCCGACCGAAAAACATCGCAACCGCCTCCGTAGTAAAGATATGCGCCGGCATCCTGAGCAAATACGGCGACTGCGGGTCCTCGTATTTATCATAAACCGCATGGCCCAGCTCGTGCAGCATCGTCTCCATCCAGTTTTCATTGTTCTTGAGGTTGCACAGCACCCGCACGTCACCTTCTCTGTCGATATCCGTGCAGAAAGCGTGCGGATTCTTGCCCTCTTTCTCATAAAGGTCGCTATTGGCAAGGATTGAATCCACGGGCAGACCAATGCCGGCATAAAATGCCGCCCCCAGCTCCTTCACATCTTTATTTTTGTAATAGGCATCCAAATCCAGCTCATACACCATCGGGCTTTCCTGGAAGAACGGGTCGTGGTAATGCCAGGGCATAAGCTCGCCGACCGCGACGCCGTACTTCGCCGCCAGAATCCGGTCGAGGTCGGCCTTTAACTTCGCAAACGGCCCATTCGTTAGCTTGTAAAGCTCATCGAAAATCCTGTCCAATTCTTTCACATCCTGCTCGCTCGTCGTCAGCGAGAGCGTGTGATAATTATCAAAGCCGAGTTTGCGGGCCGTCTGGTTTCGCAGCTTCACGAGATCTATCAGGTCTTTCGCGACAAACGCCCCCACCTGTTTGCTCGCAAGCCAGGCCTGCTCTCTCTTACGCGAATCCGTCTCGGTTTTCAGAACTTCCTTGATTTCGTTGTCGGTAACTTTTTTGCCGTCAATATCGCCGCGGAATGTGCTGAACCTTTTTTCAATCTCCGTGCCCAAATCGACGATTCTTTTCAGCAAATCCGGCTCTACCTGGTTCTCCAGATAGCCGTTATACAAAATCTCTAATTGTCGAGCCAATTCAGCGTCTTTTATCCGGCCGGACTCTTTTGTCCTTTTAAGAAACGCAAATTCCCGCGGGTTACTATAGACCTGCCGGACCGCCAGAGTCAATTCGCTGACCCTGTTGTAATCATCGGGCTTACCCGAAACCGCGGCGTCCCAGGCGGCGATATTGGCCTGCTTCATCTTATGCCTGACTTTTTCAACGTGTGCAGCAATGAATTTTTCCAAATCTTTCTCCCCTTCGGCGGTGAGCTCAGGGCCGAACCGTTTCGCGCCCTGTGCACAGCCAAAAACAAAAACAATTACCGACAGCAGCGTAACTGCAGTTAATAAAACTCTCATAATTCACGCACCTTTCAGGGTCCTTAGTTTTGCATTTTAAGTTTTTGGTTTTACGTTTCACTCTACTCTGTCCGACCTGTCCGGGTAAGAGGGCTTCTGAGGCTTCTTATGCCCACCGGCGGCGGACTTTTCGAGCAAATCGACAATCACCTCAATCGCCTTTTCCAGCTGCGGGTCTCTTCCTGCAACCATTTCGTGCGGGGCGTTCTCAACCGGATAATCCGGGTCAACGCCGTAACCTTCAATCTCCCAGCTGCCCTGCGTATTCCAGAAGCCGAACGTCGGGGCGGTGACAGAGCCGCCGTCGATAAGCTGCGGATTGCCGCTGATTCCAATCAGGCCGCCCCAGGTCCTTGTGCCGATAAGCGGACCGAGACCGGTCTTGCGGAAATAGTAAGGAAATGCGTCGCCGCCCGAACCCGACCAGCCGTTTATCAGCATAACCTTGGGCCCCGCGTGCGACACAAACGGCGTCTGCCAGTCATGATGGTCCCGCCTGGCCCAGTAATTGTAAACCGGGCGGTTCAACAGCTCAATGAAACGGTCCGGAATCTGCCCGCCGCTGTTAAACCGCTCATCAATAATCAACGCCTCTTTGGTCCGCTGCGGAATAAATTGCCGAACCAGCTCGTTCTGGCCGCCTCTGCCGGTGTCAGGAACATAGATATATCCAACCCTGTTGCCGGTCGCCTCCTGCACTTTCAGCCGATTGCTCTCAATCCACGAAAGATTTCGCAGACGAAATTCGCCGGACATCGGCTCGACGACGACCTGGTGAGCATCGTTCATATCGGGCTTTGAATTTATCGTCAGTGTCACCACCTCGCCGGCAAGCCCCTGAAAAGCCGCCCATGGGTCTTCTGAGGCGTCCACTTTTTGTCCGTTGACAGCCAGCAGATAATCGCCCTCGTTCACATCCACCCCCGGCTGCCGCAGCGGCGACCGCACCTCCGCGTCCCACGCCGCCCCTTCGTAGATTTTGCCGATTCGATAGGCGCTGTTTTCCTTATTCAACTGGAAGTCACAACCCAAAAGTCCGACCGAAATCCGCTCGGGCTGCTCAAGGTCTCCGCCGCTAACATAAGTATGCGAGGCGTTCAGCTCGGCAATCATTTCGCCGATAACGTAATTGAGGTCCGAACGGTCCACAATATAAGGCAGCAGGGCCTCATACCGCTTCTTTATGGCCTTCCAGTCGAGCCCGTGCATATTGGGGTCATAGAAATAGTCGCGCTCGATGCGCCAGGCCTCGTTGAAAATCTGCTGCCATTCCTGCCTCGGGTCAATCCAGGCCCTGAGCTTGTCAACCGCGATTTTGCCGCTCCCCGCGTTCTTGCCTTCCGCCAGGTCGATTATCCCATAAGCTGATTTGCTCTTGTATATGACTTTCTTTCCATCGGAGGAAATATCGTAGCCGTCAATATCCGATATGACTATCTTTTCTTCTCGCTCTTCAGTATCATAATATAAAAGCGTGCCTGACGGCTCGCCCTCCTTGACCGCCCCCGCAGGCAGATACCGACAATAAACCACCTTACCCTTCACCGCGTTCAGCGACCGCAATATCCCCGCGTCAATCGGCAGCTTCACGACCCGCCGCTCAAAACCTTCAAAGTCGATGTTAACGGGCTTCGGTTTCTTTTTATCTTTGTCCTCCTCGGCCGCTTCCACCGCGTTGACATCGTTCACTTCGGCGGCGTTTGAGTCGCTCACTTGTGGTACGCCTTTATCTTTCCGGTCCTGTCCCTCATTTTTGGGTTCCTGTTTTTCCTTTTTCTTTTCTTCTCCCACCTTCTCCTCATCGCTTCGCGGCGCGATTGGAGAGCCGAGGTCCTTGCGGAGTGTTACCGCATAAATCCCCGTCGAATTGGGGTAAATCCAGGTCGAATCCATATCGCTATAAACCGGCGTAAAGCTCCTGTTGGAGCAGAAGAAAAGATACTTGCCCTCCGGGTCGAAGACGGGGTCCGTGTCACTATAGTAGCTGCTGGTGACCTGGTGGGTCTTGTTCTCAACCGTGTCATAAATCATAATGGCGCTCTCGGTGTTATCCATATTCTTTGAATACGCCAGCCACCTGCTGTCCGGCGACCACGAGTACGATGTCATCAGCGTCCACTGGTCCTTGTCAACGAGTTTGGGCCTGCCTTCGTTGACGTCAACGATATACAGCGAGCCGGTCTTATCGCTAAATGCGATTTTCCTGCTGTCCGGCGACCACACCGGCTGGTAACGAAACCCGCCGACAGGCGGTTCCGTGGTAATCTGTTTTTCTGTGCCGCCGGTGTCGCCTGAGCGGGTGTATAGTTCATATTCGCCGGTGCGGTCGGAAAAATACGCGATGTATTTACCGTCCGGCGACCAGGCCGGAAATCGCTCTGCAACCCCGGAGGTGCCGGTCAGATTGCGGACGCTGCCGTGCTTTTGCGGCACCGTGAAGACCTCGCCGCGGGCCTCGAACAGCGCCCTTTTGCCGCTCGGTGACAGCGAAAAATTCTGGATGTGCTTCGAGAGGTCTTTCAACTTGGTCCGCACCTCGGGCAAATCAGCCGGCACCTGTATGGAAATCGGCTGCGAAATATCGCTCGCCAAATCCAGCAGGTGAAGCTTGCCGCCGTTTTCAAACACGATTGTCCCCGGCCCGATGCTCGGCCACTTCACGTCATATTCGGTGAACCTGGTTATCTGCCGTGTCTTTTTTGTCCCTAAATCATACGCCCAGATATTGAGCTTCTTTCTCTCGTCCCTGTCGGTCAGGAAGTATATGGTGTTCTGGTACCACATCGGCACAGAATCGGTGCCCTCGAAATCCGTAATTTTCTCCGAGGTATTGTTGACGAAGTCGTACAGCCACAGGTCGCTTGCCATTCCGCCGCGGTATCGCTTCCAGGTCCTGAATTCGGTGGAAATGGGCTGAAAGACCATCCGGCTGCCATCGGGACTGAAACTTGCCAGCTCACCGTAAGGCAGCGGCAGAGTCTCCGGCATACCGCCTTCGGCAGATTGCTTGAAGAAGCGATTGAAGCGAATCGAGGGGCTGGAGCTTTGCGAGCGATAGAGGATATTTTTCCCATCCGGGTACCATTCCACCACCAAATCCGTTTCCGGATGGTGCGTCAGCCGCGTGGGCGTCCCGCCCTCCGCAGGTATCACATAGACATCGGTATTGCCATCGTAATTGCCGCTAAAGGCAATCACCCGGCCATCCGGCGAAAACTTGGGAAGCATCTCCTGCCCCTTCGGCGAGCTTAACTTCCGCGCCAAACCACCTTCCTTTGGCGCCGTCCACAAGTCACCTGCATACACAAAAACGATTTTGTCCTCGCTCACATCCGGAAACCGCAGCATTCTCGCGTCCGGCATCCCGGCCCCCCTGCTTTCTTGCCCCTGCCTTCGCAGGGGTAAACTTGTCCCCGCGGAAGCGGGGAGCAAGAAGGGGGGCGCAAAAATGGCTGCGATATACAGGTTCAGCAGGATTGCAGAGCCAGGAAGACGCGATGCTAAATGTCTCATATAGTGCCTTGCCTAATTATCAAATAATTTCTTTTGCGGGGATATTATCAGCATCAGGGACCGAAATCAAGCCGTTAAGGAGCTAAAAATTTAATTCGCCAGGCCGGTCCATTATTTCTGTTTATCCTTTGATGTTGGCCGTCAATATGTGTAGTATATGGCCTCCCCCCGACAGAAACATTCGGGGGCTGGAGTCTTAAGCACATTATGGCAAAAAGCCGATACCTTACAGCGCCTATTCCTTCCGAAAAAATGCCCGCAGGCATCCCGTATATCCTCGGCAACGAGGCCGCAGAACGCTTCAGCTTCTACGGTATGACAAGCATCCTCATCGTCTTTATGACCAAATATCTCGTGGACCGCAGCGGCAGTCCCGCTCTAATGAGCAACGAGGAAAGTAAGGCCTATTTTCACCTGTTCAAGGCCGCAGTATATTTTACCCCGCTAATCGGCGCCATGCTTTCAGATATCTGGCTGGCAAAATACAGAACTATTTTTTATTTCTCACTGGTCTATTGCGTGGGATATCTTGCCCAGGTGGCGGACCTGACACGCCTTGGTCTTGGAGCGGGTTTGATTCTGATTGCCCTCGGCTCGGGAATAATAAAACCCTGCGTCTCCGCGAACGTCGGCGACCAGTTCGGACAGACCAACAAGCACCTGATTGAAAGGGTCTATGCCTGGTTTTACTTCTCGATAAATCTGGGGGCGGCCATTGCGATGTTTCTGTGTCCCTGGCTGCTCGACCGCTTCGGTCCACGCACCGGCTTCGGCGTCCCACTAATCCTTATGGTCCTTGCCACAATCGCATTCCGGCTGGGGCGATACAAATTCGTCCACATCCCGCGAAGCGGCATCGGCTTTGTCAGGGAAGCTTTTAGCGGCGAGGGCCTGCGGGCGGTCGTGCGGCTGTCCATAATTTACCTGTTTGTTGCAATGTTCTGGTCGCTCTTTGACCAATCGCAGTCCGCCTGGGTCCTGCAGGCGGAAAAAATGGACCTCAAATGGCTCGGAATCAAATGGCTGCCCGCCCAGCTGCAATCCATAAATCCGTTTCTGATTATGGTTATGATTCCGCTGTTTTCTTACGGCGTTTATCCGGCTCTAAATAAAATCTTCCCCCTGACGTCGCTTCGCAAAATCGGAATCGGCATGTTTGTTGCGGCACTGTCTTTTGCGGTCTGCGCCCTGGTCGAAATGTGGATAACCGCCGGCGACAAACCCAGCATCGGCTGGCAGTTCCTGGCCTACGTGGTTTTGACAGCCGCAGAGATTATGGTCTCCATCACCTGCCTGGAGTTTTCGTACACACAGGCCCCAAAGAAAATGAAGTCCTTCATTATGGCGGTGTTTCTGCTCTCGGTCTCCGTAGGTAATGCCTTCACGGCGCTCGTCAACGCCGTCATTCAAAACAAAGATGGCTCCAGCAAGCTCGCCGGAGCCAGTTACTACTGGTTCTTCACAATCGCAATGCTGGTGACAGCGGTCCTGTTCATCCCCATCGCCGGGCGCTACCGCGTCCAGAGCTACATCCAGGACGAAGCCCCGTCTTAATCCGCCACCCCCCCAACGTTTCTGTCGGGGGCCGGCTTGGCGGATTAGTTTTAAGTTTTTAGTTTCCCTTGCTTCCAAGCGGTTCAAGCAGGATGCTTCGCACCACAATCTTCATCGGCCCAAACTCCGCCCCGGGGTGGACCTGAAAACCAATCCTGCCGCTGTCGCTGGTCGTATCGTGCACATCGGCGACTTCGCGGTCGTTAAGCCATATCTGAATATGGTCGCCCTCTGCGCGAATTTCTATTGTGTTCCAGCCGTCGCGGTCCACCAGGCCCTTGTCCTTGTTCATTGCGAGGAACATCTTGCTGGGACAATACAGCGTCCCCGAATAACATTCCGGGTCTTTGTACTCCAGAATATCCGCCTGATATGCCTTCTGCGGCGACTGATACCTGAACCAAACGCCGCTGTTGCAGGGCCACTCGACGCGATAGGTGACTCTCAGCAGAAAGTCCTTATACGCATCTTTCGTGAACAGGTCTCCCGGGGAGTTGTCGGCCCCCTGCGTCCCAACGAGCATGCCATTTTCAACGACCCACCTGGCGCCGCCGCTCGATTCCCAGCCGGTAAGGTCTTTGCCGTTAAAGAGCTTCGAAGAATCGCTCTTTGCTCCGACTGCACATTTCCGGCCCGTACACCCGCCGGCCGCAATCATCGCCGCCACACAAAGGATAGTAAAAAGTCTCCGTACCATATCTGTCTCCTTTCTCATTGCCACCGAGTTGAAACGAAACTCCGCAAATAATATCAAGCGGGGCGCAAAATGGCTATATGTATTTTTTTTGCCGCGGGCTTACCTGCCCGGAGTCGGCGGATTCACCGCCGCCCAGTTATTGGGGTCGTTGCCATAGAGCTGCATAGACACGCGGCCAAGCGACGCTCCGCCGCCGTCCGCCGCAAGCGGCCATGGAGCTTCATCATCGTAATTGACCATATCGACCCTGATATAATGACGCCGGCCAAGCTCATCCACGTCCCCGGGCATACTGATATAAATCTTTTCGCCGCCGTTGTCTAATCTGCCGTCGCCCCATTCGTATATCTTAACGCCGCCGGGCACGCCCGGATACTTCGCCTGGAACACGCTCTTATTCTTGACAAGCAGCAGATACCCGTTGGCAGGTATGTTCGTGTTGGCCGGCAAATTGTAGTCGATACCGTAATTGTCGTCGTGGAATTTCCACGTGTGGCCTTCCACATCGAATAAATCCACCCTGCTGCCGGTGATATTGCGCAGCTCCACGAACTCCGCATCTCTATCGGAGCTGGGGTTGTACATAATCTCACTGATTACCACCGGCCCGACCTTTGGATACGCATTGAGCAGACACGGCGTGATTTGGCTCATCGCCACAAAGTCCACATCGTTGATGCTGCGTTTGAAGTAACGTCCGAACGACACTCCGGTCTCCGAGGCGCCGAAATCCTCCACTTCCTGGTATCCCGTCAAGACGCCGCCCTGCGCGGATGACAGGCACACCATTTCACCGTTCTCACTGAGTCGGAACAGAACCAGACAGCCCTGGTCGTTCGGGTCGGCAAAATTCGCGTCCTCATAAAAGATGGCAAAGCCGCCCCTGTCGATGACCGCGTCCTCGGCAATCTCGTATTTCATCGGAATGACGTCGTTGTCGCTGATGAACCAGCCGCCGATATTTATGGGGTGGTCCGTGGTATTGTGTAACTCAATCCAGTCCGGCTCCCCGGCGTGCGAATGCGCCAATACCTCATTAATCACCACATCGCCCGGATTGGGGATAATGCCGCTGTCGCCCGCGCAGGGTGAGCCGCCGTATAGTGCGCTCGCACGCCAGCCTTCTTTGCGGTCCCAACTGTTCGGGTCGGGGTTATTGGGGTCTATTATGGTCAGCGAGAACCCGCCGCCGTCGGTCATCGGCCGCCATCCGTCTTTATACTTGAAATCGTGAATCACCTGGCCGGCGGCGTCCTCCAGCCGGATTCTCTCGCCGGCGTTTTCCAGACTGCCGGTATATTCGCCCGCTATATTAAGCCCGCTTCCATATACGCTCTCAAATACCTGCCGGTCATTGACCACTACGACATATTGACCGCCCGCAAGTTGAATGCTCGGGAAGGTAAAATGGACACCTTCAGTGAACTTTGCGAGATTCAGATTTATCGTCTGCGTCCCGATGTTCTTCAGCTCTATAAATTCCTCGTTCGGGTCCCCCGCGTCCGGCGGATGATACATAATCTCCGTGATGCGCAATTTGTCCGCCACCGCGCCTACGGCAAAGACGGCCTCATTGAGCGCACTCCATTTGCCGTCCAGAGCGCGTGCCTTCACACAAGTGCTTTTAGGCAACATAACCGGCCCGGTGTATTTGAGCGCGGTCGGCGAGGGGCCACCCTGGCTAATCTGACCGGCAACCAGCTCAACCGAGATAAGAAAGTCATTGCGGTTGCCGGCGTTATTGAGACCGTGGATGGCAAGGACGTTGTTACCCTGTTGTAAGGCGCTGACATAAGCGGAGATGTAAATCTCTTCGAAGTTAACTGCTGAGGTATCAGGGTTCGTGGTGCTTGCACTGGAGTTCCAGGTTGGCGTGCCATCAAAATAGCGTCTGGCGACCTCAGTGCCATTCAGATATGCAATGAATCCATCATCGTATCGCACCTTCAGAATCATATCGTTAAAATCGCCGGCACCAAGTGTGAACGGGATGCGAATGTAGCAGGTATCGTTTATGCCGGGATACATTTTGGTTTCGACATCATAGCTAATATAGGGGTCATAGCGTGTCTCGGTTACGTCGTAGCCTACCCCGCCAGTCATACCAGAGATGAAAGTGGCGTCATTCCAAGCGGAGTCATTGAAGTAGCTGGTAAGCCAGCAAGTATTCTCACCCAACTGAAGCCCGCCGCGAGCTACGTCGCCAACAAGGTGAAAATCTGTCGGATTAAAGCCCGTTAAATTACCCTTTGCAGCAAAAAGTTCGAGTTCCGAGCCGCCGCCGCATTCATAAAATATCAGCCGCAGGTCATATACGCCCGCCTCCGTAAAATTGAAAGCTGTTACGGTGTCTCCCGGACCTCGCGGAGAGGGATAGGATGTCGTGAAGGTTTTGGCGCCCTTGGTCAATTTTAGCCCGAAGCCGTCATCGGAATTAACTCCAAATGCCCAGTACCCCGTCGTTGGTATATAGACTTTGGCGGCAGCCAGAATTACAAAGTTTTCAACATCGACGCCTATGGTCGTGCCGGGAAATGGACTATCATTATCGAAGTGACCATAGTCACCGGTATTATAATAGTTGATTACCGGAGCTGTTCCGGTAACTACCTGTTCCTGATAACCTGGATTGCTGACAACGATTTCAGCGTTAGTTAAGCTATCCACGTAGATATTTTTTGCCTTGTAATAAGTAACCTGGAATTGTGGGAAGGTATTGGTAAGGAGATTGCCGCCGTTGGCAGCGCTCGGGACGAGAACTCGCTTGGCGGCATTTTCGACCACAAGGTTTACAGTACTGCCCGGCGGCGACTGCCACGCCGGTATCCGCGGGTCCGTACCATCGAGGGTGTAGTAGGTTGTGCCCGTTTTTGCTGTCATCGAGAAAGAATCTGTCGGCAGGATATGGCCACCGTGCTGATATAGGCCGTTAATATAAAACACAGGCGCGTCAACGTTAGGATACAAGCCGGCGCCTCGCAGTTGCTGCAGAACAACAGCCGGACGCTGAGGCATATAGGTACTCAGGACGTAGTCGCGCCCGGCCTGCCAGTGGGCCAGCGTATAGGGTGTGCTGCCTGCCATGTCTCCCCAGCGCGCCGACTCGGAGATAATGGCCAGCTCGACCTGG
>Ga0315291_10001425_pt1 | contig 31932 bp, 27 predicted proteins | sample YL17G12_20_MG_FD_203070 | JGI IMG/M metagenome (GOLD analysis project Ga0315291, IMG submission 203070) | Sediment microbial communities from Yellowstone Lake, YNP, Wyoming, USA - YL17G12_20 | ecosystem: Environmental > Aquatic > Freshwater > Lake > Sediment | place: USA: Wyoming | collected...
CGAAATCAATCGCATGAGGAAAGAGATCGACGTAGAGCGCATCATCGAAGAGGGGCTCTATCTCAAGTTCCGTCCCGACTATCTCGTCGACCGCAACGAGTCTCCCGCGCGCTTCGCGTACATGGTTATCAAGGGAGTCCATTTCGAACCGCTGATGCGGGGCGAGGTGGCCAACCTCGGCATCAGGAAGCAGGTGCCGGTCGTCTACGTGCTCTATCGGCTCGATCCGGCCGCGGAGGAACGCAAATGAGGACGCCCCGTGCCGGCGGCGCGCGCGACGAGCGAAGAGAAGCCGCCGCGGGCAATCCCGAGCCGCTCATCCCGCCCGGAATCCCGGAGGACCGCTATCCTGATCTCCTCCGCAACTGGTTTCTCGGCTCCCGTGCGAGGGCGTATCTCGCGAGGCGCCGCTTCCGCGCCGTCACGGCCCTTCTCCGCGGCGGTCCGCAGGGCAGAGCCCTCGATGCGGGCTGTGGTTGGGGTTACAATCTCTTTCTCCTCGCACGCGAAGGCTTCGCGCCGTTCGGCGTCGACATCGTGCAGAACGATTTTTTCGCCTCTCGGCGGATCGCGAGCACGAACGGATACGAAGCGCCGCTCGCGGGCGCCGACCTGAGCGCCTTACCCTTCGTCCCGGCTTCGTTCGCGGCGGTCACCGCGGTGGAAACCTTCGAGCACATATACGAGAGCGATCGAAGGAACGCGATCCGCGAGGCGTGGCGGGTGCTCGTTCCGGGAGGAGCGTTCGCGCTCTCGACGCCGAACTATTACTCGATCGTCGAGACGGGAAAGCGCGCGATCGTGAAACTTCCCGTCCTCAAACGCTTTTTCCCCGCCATGTGCTACCCGGCAGGATCGGTGAGACGCGAGGACTACCACCCGTACCGCTACCACAAGCCGGCGCCGCGCGGGGAGCTCACCCACGCGCTCGAGTCCGCGGGCTTTCGCGTCGAGAGCGCGCGCACGATCATCTTCATCTGGAAGAATGTCCCCGACGCGCTCTTTCCCGCAGCCCGATTTCTCGAGTCGATCCTCGAGCGCATGCCCGTCGTTCGGGGCCTCGCGAGCACCCTCGTCGTACTAGCGAGAAAGCCCTCGCAGCGTCTAGGGATTAGTCCTTATCCGATGCCAGGGGTCTGAGTGGGAAGGGCATTCTTCGGGGCATTCTGAGTACTCACCTCAGCCAATCGCAAATCTCATTTAATTACAATATGTTACGGTAGTGGAAAAATATTTGGCCCCGTGACATTTTTCTTGACACGGTGGGAGAAAGTGGGATAAGGTGGGGCTCGCCTATTGATTTTGCTGTGTTCAAGCCCTGAAATAGATATTCGAGCCCATATACGGAACGGCCAAGGAATCGCTCGCAATGCTTGAAAAACCCGTCAAGAAATTCATTGGAAAATTCTACTGCACACTCGATGACAAGGCGAGGCTCACGGTCCCCTCGAAGTTCAGGGAGCTCGTTCCGGGAGAGGAAGGCTCGAAGGTCCTCGTCATCAGCAGGGGCAAGGAACGCTGTCTCTACCTGTTCACTCCCGACTATTTCGACTGGATCATCGAGCAGCTCGGGCTGCTCGCCCCGGGACCGCAGCAGAGAAACCTCATTCGGTATTACAGCAGCGAGTCGGAGAACCTCAAGGTCGACCGGGTCGGCCGCGTGCAGATGCCCCCCCATTACCTCGAGGCGCTCGGGGATTCGAAGAGCCTCGTCGTCGTCGGAGGGCTGACCCACATGGAAGTGTGGAAGCAGGAAGAGTTCGAGAAAATCATGAAGGACGCCGACGATACATATCAAAACGGGCCATGGCAGCTTTAAGGCGGACGCGGGTGAAGATCTACCAGAGCGATAAGGGAGGCATCGGCCTCTGGAAGCTATCAGGCGTCGTCGAGCGCGAGGACGCCGAAATGCTTCTCAGCTCCCTCAAAGGAACGAAGGATTCGAATCGTGGATGCTTCATCCTCGATTTCGAGAACGTCGAGCATGTCGACTTCCGCGCCTTCAACGTTCTCGAAGACGGCTACCCCGAGGGAGAGCGCGTGCTCGTGAGCGGGCTCAGCGATTACGTTCTCGGCATCTTCGCGTTCGTGACGAAACGGAACGTCATCCCGGTCTATCCGGACTGGCGGAAGGCGCTCAGATATCTCGTCGTCGAGCGCGGGAAGCTCGGCACCCCGACGCCCGCCGCTCCGGCGGGCAGCGAGTGATATGAATAATGCCAACGGTACGACATACACCGGTTCTGGCGGAAACGGCCGTGGAGCTTCTCCTCGCGCGGGGCGCGGGGCTCTTTGTGGACGGAACGGCCGGAACGGGGGGGCATACGGAGCTCATCCTCGAGAGGAGCGGAGCGTCGACGGAAGTGCTCGGGATCGATCGCGACCCGGGTGCGATCGAAGAGGCGCGTGCGCGGCTTGCGCCCTTCGGAGCGCGCGTGAAGCTCGTCTGCGCGAACTTCCGCGAGATCGCGCGCGCGCTCGGCGGGAGGAACGCGGACGGATTTCTCCTCGACCTCGGCATATCGACGTACCAGCTCTCCGATGCGACGCGGGGATTCAGCTACCTCGCGAACGGGCCCCTCGACATGGCGATGGGGGAGGACGGGCAATCGGTGGAGGAGTTTATCGCCTCGTCCGACGAGCGATCGCTCGCGCGTGTGCTCCGCGAGTACGGGGAGGAGCGGCGCTCCCGGGCCATCGCGCGGGAGATCGTGCGCACGAGGGACTCGCGGGGAATGGGTTCGACCCTGCAGTTGCGCGAAGCGGTTGCGAAGGCCGCGCCGCGGCAGGACGTGAACGGCACGCTGTCGAGGGTCTTCCAGGCGCTGCGCATCTGGGCGAACGGAGAGCTCGAGAGCCTCGCGGCCTTTCTGCCGCAGGCGGTCGAGCGCTCGAATCCCGGCGCGCGGATCGTGATCATCAGCTACCACTCGCTCGAGGACCGCATCGTGAAACGGTTCTTCAGGCAGGAGGAGCAGGGCTGTACCTGTCCAAAGGATTTTCCGGAATGCCGCTGCGGGAAGATCCCGCGGCTTACGATTGTCACGCGGTCGGCCGTGAGGCCGTCCCCGGAAGAGGTCGAACGGAATCCGCGGGCGCGGAGCGCAAAGCTCCGGGCCGCAGAGAGGTTGTAATATGAACGCGAACACCGGCTATCCTTCGGGACTGTACACCATCGTGAAGCGCGCACTCCAAGGACGGATCACGCCGCTCACCTTTCTCCTCATCCTGGGGTTCTTCTCGAGCCTCGTGCTTCTCTACATATCGCTCCATGTCTACTTCTTCAATATCTCGAACGACATCGTCGCCTCGAGTAAGCGGGTCGACGCGCTCAGGGACACGAACGTCAGGCTTATGGCCGCCTATAACGAGCTCTCCGCTCCGGGAAGGATCATCCCGATGGCGCAGGGGCTCGGCTTGCGGGCGGGCGCGACCGACGAGGTGCGGCGGCTCGCGCTGCGCTTCGACGCGAAGTCGGTCCACGGAGAGCCCTCGTGGGCGCAAGCGAAGATAGAGAACCTGTTGGAATTCACCCCATTCAACAAGCCGGGAACGAGATGAGCGACCTGTTTTCGAGACACCGTCTGAACGTCCTGTCGGTCGCCGTCACGGCGATCGTCGGCGTCATCGCCTACCGGCTCGTCGACGTCCAGATCATCAATCACGAAAAGTACATCGCGAGGGCGAACCGGCAGTGGTACGTGAAGGTCCGGATCCCCGCCCGGCGGGGAAACATCTTCGACCGGAACGGCTACCCGCTCGCCGTGACGCACTGGACCTACACCGTCGGGGTGACGCCGAAGGATTTTGCCGGGGACAACGGAAAGGCGGTCGCGTGTCTGGCCGATGCGTGCGACATGTCGAAGAAAGAGCTACGCCGAAGGATTGTAAAGGAAAGGGATGCGTCGTATATCCCGCTCGGCAAGGACCTCCACCTGACAGAGGATCAGGTTTCCAAGCTCTCCTTGCTCTCCGGCGTGGGCATCGATTCGAACCACGACCGCCTCTATCCTTTTGAAGCAATGCCTCCTCAGCTCGTCGGCGCGATCAACGCGGACGGGAAGGGAACGGCCGGGGTGGAGCTCGCGTTTCAGCACGTTCTCGCCGGCGAGGACGGCGTGCTTCTCAAGAGCCAGGTCCCCGGCGACCCGAAGGGTTTTCAGCCGGTGAACGCGCCCGGAAGCAGGCCGCGCAACGGCAACGATCTCTACCTCACGATCGACATGCGGATCCAGTCGATCGTCGATTTCGAGCTCGAACAGGCGGTGGACCGCTACGGTGCGGCGGGGGGCATGGCGATCGTCGTCGAGCCGACGACGGGGGACGTACTCGCCGTTGCAGAAAGGCCGCCCCGCGAGGTTTCGCGCGACGCGAATCAGATCGACGGCTTCGCGCTGCACTCGATCAACGGCATCTACGAGCCGGGCTCGACCTTCAAGCTCATCACCGACTCGTACCTTCTCGAGACGGGGAAGGTCGATCCCTACGACGCCTTTTACGGCGAGAACGGCTTGGCACACTTCGATTTCGGCACGATCCACGACACCCACGAGTACGGCTGGCTCACCTTCAAGGAATCGTTTGTCCTCTCGAGCAACATCTGCACGATCAAGGCGGCGCTCGGCATGCGCAAGGAGGATTTCTACCGCTACATCCTGCGCTTCGGCTTCGGCGGGCGGACGGGTGTCGATCTGCCGGCGGAGTCGCGCGGAAAGCTTCGCGAGCCCGGCGCCTGGACGCCGCAGTCGCTCCCGAGCATCGCGATCGGCCACGAGATCGGCGTCACCGCCATCCAGATGGCGATGGCGTACGGCGCGCTCGCGAACGGCGGGAATCTCCTCGTTCCCCGTATAGCCCTCGAGGCGCGGGACGGAAAAGGATCGGTCGTCGCGAAATACTCCCCCGCCGCGGTCCGGCGCGTTTTCTCGGAGCGCACCGCGGAAACCATGCAGGACTTCTGCAAGGACGTTGTTCTCAAGGGCACGGGAGTGAAGGCTTCGGTAAACGGGATTCCCGTCGGGGGAAAGACCGGCACGTCGCAAAAGGCCATAAACGGTTCTTACCAGTCCGGCAAGTACGTCGCAAGCTTCATCGGCTTCGCGCCCGCTGCGAATCCCCGGGTTGTGTGCCTCGTCGTTCTCGACGAGCCGGACGTTCACTCGTACTACGGCGGAGAATCCTCCGCGATCGTTTTCAGCAAGATCATCGAGGGAATCAACCTCTCGACCGATCTCTTCTACGATTCGGGCGGCGCCGCGAATATCGCGGGGACAAACGAGCGGGGCGGCACCAAGCGGGTACCGAGCTTCCTCAGGCTCACGACCGACGCGGCGATGGACCTCGCCGCGGATTGCGGGCTCGCGATCCAGTGCCCCAAGGTCAAGGGGATCGTGTTTTCCCAGACTCCCGATCCGGGCACGTTCGTGGACCGGAGAGAGGAGATCAAGCTCATGGTCCGCACCGTCGAGAATGAGCGGAAGGGGGCGCAGAGCGTCCCCAACGTCGCGGGGCTCTCGATCCGCGAGGCCCGCCGGCTGCTCCTCGGGTGCGGTCTCGACTGCGTCGTGCGCGGCTTCGGCGTCGTCGAAAGACAGGATCCGGCTGCCGGCGCGCTCATATCCCGGGCCGTCCGGGTGATTCTCTATTGCAATCCGCGCAGCGGCACGGAGCTGAACGAAGGGGTCCAGGTAGCGGACGGAGCTCGTTGGTGAAGCTTTCGCATCTTTCCGAGGGAATTGAAACGAAGAGCCGCCCCGGCTTTCGCGACGTCGAGGTGACCGGTATCGTCACCGACTCACGGTCCCTCGAGCCGGGAGACGTTTTTATTGCGATCAAGGGGCATGCGGCCGACGGGCATGCCTTCGTCGAGGAGGCTGTGCGGAAGGGCGCTTCGGCGCTCGTCGTCGAGCGGCCCGTCGGGAGCGATCGTCCGACGCTCGTCGTCGAGGATTCGTCGCTTGCCGCCTCGCTCATGGCGAAGCGGTTCTTCGGAGATCCGGTGGCGCGCCTCGCGCTCACCGGCATCACGGGCACGAACGGCAAAACGTCGAGCGCGTTTCTCCTGCGCTCGATTCTCGATATCGCGCACGGTCCGTGCGGCATCATCGGCACCATCGGCTACGGCGTTTCCGATGAGCTCATCCCGGCGCGCAACACGACGCCGGGGCCGGTCGACCTCTACCGCGCGCTGGCCGGTTTCGTGAAGCGCGGCTGCCGGTCGGCGGTCATGGAGGTAAGCTCGCACGCGGCGGCGCAGGGGAGGATTGCGGGGCTCGAATTCGACACCGGCGCGTTCACGAACGCGACGCGCGACCACCTCGACTACCACGGAACGTTCGAAGAGTATATCAAGGCGAAGGAGATCTTCATCAGCACATTGAATGAGCCGGGACGGAAGAAACAGCCGGGCACGTTCGTGTACAACGCCGACGACCCTGAGGTCGCGCGCGTCGCGGAGCGTTTCGCGGGGCGGCGCGTGTCGTTCGGTCTCTCGGCCCCGGCGGACGTGCGCGCGGAGGGGCTCAAGGCCGATCTCAAGGGGACCCGCTTCGATCTCGTCACGGGTGCCGCGCGCACCCGACTCGTGCTCAGGCTCCTCGGGACGATCTCGGCATACAACGCGCTCACCGCCGCGGCATGCGCGCATGCGCTCGGAGTCGGCGTGGGCGAGATCAAGGCCGGGCTCGAAAAAGCGGCGCAGGTGCCGGGGCGCTTTCAGGTCGTCTCCATCGGGCGCGGACCGACGGCGGTCGTCGACTACGCGCACACGCCGGACGCGCTCGAGAAGGTGCTCAATTTCTGCAGAGAACTCCAACCGAAAAGAATCGTGACCGTGTTCGGATGCGGCGGCGACCGGGACCGGGGAAAGCGTCCCATGATGGGTGCGATCGCCGCACGGCTCAGCACCATCGTCTTCGTCACGGACGACAATCCGCGTACGGAGGATCCGGACCGGATCGTGAAGGAGATACTCGAGGGCATCGGTCAAAGCGCGGCGAACGTCCGCGTCGTGAGGGACCGGCGCGCCGCGATCCGCGAGGCGATCAAAACCGCGAGCGAGGGGGACCTCGTCGTCATCGCGGGAAAGGGGCATGAGAACGAGCAGATTGTGCGGGGTGCGCGCCTTCCGTTCAACGATGCGCGCGAGGCTGAAGAGGCGCTCGAAGCTCTGGAGGTGGGACATCAGGGTTGATCTGCGATGGGTCGCCGGCGCTCTCGCCGCCGCGGGATACCGGGGCGGGGATCCGGGAGCGGGCGTGATAGAGGGCGTTTCGATCGATACGAGGGCTGGGTGCGAGCACCGGCTCTTCGTCGCTCTGAAGGGGGAGAACGCCGACGGGCACGACTACCTTCGGGACGCGGTCGAGAAGGGCGCCGCCGCGCTCCTCGTCTCGTCCGGCAGGAAGGCCGACGCGGTGAAGCTCGCGGGCGGGACCGTCGTATTCGCTGTGGCGGACACGCTGGCGGGGCTCCAGGCGCTCGCCGCGGCGTACCGCGGTCTCGTGAACCCGCGCGTGATCGCGATCACCGGCAGCACGGGAAAAACGGGGACGAAGGATCTCGTCGCCGCCGTCATCGCGCGGCGCTTCAGCGTGCACGCGACGCCGGGCAATCTGAACAACCACATCGGACTTCCCCTCACGATCCTCGGGATGGCGGGGAGCGAAGAGATCTGCGTGACGGAATTGGGGGCGAACCATAAGAAGGAGATCAAGACGCTCGCCGGCATCGCGCGCCCCGATATCGGGGTTGTGACGAACATCGGTCCCGCGCACCTTGAGTTCTTCGGCTCGCTCAAGGGAGTCGCCGCCGCCAAGGCGGAGCTCCTCGAGGCGCTCCCGAGCGGGGGAACCGCCGTGCTCCCCGCGGACGACGAGTTCATCGAGTTTCTCAAGGAGCGCACGAAGGCGCGCACGGTCACGTTCGGATTCTCCGAAGACGCGGACCGCCGCATAACGAACCTCGAGAAGCGCGAGGGATGCGGCTACCGCTTCCGCGTGGGGGATATTCCCCTCGAGGTCGCGCGTCACGGGAAGCACCACGTGCTCAACGCGACGGCCGCCGCGGTGGTCGGCCTGGAGCTCGGCGTCCCGCCGGAGGAGATCGCCTCGGCTATCCTCGACGCGAAGGTCAATCCGGGAAGAGGGGCGCTCATCGATCTCGGCGGCATCCTCTTTTTCGACGACAGCTACAATTCGAATCCGGCCTCACTGCGCGCCGCGGTGGAGGCGTTCCTGGAGATTCCCGCGGCGGGGAAGCGCTGGCTTGTGCTCGGCGACATGCTCGAGCTTGGGGACATGAGCGAGGATCTCCACCGCGAGGCGGGCGTCTTCTGTGGCCGGGCGAAGGTCGACGGAATCTTGACGATCGGCGCGGAGACGGTCGAACTGAACCGCGCCGCCGCCGGCGAGCGGAAGTCGCCCGAGCACATCACTCATTTTCTCGACGTCGACGCGCTCGCCCGGTACCTGAACGATCTCGTGGCGCCGGGGGACGCCGTTCTCGTGAAGGGCTCGCGGGGCATGCATATGGAAAAGATCATCGATACGGTCGAGAAGGCACGCGGCGCCGCGCGGCGGAGGGTCGACTGATGCTGTACTGGCTCCTCTATCCGCTCAGGGATTATTTCTTCGCCTTCAACGTGTTCCGGTACATCACCTTCCGCGCCGCGTACGCGATGGTCACGGCGCTCCTCATCTGCTTCATCCTCGGGCCGCGCTTCATCCGTTGGCTCCGCGCGGTGCAGATCGGTCAGCGAATCCGCGATGAGGTGCCCGAGCGCCACCAGGAGAAGGAAGGCACGCCGACGATGGGCGGCCTCCTCATCATCACCGCGATCGTCGTGCCGACTTTGCTCTGGGGCAATCTCGCGAATCCCTACATCCAGGTCGCGATCGTGGTTACGCTCTGGACGGGGCTCATCGGATTCGTCGACGATTACCTGCGCGTCGTAAAGAAGACCGAGAAGGGCCTCGTCGGGCGCTACAAGCTCCTCGGCCAGTTCATCTTCGGCGCCGCGCTCGGCGTATTCCTCTACATGCACCCGCTCGTTCGCGAGGGCGCAACGCAGAGCGCCCTGCCGTTCCTCAAGAACTATTACATCGAGTGGGGGTTTCTGTACATCCCGCTCGTGATACTCGTCATCATGGGGTCGTCGAACGCGGTAAACCTCACCGACGGCCTCGACGGGCTCGCCTCGGGCGCATCCGCCTTCAGTTTCTTCGCGTTCGCCGCGCTTGCGTACCTGAGCGGCCACAAGACGTTCGCCGGGTACCTCAATATCCCGTACATGCCCGGCTGCGGCGAGCTCACCGTGTACTGCCTCTCGGTTGTGGGGGCGGCGCTCGGCTTTCTCTGGTTCAACGCGCACCCCGCGCAGATCTTCATGGGGGATACCGGATCGCTCGCGCTCGGCGGAGCGCTCGGCACGGTCGCCGTGCTCCTCAAGAAGGAGCTGCTCCTTCTTATCATCGGCGGCATCTTCGTCGCCGAGGCGGTATCCGTGATCCTGCAGGTCGCCTCGTTCAAGCTCACGGGTAAGCGGATATTCAAGATGGCTCCCATCCACCATCACTTCGAGCTCAAGGGATGGGGGGAGGAGCAGGTCGTCGTCAGGTTCTGGATCATCGCGGCGCTCCTTGCGCTGCTCAGCATAAGCACGCTCAAACTGCAGTAACGTCCGCGCGAGGTGGGGAGAGCATATGGCCGCAGCACATGCAGCAGAACGGTACCGGGGGAGAAAGGTGCTCGTCCTCGGGCTCGCGAGGAGCGGCGTCTCCGCGATGCGGCTCCTCGGCGCCGAAGGCGCCGTCGTGAGCGGCGCGGACGAGAACGCCCGCGTGGAGGTCCCGTCGGATCTCGCCGGGGCGCGCGTCAGTCTCGGGGCCTTCGGTCCGGAGCTCCTCGACGCCGTCGACGAGATCATCGTGAGCCCCGGCATCGCGATCGATCACCCGCTCATGCTCGAGGCGCGCTCGCGCGGCATTGCGCTCGCGAGCGAGCTCGAGCTCGGCGCGCGCTTCGCGAAGGCGCGCCTCATCGGCGTAACGGGCACGAACGGCAAATCGACGACCGTCACGATGATCGGCGAGATCCTGCGCGCGTCGGGGCTCAAGGCGATCGTCTGCGGCAACGTGGGGCTTCCCTTCTGCGCGGTCGCGAAGGATCTCGGACCGAAGGACGTCTTCGTCCTCGAGATATCGAGTTTCCAGCTCGAGACGATCTCGGTCTTTCACCCGGAGGTCGCCGGCATCCTCAATCTCACCCCCGACCATCTCGACCGGTACCACGACGTCGAGGACTACTACCGTTTCAAGGCGCGTATCATCGAAAACTGCGACGGTAGGGATACGTTCTTCTACAACGCGCTCGACCGGCGCTGCGCGGCGATCGCGCCGGGATTCCCGGGGAAATCCGTCCCCTTCTCGTCCGCCGGTCCCGTCGACGGCGGCATCTTCCTCGACGGTGAGCGCCTCGTCCGCTCGCGCGGCGGAACGTCGGAAACACTCCTCGAGCGCAGCCAGCTCGGGGTTATCGGACTCCACAACGTGGAGAATGCTTTGGCAGCGGTCGCTTCGCTCACGCCCTTCGACGTGCCCGCGGGGGCATGTCGAAGGGCTCTTTCGGAATTCAGGGGGCTCCCGCACCGGATGGAGAAGGTCGCGACCGTGCGGGGAGTCGCCTATTACAACGATTCGAAGGGCACGAACGTCGAGGCCGTGATGATGACCCTGAAGGGGCTCGATCGCCCCGCCGTCCTCATCCTCGGCGGCCATGACAAGGGCGGGGATTTCACGAAGCTCATTGCGCTCCTCACGCACGTGAAGGCGATCGTAACGATCGGCGAAGCGGCGCCGCTCATCGAGGAGGCGCTCGGCTCGGTCGTGCCGATCGCGCGGGCCGCGACGATGCAGGAGGCGGTCGAGACGTCGGCGCGCACGGCGCAGCCGGGGGAGCTCGTGCTTCTGTCGCCCGCGTGCGCGAGCTTCGACATGTTCAGGAATTTTGAGCACCGGGGAGAGGTGTTCGCCCAATGCGTGAGAGAATTGCAGAAATAGCCGAAATCACCGAACGGGGGAGGTACGACCTCAAGCTCGTGCTCGCGACGGTCGCGCTCGTCGTGCTCGGACTCGTTATGATCGCCTCGGCGAGCCAGATGGTGAAGCTCCAGCGCCTGAGCGGCCCCCATTTCTACTTCTTCCACCGGCAGCTCATCATCGCCGCGCTCGGGCTCTGCGGCATGATCCTCTTCATGAAGGTGCCGTATCACCTCTACCAGAAGTTCGCGGGGAAGCTGCTCGTCGCCGCCTTCGTGCTGCTCGGCGCCGTGCTCGTCATCGGCACCGAGGTCCGGGGATCGAACCGCGCGATTTTCGACTTCCAGCCCGTCGAGGCGGCAAAGATCGCCCTCGTCGTCTTCCTCGCGGCGAAGATCTCGGAGTGGGGAGACCGCATCAGGGATTTCAAAACGGGCTTTCTCCCGCTCGTGGGGACGGCGCTCGCCATGGCGGTCATGGTCGCGCTCCAGCCGAATATCTCGAACGCCGTTCTCATCGTCGCGCTCGCGTACGTCATTCTCTTTGTCGCCGGATGCCGGATGAAGCACCTCGTGCTCTTCGGGCTCGGGACTCTCGCCGCGGCGGCGCCCTTCCTCGTGCGCGTTTCGAAAGTGGTCACCCGTCTCAGGGACTGCTTCGGCGGTGGGGCGGGGAGCACGACGAATTTCCAGATCGATCAGTCGCTCATCGCGCTCGGGTCGGGCTCGCTCCTCGGGGCCGGGCCGGGGCGGGGACATCAGAAGTATCGCTTCCTTCCCGACGCGCACACCGATTTCATCTACTCGATTATCGGCGAGGAGCTCGGTCTCGTCGGGACGATCGCCGTGCTCCTCGTCTTCGTGTTCATGCTCCGCCGCGCGGTGCGGACGGCGCGGCGCGCCCCCGATTCCTTCGGGTATGTCCTTGCGCTCGGTCTCGGACTCCTCATTTTCATGTCCGCGATAATCAATATCGCGATGACGACGGGCATCATACCGACGGCGGGTCTGCCGCTTCCCCTGATCAGCTACGGCGGATCCTCGCTCGTCGCCTCGCTGGCCGCGATCGGCATTCTCGCCAGTATCTCGTTCGAGGGGAAGGAACGAAAGCTGAACGTCGGGTTGTTTGGTTTGAAGCGCGGGGCAAAGAGCGTCTACGCGAAGCGCGCGTAGCGCGGCGGGAGAAAGGAACGCGCCGGCAATGAGAATCGCATTTGCGGCAGGAGGCACCGGGGGGCACATTCTCCCCGCCCTTTCCGTCGCCGACGAGCTGCGCGCACGGGTGAACGGCCTCGAGACGCTCTTCATCGGGACGCGGTACGGGCTCGAGGGCACGCTCGTCCCCGCGGCCGGCTACGAGATCCGCTATATCTCGGCGAGGGGAGTGCGGGGAAAGGGAACCGCCGCGAGGGTGCGCAACGCGACGGGCATCGCGGCGGGATTCTTCCAGTCGCTCGCGCTGCTCTCGCGTTTCAAGCCCGACATCGTGTTCGGCTCGGGGGGCTACGCGAGCGCGGCCGTCGTTCTCGCCGCCTCGTTTCTCAGGAAGAAGATCGTGATCCAGGAGCAGAATTCGATCCCGGGGCTCACGAACCGCCTGCTGGCGCGGTGCGCTCGGCGGATCTACCTCGGATTCGCCAAGGCGTCGGAGTACTTCGGGAATCACCGGGGTCTCGTCGTCACGGGAAACCCGCTCCGAGCCGATGTCGCAGCGGCGGATTCGATCGACGCGCGCGCCGAGTTCGGGCTCGCAGTCGCGGGGCCCGTGCTCCTCGTCTTCGGCGGGAGCCAGGGGGCGCGCACGCTCAACCATGCCGCAACGGAGTACCTCCTCGCCCGAGCGGACGTGCAGGGAATCGTCCAGACGGGAGAGCAGGACTACGCATGGGTGATGGAGCGTCTCGGCGCGCAATCGCCTCGCTGCTTCGTCAGGCCGTATATCGGCGCGATGCACCGGGCGTACGGCGCCGCCTCCGTCGCGCTCGCCCGCGCGGGCGCCCTGAGCGTCTCCGAAATCGCCGCGGTGGGCCTTCCCTCGATCCTCGTGCCGTACCCGCACGCCGCGGACGACCATCAGCGTTACAACGCGTCTTTCCTCGCCGATGCGGGAGGGGCGATCGTCATCGAGGATTCGAAGCTCACGAGGGACACGCTCGCCGCCGCGCTCGATCCGCTCCTCGCCGATCCGGCGCGGCTCGCCGCGATGAAGCGCTCCCTCGGGAAGGTCGCGCGGCGGGACGCGGCGAAGCTCATCGTGGACGACATGCTCGCGCTGGTCTCGACTCGACGCGGGAGGATCGAGGAATGAGTAACGGGTTTCGGCATACGGCGCGCGGAAACCGCACAAGGAGCGCATTGCTCGGCAAAACGCGGCACATCCATTTCGTGGGGATCGGCGGCGTCGGGATGAGCGGCATCGCCGAGATTCTCCTCAACCTCGGGTTCACGGTGAGCGGCTCCGATCTCGAGAAGGGCCCGGTCACCGAGCGCCTCGCCTCGCGCGGCGCGAAGATACAGGCCGGACACGCGGCGAAGAACGTCGCCGGGTGCGACGTCGTGGTCATTTCCTCGGCTGTCAGCGCGGGCAATCCCGAGGTCGTCGCGGCGCGCGAGAAGGGCATCCCCGTCATCGCGCGCGCCTCGATGCTCGGCGAGCTCATGCGCTTCCGCACGGGGATCGCCGTCGCGGGCGCCCACGGCAAAACGACGACCACCTCCCTTGTCGGGGCGGTCCTCCAGGAGGCGGGGTGCGATCCGACGATCATCGTCGGCGGGCGCGTGAAGAGCCTCAAGGCAAACGTTCGGCTCGGCCAGGGGGAGCTCCTCGTCGCCGAGGCGGACGAGAGCGACGGGAGCTTCGTGCACCTCACCCCCGTCTTCGGCATCATTACGAATATCGACGCCGAGCATCTCGATTTCTACGGCACCCTCGACGCGATCTACGACGCCTTTGTCGAGTTCTCGCGCTGCATTCCCTTCTACGGCGCGGTCATTTGCTGCATCGACGATCCGAAGGTGCGGACCATCCTCCCGCGCATCGAGCGGCGGATCGTGACGTACGGATTCGGCGCGGAGGCCGACGTGCGCGGCACGATCCTCGAGTCGGGCTCGGGGGGGAGCGTGTTCTCGTACACCGTGCACGGAAAGCGCCGCGGGCGGCTCCACCTGTGCGTTCCCGGTTTTCACAACGCGCTCAACGCGCTGAGCGTCTGCGCCCTCGCCGAGGAGCTCGATATCGCGCCGCGCCATCTCAAGAACGCCTTCGCCGCGTTCGAGGGGGTCGCGCGCCGCTTCGAGATCAAGGGGGAGCGGGGGGGCATTCTCTTCGTCGACGACTACGGTCATCATCCGACCGAGATCGCGGCGACGATCCGGACCGCGCGCGAGAACTACCGGCGGCGCGTCGTCGTCGTCTTTCAGCCGCATCGCTACACGCGCACGAGGGACCTGCACGACAAGTTCGGCGGCGCGTTCCGCGATGCGGACGAGCTCTTCATCACGGACATCTACCCGGCGGGGGAGCGGCCGATCAAGGGAGTCACCGGGAAGCTCATCTATCGCGCCGTCGTGCGGGAGGGAAAGCCCCGGGCCGCCTACGTGAGCGGCTGGGCGAATCTCAAGGCAACCGTCCGGGACAGCATTCGCGCGGGGGACATCGTCGTCACGCTCGGCGCGGGAAACATTTTCCGGCTCGGCGAGGAGTTGCTCGACGAGGAACTCTCCGGCGAAGGCGCGCCTGCGAGAAAGGGATCGGTGAAGAAGCGATGAAGTTCTGGGAAGCTCACGGAATGGCCGCGCGGGAGGCGACGCCGAAACCTCGAATCCCGAGAACGTTGCTTGCGCTCGCCGCGGGCATCATCGCCGCGGCCGCGTGCATCGCCTTCTGGCCGGGGGTCTTCGTCATCACAGACGTTGAGTTCCACGGCTGCGGCGCTATTCCGCGGGATTCCCTGAAGCGCGTTCGCACGCTCCTCCTCGGCAAGAACCTCGCCACCGTATCCGTCGCCGGGGCGCGGACGCGGCTCCTCGAGTTTCCCGAGGTGCAGGACGTCGTTTTCAAGCGCCGCTTCCGGCACACGCTCGAATGCTATCTCGTCAAGCGCGAGCCGGTTGCGCTCCTCGTTGCGGGGGACATCCTCGAGGTCGACGGCGACGGGGTCATCATCCCGCGCCGCTCGGGGAGCGCCGACGTCGATCTTCCCGTGATCACGGGCATCGATCATCGGGATCTGTGCGCCCGGAAGGGCGCGCGGGGCATCGAGCGGGCAATCGAGGTCCTCACGCTCTTCAGGGATCTCGGCTTCTCGCCCGCGAAGCAGCTTTCCGAGATCCACATCGACGGCGACGACGTCGATCTCGTCTGGATGGGAACGGGAACCGTCGTCAGGCTCGGCCGCGACGACTACGCGAACAGGGTCCGCAAGCTGAGAACGGTATTCGGAATCTTGAACGATCGAGAGCAGTTTCCACAACTCATTGATCTCCGTTTTGATCGCCAGGTGGTTGTGCGCTGAGGTCATGTAAGCGAGGTGAGACCAAACCTATGTCCTCCGATTTTGTCGTCGGTCTCGATATGGGAACCACGAAGGTGGCGGTTCTGATCGGCGAGTTCACGTCCGAGGGGGAGACGCGCATCATCGGCGCCGGCTCGGCCCCCGCCGAGGGAATCAAGAAGGGCGTCGTCGTCAACATGGACGAGGCCGCCGACAGTCTCCGCGCCGCGGTGTCGCAGGCCGAGCGGATGGCAGGCGTCGAGATCCGCGGGGTCTGCGCGGGGGTGTCGGGGCCGCACATAAAGAGCTTCAACAGCCGCGGCGTGATCGCGATACCGACCTCGCGCCGCGAGGTCTGCGCCAGGGACGTGGACAAGGTCACCGAGGCCGCCAGAAGCATCACGCTTCCCCTCGATCGGGAGATCGTGCACAGCCTTCCCCAGGACTTCGTCGTCGACAACCAGACCGGCATCCACGATCCCGTCGGCATGTCGGCGACGCGGCTCGAGGCCGACGTGCACATCGTCACCGCTCTCGGGATGCCGCTCGAGAACATGCTCAAGGTGTCGAAGAAGGTCGGTATCGAAATCGTGGACATGGTGTTCGATCCGATCGCCGCGGCGCGCGCCGTTCTCACGAGGGACGAGATGAATCTGGGCTGTTGCGTCGTCGACGTCGGAGGCGGCGTCACGAACTACGCCCTGTACTACGGCGGCACGGTCCGCGCGAGCGGGGTCATCGCGGCGGGCGGGGTCAACGTCACGAACGATCTCGCCGTGGGGCTCCGGACGTCCGCCGCCGTCGCGGAAGATCTCAAGCTCTCCCACGGTCTCGCGCTCGCCTCGCTCGCGAACGACGAGGAGACGATCATGGTCCCCGGCATCGGTGACCGCGAGCCCCGCGAGGTGCGTACGCAGATACTCGCCGCCATCATCGAGCCGCGGAGCGAAGAGATATTCACGATGGTCAAGAAGGCGGTCGGCGGCGACCCGTTCTACCGGCTGCTCGGCGCGGGGATCGTGCTCGCCGGGGGGGGCTCGAAGCTCCGCGGGATGGAGGGAGTCGCCGAGGAGGTCTTCGGCCTTCCCGTTCGCGTTGGAAGGTCGGCGAACCTCATGGGGCTCTCCGAGCTCGTCGACTCGGCCGAGTGGACGACCGGCATCGGGCTTCTGCTCCACGGCCGCGACCGGATCGCCGAGCACGGCGGCGACGGGGCGGTCGACAGGGTCAAGTGGATGGTTAATAGAGTGAGAAGGATAGCGAGCCTGTTCTAAGAGGAAGGGGGAACACATGCGGTTCGAATTCGATGATTTCGACGAGCTGGCAAAGCTCAAAGTGGTGGGGGTCGGAGGCGCTGGCGGAAACGCCGTAAACCGGATGATCGACTCGGGGCTCATGGGCGTGGAGTTTATTGCAATCAACACCGACGTCCAGGTCCTCGAGCTTTCGAAGGCGCACAAGCGGATCCAGATCGGCAACCGCTCGACGAAGGGGCTCGGCTCGGGGGGCAATCCCGAAACCGGCCGCCGGGCGATGGAAGAGGACGCCGATCTCGTCGCCGAGGCGCTCTCCGGGGCCGACATGGTGTTCGTGACCGCCGGCATGGGGGGCGGCACGGGCACGGGCGCGGGTCCGCTCGTCGCGCGCATGGCGCGGGAGCAGGGCGCGCTCACGGTCGGCATCGTGACGCGTCCCTTCACCTTCGAGGGGAAACGCCGCCACCGCCAGGCGCTCGAGGGAATCCTCGAGCTCAAGCAGGAGGTCGACACCCTCATCATCATCCAGAACGACAAACTTCTCTCGATCGTCGGAAAGGACACGCCGCTCACGCAGGCCTTTTCGATGGCCGACGACGTGCTCCACCACGCGACGAAGGGGATCAGCGATCTCGTCCTCACACCGGGTCTCATAAATCTTGACTTTGCGGACGTTCGTTCTATCATGAGCGGCATGGGTGACGCCCTGATGGGTACCGGGGTGGCGAAGGGGGACGAAAGGGCGATACAGGCGGCTCAGATGGCGATCCGCAGCCCGCTGCTCGACGACGTGTCGATCAAGGGCGCGAAGGGAGTGCTCGTCAACATCACCGGCGGCGAAAAGATGACGCTCCATGAGGTATCCCAGGCGACCTCGGTCATCAGCCAGGAGGCGGGCGAGGACGCGAACGTGATCTTCGGTGCGGTCGTGAACAAGGGAATGGGCGACGAGATCCAGGTCACCGTTATCGCCACCGGTTTCGAGCCTCGCGAACGCGAGATCATGCCGGTCCGGGAGCCGGAGGTCTTCGCAGAGCCGAAAAGCGCCGAGATCATTAACATCAGGGATCTCGACGGGGCGCCCACGCTGGTCGAGATCGGCAATCTCGCGCGTACGGGCGTCGGTCTCAACGCGGTGAACTTCGGCGCCTGTCACGAGCCGAACCTCGACATCCCGACGTTCTTGCGCAAGCAGCTCGACTGACGAGGGGGGCGAAGCGTGTCCCTATGGGGAAAGATATTCGGCATTAACAAGAATCCCGAGTACGAGCTCGGAATCAGGCTCTACAACGAGGGCAAGTACGAGCTCGCCGTGGCGCAGCTCGAGAAGGCGATCCCCAAGGCGGGCAAGAACGACCCGCTCTACGCCCTCGGGATGTTCTACGCCGCCGAATCGCACGCCCACATCGGCACGGCGAAGTTCCTCGCCGGCGACCCGAACGACGCGCTCATCCACTTCCAGAAGGCGGTCGCGGAGAATCCGACCTACCCGGACATCTATTACCGCATGGGTGTCATCCATCACCGGCTCGGCGGTCTCGACGAGGCGATCGCGAGCCTGCGCAAGGCGGTCGAGCTCAACCCGAACTATTTCGAGGCGATCTGCTACCTCGGCATCGTTCTCTACGAACGCGGGGACCGCGACGAGGCGGACCTGATCTTCGCCAAAGCGCTCAAGATGGGTTCGGAGAGCCCGAGCCCGATCAGCAAGTTCCTGAGCGACCACCTCGCGGGGCGCGAGACCGACATTCCCCCACTCAGCGCGCTCAAGCAGGTGATCCGGATCGATTCGGAGTTCGACGGCGCCCTCTTGGAAGGGATCGAGGCTTACAACACGGGCAATTTCGAGGACGCCGCCCGGGCGTTCGCGGCAGCCTCCGAGGTTCACCCCGATTACGCGGACGTTCGCTTCAAGCTCGCGCTCGCGCACCTTCGCGCGGGGGAGCACGCGGACGCGCGCCGCGATCTCGAGGCCGCGATCTCGATCAATCCCCGCTACGCCGAGGCGCACTTTTACCTCGGCATCGCGCTCCTCGACGAGAGACACTACCGCGAGGCGATCGAACAGTTCGAGCGCTCGGCGGCCATCACACCCGACTATGCCGATCTCCAGTGCTTCCTCGGCTCGACCTATTTCTTCCTCGGCGAGCTCGACCGGGCGCGGCTCGCCCTCGAGCGGGCGCTCGAGCTCTCGCCGGGCTACGGCAAGGCGCGCTACTACTACGGTCTCCTTCTGTACGCGCTCGGCGACCGCACGCGCGCGATCGAATACCTCTCCGACGCAATGAAGGGGGAGGAGCACAAGGGCGCGGTCGACCTGAGCTTCGCGCTCGTGCACCTGCGCGAGGGGAACCTCGAGGAGGCGATGCGAGTTCTGAGAGACATCCTCGACGCGGGAGGAGAGAGCGCCGATATTCTCTACTTCATCGGAGAATGCTACCTGCGCATGAACCAGCTCGCCGACGCGGAACGCTTCTTCAGGCATTCGCTCGAGATCAATCCCCGCTTTCTGCGGGCAAAGGAAAAGCTCGCCCACATCATGATACGGACCGGCGACTACGAGGCCGCCGAGCGGATGCTCGATCCGCCCGAAGCCGATTTCGCCGACCTTTTCAAGATCCTCGGGGACATCAAGTTCTACCGCGGTGAGCTCCAGGCGGCCGAGGGTTTCTACCGCCAAAGCCTCGGCGTGAACTCTGAATACAGCGAAGCGAACCTCTCGCTCGCCCTTACGCTCCGCAACCAGGGACGCGAGGCGGAAGCCGAGGAGCTGTTGAAAAAGCTCATCGACCACGACCCGGAGAACGTCCTCGCCCGGAATCTTCTCGGCCGCGGTCTCCTTAACCTTGAAAACCGCTGAGGCGAGCTTCCCGTTGTTTCCCGCCGAATCGTACAAAAGGAGTTTGGATCAATGAACCGCGCGGCCAGCGCATCCGGATCGAAACGGCGCCCTTGGTGCGCGATTCTGCGCATTTCCCTCTTCGCGGCGGCCGTGGGCATGATCGGTGCGCCGCCTCCCTGTGCCGCTCAGGAGGAGACGGTCATTTTCGAGCACCTTTCCATCGAGCAGGGGCTTTCGCAGAGCATCGTGGAATGCATCATCCAGGATCGCAGGGGATTCATGTGGTTCGGCACCCAGGATGGCCTGAACAAGTACGACGGATATCAATTCACCGTGATCCGACAGAAGCCGCAGGACGCGAACAGCTTGAGTCATAACAACGTGCTCGCGCTCTGCGAAGATCACACGGGTCTCATCTGGATCGGGACGTTCAACGGAGGTCTCAACGGCTACGATCCCGAAACGGAGAAATTCACGCGCTACATGGCGGACGTGAACGATCCGCAAAGCCTCAGCAGCAACATGGTCAGAGCGATCTATGAAGACAGCCATGGCACCCTGTGGATAGGAACGGAAGACGGATTGAACAGATTCGATCGCGCAGGGGGGCGGTTCACCCAATACAAACATGACCCGAATGATTCCGGAAGCCTCAGTCATAGCATCATCCGGGAGATATGCGAGGACAGATCCGGATTTCTCTGGGTCGGCACCGAGGACGGATTGAATCGACTCGATCCGGCCGCCGGGCGATTCAAGCGCTACCGCACCGTCCGCAATAATCCGAGGAGCTTGAGCAATAATGCCGTCAGGGCGCTTTACGTCGATCGGGAGGGCGTTTTCTGGATCGGCACCGAGGACGGACTGAACAAGTTCGATGCGCAGAGAGATGAATTCACCCGGTATCGCGCCATCCCCGGCGATCCACAGAGCCTGAGCCACAACTCTGTGTATTCGATCTACGAAGATACGCGCTTGGGGTTCTGGGTCGGCACCAATGGCGGGGGCCTCGATCGATTTGATCGGAAAACGGGCCGGTTTCAATCGTATCAACACGATGCGTGCGATCAGCTCACGTTGAGCTTCGACGAGATCTATGCTTTCTGCGAGGATCGATCGGGAGTGCTCTGGATCGGGACGTGGGGCGGCGGAGTCGACAAGGTCGACACGAAGAGAAAACAATTCGCGCATTACCGGCGCGATCCGAACAATCCGAACAGCCTGAGCCACGATATCGTGTGGTCAATCTACGAAGACAAAGAAGGAATTCTCTGGATCGGTACTCACGGCGGCGGATTGAACAGGTTCGATCGGCGCTCAAACCGATTCACGCACTACCGTCATGATCCGAACAATCCCCACAGCCTGAGCAATGATATCGTGAGAATCATCGTAGAGGACCGTTCCGGCATGCTTTGGCTCGGAACCAATGGCGGAGGAATAGACAAGTTCGACAGAAAGACCGGGCAATTCACCGCATATCGGAACGATCCGGACAATCCAAACAGCCTGAGCCACGATGAGATCAGATGCATCTTCCAGGACCGTAACGACCTGCTCTGGATCGGGACAAACGGGGGCGGATTGAACTCATTCGATATAAGGTCGGGGACGTTTACCCGGTACCGGAACAATCCGCATGATTCGACCAGTCTGAGCAACAATTTCGTCAGGGTGGTCTATGAGGATAGTTCGGGCGTCGTATGGGTCGGAACGCAGGGCGGCGGTCTCAACAGATTCGACAGGCGGACGGGGCGATTCACGGCGTTCAGAACGAATCCCGACGATCCGCGGAGCATCGGCAACGATTTTCTAATGTCGATCTACGAATCGAGGGTGGGTGTTATGTGGATCGCCACCTGGGGTGGCGGGTTGAGCAGATTCGATCGCTCCGAAGGGACATTCAAAAGCTATGATGAAGAAGACGGCCTCGCCAGAAATACAATCTACGGAGTCCTTGAAGATGACGAGGGCAACCTCTGGATCAGCACAAATGACGGTCTTTCACGCTTCAATCCTAGAACGGAAAGATTCAAGAATTACAGTGTGCAGGACGGTCTCCAGAGCAAGGAGTTCGACGCCGGCGCCTATTTCAAGAGCCGGAGCGGCGAGATGTTTTTCGGCGGGATAAACGGTTTCAACGCCTTCTATCCGGAGAATATCAAAAGCAATCCCTACGTTCCCCCGATCGTCATCACGTCTTTCTCCAAGCTGAACCGGGAAGTCAAACTGGATGGATCCCCGTCTCATCTGAAGCTTTCGTACCGGGACTATGTCTTTTCGTTCGAATTCGCCGCCCTCGACTACACCGCGCCGATGAAAAACCTCTACGCGTACAAGATGGAGGGTCTGGACAAGGATTGGGTTTATACCGATGCGAGCAAGCGCTTCGCGAAATATACGACGCTTCCCGCCGGGAAATATGCGTTCAAGGTCAAGGGGGCGAACAACGACGGCGTCTGGAATGAAACGGGCGTGGCGATCGGCATCACGATAACCCCGCCGTTCTGGCGGACGTGGTGGTTCAGGGGGCTCGCGATTCTCTCCGTCGTGGTCGTCGTGCTCCTCTGGTACCGGAGAAGATTGAAGACCGTCCTCATGCAGGCGGAGCTTCAGGCGGCGCACGATGCGCAGATGTCCATCATGCCGCATTCAGACCCTTCGGTCGAAGGCTTCGATATTTCCGGAATCTGCATCCCCGCCGCCGAAGTCGGGGGGGATTTCTTCGACTATTTCTGGCTCAACGATCAGAAAACGAAGTTCGGCGTCGCGATCGGCGACGTATCGGGCAAGGCGATGAAGGCGGCGATGATCGCGGTCATGTCGAGCGGCATGATCTCGTCGAAAGCGGATGCATCCTTTTCCCCCCGCGAGGCGCTGACGGGATTGAACCGTCCGCTGTTCGCAAAAACGAATGAACAGACCTATACCGCGCTCTGGCTCGCCGCCCTCGACGTGACATCGAAGACGTTCACCTATGCGAATGCGGGGTTCCTCGATCCGCTGTACAAGAGCGGCGGTTCGGTCCGCCTCGTCGAGAGCACGGGGTCGCGTCTGCCGCTCGGCGCATTGCAGGATACCGTGTACGAGGAAGGAAGCATGCGGATCATAAAGGGGGACGTGCTCGTTCTTTTCACCGACGGCGTGACCGAAGCTAAAAACAACGCCAAGGAATTCTACGACTATGCTCATTTGAGGAAGCTCCTCGAGAGAATGGACACCTCGATGCTCCCGGCACGGGAAATCAAGACCAGAATCATCGAAGACGTGAAGCGGTTCACGGGGTCCGCCCAGCAGGCCGACGATATGACCGTCCTCGTCGTAAAGGCGCTTTGAGATCCGGGAGACTGGATAAGCGATCGCTTCTGGCAAAGGAAACCTATACTGATACGTTTCTTCAGCCGGTGCGATACGCGGCGGCGTGCGCGGCGGGCTATCCCGCGCCGTACAGAGTCGGGATGGCGAACCTCGGCTTTCATTTCCTGTATCACGGCCTACGACAATCTCGTAACTTACGCATTGAAAGGGTGTTTTCTGATACATCTCCTGTAACACTTGAATCAGGATCCCCCCTCGCCTCGAAGCCCGTCATCTTTCTTTCGATCTCTTACGAAGAGGATTATATCAACGTGGTTCGAATGCTCCACGGGGCGGGGGTGCACGCGCTCCGGGAGAAACGCGGGGGCCGGCCCCTCGTCATTGCGGGGGGGCCCGCTGTAAGCGCGAACCCGGCGCCGCTTGCGGCGATCGCCGATGCGATCTCGATCGGCGAGGGGGAGGGGACGCTCGACGGGATCATCCGGGTGATCGAGGGGGAGGGAGCCGGCGAGCCGCGCGCCGTCCTCGAGAGCCTCGCAAGAATCCCGGGGATGCTCGTGCCGGGATACTCCCGCGCGGGAGTGAGCTTCAGCGAGCCCGCCGCGCTCACCCGTTTTCCGAGGTCGGCCGTCGTCACGAGCGAGAGTGCGTTTCCCGACACGCTCCTCGTCGAGTCGGGGCGCGGCTGCCCGGGAGCATGCGCCTTCTGCCTGGCGACGTCGCTCTACCGACCCTTCCGTTTCATGCCGCTCGCCGCGTTCGAGGGATTGCTCCGCGAGCTTCCCGCCCCGGTCGCGAGGATCGGTCTCGTGAGCACGGCCGTCGCCGCGAACCCCGACTTCGTGCCGATCGTGAAGTTCCTCGTATCGAAGGGTATCGCCGTCTCGTTCAGCTCGCTCCGCGCCGAGGATCTCGACGACGAGAAGGTCCGGCTCGTCGGGGAGATCGGCACGGCGAGCGTGAGCCTCGCACCGGAGTCGGGGAGCGAGCGCCTACGCTATGCCCTCGGCAAGAAGGTGGCGGACGAGGTTTACTTCAACGCCGCGGCGCGCCTCCGCGCGGCGGGTGTCTCGCATTTCACCCTGTATCTCCTGTTCGGCGTCCCGGGTGAGGACGAGGCCGCTCTCCTCGATACGAGGGTCTTCCTGGAGCGTTTCAGGGAGGCGATCGGCGGGAGACACCTCAGCGTGCACGCGAATCCGCTCGTTCCCAAGGCGTGGACGCCGCTGCAGTTTTTCGGGATGGAGGACGAGCGTGAGCTCGTCAGGCGTCAGCACGAGCTCGAGAAGACGCTGCGGAAGCTCGGGCTCGGCGTGCAGATCAAATCGGTACGCTCGGCGGTTCGGCAGGCGCTCTTCTCGACGGGGGACGAGGGGCTGGGGCTCGCGATTGTGCATCACGTCGAGGGGGGGCTGCCGTGGAAGAAGGCGCTTAAGATAGCGGGCGTGAACGAACGCTTTCCCCACGAAAAGAAGGGACCCGAAACTCCATTCCCGTGGGATGGAATCTCGGGTCCTGTGCGTCGCGGAACACTTTACAAACGCTTCGAGGCGATTGAACGGGGATCCGCCGCGGGGGCCTCGTGAAAAGAGCGCGCTTACACCTTTTTCACGGTGCCGCTCTTGATGCAGCGGGCGCACACGTATGCCGTCTGGGGCTTCCCCTTGATCTCGATGCGGATCTTCTGCAGATTGGGCAGCCACCGGCGCTTGGACACGTTATGGGCGTGGCTGATCTGGTGTCCGGTGATCGGCCGCTTTCCGCATATGGCGCATTCTTTAGACATCTGATATCCTCCTGATTGCCGAAAAGCTCGATTAATGTAAGAGAAATGAACGGGTTTGGCAAGTTAAATATGGAAACACGATAGTATGGACGCGCGACACCGGCAGCGAGGCGTGCTCGAGGAAAGCAGCCAGTTCATCAAGGGGGTGGGGCCTGCCCGCCAGGTGCTCCTCGAGCGGCTCGGCATCACGACCGTCGAGGATCTCGTCTCGCATTTCCCGCGGGCCTACTATGACCGCCGCGACCTCGTCCCCGTCGGAAAGATCTCCCTCGGCGCACCGGCGACCTTCATCGCGACCATCCTCGCGGTTTCCCTTCGAAAGGCCCGGCGCGGCCGGACGATTCTCACTGTCGCCGTCGGCGACGAGACGGGGGTTGTGAGCCTCGTTTTCTTCAACCAGCCCTACCTCGAGAAGTATTTCAAGCAGGGGGAGCGCGTCGTCGTGAGCGGGGAGCTCGGGCTCTACCGCGACCAGCGTCAGATCGTCTCCCCCGAATACGAGGTCATCGGGGGGGATCTCACCGAATCGCTCCTCCATGCGGGGAGAATCGTGCCCGTTTATCCGCTCACCGCCGGCATCTCCCAGCGCATGATGCGGAAGATCGTGATGGCGGCCTTTGAGAAATGCGCCGGCCACATCCGCGAAAATCTCACCCCCGCCCTCATGAAGGCCTTCGGAGTTCCTCCGCGGGAGGAAGCCTTCCGGCAGGTGCATTACCCCGACGGGTACGACGATCTCGAGCGCGCGCGGAGGCGGTTCAAGATCGAGGAGGTCTTCTTTCTGCACCTCCTCCTCAAGGAGAGGCGCTCGAGCATCACGAAGAAGAGGCAGCGCCCGCCCGTCGCGCCGCCGCATCCGCTTCTCGAGAGATTTCTGGCGGCTCTGCCGTTCGAGTTCACGACGGCGCAGCGGCGCGTCCTTGGCGAGATCCGCTCGGACGTCGAGAACAGGGGCCTCAACCGGCTGCTTCAGGGGGAAGTCGGCTCGGGCAAGACGGTCGTCGCGCTCGCCGCGACGATGCTCGCCGTCGGGAAGGGATACCAGGCCGCGTTCATGGCGCCGACCGAGATCCTCGCCATGCAGCATTACGAGCGGACGACGAGCTACTGCGAGGGGCTCGGGATCAGGATCGAGCTCCTTATCGGCTCGACGCCGAGGGCCGACAAGCTTCGGATCCAGGAGGCCCTTCGTGCGGGGGGCGTCGATCTCGTCGTCGGCACGCACGCGCTCGTCCAGGAGGTCATCGCATTCAGGCAGCTCGGGCTGGCCGTCATCGACGAGCAGCACCGCTTCGGGGTGAAGCAGCGCGCGAAATTCGGGCAGGGGGATCTCGTGCCGCACTTCCTCGTCATGACCGCGACACCGATCCCGAGGAGCCTCGCGCAGACCGTCTACGGCGACCTTGATCTCTCGATCATCGACGAGCTCCCCGCCGGGAAACGGCATGTGCGCACGGGGATCGTCGCGGCGGAGGAACGCGAACGGGTCTACGACGAGCTCCGGGCCGCGTTCCGGGAGGCCCGGCAGGCCTTCATTCTCTACCCGCTCGTGCAGGAAAGCGAGAAGAGCGATTTCCTCGCGGCGACCGAGGAGTTCGAGAGGCTCCAGCGCGAGGAGTTCGCCGAGTTCCCGCTCGGCCTTCTCCATGGGCGCATGAGCTTCGAGGAGAAATCGCGGGCGATCGATCTCTTCAGAAAAGGCGAGATCCTCGGCCTCGTGACGACGACCGTCATCGAGGTCGGCGTCGATATCCCGAACGCCTCGATCCTCCTCGTGAACAATCCCGAGAGGTTCGGCCTCGCGCAGCTTCACCAGCTCCGCGGGCGCGTGGGCCGTGGGGGGAAGGAGGGATTCTGCTACCTCCTTCTCGGCGGAGACGTCGGCGCTCTCGCGCGGGAGCGCCTCTCGTTCTTCGCCTCGCACGACGACGGTTTCGAGGTGGCGGAGGAGGATCTCAGGCTCCGCGGGCCCGGGGAGATATGGGGTTTCCGCCAATCGGGCTACCCGCAATTCAAGCTGATCAATCCCCTGAGCGATCACGAGCTCGTCCAGCTCTCGTGGGACGAGAGCGAGCGGCTGCTCGAGCGGGATCCCGAGCTCTCGCATGCCCAGAACAGGGCGGTCGCGGATTATTTTAGGCAGTACTACAAACCGAGAATGGAATTGGCCGAGATCGGATGACCAAGCCGCGGTCGGCGCCGGCCGGCGGAGGCTGAAGGAGGCACCGAATGCTTTCGCGACAAGAGGCGATGGGGCTCGTGAACGCGAATCTCACCAAGAAGAATCTCGTTAAGCATACGCTCGCCGTCGAGACGATTATGCGCGCGGTCGCCGCGCGGTTCGCCGAGAACGAGGATCTTTGGGGGCTCGCCGGCCTTCTCCACGACCTCGATTACGAGCAGACGATGAATTCCCCGGAACGTCACGGGCGCCTGACGATCGAGATGCTCGAGGGCCTCGATGTCCCTGGAGAGGTCAAGAATGCGATCCTCGCGCACGCGAGGCACCGTGAGCGCAACTCGCTCATGGACAAGGCGATATGCTGCATCGACCCGGTAACTGGCTTAATAGTTGCATCGGCCCTTATGCACCCGACGAAGAGCATCGCGGGTATCGACCCTGACTTCGTGGGAAAGCGGTTCAAGGAAAAGCGGTTCGCGGCGGGTGCAAGCCGCGAAGCGATTGCAGGTTGTAACGAGCTGGGTCTCGAATTGCACGAGTTCTTCAAGATTTCGATCGATGCGATGAGCGGCATATCCAGGGAGCTGGAACTCTAGGATCGAGGTCCGGCGGGAAATTCATCCGGAGGAACGGGAACGATGATCGTCACATGCGATGGATGCAAGACGAAGTATCTCCTCAGTGACGAAAAGGTGCCTTACCAGGGGATCCGCGTGAGATGCCCGAAGTGCCGCAACGTCTGGCGGCTGCTGCCGGCCGTCGACACGTCGGTGTTCGAGACCGCCTCCACGAGCGGATTCATGGCGGAGGCGCCGGTCGTCGAGTCGCAGAAGAGCGAATGGGCCTCGCTCGAGCAGTCGCTCTCCGCGCTCGCCGGACGAATGGCGCAGCCGATGGAAGAAGAAGCGGCGCTCGCGGAGGAGAAACCCCACGCGGCGATGAGGGAGAGGCCTGCCGAGGACGGCGACACCCGAAAGAAAAAAGAGCGTTCAAAGAGATTGGCACGCGTCTTTGTCAGTGATATCCTCGTCTACAACAAGGACAAGCGGGACAAGGCCCTCGCGAGGGGCGACCTCATGGCCGTTCTCGGTCCCGAGATCAAGAAGGCCTGGGAGGCTTACAAGGAGAAGGTCGGCCCGACCGTCGTCGAGTCGACCGACTATTTCCGTGATGCTCTGAACGAGATTCTCGCCGATGGGCGGAAGGTGTTCTGAGTTGTGAGCGTGGAAGGAATCTCTCTCAATATTCTCAATCTCCAGCCCCAGCTCCGCGACGAGTTCTTCGCCGCGGCGAAGCTGCCAGAGGGCGTCGAGGTCCGCGAATTCGACACCTTTTCAAAGTTTCTCAAGGCCGTCAAGGCAGACAGCGGCGCCTCGAATCTCCTCATGTTCCTCCCGAAGCGCAAGTACGACTCGAAGAAGACGCGGCTCATCCGGCTCGCCCGGCTCGAAAGTCCGCTCTACATCATAGCGAGGGAATGCACCGAGAAGGACCATCTCACGTACCTCACGCTCGGCGTGAACGCGGTGCTCCAGCCCCCCTTCGCCAAGGGGGACGTGCAGCAGGTCCTCAACGGCCGAACGAGCGGCGAAATACCGTTCCCGCGCAACGCCGACGTCATCAAGGAGGGTCAGGTCCGCCTCGATTTTCTGATTCCGAGCAAGCTCTCGCGCATCCTCGGTGTGAACCGGCTCGTTTCGTTCCTCGCGAACGAGTTCGGCTTTCCGGTCGAGGACAGCAAGGTCAATCTGCCGCTCGTCATGGATGAGGCCCTGAGCAATGCGATCGTACACGGAAACAAGAACCGGGAAGACCTCAAGGTCCACGTCCGCATCTACGTGAGCTGCCACCGGTTCTTCGTGCAGGTGGAGGACGAGGGGGAAGGCTTCGCGGTCGATGAAACGAGCGACCCGAAGGAGCGGGAAAATCTGCATAAGCCTTCGGGCCGCGGCATCTATCTCATGCGGGAGCTCATGGACAAGGTTGCGTTCAAGGAGGGGGGCCGCCTCCTCGAGATGGAGAGGATCAATCCCCTCAACGACGTCTGCCCGTAACCTTCCGCCTCAGCTGTCCCCCCATTTTTCGCGAACGATTCTGTCGAGCAGCTTGTCGATATGCCCGCGAACGCGCTCATCCTGGTCGGGCTCGAAGAGGACTTTTTTCACGCGCCCCTGCTCGTCCTTCTGGACGTAGCGCAGCGCCTTGATGTGCTCGAGCGGAATGAGGATGTCCTTGCTCACGCGCACGTCGAGAGTCCCGCCGTCGAGGTTTTTGTCGGGGTGGTTGAAGGGGTGCATCCCGACGCCCCAGCCGTGTACGAGCATGCTGCAGACGATCGCGCGGAAGGTGTTCTGCTTCTGCACGGTGTCGAGCTCGAAGGTGCCCTGGAATTTCTCCATCATCCCCTCGACCACCATCGTGAGCTTCTGGACCACCTCGTCCTTGGGCTCGGTGTTGAGCAGGCGATTGAAGACTTCCCTCAGTATCTTTTCTGTGATCTGCATCCTGACCCCCTCATGGTTATCCAGAGAATACCGGTGCATGCAAGAAAAAGACCAAGGACGAGTATGAGCGCCCTTTTGCCCGCGAATCCGGCGAGCCACGAGAAAAGGAACGAGGAAACGATGAAGAAGCTCTTCGTGATGATCTCACGGAAGGCGAACACCCTCCCGCGCATCGACTCGTGGATCTCACGCTGGAGCTCGGATTCCGCGATGACGATGAGCGGGGAGGCGGCTGCGCCGGCGAGAAAGGCGCCGACGACGATGGACGGGAGGCCGCGCCCGAGAGCGATCGGCATGGTCGCGGGGACGATGAGTGCGAAGAAGGCCGCCTCGAATCTTTCCTTGACCCGCGTGCCGAGCTCGAGCCGGCTCGAGATGAAGGAGCCAAGGCCCATGCCGATTCCGAGCGAGAGCCCCGCGACGCTCAGCGGGAGCGAGCTCCCCGGGGCTGAAACCTCTTTTATCAGCGGCAGCGCGAGCACGGAGAAGCCGCCGCCGCCGACGAAGAGCAGGCTCTGGACTCCGATGGGCCTGAGAAGGAGCGGAGAGGTCCGGATCGCGTGGATTCCCTCGAGGAGCGCCTTCGGGAGGTCGGGGTGGTAGGTTGCCGCGTTCGTCTCGACGGATCTCTCCTTCATTCCGTGGAGGGCGATGCCGAGGATGAGGGACGCCGAGATGAAGTAGCTCGCGCCGTCGAGGTAGAAGCACGCGGGCCATGAGAAGAAATCGTAGATGATTCCGCCGCCGAGAAAGCCGCCGATGAGCCCGGCGATCCCGGTGCCCCAGAGGATCGAGTTGACCCGGAGAAGCTGCTCCCGGGAGACGAGCTCCGGGATGAGGGCCGATTTCGCGGGGAGAAAAAAGAGGTTCCCCGTCGCCAGAAGAAAGACGATCGCCATGACGGGGAAGAAGTCCCCGGTCCTGATATAGAGAACGGGGATCATGCACGTGAGCGCGGCCCTGCAGAGATCGGTCACGACGAGGATCCACCGCTTGTTAAGCCGGTCGACGAGCGCCCCGACGAGAGGGGCCAAAAGGAAGAGGGGCAGCGTCATCGCGAGGTAGAATTTCGAAAGGGTCATCGAGGGGTTGTCGGCGAAGTTGTTGATGATTGCCATCAACGAGAAGTTGTTGAGCCTGTCGCCGAAGAGGGAGACGGCCTGCGCGGCGCAGAACATCGTGAAAAAGACGATCGGAAGCTGCTTTGCCGTTGCCCTGTTCACGCGCGCGCCCGCGAGTAGCGAAGTGTTTTCGAATCGCGCCCGGAGTCCTCGCCGAGTACGCTCCGGTAGATCGCCTCGAGTCGGCGAACGACGAGCGGCCAGTCGTAGTGGAGCGCCTTTTCCCTACCGCGGAGAGCGAGATCGCGCCTCAGGTGCGGATCCCGCGCGAGCGTCACGATCCCCCGCGCGAGCTCGCTCGCGTTCCTCGGCTCGACGAGGAGCCCTTCGCGCCCCGGGGCGAGCGCCGTGCGATAGCCGGGTATGTCGGAGGCGACGATCGGCACGCCGGAGGCCATCGCCTCGAGGAGCACGATGCCGAAGCTCTCCCGGCCGGTCGCCGGCGAGCAGAAGATGTCCGCCGTGGCGTAGTAACGGGGAAGCTCCTCGGGGGAGACGCGTCCTACCCAGACGATCTCAGCGCCGCGCATATTGACCGGCTTCGGACAAAGGGCGGCGCGAAGCCCCTTCTCGCCCACGATGAGGAAGCGCACTCGGCCCTCGAGCTCGCGCGCGATCATCGGCATCGCCTTGCAGAGATAGGGAACGCCTTTTCGCGGGTCCATTCTCCCGACGAAGAGGACGTTGAGGCGTCCGTCACGGAACCGCTCGATCGGTTCGAGATCCGGCCTGAAGCGCCGGCAGTCGATCCCGTTCGGGACGATCTCGTAGTCTCCGGGGAAGTACATGCTCACGAACTCCCGCGCCGCCTCGGAGACCGCCATCCGGCAGTCGAGCCTCCTCGCGCGCTTCGCGAGCGGCCTCCTGAACAACTTGTAGAATACGTTCTTATCCGCCGCCGCGTGGAACGTGCCGACCACCTTCTGATCCGGCCGGGCGGCGCCGAGAGACAGGAGGGGCAGAGTCGGCACGAGCGGGCAGTGCGCGTGGATGATGTCGAATCGCTCCCGCTCGAAGATGCGCTCGAGCTCTCCGCGGAGACCGAGGCCGACCGTCATGTTGACCCAGGCGCCGTTCACGGGGACGAGCACGTTGCGCCCGATCCGTATGACGCCCGCCTCGGGACGCTCCGCGCCCGAGTAATGCGTCGTGATGATCGTAACGTCGTGTCCGAGGTTGCGCAGCTCCTGCGCGCTGAAATGTGCGACCTCCGTCACGCCGCCGGGACGCGGGTAGTACGATTGCGTTACGATGCCGATCTTCACGGCTTCAATCTCCCCAGATGCGCCTGAATACGCACCACTGGTCAGCGTTCTCCCCGATGAAGCGCTCGACGGCGCCGTACATCTTCACGAGCGCCTCGCGCTCGCTCAGCGTCTCGAGCTCTCGGGCATC
>Ga0315291_10001426_pt1 | contig 31931 bp, 23 predicted proteins | sample YL17G12_20_MG_FD_203070 | JGI IMG/M metagenome (GOLD analysis project Ga0315291, IMG submission 203070) | Sediment microbial communities from Yellowstone Lake, YNP, Wyoming, USA - YL17G12_20 | ecosystem: Environmental > Aquatic > Freshwater > Lake > Sediment | place: USA: Wyoming | collected...
ATCGGCGGCGCCAAGGCGAGGATCATTATGACTGCCAGCTTCGCGCGTATGGTCCACATTGGCGAGACGAACGGGCCGCGCCGGCGGCCGGCCACCAGGTTTTGAGCCCTTCGACTTCGCTCAGGGTGAACTCAGCGAAGCTTGCCCGCCTCTGGCGGGGGTCTTGGCCCGGCGAAGGGTAAACTCCGCGAGGTGGCGGCTTCTGCCCCGCCACCACGAGGCCCACAAAGACCGCCGCGCCATGCTCCGGTGCGCTCAGGGCAAACGCAGGTCGGGCGGCGGCGCACCCGTCTTGCGCAGCGAGCGCTGAAGGTCCCGCAGTTGGCGGTAATGGATGAGGACGATGCCCTGGTCTTTGATTATCTGGCGCATCTCGGGGTCGGTGGTGAACAGGCGGTACTCCGCGTCGCGCTCATCCCAGGTGCCGGTGATGGCCTTCGATTCGGGCGTGGCGACGTTGGGATGAATGTAAAGCTCGGTGACGCCCGGCTCGAGGCTGCGCAGGACGCGCTTCCAGTAAACGTCAACGGGCTCGTTCTCCTTGCGCCGGCCGTAGCTAAGGTCGTCGGGGAACACGACCCCCGCTTCGCGGGCCCGCTTGAGAAGGGTTCCCAGGTCGGGCATGGAGGCCATCATCGCGCGCGGCCCTGCGCGCAGCGGCAGGTCGTATTCAGCCGCCAGCTTGATATAGCGCTCCAGGTAGGCGGGGTTGAGCTGCATCGCGCCCATGTGGGAGTCGAAGTGGGTGACATCAATGCCGAAAGCGAGCGCGCGATCGAGCTGGGCGCGCGCCTCCTTTTCGGCCTCGTCGGGGGTGGCGTGGGCCCACATCGGCTCATCGTCCTCCCACAGGTAGCCCTGTGTGTCAACCAGCCCCGGCACTGCGGCCTTGCCCGCCACCGGGCCCCAGCGGTACTTGCCCCACTCGCTGGTGTGCGTCAGGTGAACGCCGAAGTCCCTGTCCGAGTGCTCCCGCGCATACTGGGCGATCTCGGGAAACCACGGACACGGCACCATGATGGTCGCCCCGGTCACCACGCCGTTCTCCATGGCGTCAATCACCGCCATGTTGGCGCTGTGGCACATGCCGGCATCGTCGGCGTTGATGATGAGCAGCTTCTGGTCGGGTTTGTAACCGAGCAACTCGTTAAGCGTCGCCGCGGTGGCTGTGGCCGCGAAGACGGCGGTCATCACCAACACCGCCGCCAGCAGTATCGCCTTGCGTGTCATTTCTCTCCTCCTCGCGGGCATTGTGGGCTTCCGCATGTTGCGATGTCGCGTTTTCAGTCTCCCCGCCCCGGGGTGTGACCTTTTATCTTTGGCGCCGGCCATGCGCGCATAACGCCTCTCCCTTCAAGGGAGAGGCCCCGACTGGTCGGGGGTGAGGGTGAACGGCGACGGCGGCAACCCTCTCCTAGGGACTCCGTAGGGACAACCCGGAGTTTACCCTGAGCGCGGCCGAAGGGTGGTTGCCCCTGGGCGGCCACGCCGGGCCGCCCCCACGTCCCTCTCGCGAAGGCGACTCGGACTCGCAACCGATCGGGTATTCGACCCCGCGCCCGCGAGGCCCTTTCCTCGTACCGCGGTCGGCCTGGCGTCCGGGGCGCACGCTGGCCACACCGCAGGGGTTTATCTAACCTGGGAAACTGTTAAATATAGTATGCCTATGTGGAATACAAGTCCATACACGGCAGGAGGTGGAGTCAAGGTGCGTTGCTCGAGTTGCGGCGCCCTGATAGTCGAGATCCCCCGCTATCTGGAGCGTTCGGTTAAGGTAAAGTGTCACAAGTGTTTCGGCGTCGCGCCGCAGGACTCGTCGCCCGACATCGACGAACTGCTTAACCGCGGGTATCACCATGACCTGAGGCGCCTGGGCGAAGCAGGGGAGGCCGCCTGAGCCTGCGCAGGCGTGAATAGGGTGGAGCGAGGCCCCCGGGGTTCCGGGGGCCTCGGCATTCCGGGAATCTCTCTCACCTCGTGATGGTTGTCATCGTGAGCCCCTTCGCTGCGCTCAGAGCTTGCCCTGAGCGACGCCTGCCCTGAGCTTGCCGAATGGGTCGAAGGGGCAGGCTCTTCGCCGGTGTCACCCTGAGCCCCTCGACTGCGCTCGGGGTAAACTCCGCGAAGGATCTTGGTGGGGGGGCGCACGACGCCCCAAGATTCTTCACTGCGCTGCGCTGCGTTCAGAATGAGATGGCGCGGCTGTGAGCGATCAGGCCGCAGGGGCGCGCGGCCGGTCGCCGCGGGCGAGCAGGGCTCAGACAGGGTCCAGGCGGGCGATGGATCCGAGCAGTTCCGCGACCTCGATGTTCTCGGCTACGGGGTCCAACACCGCGGCGACATCCAGCACGGGGGCCCCGGTTTCGGGGTCGCGCTCGGCGAGGTCAATCTCCTCGCATCCGAGGCTGCGGCGTCCGCCGTCGTCGATGACGGGGTAAACCAGGGGGCGGGCGGCGTCAACCGGGTTGGAGCGCGCGACGACGGCGAGGTCTCCGTTGCTCAACCGCACCAGGGTGCCGGCCGGGTACTTGCCCAGCATTTCGGTGAAGCGTCCCAGCAGCCGCTCCTCGAACTGCTCGCGCTCGGTTTCGTGCATGATCTCGAGCGCGCGCTCGGGCGACAGCGGCGGGCGGTAGGGGCGCTCGGTGGTGAGCGCGTCGTAGACATCGGCGATGGCGACCATGAGGCTGTACATGTTGAGTTCCCAGCGCGCGGGCATCTGCGGGTAGCCGGCGCCGTTGTACTGGATGTGATGCTCGAACGCCACCACCGGCGCGACGGCGGGCGCGCGCTCCTGGCCGAAGAGGATGACGGCGCCGTCGATGGGATGGCGCGCGATGGCCGCGAACTCGCCGGGGCTGAGCTTGTCGGGCTTGCGCAGGATCTCGAGCGGGACGAACACCTTGCCCACGTCGTGCAGCAGGGCGGCAACGCCCAGCTCGCGGAGCTTGTCGTGCTGGAGGCCGATCGCACGGCCCAGCCCCAGGCACAGGATGCAGATGTGGAGCGCGTGGGTGAAGGTGTACTCGTCGTAGTTCTTGACGGATACCAGGCCGAGCATGGCGGACTGCTCGCGCAGGATGACGTCGACCAGGCGGTCGACGGCGTGCTCCGCACCCTCGACGTTGAGCGGCCGCCCCACGCGCGCCCGGCGCACCGCGCCGCGCATGATATCGAGCGCTCCGGCGTAGGTCTCGCGCACCGGTGACAGCGACTGCTCGCGCTTGGTTCCCGGCGCGAGCGCCTGCAGCGCATCCACCGCCACATGGGTTACCCCGCGCCGGCCCAGCATGGCCGCCGCTCCGCTGCTGTCCCTCACCTCCTGCGGGTCGGCCGCCAACACCCTTACCAGCTCTCCCACCTCGCTGGGCCTGACCCCGGGCAGGAACAGGATGCTCTCGATGTCGCGGTTATGGCACGCGCCGACGAGGCTGCCGATGGAGCTGGTCGCATCGAACAGGGGGCGGTCGTCAACCACCACGTCGCCGCCGATTAACTTGATGAGGCATTCGCCGCGCGCCACCACCCGCTCCACCGCGCGCGCCGCCTCGCCGATCATCTCCGCCACCATGGGGTGCTCGGGTGGGTAGAAGGTGACGTTTTTCATGGCGCGGGTGAGGGCGTTCACCACGTCCTGGATGAGGGCGCGCGTGGAAACCTGCGTGGCCGCGGCGTCAGTCATGGCCGGCTCCCCCGCAGGCGGGCTCTCGCGCGGCCGGGGCAGGCGACGGCACGTCGGGAGTTGCCGGCTGGCCCGGGGCCGAATAGCCGGCGAGAGCCTGCCGCGCCTCCGGGCCGGGAATCTGCTGCAGCGCCCCGGCCGCCAGCGCGTTAAGCTCCTGCGCGCGCTCGCGGAACAACAGGCTGTGCTCTCTCAGCACCTCCCTGAGAACGGGCACCGCCTCGGGCGCGCCGATCTTGCCCAGCGCATGCACGGCCGCCTTGCGCACCTCGAGCCGGCGTCCGTGCAGCGGGCCCTTCCTGGCGACCAGGGCCAGGGCGTGAACCGCGCCGCGGGCCCGAATCTCACCCAGGCTTTCGGCGGCCTTGGCTTGCACGCGATGGTCCTCGTCGTAGAGCGCCCGGATCAGGATCTGCTCGCTAACCAGGCTGGGCGCGCGGCCCAGGGACTCGGCCACGCGCAGCCGCACCGCCGGCTGGCGATGCCCGAGGCCCGCCGCCAGGTGGTTGAGGAAGCGGTCATCCCGTCCCTCGATGAGGGCGGTCACGGCGGCCATGACCCGGTCCAGCGACCCCTGCGCCAGGAGGTGACGCACCTGGGAAGCGCCGCGCTCGCCGGCGTCGGCCGCCAGCCGCACGGCCAGCGACCGCAGCTTGGGATCCTCGGTTTTCTCCGCCTGCTCGAGCAAAAGATCGGCGCATTCGTTGCCCATCTTGGCCGCTATTTCCAGCAGTTGCGGCAACTCCTCCGGGGAGGCGGCGGCGAGCTCCTCGCGCAGCGCCTGGGCTACTTCTTCGGTCGCCATGCGCTGCAGCGCGCTCGCGGCGATCGGCGCCCGCGTGGGCTGGCTGTCATCAACCTCGCGCACAAGCGCCCGCAGCACCTGCAGCACCGCGGCGCTGTCTCCGGCGGCGGTGCGCTCCGCCGCGCCGGCCTCCAGGTATCCCACCAGGTCGAGGTGGTGCGCGGGATCATGGTCGTAGGGCAGTATGGTGAGCAGCACGCGGATGCGCGATGTCGCCACCGCGTCGGCGGCGATGGTGCGCAGGAGGTCGGGCCAATCGTTGACGCTGCCACCCGGGGGCGGGGCCGGCACCGCGATATCGCTTATCCACTCCGCGGCCCCGTCGGCGCGCATCGCCATGTCGGCGGCGATCTGGTCAAGCAGCAGGCCGACCACGTTGCGGAAGCTGTCCTGGCTCATGCCGCGCGCCATCAGGCGCTCGCGCAGAAGCGGCTCCACCGCGAGCAGCTTGCGCTCGTTGGTCAGCGTACGGCGCAGGATGCGCTCGAGCGAAGCGGACGGCTCCCCGACCACCGCCGCAGGGCGCGCGACGATGAGATCAGCGATTTCCTCGGGGGAGCAGTCGGCCACCAGCGCCGAGAGCATGTCGGGGCCCTTGCTTCCGTCCTGGCGCGGGGCGCGGAAGATGCGCGCCTGCAGCGACAGGTCGAGTTCGGCGAGACGGCGCGCCACGGCCTCGCGCCATTGTTGGCGCGCGCGGGGCGGGCACTCCAGCATCGCCTCGCCGCTGGCCTGCACCAGCCAAGCCAGGCCCACCGCCACGTAGTCCTCCGGCGCCACCCCGTGCAGCGCGGCGATGTCGGCCTGCAGGGGCAACTCCTCACCATCGCCCGCTGCGGCGGGGCGGGGAACCGGAAACGGCATCGGCAGTCCGCGCTCCGAGGCCAGGCCGGCGGCGGCGAAGCGCAGGCGGTCGCCGGCGCTCTCCATGCAGGCGCCGACCAGGCCCTCAACAGAACTGGAGATGGCGATCTGGGCGCCGGCGAAAGCGGACAGCCACTGCGCCTGCGAGGTCGGCACGAAGCGGCTGTAATCGACCTCGGCGATCTCGATGTGCCGGCAGCCCGCCTGCTGCAGCGCCAGCCGGGCGCCCCCGCCGTTCGCCAGTTCGGCGGCGTCCGTGCCCAGAACCCGGATGAGGGCCGAGATCTCGTCCCAGGATACCTGGGGATGGATGGTGAGGGCGGCCACCTGTCGCTGGCGGAGGCTTTCGTGCAGTTGGCGCAGCGAGGGCCGCTCCGGTAGCTCTTCGCCCTCGACCAGCAGGCTTGCTTCGACCACTATCAGGGTGATGTGGGGGCGCTCGGACACGGCCGTGACCAGGGCTTCCGCGGCGGCATTACACGCCTGCTGCGCCACGGGATGTTGAGGCCCGTAGAGGGACCACTGGTGGGCCGCACGCACGAGTTCGTCCAGTGCGCGCAGCGCCAGTTCCGTCTGCGCCGCGTTGGCGACGGGTTCGCGTGGTGACGTCATGACGTTCGGTGGCGCAGGTTCTTAACCCTTCGACTCCGCTCAGGGCAGGCTCTGCGCTACCTCCTGGTGCCAGGGCGGTTTCAACCGGGTTATTCCACACGCGCGAGGCGATGTGAGATTGGCGCGACAGGGCTGCCGCCGCAGCGCCAAGGACTGGCGGCGAGGACGACGAATCCCGACAACGGGTCTTGGGGGCCCCTCGGTGGCGCAGGTTTTCAATCTGCGAACCAGATGGCAGGATACAATCCTGCCCCACCAGCGATTGCTCTCCAGGTGGTTGGCCTCGGCGGCGCTGCCGAGAGCGACTACGGCATGGCTTGGGCGAACTACATACGAGGGGGTGCGCAGTGGAGGGACAACGGTCAGCGGCAGCGCTGGGGGAGAGCTTCGAGCGCGCGTTCGGCGCGCCGCCGGCGCGGCTGTTTCGGGCGCCGGGGCGGGTTAACCTCATCGGGGAGCACACGGACTACAACGACGGCTTCGTGCTGCCCGCCGCCATCGAACGCGATGTGCTGCTGGCGGCGGCGCCGGCGAGCGACGCCAAGCTGGAGGTATTCTCGGTCGATTTCGAGCGCCGCTGCGCCTTCGATCTCGGGCGCATTGAGCGCAGCGAGGCGGAGCCCTGGTCGAACTACGTGGCGGGCGTGGCGTGGGCGCTGCAGAAAGCGGGGCACAAGGTCGGCGGCGTTCGCATCGCGCTGCAGAGTGCGGTTCCGCCCGGCTCGGGCCTGAGCTCGTCGGCGGCCATCGAGCTGGCGACGGGCGTGGCGCTGACGACGTTGTTTGGGATCGACCTGGAGCGGCCGGCGCTCGCCAGGCTGTGCCAGCGCGCGGAGAACGAGTTCGTCGGCATGCCGTGCGGCATCATGGATCAGTTCATCGCCGGCCTCGGACGCGCGGGCCACGCGCTGCTGCTGGACTGCCGCTCTCTGGATTTCGAGCACGTGCCGGTGCACACCGTCGAGATAGTGGTCGTGGACTCGGGGGTGCGCCGCGAGCTGGTGGACTCCGCCTACCGCGAGCGGCGCGGCCAGTGCGAATCGGCGGCGGCAAAGCTGGCGCGGGCGCGACGCGGCATCCGCGCCCTGCGCGACGTGACGCCGGAGGACCTCGAGCGCCACGGCCAGCGGTTGACGGAGGTGGAGCTGCGCCGCGCGCGCCACGTGGTGAGTGAGAACCAGCGCACGCTGCAGGCGGCGCAGGCGCTCAAGGACGATGACCTGCAGACCCTCGGGGAGCTGATGGCAGCCTCCCACAACAGCCTGCGCGACGATTACGAGGTTAGCTGCCCGGAGCTGGACCTGCTGGCCGAGCTGGCGCTGGCGACGCCGGGGGTTTACGGCTCGCGCATGACCGGCGCGGGATTCGGCGGATGCACGGTGACGCTGGCGCAGCGGGAGGCGGTGGAGGCGATGCGCGAGGAACTGGTTCCCCGCTACCGCGAGGAGACGGGTCTGGAGCCGATGCTGTTCGCCACCGCGCCGGCGGCGGGCGCCAGCGAGATGATCATCCAGCGGCGCTTCATTCGCGGCGCCGAGGGGCGATGACTGGCGGCGCTAGCGGGCGCGACTTCTGGCTAGGCCAACGGCCGCCATCCCGGCCTAGGGCTCTGAAGTCGCGAGGACTTCGCGCGGTCTGGAGACCGCGCGCCCACTCAGCACGGCGGTGCTGCGCTACGGCCTGGCGTCGCTCCGGGTGCTGGTGACGCTCATGGTCATGCCTGCCGCGGCGGATGGGGCTGCGCCGCCGGTGACGCTGTCGCAGGGGCCAAGCGCCAGGCGGCCGCCGAGGTCAGCCGGTGGCCTTACTCGTGGTGGCTGCAGCGACCGGGGACACCGGTGGAGTGAAGGCGCAGCCGTCGGCGGGAGCGAATTGACAATCCGCCGTGGCCTGGTTGTGGGGCAGATTTGACATCTGCCCTACTCAAGGAGCGAACATGAAACTCAGCTTCATGACTTTCGCGTGCCCGCAGTGGACGCTGGCGCAGATCGTGAAGGGGGCGAAAGAGCACGCCTACGACGGGTTCGAGCCGCGGGTGGAGGCGAACCACGCCCACGGGATAGAGGTGGCGGCCGGCGCGCAAGCGCGCAAGCAGGCGCAGCAGACGGTGCGCGACGCCGGGCTTGCGTTAAGCTGCATCGCCACGTCGTGCCGCTTCGCAACCGCCGACGCCGCCCAACGCAAGGACAACGTGGAGTCGCTGCGGCGGCATCTGGAGCTGGCGCGCGACGTGGGCGCCGCGCGGCTGCGGGTGTTCGGCGGCGCGCGCCCGGAGGGGCTCGACCTGGACACAGCGATCGGGATCGTGGCGCAGGACCTGCGGGCCGCCGCCGATTTTGCCGCCGAATGCGGCGTCACCATCTGCCTGGAGACCCACGATGACTTCAGGCTCGGCAGCAGTGTCGGGCGCGTGCTGGCGGCGGCGAATCACGATCACATCAAGGCCAACTGGGACGTGATGCACTCCTACCGCGCCGGTGAGGACCTGGCCGAGACGCTGCGGTGGCTCGACGGCAATATCGCCCACGTGCACTTCCACGACAGCGCCGACGACGGCAAGGCGCTCGTGCCGGGCGACGGGTGGCTGCCCGTCGCGGAGTTCGTGCGGGCGCTGGCGCGGCTGGGGTTCGAGGGCTATGTGTCGGCGGAGATCTGGACCGACGCGGGCAGCCCGGAGAGCATCCTCAAGCGCTACGCCGAGCAGATGCGCCGCTACCAGCGCCTGGCGGCGGAGAGCAAGTAGGGGCAAGGCATGCCTTGCCCCTGCGCCGGACCGGTGGGCGCCGGTTCGATCGCGGTGCAACGCGCCCCCCTTTCCCGCGCGGACGATTCGCGCGCACCGCATGGTTGGGCGAAGCGCGAGCGCGGCGGATATCATAGGTCCAGGCGCCGTCCACTGCGGCGCAAGCTTTCCGCCGCTTCAGTATCCTCGCTGATTTTCGCCGCAGCCTCGTAATGGAGACGCTTTTCCTCTTCGACCTGCTCGAAGTACGGGCACTCCGGGGTGCAGCCGGCGGCGTCGTCCACGCTGATTCGCTGGACACGGCAGGCAAGATGATACGCGTCAAGGGTCGAGCGGTCGCGATGCTCGGTAAGGTCCACGCCGATATCGAGATGCACGCACGGATGCGCGGCGCGGATGGTCGCCACCCGGCACTGCTCGCACGTGCGGTTAAACGTCTCGTCGGTGGCGCGCTCGCTTCTGCGGGCTGCGAGGCCGCAGAAGAGCCGGCCCAGCTCGACGCGGCGATGCTCGCACTGGGGCACTTCGGCCATCGTACTACCTCCTGTTGGCGAGATAAGGGGCTAGAGACGAAAGACTGAGGGCAGGCCCTTCGACTCGCTCAGGGCAGGAGAAGCGTGGCGCGCCGAGTTCTCGCCTTGCGGCCCCTGCGGGCCATGCTTCGCGGCGCCTCATCTCGCCCCTCGGCCTTGCTCGGGACGACCCTGAGCGTGTCGCCCCTCGACTTCGCTCGGGGCGCCCCTGAGCATGTCGAAGGGTCGCCACCTATAGTATACCTTGCCGGCACCGTCCTTGCCCAGACCGCCGGCGCCCGGCGGCAGCGCGCCCCTCACCGCGGCTCCCACGCCAGCGCCGCGCCCGCAAGCAGGCCGCCGTCGTCGCCCAGAGCGGCGTGGACGACGGTCACCGCTTCGTAGTTGGCGTCCAGCACATAGTGCTGCAGGCGCGCGCGCAGGGGATCGAACAGCACCGCCCCCGCCTTGCTGACGCCGCCGCCGATGACCACCAGCGTGGGGTTGAGCAGGTTGACGGCGGCGCCGATGCCGAGGGCGAGGAACTCGGCGGTTTCGTTCATGATGCGCAGGGCGAGGGCGTCGCCGGCGACCGCAGCGGCGGCGACCGCCTGAGCGGTGAGGGGCTCTTCGGCCTGCATGTGCTGCAGGCGCGAGCCGGTTTCGCCGGCGGCGAGGGCCTCGCGCGCGCGGCGGGCGATGGACCAGCCGCTGGCCAGGGCCTCGAGGCAGCCGCGGCGGCCGCAGGTACAGGGGGGCCCGTCGGGCAGCACGCTCATGTGGCCGATTTCGCCCGCCATCGAGGTGGCGCCGCGATAGACGCGCCCGGCGGCGATGATGCCTCCGCCGATGCCGCTGCTGACGGTGAGGTAAACGATGTAGTCATGCCCTTTGCCGGCGCCGAACATGGCCTCGGCGAGGGCGGCGGCGTTGGCGTCGTTGTCCATCAAGGCGGGGGCGTGGAAGCGGCGCTCCATCTCGTCGCGCAGGGGGATATTCTCCCAGCCGCCGAGGTGGTGGCAGGTGACGGTGACGCCGGAGTAGTAGTCCACGGGGCCGCCGTAGCTGATGCCGACGGCGTCGGCAGGGACGCCCGATTCGTCGAGCGCCTCGCGCGCGATCGCTTCGAGGGCGTCCATGATGGCCGGCGGGCGCGCGCTGCGATCGGTCTCGACCTGGCGGCGCGCGAGGACGTGGCCGGCGCGCGTCACCATGCCCGCCGCGAGCTTGGTGCCGCCGATATCGAGGGCGAGAACCCGCTCGGGGCCGACCGCGCGCGCAGTCCGCTCAGCGCACTCTGGCTGCGTCACTGTCACTTTACTCCTCCGGCGCTGAAGGTGTGGCGACCCTCACGACGGGCCGCACAGGATGCGCGCCGCTTCGAGGTAAACCTGCGCGGCGGCGCGCACCTGCTCAAGCTCGACGTACTCGTTATCGGTGTGCGCCTGCGCCAGTGACCCGGGTCCGAAAACTACCGCGTCCACCCCCAGGCGCGCCTGGAAAGGTTCGGCCTCGGTCCACGCGCGCCACGAGGTGATGCCTACCTCGCGCCCGATGGCGCGCGCGGCGTCACGCAAGGCGCGCACCGCCGGCGCCTGCGCGGGGGTGTCGAGCGGCCCGCCGTACTTCACGACGCGTGCGGTTATGCCCTCCCATCGCGGGTCGCGCAGCAGGACCTGCGCGCGCTCGGCGATGTCGTCCGTGGTGGCCGGGGGCACCAGGCGCACGTCCACCGCCGCCGTGCAGCGGTCCGGCACCCGATTGGCGCGGTCGCCTCCACCGAGCGCTCCCAAGTTGAACGACGGCGCGCCGAGCACGGGATGCGCGGGCCAATCGGTCACGCGCGATCTCAGTTCCACGATGAATGCGATCATCACCTCGATGGCGTTGCGGCCCTGCTCCGGCGTCGCCCCGTGAGCGGACCTCCCGCGCGCCTCCAGCTCGAAGAACACCAGGCCCGCGTGCGCCGCGAGCACGTTCAGCTCCGTCGGCTCGCCGACTATGACGTGGTCGCAGCGGTAGCCGGCATCAAGGACGCTGCGCGCTCCGCGCCCGCCCGCTTCCTCCTCCAGCGTGAGCAGCAGGTCGAGCCTGCCGGGCAAGCCCTGCTCGCCCGCCGCGCGCAACGCCGCCATCATCGCGGCCAGCGAGCCCTTGGCATCAGCGGCGCCCAAGCCCCACAGCCGCTGCGTGTCGCTGCGGGGATGCGCCCGCGACTCTCCGCTCGCCGGCACGGTGTCGGCATGGGTATTCAGGCACACGACCGGAGCCCCGCAGCCCACCGTCGCTAGAAGGTTGTCGCGGCCGTGCTCGAGGGCGAATCTCCGCGTTTCGATGCCGAATCTGCGCAGCTCGCCCTCGACGTAGTTGACGAGCGCGGCCTCGCGCGGCGCCGGGCTCTCGATCGCCACCAGGGCCTCGAGCTGCGCCAGCGCGTAATCGAGGTCAAGCGAGGTCAACGCCGGTCACCCCTACCTCTCGGCGACGACGGGATTGCGCAGGATGCCGATCTTTTCCACCTCCGCTTCCATGATGTCGCCGGGCTTGACCGGGGCCATGCCCTCGGGGGTGCCGGTGGAGATGATGTCGCCGGGCTCGAGGGTGATGAAGTGGGAGATGAACTCGATGAGATAGGGGATCTTGAACATGAGACTGGCGGTGTTGTCGCGCTGGCGCACCTCGCCGTTGACGCGCATCTCGAGGTTGAGCTCGACCGGCTCCCGGATCTCGTCGGGCAGGACGATGCACGGCCCCAGCGGGCAGAACGTGTCGATGCCCTTGGAGCGAAACCACGGGTTGCTCTTGGAAAGGTCGTCCTTCTGCATGTCGCGCGCGGTGACGTCGTTGAGCACGGTGTAGCCGGCGACGAAGGAAGCGGCGCGCTCGCGGGGGACGTCGGCGCCGCGCTCGCCGATGACAACCGCCAGCTCGACCTCGGGGTCAACGCGCGTGAGGTCGCGCTTGATGACCACCGGTTGCTCGGGGCCGATGACGGCGCTGGTCGCCTTGTAGAAGAAGATCGGCTCGTCGGGGACGCCGAGGCCGCTCTCCAGGGCGTGCGCCTTGTAGTTGCGCCCGAGGGCGAAAATCCTGGGCGGGCGGGCCAGCGGCGAGAGCAGGGTGGCGTTGCCGACGGTGAACAGGTCCGTCATGCCGTGGGCGGAGACGAAGTCCAGCGTCTCGGCGAGAACCTGCGGCGCGAACAGCCCGGCGCGCAGGAGGTCGGCGGGATCGCACATCAGTGGCACTTCGCAGCCGTCAACCGCGAGGCGGTGCACCCGGTAGGCGGCGGAGAAATCCAGGACCCCGCCGTCGGTAAGGATGCCCACCCTGCTGTCGCAGGTTTGGGGATGAGAGAAGCGGACGATTCTCATTGCTCTTCGGGCTCCCTTGGCGTGGACAGGGGAAGCGTACTATGACCGCCCTCGCGTGTCAAGATTCGGCAAGGGTCGAGTGTGACCACCGAGCGTTGGTATGAAGAGCAGCCCGTAGGGGCGGGGCTCGGAAGTTGTCTCACAATTGGTTTCCAGACCCTTGAAATCCCCGTGGGGCAGGAGGCAGGCTCGTGCCCTACGAATTAGGACCGGGCGGAGCGATGTGTGAGGGGACGCCGGGCATGGCGAAGGTCGAGGTTCTGGTCAGCGCGGGGGCCGAGGGAGCGAGCGATGAGTGGCTGGGGCGCCTGGCGCGGCGCCTTCGCGGCGACGAGCGGGAACGCGTCCTGTGCATCGTCCCCACCAGGGACGCCGTGCGTCGCCTGCAGGAGCGCGTGCTGCTGGAGTTCGACGTTCCCGGTATTTTCGGCCGACCCATCCGCAACTTCTACGAGCTTGCCGCCGACATAGCCGCGGCGCGCCGCCTGGGAGGCCGCAACATCTCCCCGCTGCAGCGCGCGCTGATGTTGGAGGAGCTGGCCGCCCGCGCCGCCGCCCCCACGCTCGAGCGCGTCCAGCATTTCCCGGGTTTTGCGATGGCCCTCGGTGAGCTTATCGGCGAACTGAAGACGGCCATGGTGGAGCCCGCGGACCTGAGCCGGGCGGTGAAAAAGCTGGCCCGCTCGGAGGCCGCGCTGCGAGCCAAGCTGACGGACCTCCTCGCGCTGTACGAGCGCTACCAAAGTATCCTGACCGAGCGCAAGCTGCACGACGCCGAGGGCCTGATGTGGCACGCGGTCAGCGTGCTCGAGGAGGAAGTGGGGGACCACGTTCCCGACGAGGAGCGGGCCCTGGCGCCCGCGTCCAGCTTCTTTTTCCACGGGTTCCGCACTTTCAACCGCGTGCAGTTGAGGTTGCTGCGCGCGATCGCGGGCTATGCCGAGGAAACGTTCATCCACCTGCGCCACGATCCGCGCCGCCCCGAGGCGTTCGCCGCCTCCGCCCGCACGCTGGAGGCGCTGCGCCAGTTGCCGGAGGTGGTCGTGCGCGTCGCGCAGGCGGGGCTAGCGGGCGCGACTTCTCCTGAAGTCGCGAGGACTTCGCGCGGTCTGGAGACCGCGCGCCCACTCAGCACGGATCTGGGGCACGTCGCCGCGAACCTCTTCCGTCCGGACGCGGAGGCGCGGCCCTCCGATCAGTCGCTGGTCATCATGGAGGCGGGAAGCCCGGCGCAGGAGGCGGACCAGGTGGCGCGCGAGATATGCCGCCTGGTGGCCGCAGGGCATGCGTGCCATGCGGACATCGCGGTCATCACGCGCGACGACGAGGCGCGGCAGCGCTTCGCGCACTTGCTGGCGCGCTACGAGGTGCCGGTGCGCGGATCAACTGAATCATTGGGCGCCAGCGCGGTCGGGGGCACGCTGCTGTCGTGCCTGCGCGTCGTGCGCGAGCGCTGGCCGGCGACCGCGGTGGGGACGGTGCTGAAGTCGCCGTGCTTGCCGGGGGAAGACGCGGTGGCGCGGGCGCGGGCCGAGGTGCGCTCGTGGGAGCTCGGGGTGCGCGAGGGGCGCGACATATGGTTCTCGCGCTGGCCGGGCGACGACACCCTGGGGGCGCGAGAGCAAGCGCTGGGGCCCCTGAAGAAGCTGGAGGACGACCTGCGCCGGGCGGCGTCGGTGGCGGAGATGGCGGCGGCCGTGCGTGGGCTCGTGGAGGGTTTTGAGCGGCCAGGCCCGCAGGAGGCCGCGGCGCTGCGCGACGACGAGGAAGCACGGCGCAAGCTGGACGAGGTGATCGACGAAGTCGAAAGCATCGCCGGGTTGGCGGAACCGCCGGGCCGGGCGCCTGCATGGGAAACGTTCTGCGCGAATCTCGAGCGCGCCATCACACAGGCGGGCTACCAGCCCGGCGCGCGCCCGCTCGATGCGGTTGTCGTCCACGACGCGAAAGAGCTGGCGGGCCAGGCTTATCGCGTCGTGTTCGCGGTCAACATGCTGGAGAAGGTCTTCCCGGCGCAGGTGCGCGAGGATCCATTCCTGCGCGACCGCGAGCGCCGGCTGCTGGCGGAGGCGAACCCGAAGGTGGAGCTCGACCTCTCCACCCAGCGCCAGGATGAGGAGCGACTGCTTTTCTGGCGCACGGTGACGAGCGCGTCGGAGAGGGTGTACCTGTCCTACCCCGCCGCCGACGAGCGGGCGAAGGAAAGCCTGCCGTCGTTCTACCTAAAGGAAGTGCGCAGGCTATTCGTGCGAGGCACGCTGGACGAGCGGCGCCGGCGGTTCTCGGACCTGGCGCCGCCGCCGCGGGAGGCGATCTCACGGCGCGACTGGGCGGCGTGTGTTCTGCACGGGCTCGCGCGCTACATGGCGCCGGCGGAGCAGGCGGCGCACGCGGCGCATTACAACACATGGCTGCGCCACGCCCAGGCGCGCCTGGAGCCATACCTGCAGCCGGCGCCGCCATACGCCGACGTGCTGTGCGACGCGCCTTTGCTGGCTGCCCTCGAAGCGCGCGACCGACCATACCACCCGAGCGAACTGGAAAGCTATCTCGCCTGCCCCTATATGTACTACTGCGGCAGGCTGCTGGAGCTGTCGCCGGTGAAGCGCGAGATCGCCCCGGCGGACTACGGCACGCTCGCCCACGAAGCGCTCAGGCGACTGTACCGCGAATGGCGCCAGGAGAGCGGGAAGCCGGTGGAGGTGGGCGAACGCGACGCCGACGAGGTCGTCGCGCGGGCTCGCGAGCTGCTGGCCGAGTGCCTGGCGCACGCGCCGCGCTTTGCCAACCTGCCGGCGGCGCAGCGGGATATCGAGCGGCGGCGGATCGGCGACATCATCGCGGGTTTCGTGGCGGCGGATCTTGCGGACACCCGCGCGCGCGGCCTGCGCCCGGCGTATTTCGAGCTGGAGTTCGGCGGGGAAGTCCGCAGTGGCACAGCCGGGGGCGGCTGCGCCGCGCCGGATTCGGACACAGCCGAGGGCGGCTGTGCCACACTTGCCGACCCGGCGTCGCGACCTGACTGTCTCGACCTGGGTGAAGTCGAGGGCCGGCGGGTGCTGATTGCGGGGCGAATCGACCGCGTGGACCTGGCGCCCGACGACAGGGCGGTGATCGTGGACTACAAGTTAGGCAAGGGCCCGCGCGACCTGCGCGGGGTGGACCGCGGGCTCGTGTTGCAGGCGCCGCTGTACGCGCTGGCGGTGCGCGAGGTTTTCGGCCGCGAGGTGGCGGGCGCGGAGTACGCCTCCATCCGCACGGGGCGGCGCACCGGGCTGTATGGCGACGCGGGGCTGGTGACGCGCAGGTCCAGGTACAACGTGGTGGCGGCGGGGGCGGAGCTGCAGGCGAAGCTGGAGCTGGCGGCGGCGTGGGCGCGGGAGTGCGTGGGCAGGATTCGGCGCGGGGAGGTGCCGCGGGGGCCGCGGGATGAGCAGTGTCCGCCGTGGTGCGGCTATCGCGGCATCTGCGGCGTGGATGCCTGGACGCTGCGCGCCATCCAGGCGCGGAGGGGTAGGGAGTAGGGGGCAGGTGTTCCAGGATGACTGATGAAGCCTTGACCGATGAGCAGCAAGCGGCGGTAGCGACGCTCGATCGCGACGTGCTGGTGACCGCGAGCGCGGGCACCGGCAAGACGCGGGTGCTGACCCACCGCTTCACCCACATCGTGGAGCGGGGTCTCGCGGCGGCCGACGAGATCCTCACGCTGACCTTCACGGAGAAGGCCGCGCGCGAGATGAAGGAGCGCATCGTCAAGCGCTTCGACGACCTGGGCCGCGAGGAGGACCGGCGGCGGGTCGAGACCGCCTACATCGGGACCATCCACTCGTTCTGCGCGCGGGCGCTGCGCGAGAACGCGCTGGAGGCGGGGGTGGATCCGCACTTCACCCAGTTGGAGCCGGCCGAGGCGGCGATGCTGCAGCGCCAGGTGTACGACAGCCTCATCCGCCGCAAGTACTCCGAGGGCGGGCTCGTGCTTCGTAGCGAGGTGGCCTCGCCACTTCGCACAGTAGCAGCGGTGGTGGAACTGCTGTCCGAGTTCGATCTTGGGACGCTGCGCCACATCCTGTTTTCGGCGTACGGCTACATGCGCAGCCTGGGCAAGCGCCCGCCGGAGCTGGTCATCGCGGCGCCCGCCGACCTGGACGGGCGGGCGCAGGAGGCTCGCCAGGCGCTGGAGGCGGTGCTGGCCCTGCCCCGCAGCACGAAGAGCACGAGCAAGCTGCTGGACGCGCTCAATGCCCAGCGTAGGGGCACAGCATGCTGTGCCCCTACCGGACTGCTGCAGGCGCGCGAGTTCGACTGGGCGACCTATGACCAGGTGTGCGGGCTGGCGGGGTTGCTCGCAGGCAACGTCGGCAGCCGCGACCAGAAGGCGGTGATCGGGGCGGCGAAGGGGTGCATCCTGGCGTTCGCGGGGGCGCTGCTGGCGGTCGGCGCGCGCGCCCACGCGCAGGTGCTGCGCGAGCTGCTGGCCGAGTTCGACGCGGACTACAGCGCGGCCAAGGACGAGCAGGGGTTCCTGGATTTCGACGACCTGCTGGCGAAGACACGGGACCTTTTCGGCACGCCGCAGGAGCCGACCCCGACCGCGCTGCGCTATCGCGAGCGCTTCAAGTTCTTCCTGATGGACGAATTCCAGGATACCAACCGGCTGCAGATGTCGGTGGTCGCGCCGATCGTGCGGCCGGGGGCGTCGTTCACCGTGGGCGACGCCAAGCAGTCCATCTATCGTTTTCTCTACGCCGACGTGGACGTCTTCCTGCAGCGGGAGCGCGAGCTGGCGGCCAAGGGGGGCGCGAGCCTGCCGCTGTCGCGCAACTTCCGCAGCCACCCCGACCTGCTGGCTTTCACCAACGCCTTGTTTTGGGCGATGTGGCAGGAGGCGGGTTTTCCGTTCGAGGCCGCGACCCCGGCGGTGCGGTTCGGGCCGCGGGAGGGGCCGCGGGTGGAGGTGCTGCTGGTGGAGCGGGGGGAGACGATGCGCGACGCGCGGGCGCGGGAGGCCGACGCGTTGGCGCGGCGCATCGGCGAGATCGCGGGTCTGGGCGCAAGCCCCCCGCTGATGCTGACCGAGGCGGGAAACGAGCGCCCCGCGACCTTCGGCGACGTCCTGGTGCTGTTCCGCGCGACGAGCGATATCCAGTTGTATGAGGACGCGCTGAACCAGTACGACATCCCCTACCATACCGTCAGTGGGCGCGGGTTCTACAGCACCCGGGAGGTGCAGGACCTGCGCAACCTGCTGGCGGCGATCGAGAACCCGCTCGACGATGTCGCGCTGGCGGCGGTGCTGCGGTCGCCGCTGGTCGGCATCAGTGACGAGGGACTCTACTGGCTTGGCGCGCCGCCGGTCGCCAGCGAACGCGATGAAGACGCCTTGCAGCCCCAGGGCGCGGGGCGCATCGCCAGCCGGCTGGAGCAACTGGAGGCGCTCCCCAACCTGCGGCCGCAGGACCGCGAGCGATTGACGGAGTTCCGCAAGCTGTTCCGCAGTCAGCGCGAATCCGCCGCGGGCAGTCGCGTTGCCGATATCCTGGACCAGGCGATTCAGCGCACGGACTACGATCTCAAGCTCCTGTGTCAGCGCAACGGCCGGCGCCGCTATGCCAACGTCGAGAAGCTGCGCCAGATCGCGCTGAGCTTCCAGAGCAAGGCGCGCTTCGGCGTGCGCGACTTTCTGGACCACCTGGAGGCGCTGAAGGTGCTCGCCGAACGGGAGACCGAGGCCGCGGCCGAGGCCGAGGACAGCGACGTCGTGCGCCTGATGACGGTGCACCAGGCGAAGGGACTGGAGGCGCCCATCGTGGTGGTGGCGGACCTGGGGCGCGGCCTCAGGCATTCCGCCGGGCCTGCGCTGCTGTCCGCCGAAGGAGAGCTTGCCCTGCGGCTCAAGAACCCGGTCAAGGATGAAACGGCCAAGCCCGAGAGCTACGTCCGGCTCGAGCAAGAAGCGGCCGCGGACGAACGCGCGGAAGACCAGCGCCTGTTCTACGTCGCGTGCACGCGCGCCAAGGAACACCTGCTGCTGTCGGGCTGCGTGGCGGGCGGCGATGACAACGAGTCCGGGGAGGGCAGGGAGCCGCCGCTCGACAAGCCCTACGCTGCGCTCGACTCGTGGGCGCTGTGGGTCAGGAAGCTCCTCGGCCTCGGCCAGACGCCGGCGCGGGAGGGCAAGTGCGTGCGTGGCGCAGATTTTCAATCTGCGAACCAGATGGCAGGATACAATCCTGCCCCACCAGCGGTGCTGGTGCGCTCGGACGGGCCGCCGCTGGAGGTCGATGGGCGCTCGCGCCGACCGCTGATCGGGCGCTTCCGCGCGCGGCTGGAGGCGGGCGAGGAGCTCGATGTGAAATCGCCGGCGGGCGGGGCGGAGGTCGAGGAGGCGCTGCAAAGCGCGCAGGAGGTGGCCGAGCGGTTGAGCGCGGGGGCGACGCCGGCCCCGGCGCTCGCCCGCATTACCGTGACCGGCGTCACGCACTACGCCGCGTGCCCGCTGTGCTACCAGCTTGGCGACATCGAACGCCTGCCGGAGCATGGCCTGCGCCGTGAAACGGAGGATGAACTGCCGACCGGCCGCGACGATGATGAACCGCGCGACCGCGGGACGCGCCTGCACGACATGCTGAGCAGGATAGACTTTCACGCCGACTTCGAGCAGGAAGTGCAACGGCTGACTGGGGATCTGCCTGAGGATGCGCGTGATGACGCGCGCGACGTGCTGCGGCGGTTCCGCCGGGGGCGGCTGTGGGATGAACTGGCGAAGGCGCAGTCGCAGCCGGGCGGGCTCTACCGCGAGACGCCGTTCGTCATGCGCTTGGTCCGCGATGGCGCAGTGGGGCTACTGCGCGGCAAGGCGGACGCGCTGATGCGCCGGGAGGGGGCGTGGACGATCATTGACTACAAGACCGGCGCGCGCCACGATGATGAATACCGCCGGCAGGTGAGCGTTTACGCGCTGGCGTGTGGCGAGCTGCTCGCCGCGGCGCCGCGGCGAGGGATCGTCCATTACCTCGACCGGCGTGCCGGCGAACCCGACGAGTTCGACATCGACGACGCGATGCTGGAACAGGCCGCCGCCGACGTGGAGACCGCGCTGACGGGCATCGCCGCCGGGCATTTCCCGCGGCGCGAGGGGGACGCCTGCCGCGGGTGCGGGTACGCGGGCGTGTGCCGGGATCGGCCCGACTCGGCGTGACAGGGGTGGCGGGCGCAGATTTTCAATCTGCGAACCAGGCGGCAGGATGCAATCCTGCCCCACCATCCACCTACCGCAGGGCGATGCCGGCCTCCACCTCCACCTCGAACAGGCGCGGCCAGGGCAGACGCACGCGCAGATCCCGGAGTTCCCGGACGCGGCGGCCGGCCACCGCCTCGCCCTCGAAGTGCCGGGCGAACAGCTCGGGCGCGAGGTTGCTCAACCTTTCGCGGACGTATGCCAGCGCCCGGCGGCGCCCGTGCCGCAAGTGCAGGGGGTAAGTCCCGAGGTGTTCCCGCGTAAACCGGTAGGCGTCGGCGCGCACCACCGACTGGTAAGCGTAATCGTCAACCAGGCGCTCGAACAGGAACTCCAGGTGCGCCCGCAGCGAGCGGCCACCCGCGCGCCCGTGCTCCCCCATGATCCGCAGCGCCGCGTGCGCCAGCGCGGCGCCGACGGTGTTGCCCGCGGTGTTCCAGCCGGCGAAGGCGGCCAGATGCGGCAATACCCTGTGCTCGCCGAGGGCGGCGATGAGCGCCGGGTCGGCGCCGTTGCAGTATGCCACATCGGCGAGCGCGACGGGCTTTCCGCCGCGTGCGAGTCCGGCGGCGTGCGCGACGAAGGGTGGACGCGGCGCGGAGGCGGGCGAGATGTGATTGATGTCCGCCTGGGCCGGCGTTGGCGGCGAATGCAGGGCGAGGATGACGTCGGCGCCCTCCTCGCCGGGCGCGACCCGCAGGCCCGCCGCCTCGACCTGGCCCGCTACGGTCATGCGCAGCGGCCGGTCCTCGAACAGGGCTACCGAGTCGGCCCCGCCCGGCGTGCCGTACAGCGGGTACACCGCGGCCGAGACGCCCAAGACCTCCCCCGCCGCGCGCGCAAGCAGCACCATGCCCTGCTCGTCCGCGCCGGGGAAGATACGCACCGAGCTTGCGACCCCAAGTCGCTGCGCCTCCGCCGCCAGTTCGCCCTGTTCGGCGACATGGGGGCCGCTGGTGGGCGCGTCCTCCTGGGCCAGCACCAGGAAGTCAACCGCCCCCTCCCGCACCAGCTCCACCAGCGCCTTGTTCGCGGCAAGGTTGCGCCGCCGCATCGCGGCATGGCGCTCCACCAGCGCGCGCGGGAGGGTGGCACCCAGACCAGCCAGCTCCTGCGCCTCCTGCGCGTCCAGGGCGGGGCGGTGGCGCAGCTCCTGGCAGCGGGCAAGAGCCGGGCCGAGGGTGGCCAGCTCGGGCGACGAGACCGTGAGGCCGAGGCGCGGGATGACGGCGAAGGCGTGGATGCGCAGGTGCGGGAACCGCCGCCGCAGGTCGCGCAAACGGCGCACGCGCTCTATGGCCGCGCGGCGAGTAACCTCGGTCGTCCGCGATCCGACCAGCCCGCCGTAGGCCAGCATGTCGCACGAGACGACGACGGCGGCGGCGCCGCGCGCGGCGTCCTCCAGCCACGCCCACAGCGCGTCGGTGTCGCCGGGCCGCAGGAAGCGGCCGAGCAATCGCCTGGGCGGCAAGCGCAGGCGAAGGCCCGCGACGGCGGCCAGGCGGCGGGGGAACTGAAGGTTCGGGGGGCGATCGTCCAGAGGCAGAAGCGCGAGGACGGGCCCGCTCATGACACCGCCAGCTCATCCATCGCTTGGCGGAAGGCGCGGGCGGCGGCTTCGATGCCGTGGGGTTCGAGCCCGGTGACGATGGCGCCGATCATGATGCCGGTGATGCCGACGCCGACGATGTGGGCGACATCGTCCGGCTCCAGGCGCCGCTGGCTGGGGATGATGATGGGGGTGGGCACGGCTTGCGCCAGGCGCGAATAGCGCGCCAGGTCCGCCGCGGTCAGGGGCTGGCCGTACTGGTCGTGCGGGATGATCGCCGCCTCCAGCGCCTCCATGCCGACCGCGGCCAGGGCGGCCGCCGCCTCGACGCTGTAGGTCGCGTCAATCGCCATCACGCGCGTCATCCGCTCGTCGCTCAGCAGCCAGGAGGGGAAGCAGTGGGCGAAGGTGTCCACGAAATCGAAGCCCATATCGGCGACGGCCGCCACCTCGTCCCGCGGCAGCGGCTGCGTCACCCCGGGGACGATGCCCACCGGCAGGGCGACCGCGTCGAGGATCTGCTGCAAGCGGGGGCGCTCCTGCTCGAGCGTCCCGAAGTGGGTGCCGCTGGCGTCGTGGTGGACGTTGATATGAGTCTTAAGGGCATGGGCGCCGCCGGCCTCAGCCGCGCGGGCGAGGTCGGCGCGGTTATCGGGCAGGCTGACGATGAGCGTCGGCCCGTCGCACAGGAGCTGGTAGGTTGGCTTCACGGATGTTGGCGAACCGTTATCGGTTTATCGCGGCAAGCGGCTCACGCCGTCCGGCGGCGCGGCTGGCCGCGCATGAGCTCGAGCGCGACGACGGCCGGCGGGAGATCGAGGAGTTGGGCGACCCGCTCCACGGCCTTTCCGACCTCGCGATGGATGACGTCGCGCGGCGCGCCGTCGCCGGTCGCCTCCTTGGCGGTCTCGGAGATCCAGCCAACGCAGGTAAGAATGAACTCGGCGCGCGTAAGGGGATGCTGGCGGTTGGGAAGGCCCTGCCAGGTGTTCTGGATCTTGCGGCCGAGCAACTCCCACGAGGTAACCTGGGGCCTCTCGCCGCGTCGTTTCTCGGCGGGGGGCTTTTCGGCCCGGCGCGGCGCGGCTTTCGACTCCAACGCTGGCGGCGGCTCGAGGTAAGGTCTGCGGCCCTCGGCTCGCTGCACCCAGTTCCAGTCCTCCGGCGCGGTGCCCTCGATGACGCGGTATTCGATCTGCTGGCCGCTCACCTCGCGCAGCACCTCGGTTATGCGATGGCGATTGGCCGGGGTCTCGAGGTGGCCGGCAAGGTACTGGTCTTTGCCGGCCACGCCGACCACGAGCAAGTCGCCCTCGAGCACGATGGGCACGGCGACGCGCATGGCCTGGATCATATTGCTGAAGCTGTCCGAGCGCTCGAGGACTGTGTCGGTCGCTTCGCGCCACAGGCTCTGGGCATCGACGTCGACGAGCGGGTACTTGCGCGGCGGCAAAGTGGCATCGTACTGGGCGCGCTTGGCCGGGTCCGCCAGCACCTCGTAGGCCTCCTGCAACAGCTCGAACTGCCTGCGCGCCTGCTCGCTGTCGCCCGCCGCGTCCGGGTGGTGGCGCCGCACCAGCTCGCGGTAGGCCTGCTTGATCGCGCCGAGCGCCGCGTCGCGCTTGACCCCCAGCACGCCGTAGTAGTCGGGCTCCGCCTTTTTCTTCATTGCGCCCCCAAAAGCAACGCCGAGAGCTCGGCCATGGTCAGCAGATCGAGCCGGTTGTGCCGCATCACCGGCGCGATCAGGCTTGCGTCCTGGCTGCGGACGAAGTCGTGGTAGCGCTGCGGGATGAGCGCACCGGGGATGTCGCCCGGGCGCAGCCGCCGACACAGGTGCCGCTCCAGCGTCTGCAAGCGACAGTCGGGCACCGCGCCGCGCCACCGCCGGCGCGCCGCCCACAGCAGGTCCACTGATTCCGCTTCCAGCCGCCGCGGCACCCGGTGGTACGCCATGCGGTCGCGCAGGAACGGCAGGTCAAAACATTTCCCGTTGAACGTCACCAGCACCTGCAGGCCGGAAGCCAGTTCGGCGAACTGCGCCAGCAGCGCCCGCTCCTGCGAGTAGTCCCGCGCCAGAAGCTGGGTGATGACCAGCTCCCCGTCCACGGGCCGCATCAGGCCCACCAGGAAAATGGGCCGGCCGATGAATCCCGCGGTTTCGATATCCAGCCAGCCGATGCGCGCCGGATCCACGCGGGCCAGAGGCTCGAGCTCTCCCGGCGCGGGCGGTGCGCCGCCTGCGGGCGGCTGCGTGGCTAGGTCGCGCGCGACCGCCACGGCGCCCGGAGGCCTAGCCGCCCATGCGCCGTCCAGGGCCGCCCACAGGCTCTGCGCAACGCGGCCGGCCTGCGACCAGATGTCGGACAGCCCCTTCTCCCACACCAACAGCTCCCCGTGGCCGGTGGCGGCAACACGCGCGCCGAGGGCCAGGCAAAGATGACCCGCCACAGCCGAGGCTTGCCCGCCGGTCGTCAGGCGGGGCGGCTGTGCCCGATTCTCTTGTGTGGCACGCCCGCCATCGGGCGTGATCCGGACACAGCCGGGGGCGGCTGTGCCACATGGCCCCGGCGGCAGGTGCGGTCGCACGCGGCCTCGCTGCAGGTATGAGAGCCGATCTCGCAGCGCCATGGTCATAGCTGTCGGCCTCACTATTCGTCATTCGGTCGGGGAAGCCTTCTCGCCCGGCGGAGGGATGCCGGTGCGGCGGCGCCTGCCGGCGCGGCGCACGTGCTCGGCTACCTTGCGGGCGACGGGGGCGGACACAGCCGAGGGCGGCTGTGCTACATGCCCTGGCGCTGCGGCGAAGGCGGGGCGCGGGCGCTGCGGCACGTAAGGCGCTTCCCCCAGGACCCGGTGCAGGATCACCAGCGCCGCCTCCTTGTCGGGGATGGGATAGCCGCCCCAGACGTCGGGATCGCCGTGCTGCGGGGGCAGGGTCACCGGCGATCCCACGCACGACGGGCAGCCCTGCTCGCATTCGCATTCCCGGATCAGCGCCAGGCAACTGCGCATCATCTCCTCGACCATGTCGTAGCCCTTTTCGGCGAAGCCGAGGCCGCCGGGGTAGCGGTCGTAGAGGAATATGGTCGGCGTGCCCGTGTTGCTGGAGTCAACGAGGCCGCCGAGATCGGTGCGATCGCACATGGCATACAGCGGCAGCACATGCACCAGGACGTTGCGGATGCCGACCAGCCCGTCGATGGGGCGGCGCTCGCGGGAGCGCGCCTCGTCGAGCGTGTCCTGGTCGGGAATGAGCCACGTGGATACGGTGTCCAGGCTCTGGGGCGGCAGGTCGAGCTTGCCGTAGCCGATGGAATCGAGGGAGTAGAACTGGATTTTCTTGAACGCGGTGGTGGCCCAAGTGATGGTCGCGGGGCCGTGGCAAATGCGCCAGCCGCGCCAGTCGTGCTGCTGCTCGGCCTGGCCCGCGCGAATGTGGGCGTCGAGCACCGCCTGGGTATAGTAGTCCAGCTCCCGGCGCTCGACGCGGGCGGTGCGCGCCTCGAGGTCCAACTCGCGCACGAGATAGGTTTCTCCCTGGTGCAGGTAAACCCCGCCGGGATAGACCAGCTCCGGCGCGCTGATGGCGTCCACCACGCCGATGACGCGGTTGTCGTCGGCGGCGTCTATGATAGTGAAGGTGTCGTCGGAGCTGGTGCGCAGGTTGATCTGGGCCGCGGGGTAGTCGGTGGTGGCCCAGTACCAGTCGCCGTCGATGCGCTGCACCTGGCCGACGTCCTGGAGGATGGCGGCGATGGAATCGGTGAGCTCGCCGAAGTAGCGCCGGTCGTCGCTGCGCAGGGGCAACTCGAAGGCCGCGCAGCGCAGGTGCCCGGCAAGGACGTAGGGGTTCTCGGGGTCGATGACTGCGTTCTCGGGCGAGCGGCCGAAGAAATACTCGGGATGGCGCATGAGGTACTGGTCAATGGGATCATTGTAGGCGACGAGGACGACCAGGGCTTCCTCGGAGCCGCGGCCGGCGCGGCCGGCCTGCTGCCAGGTGGAGGCGATGGTGCCGGGGTAGCCGACGATGATGGAGGCGTCCAGCGATCCGACGTCGATGCCCAACTCCAGCGCGTTGGTGCTGGTGACGCCGCGCAGCTCGCCGGAGAAGAGCAGGCGCTCGATCTCGCGGCGCTCCTGGGGCAGGTAGCCCGCGCGGTAAGGGCGCAGGGCGCCGGCCAGCTCGGGGGCGAGGCGCTCCAGCGACTCCTGGGTGTAGCGGAACAGCAGCTCGGCGGCGACGCGCGTCTTGGTGAAAGCGATAGTCTGCACGCCGCGGCGCATCAGGGCGGCCAGCAGCTCCTTGGCCTCGTCGTGGCTGGAGCGCCGCTCCATGCGCGCGGCGTCAATGTGAGGCGGGTTCCACAGCAGGAAGGTCTTGGGCCCGCGCGGGGAGCCGTCGCGGCTGATTTCCGTGATGTCCAGGCCGGTCAGGCGCTGGGCCAACTCGACGGGGTTGGCGATGGTGGCGGAGCAGCAGACGAACTGTGGGTTGGAGCCGTAGTGGTCGCAGATGCGGCGCAGGCGGCGCAGGACGTTGGCGACGTGGGAGCCGAAGATGCCGCGGTAAGAATGAATCTCATCCACGACGACGTAGCGCAGATCGGAGAAAAAGCGCGCCCAGCGGCTGTGGTAGGGCAGGATGCCGGTGTGCAGCATGTCGGGGTTGGTGAGGATGATGTTGGCGTCATTGCGCAGGCGGCGCCGCGTGGAGGCGGGAGTGTCGCCGTCATAAGTGCCGCAGGCGAGGAGGTCCGCCAAAGATGTCATTCCGAGCCCCTTCGCTGCGCTCAGGGCAGGCTCTTCGCCGCTGTCACTCTGAGCGTAGCGAAGAGTCTGGTTCGGCTCAGGGTAAACTCGCGAGGAATCCCCTACCTCCGCAGCACCCTGGATAGGGGTTCCGCCGGAGGCGGACAAGTCTTCGGTCGCGGAGTTCACCCCTTCATTGCACTCAGAGCTTGCCCTGAGCTGGCCGAAGGGGCAGCCTCTGAACGCAGTCGAAGGGCTTCCCTCACAATGACTCCCACTATTGCCCTTGCGGCGCGGCGCGACCTCCCCGAAGCGCCGCAGGCCGCGGAGCTGGTCCTGCGCCAGCGCCTTGGTCGGGAAGAGGTAGAAGGCCTTGGAGTCCGGGTCCGCGAGGAGGCGCTCCAGCACAGGCAGGTTGTAGCACAGGGTCTTGCCGCTGGCGGTGGAGGTGACGACGACGACGTTTTCGCCCGCGCGCAGGCGCTGGATGGCCTCGACCTGGTGGGAGTAGAGGCGCTCGATGCCCTGCTGTGCCAGCGCTTGCCGAAGCTCCTCCGGCAGCGGCGGGTCGAGGTCCGCGAACCGGGCCTCGCGCGCGGGGAGGCGCTCGGCGTGCCGCACCTGCCCGGCGTAGTCCGCCGAGGAGCGGAGGTATTCAACGAAATCGGATACGCCTGTGCTCATGTCAATCGAAGGTTTCATCGGGCCCCGGATTCGCGTGGATGACCGGGAGGGATCATGCGCCCGGTATGTGGCACAGCCGCCCTCGGCTGTGTCCGACCTCAAGGAGTGAGCAGCTCCATCACCTGCCAAAGGTAGTCATAGCGCCGGCCGTTGGGCACACTGACCGCCTTCATCCACAACAGCATGTCGAGAATCCGACATGCAGATGGAACTGGCGAGACAAAGCCGAGACTACCCAGGTACCGCTGGATGTCGGCAAGTGCTGCCTGGTTGCCGTCGGTGCGCCCGATCGCCCGGATTGCCTCGGCGACAGCGAGCGCTCGGTCGGCCGGGTCGCTCTCAGGTATCCCAAGCCATTTGATGACGACACTGTCCGCGATGGCGACGAGACGCGGGCGCATGAGATGCAGTACCTTCGTGCCCGATGCGGGACCAATGTGAGGTTGCAGGATCACGCGGTTGTAGAGATCGCGGAGCGCCAGTCGAACGCTGTGCCATTCCTGATCCGACATGGCGATCAAGTCGCAAGATGCGTCAATCGCCACGAGCTCACGCAGCGGCGCCCCCACTAGCCGTGCCCAGGGACCATGAGGGGACCGCGCCTGCATCGCTCGATTCATGGCTTCTATCTGTTCCATAGTGATTATGTTGGGATCATCCGGACGCCCCTCGACGTCGTACTTCAGGTATGCGTCAATGGCACAGAAAACCGCGACTTTACGCTCGCAGTCGCCAAACATCTCGATTCGACCGTCTGGCAGCGGAATGACCAGATTCATGTCCTTGCCCCCTCACTCCACCAGCAGCAGGCCGTAGTAGTTCTGCTCGGACTCGCGGGTGCGGCAGACCTCGATGGGGAAACCGTTCGTGCGCGCCGTCTTGTAAACGTCTATGCCGCAGGCCTCCATCGAGGGGCGCGCCTCGCGCGGATGCACGCACGACTTCAGGTTGCATTCGTCGCACAGGCGGCAGGAGCCCGCGCTCACGCCGAACGCCTTGTGGAAGCCGTCGAGAAACGCCGCGCGCTCCAGCTTGGGCATCAGCCCGCGCAGGTCGCGCCAGCCGGCGATGTGCACCAGCAAGATGGTGCTGTACTCGTCGAGCAGCTTGCGCGTCGTCTCCGGTGTCGGGGAATGGGGCGGGCAGGTCAGGCAGCCGCCGTAGCCCCCGCAGCCGTACTGGCACTTGAGCCGCACCCAGGTCGCGGTGAAGACCGTGTCGGGGCCGATGACCTTGACCTCCTGCGCCCCGGAGCGTTTCGCCAGGCGCACCAGGCGGGCGATCTTGGCTTTGCTATCGCGCGCGGCGCTCGGGGCCCTGCGGGTCTTGGTGGTGGAGGGCATGGTGGTTCCTCCTGGAGCAGATGCACGTTTGTTTCAGATTCGGCGCGGGGGGCGCATGACCTGCCAGAAATGGGTGCCGGGACGAACCGGCTGCGGCCGGTATGCTATAATGAGCGCACGGGACAACGAATAGGTGAAAGTTCGGGAGCTGATTCGGTTGCTTGAAGAAAACGGTTGGACGCTGAGCCGCACCAGCGGCGGTCACCGCCAGTTGGTCCACCCGCAGCGCCCCGGTGTGGTCACTGTGTCCGGCAACCTTGGGCGCGATGTGCCGCCGGGCACATTGAATGCGATCCTCAAGGCGACCGGCCTGAAGGGAGAACGGTGATGCACTACCTGGTTGTGGTCGAACAGGGGGATACCAGCGTTGGCGCATATGTCCCCGACCTGCCGGGTTGCGCCGCGGTCGGCGACACCGAAGAAGAAGCCCTGCGCCTGGTGGGTGAAGCGATTGCGCTTCACGTCGAGGCACTCAAGGCCCAGGGTCTGCCCGTGCCGGAGCCCCGCTCGCACGGCGAGTTGGTTGCGGCTAACCCCTGAGTCGGCGTTTGCGGCTTTCGATGCCAGACGCTCGTCTGGAGGTGGGGGCAAAGGGCGTGTCGAAGCGGCCTGACGGGAGGTTACCTTGGCAGGCACACTCGGCACGCTCTACATCGTCGGCACGCCCATCGGCAACCTGGAGGACGTGACGCTGCGCGCGCTGCGGGTGCTGCGCGAGGCGGACCTCATCGCCGCCGAGGATACGCGGGTCACGCGCAAGCTCCTGGCTCGCTATGACATCCACACTGCGATCACGAGCTACCACGAGAACAGCCCGCCGTCGAAGCTGGAGTCCCTGCTGGCGCGGCTGCGCGAGGGGGCGAACGTGGCGGTGGTGTCGGACGCGGGCATGCCGGGGATAAGCGACCCGGGGGCGGACCTCATCGCTGCCTGCCTCGAAGAAGGCATAGAGGTGGTCGCCATCCCGGGGCCGACGGCGGTGATGACGGCGCTGGTCCTATCGGGGCTGGCGGCGGAGCGGTTCGCGTTCTACGGGTTCCTGCCGAGCGCCAAGCAAGCACGGCGCAAGGCGCTGGAGGATCTGCGAGGCTGCGAGCAGACCCTGCTATTCTACGAGGCCCCGCACCGGCTCGAAGCGTGCCTGGCCGACATGGGGGAGATTCTCGGCGACCGGCGGGCAGCGGCGGCGCGGGAGCTGACCAAGGTGCACGAGGAAGTCGCGCGCGGGCGGCTGTCGGAGCTGAGCGCGCGTTTCGCAGAGCGGCGGCCGCGCGGGGAGATTACGCTTGTCATTGAAAGCGCGCAGGACGCCGGCGGCACGCCGCAGGCGGCGGATTTCGACGAAGCGGTCGCGCAGGTGAGACGCCTGGTGAGCGAGGGGGCGTCGCTGCGCGATGCGGCGCGCGAGGTGGCGGCGGCGACCGGGCTGTCGCGGAACAAGCTCTACCGGGCGGCGGTGGGAAAGGGAAATGCCGACCGAGAGAGATGAGGCGGGCCGATCGGGGGATCGGCCCCTACGGCGGAGGGAGCACGCGGCATGCCGCGCAAATCGCCTCGACGGCAAGGCGTGGACGCGCAGCTCGATAAGCGTGTGGAGTGACATCCGCAAGACGCCCGAGGAGGCGCGGCTGAAGCACCCGGCGATGTTCCCGGCGGCGCTGGCGAGCCGGTTGATCGAGTGCTTTGCCGCGCCGGGGGACGAGGTGGTGCTCGATCCGTTCGCCGGCCTCGGCTCCACCCTGATTGCGGCCGCCCAGGCGGGAATGCGGGGCATCGGCATCGAGCTGTCGGCGGAGTACGCGCGGATCGCCCGCCGCAGGCTAGCGGCCCTGGATGATAGAGAGAGCAGGGAGCAGGCGGCAGGAAGCAGGAAAAAGGGAACAGGCGATCCCCCTACTTCCTGCCCTGCCATCCACGTCGGCGACGCGCGCAAGCTGTCGCGCTGGGTCGAGCCCGAATCGGTTGACCTCGTCATTACATCTCCGCCGTATTGGGACATCCTGACGCGGCGGCGCACGGCGGACGGCAAGGCGATTCGCAACTACGGGCGCGCCGGCGCGGATATCGGGCGCATCGCCGGCTACGACGATTTCCTTGCGGCGCTGGAGCAGGTCTTCGCGCAGGTGTTGACGGCCTTGCGCCCCGGCAAGTACTGCATCCCCATTGTGATGGACCTGCGCAAGCACGGGCGGTTTTACCCGTTGCACGCGGACCTGGCGCGGCGGCTGGAAGCAATCGGCTTCATCTACGACGACATGATAATCTGGGACCGGCGCCAGGAGTACAACAACCTGCGGCCGCTGGGATACCCTTATGTCTTCCGCATCAACAAGGTGCACGAGTTCGCCCTCATCTTGCGCAAACCGGCGGAGAAGGGCATTGAACCGCAGAGGACGCAGAGACCACAAGGAAGCCTGGAAAAGGGAGGCCACGGATAGACGAGGATGAGCCGCGGATTGGCGCGGATGTGATCGATCTTCGTTGGCTTGCCCTGGTGCTCAAGCGACTCCTCTCCCTCTCCCCCGGCTCCGTCGAGCAAGAAGTGGGTCCCTTAGAGGGGGAGGGATAATCGGCGCGCCATCCCAACGCCTTGCGTCACGCCTTGGGCGCCGCCGTCATAGCCGCCGCCAGGCCCTTCTGCTATAATACGGTAAATGTGCCTCGCCAGAGGCGCGTAATCCCATCACGGAGGGTTGCCCTTTGTCCTACCGCGTCACGCTCATCCCCGGCGACGGCACCGGCCCGGAACTGGTCGCGCAGGCCCGCCGCGCCATCGAGGCTACCGGGGTCAGCATCGCTTGGGAGGTAGTGGAGGCGGGCGCGGACGTGATGGACAAGTACGGCACCCCGCTGCCGGATTCCGTCCTGGAGTCCATTGAGCGCACCGGCGTCGCCCTCAAGGGACCCATCACCACTCCCATCGGCACCGGCTTTCGCTCGGTCAACGTCGCCCTGCGCCAGCGCCTGAACCTGTACGCGTGCGTGCGGCCGTGCAAGTACTACCCCGGCATTCGCTCGCATTACACCGACGTTGACCTGGTGGTGGTGCGCGAGAACACGGAGGATCTCTACGCGGGGGTGGAGTTCGACCTGGGGTCGGCGCAGGCGCGGCAGATCATCGAGATGTCCGAGGGCAAGATCGCGGCGGACTCCGCGATCTCGATCAAGCCCATCTCGGAGACGGCCAGCCGGCGCATCGTCGAGTTCGCGTTCGACTACGCGGTCGCCAACGGGCGCCGTAAGGTCACCGCGGTGACCAAGGCCAACATCATGAAGTTCACCGACGGGCTGTTTTTCCGGGTGGCGCGCGAGGTCGCGGCCGAGCACGAGGGAAGAATCGAGTACGAGGAGCGGCTGGTCGACAACATGTGCATGCAGTTGGTGCAGAAGCCGGAACTGTACGACGTGCTGGTGCTGCCGAACCTGTACGGGGACATCGTGTCGGATCTCGCGGCCGGGCTGGTGGGCGGTCTGGGGGTGGCGCCGGGGGCGAACTACGGTGGCACAGGTTTCAAACCTGTGCCCACTGTGTTCGAGGCCATTCACGGGTCGGCGCCCAAGTACAAGGGGATGAACAAGGTCAACCCGACAGCGCTGATCTTGTGCGGCGTGATGCTGCTGCGGCACCTGGGGGAGCCGGCGGCCGCTGAGCGCCTGGAAGCGGCGACCGCGGCGGTCATCGCGGAAGGCAAGCACGTGACGTATGACATGAAGCCGACCCGCGACGACCCGACCGCGGTGGGCACGAAGGAAATGACGGATGCCGTCATC
>Ga0315291_10001428_pt1 | contig 31894 bp, 20 predicted proteins | sample YL17G12_20_MG_FD_203070 | JGI IMG/M metagenome (GOLD analysis project Ga0315291, IMG submission 203070) | Sediment microbial communities from Yellowstone Lake, YNP, Wyoming, USA - YL17G12_20 | ecosystem: Environmental > Aquatic > Freshwater > Lake > Sediment | place: USA: Wyoming | collected...
AAACCAGAATCGAGCTCGGTACATCACCAATACTATACCACGGCTTAAAATAATTAATTATTTACTTGATTGTAATAAACCAGAATATGGTATAATATCTCAAGAAATTAGTCCTGTATCCTCAAGTTACCAAATTACTTATAAATTTTTGCTATACCACTTTTTAATTTAACGGCTTTTTTAACTCCTTTATTTGTAAGCTTAAAGAAATTATCATTTATTTTTGTTATATATCCTTTTTCAGGGAGTCTATATAGTGCTTCTATATATATTTTATTTATTGAAGTATCATAACTATGGGAAATTGGAAATAAAGTTTCGCCTTCATCTTCAGTTATTTCTAAATAAATATACCCTTCTTTTTTTAAGGCATAAATTAATATCTCTTTTTCTTCTTTTGACAGCTTATTATTTTTATACCATTTCACCAATAATAAGAACATGTCTTTAAAAAAATCATAAGGTAATGACATAAGAACTCCATAATAATAAAATTCTGGGACACAATACTACTTTTAAAATACTCTTTCCTCAAAATTATAAAAAATTTATATTGTGTCCCCAAATTTCTTCGCGATTGTTAGGTGCGTTATATTTTATTTTCCTGTCAATTTCTTATAGGCATTGTCATACCAATCAGCTTTATCAATTGTAAACTGATACTGAGTTGTTGGGGTATCAATTTCTCTTATCCAAAATTGAACTTTACCCCCCTTCATTAGAATATTATGAACTTTTTTTGAGTCTGTTTCGTCAAAACTAAGTCTATCTGAATAATTTACAGCTATTAATGTATATTTGTTGCCTTCACTGTCTTTTATACCAACTGAATATTTATCAGAGGAAACTGCTTTTACAGGATTATTTCCTGCATATTCATATAGTTGAATAGAAATATCAGTTGACTTAGAAATTAAAAGCCTAATATTCAAAGCTGAGTTTTGTGTTGCAGTATTACTAAAACTGCCACTAATCAACTCTTTGTTTCCTATATATCCTTCTTTAGTTTTATCGCCAAATTCATCAACATAATCACCAATTTCCCAAATCCCTGTATTATTAATATTTTTTAATCTTATTCTTTCCTTTTCTTCAGCTTCTTTTTGTTTTTTCTGTTCCAACTCAAGTTTCTCAATTTTCTTTAACAGAATTTGAAATTCAGCATTTTTAGGTGATTCTGGATGTTTGGAATATAGCAATTCTATATTATGTCTGGCTTGGCTATAATCTCTTTCATTATAGGCCTTCTCAACCGATGCGATTAACCTTTCCGCACCATTCTGATATTCGTCTAATTCTCCTTTTAATTTTTCATTCTCTGATTTAATTTTTTCATTCTCTAATTTAAGCTTGTCATAATCAGATTGAGGAACTCCGCAACTTGCAATCATTATCATTGCAACTGAAATCATAAAAATAATTCTTGTTTTCATTTTAACTTCCTTTTTGTTTTGAGCACCTAACGGCCAAAATCATCCGACGCTGCAATCGATCGGCTGGATTGCCTTGTTAAGCCATTTTTCTCCTAATTGCCTCTACTACTTCCTTACCTAATGAAGTTAGTTTAAAAAAGCCGATCTCTTCTGGTGGTTCAGGCTCATCTTCTTCGGGTTCGTACGGACCAGATTCGTAACAAATCATATTGAGCTCAAACAGTTTATTGTATTGGTAATCACTAAAATTTTTATTATATAAATCCTCAAAGAAACCATCACAAACATCATCATGTATCCATTGACCGTCTATGAATGTCAACAATTCCTCCAACCTTTCATCAGTCTCTATTTCCAAGACTTTTTTTATCTCTTCAATTCCTCCGAGTTCATCTATGTTCAAATAGCAGGCATCTAATAAATTAAGCAACTCGGTGGCAATCAGCATTATTCTAAATGCACTTTCTCTCGTTATGTTTCTGTCTTGGTGAGCAGAATAATTCCTGTAGTACTTGAATGCACCCTGAAATAACAGTTTGGCATTCTCTTGTTGTTCTTCGCCGAAGGGAACCTTTAAACGAATTCCTTTACCTTTAGAAAATTTATCCAAGATTGTCTTTGTGGCGGGCTGGTAGCCGATTATACCAAGTTTCTTGTTTAAGTTGAGCTCAACTTGTTTCATGGCTGTATGAGCGCATTCAGGGTAGTGTCCATTTTCAAAGAGAGTGAGGCAATGATGTTCAATTTTTGGATTCAGGTATTCTTTAATCTCTAAGTTCATAATTCGTTGGGTGTATATTCCCATTCTAGATTTAACTTCTATTTATATGGTTTTCAGATAAAAACACTTTTGGGTTTTGCTTCCAGATAAAAATGCGCGTCTGCGGTTTTGTACCGTTTCTACGTTTTTTTACAAAATCCCCGAAAAAAGATACTAATAAAAATAACTTTTGTCAAGAGTATATTTAGTCGCCCCTGAAAAATATTATAACATATTGTTATTTATGTTTATACATTTGATATGTATAATGTATAAATTACCGAAATATTATCTATTAACCCTAAAAATACGGTTATTTTTGCTAAAAACAGGTCGCCCCGATACTCGGGACTTATTACGTTTCTTTAACATGGCCCCGCAGGAGCATCCTGTTATTCATTTTACCTATTTAATACCATACTTCTTGTAAATGTTGGTTCATTGACCTTCCCCCACCCCCCATTCTCATTCAAATCCACCACTGTTAACCATTTCGTCTACCTGATACCACCGTGCAAATAATATCTCTATTTTATTCTGAATAGTATCAGGGAGGGAATAAGTATACTCTATTCTTTCACCGTCAAGGCGGTTGATGGTGAATGTTTGATGTGCTTCAATTAACTGTGTGATTTCTTCAGCGATTGTTGTGTTGGTTCCGTGCGGGAGGCGGAGGAGGAAATCAATATCGGTTTGCGCCAGCGCCCGCCCGTGCTCCATTGACATTACCCGATAGTAAAAATTGATGATTTTGCTATTTAACAGCGCAGCATAAAACTTCATATTTATCCCTGGACGAGCAGGGATTGCAATATGCATATTATTGAGGCAGAAAAATCCACGGTCATCATAACACGCTTTCAGCGTATATCCGGTTTGATTGATGAAAAGTTTCGGCTGACGATATTTCATTACATCATATCCGCTTTTATACAATGCCGGGTTATGAACAATATAATGCCCGTCGTATACAAGCTTATTCTTCGCTAAATTTTTTCCCGATTCAATGAGCATCCCATTATAAGCCGGACAATACGAATCCGGGCGAGAACGGAGAACAATGTTGTCCCGACCTCGTTTGCCGATTAAACCACTGTAAAACGTAAGATAATTTCCCAAAATATCTCCGGAATCCTCCATCCGCTCAACAATCTCCCGCGCCTGCTTATCGGGATAAATAACAATCCGCTGTAAATGACGATTATTAATCCGGCTGACGTCCAACTCAACACTTTTATTTTCCATATCCATTAACTGTTCGGGCAGTTTCACAGTAGCGGCAGGAAATTTTTGGCACACAGAGGCAGGTAACTGTTTTTTTTGAACGACATAAACAACACATCGTCCGATATGCAATCCGCGCCAGAAGTCTTTTTCAATGAGCACTAATCGCCGGAATGCAGATTCGGAAAGGATAAATTGACGCAGTTTTGAAAAATACTTGCCGCTCAGCCAACTGTCGGGTACAATGAATCCGTGCCAGCCGCCGGGGCGGGTTAATTGCAGTGCCCGTTCAATAAACAGAGCATATACTGAGATCTTGTATTCGGCTGTTGCGGAATATTTCTGCCTGAATATGACGTTGAGCTCTGGCGAAATACTGTCTACTCCGCGGAGTCCGAAGGTGCGCCACGGGGGATTGCCGACGACAGCATCAAATGCATTATCAAATGGGAGTTCATTACACAAGCTGTCTGCAGTAATGATAGTGCGTATTTGAGACGGCTCGATTCCTGCCAGCAATGCCAATTGTGCCGTCCCAATCGCAGTCGCAATCGGGTCACAATCAACACCGTAAAGACAATGAGACACAATATACCGGAGAATTTTCTGCCGATATGCGATGTCCAGATTTTTTGTTTTTTTACACCAGTAATGAGTAATCTGGCGAGCAGATTCAAATAGAAAATTGCCTGTACCCATTGCCGGGTCGCAGATTCGAAGCATTGGAGGTTTCGTAACATCGCATTTCTCAAAAAGTGGGGTGAGTGTTTCTCTCACAATAAACTCAGTTACTGAAGGAGGCGTATAAAATGCTCCCGATAAACGCCGATCGGTTGTTTTTATCAGTTCTAAATTGCCGGAAGTTTTTTTAGCCGACCGATATTTCAGAAATTCTCCATAGAGGATGCCGGGAAATTCAATATCGTTAAGCGAAACGCCCGGGATTTCTGCCCCAAGATTCTGTGTAATACAATCTTTTATTTCTTTATCAAGAATTGCATTATTATACAGGAAAAGTGTCTCAAACTTATCAGGATTAAGATTATGGGCTTCAGCGCACCGGCGGAAAAGCATTGCAGTGGCAATACGAATACCGGTGCAATAAAGCAATTTAAAATTATTATGAAACTGTTTATCAGAAATAAAAAGCTGTTGGTAAATAGTGAGAAGGTAATGACGCCAGTCGTTCAATACGGTATTGTGCATCGTAATATACAAATAGAGAGGGTATACGTTAATGCCGGTATATATTAATCAAATCTTTCAGCATAGCGGCGGCGGTTCCTGCAGGTCCTGGTCTGCCACCGATAACGGTTATAGTTCCAAAGGTATCAGTAACAAATGTTACTCCCTTAACAGTGCCGGTCGCAAAAAACAGTGGATGGGCAGTATCAATAACCGTTGGCTGAACATACGCATTCACGGTATCTCCAATCCCCTCGGCAACACCAAGGAGCTTGATTGCTTTTCCACTTTCTTTTACAGATTTTACATAATTCGGATCTAACCGGGTGATGCCGGTTATTTTCAAATCGCTCAAACGCAGACGGCATCCCATCAAAGTATTTGCCAGAATTATTATTTTATTTGCTGTGTCCCAGCCTTCAACGTCCAGCCGCGGGTCGGTTTCAGCCAGTCCTAACTGCTGGGCTTCGATTAAGGCTTCTGTGTACGATTGCCCGGTTTCAGCCATTCGTGTTAGCAGGAGGTTTGTCGTTGCGGTAAAGATGCCTTCTATTTTGAGAATGGTGCTTCCCGCCAAACAGAAAAACCCTACGTCAGTCGTTGGCAGTGCGGCGGCGGTCGCACCGCTGTATTTCAGGCAGACACCAGCCCTTTTTACAGATTCTTGAAATTCAGGCAAATAAAGAACTAACGGTCCTTTATTTGCCGATACTATATGCCAGCCATACTCAATACCCAATCGGAAATGGGTAACTCCCGGTTCCCCCGTTTCAATGTTTGTGAGGGTGCTTTCAAACAAAACACCGGGAGGAAATTCACTGACAGCGTCTCTTACGCTAAATCCAAGCCGTCCATATTCGGGATGTAATTCCGGTCGTTGACCAGAATCGGCGAAATCTGCCAATTCTGCTAACGGAAGCCCCTCAATTGCAACCGCAGCGCCTTTGCTGGTTATAACCGCAGGGCAGGTTACCTCAATATTGTAATCATTCTTAAGGACAGATGCCCGCTCTGTCAGCAAACGCCCCAAGGCTCTGCCTACCTTGCCAAATCCGCAGAGAATGACCGTGATTTTCATTGCTTTATAACCTTATTAGAAATGAAGAGGCGGGTTTTACACCCGCCCATACAAAAGATGTCCAAAGACACCCACAAATCCTAAAGGGGCACGTCAAGTTTGAGGGTGCCACAAAAATCATTAAATAATATTTATGAGATCTTTGATTTAACGCAGGCTTCTGAAAACAGATCCGCCTTCGGCGGAAAAGCCTGCGGCTACCGATTATATAACAATTTTAAGCTTATTTTTTGGTAACCGCTCCGCCTCTTTAAAAAGAGGCGGATAGTTTGAGTTTTAGTGGATTTTTTCAAAGGTCTCATTTATTTTTGTAGGGGCGAATACGCCTTTCCGCCGTCTTTGTGGCTGATGGCGGATTCGCCCCTCCGTAATTTTTCGCGATTATTTATCTATAGTAATCCGTGCCCAGTCCCAGCCTTCCATTCCACGGGAATTAACCGCTTTTATCGCGACGACCATTCCTTTGCTGACATTTTTCAATTGAATTTTCGGTTCTTTAGCCTGCGCAGTATATTTCATCGGTGCATCGGTTGGACCGTATGCAATGATGTACTGTTTGATTCCCTTTTCAGGCGCCGGTGTCCATGTGATTTCAGCAGTATTTCCGCTCCGGTTTGCTACTTTTACGTCTTTCAGCCGCGCAGGGCTTGAAGCCAGGAGCATCATTGCGGCGGTTGTTGCTTTGCTTACTTCGGTAATAAGCTGATGATTGATATATTCTAAACGGTCAGTCGGTTGATGGTAATAGGGACTGCCCAATATGGGATACGAGCCGATACCACCGACAATATCCCCATAAGCATCATAGTAAGCAGCCGCGTCAGTACTCTTATAATACAAAGCATCATAGGTAATCAGTTTTGAAAAAAGAAAAGCGCCGGCATGCTCAACGTCACGGATTCCTGCATTCGAGTAGCGAATCGTATTGTCAAGCCGATGATTTTCCGACCAGCCGACCATATCATTGTTGAGAGCGCCAACGAATTTCAGAGAATCCGCAACCGCTCGGCGAACAAATTCTCGGCTTCCCAATAAGCCCGACTCCTCACCAGTAAATGAAGCAAATATAATTGTTGCCGGCATCGGATGATTTTTCATAACCCGTGCGGCTTCAAGCACTCCAACCGTGCTTGAGGTATTGTCATCTGCGCCGGCACAGCTTGCATTTGAATCAAAATGGGCACTCAGCACATAGATTAGTTCCGGGTTTTCTGTTCCTTTCAAGGTTGCCAGCACATTTGCCGATCGTCTACCACCGGGCTCAAACCACTGCAACGTAACATCATATCCAAATGATTTATACAGTCTCTCAAGATATTCAATAGCAGGCTGATTTCCAGGCCGTGAAACATTTTTTGAGTCGAAATCATAAAGGGTTTTTTCATATTCAAATATCCGGGCTATTGATATCTGGTCAACGACGGATTTTACTTCATTGGCAATCGGTTTAAACATCTTTTCGCCGCGCAGGTGCAGGTCAGTTTCGGACTGGAGGTTTGTTTCAATCCGCTTGAGCAACTCTTCACGGGTAACTTTTCTGTTCAAATCCATCAGATACACACCCCGCTCCGGGGAGATAGTATCGCCGTCACGCTCAGAGACGATAAGGAGTTTTGAGCCGTCAGCGTTCACCACCCATTCATATTCAGGTGCGACGGTTCGCACCGTGTTGTTATTGAAAAGCTTAATAGTCCAGCCTTTCGTACTATTGCACAAATATGACCGCTGATGCCGTGGTTCCCCTTTTACATAGAGGATGATATCGTTATTAATAAACATTGGATTTCGGTCATGCTGAATTTCCCTGGAAATTCGTTTTACATTGGCGCTGTCGCTCCCAACGGTGTAAATTTCATAATCATCCTTTGTCATCATAGCGAACACGATATTTTTCCCATCAGGGGAAATCTGGGCGGAAGCGATTGCGGTATCGGACTTATAGAGTGTATCAGGCACTAATTCCCCTGCCAACTTCACAAAGACTATCTTTTGAACCCGATCTACACTCTGTGTGAAAACCAATGCTGTACCGCCTGATGCTACGGCAAATGTGCGTGCCGTGAACGTTTTTTGTGCTCCGGTTGGAAGATTCTGAATAACAAATTCAGATTGAGCCCCTGCACCTCCTGCACCACCGCCTCCTCTTTGTGGCTGTGTGGTCGTTTGTGGGGCTTGTGTTGAAGGAGGCTGGGGAATCGGATTCCTCGCGACAAGAGAATATATTAGATATTCTCCTCCTGCCGGGGCAACCGGATTGGTTTTAAAACCGGTTCCCTGTGTTACTTTCTGCGGAGCCCCGCCTGATTCGGGCACAGCATAAATATCACATACTGACGAATTGCCCGGTTCGCCAGCCGTGAAATAAATCTGTGTACCGTCAGCGCTATAGGCAAGATTAATAAGTACTAATTCACCGGTATCAAGCCACCGCTCAGTTTTTGCAGTTAAATCTCGGATAACGATACAGGTATTTTTGGCTTCTAACCACGTTAATTGCGGATTTCCTCCACCTCCTCTCCGCTGTCCCGCCGCCGGTGCTGGTGGTGCTTCTGCCCTCGCTTTTTTTAGCTCATCTGTTTCTTTCACCGCTAAGTACGCAATCCGGTTCGCAGTTGGCGAAAACAACACACTCCTGGCTTCAATCGAAGCAATTTTTGTTGCAACATTTGCCGTTGAGAAAATATGGGTTGTCGTTTTCGACCCCTCGGTTGTTTCATAAGCGGCAAATTCCCCATTTTTGCTAAAACGGACATTTCTTCCATCAATTGAGACTTCATCTACGTGATATAAATCGCCAGTAACGAGAGCAATATTCTCAAAATATTTTTCCCATCCCGGAGATTCAAGCACAGTCTTAAATCCTTTTAATGCCTTGATGTAATCTCCGGCATCCCACGCATAATACGCATCCTCATACAAGGATACCTGAGCCTGAGGCATAAATGCCATAAAAAGACTCACCAATAAACATAAAATAATACTCATAATCCATTTCATATGTCACCTCTTTGCTATTGTTTCTTTGTATTGGAAGTTGTCCATCGTTGGTTCAATTTTTTAAATTGAACAAATAATTTGTTCACGTTAGAAACTTGAATGAAACCGTATGGTTTCTGTCGAAAACAGATCCGCCTCCGGAGGACAGATTACAAACCTGAACCACCAGAGAATAAATTGTCATTATGTCATACACTATATAACAATTAAATCGTTGAAATCTTTAAAATATTTTCACTTGATTATAAATAGTTCCTGATTCAGCGTTTGATTAATTTTCATTTCTGTAACTATTGTTTCCTGAACAAGTTTCCCGCTACTTGTTATAAACTGTCTGAAAGGGAATTGAACACCGTTAATCTCTCTAAAATCACTGAGAATAGTTTCTTCACTGCGAGGACCAGCTTCAGACTTCGTTTGATACAAAAAACGGTTCGGCAAATAGGTTTTCTCATCTATAAGAAGGGTAACCATTCTGCCGTCGCCCGATGAAACAGTAATATTGGCGACTTTTATATTATTTATGATCGCTTCCTCAATGAATTGTAATGTAAGTGCATCTGCATTCTGTACCAACCAGATCGGATCCCGCAAAAGGTTGCTCCGTACTTCATTCACTTCGGATGCCAGCATAGTTTTGGACGAACCTCCCACTGAAACTTGTCCGCGAAATCCATTGACAACCTGCTCTATTGTCTGTCCCTGTATAGAGATTTTCATATTAATTTTGTCGGGATATAGAATCGTTGCAACGACTGAGCCCGACAGCTCACCCTGCTGACTGGCAATCGTAACAGTCGCTGAATATACTTTATTCTTAACTGTTAGTATATTTGTTTTTCCCCCTACTGCGTCAACCATTTTATTAAAAAAATCTCGTCCTTTATCAAGCGACTGCTGGGTAGCAGGAAGTACGGGTACTGCTCCCGGCTCCGGTATCGTTATATCAACAGTGGTGAGAGAACCTAATGTTAGGAGCGATTTTTTAAATGTATCTGCATTACCGACAACGAGGATTTTCATTTTATCAGGACGCAGGTATTTCTTTGCGACACGAAGGACATCATCTGCAGTAACCTGCTCGATTTTCCCCTTCGTCCGAAGCAGAAAATCATCCGGATACCCATAATACTTATAGGTGATGAGCCGTCCCAGAATCTCTTCTTTTGTATTAAAATGAAATACAAACCGATTTAAAAACCCCTCTTTTGCAATACGCAGTTCTTCCGGAGACACCTTTTCTTTCGTTAATCGCTCTATTTCCGAGGTAATTATTTGAATCGCTTTTACCGTTGATTCTGATTTTGTCTCACAGCCGGCGCTGAATACCCCCGGATGGTCATAATCAAATCCGTATTCGCCGAACACATCATACGAAAGCCCTTCCTGGGTTCTGACCCGCGTAAATAACCTGCTTGTGAATCCCTCTCCTAAAATGGTATTCAATACAATCAAAGCAAAATAATCAGGATTATTCGATATGCCCCCGACGTGCCCCAGAATAATATTGGTCTGCACCGCATCTTTTTTGTCAACAACAAAAATCCCTGATTTAAAATCATAATTAACCGGCGGAACGGTTATCTTCTCGGCAGGACGTTGTTTCATATTACCAAAAGCATCGGAAAGCTTTTTGGTCATTGCAGTTGCATCAAAATCGCCAATGACTCCAACAATCATTCCATTCGGGATAAAAAATTTTTGATGAAATGCAATCATATCTTGCCGGGTAACAGCATCAACGGTCTGGTACTCTACCGTTCGGGCATACGGGCTGACAGAACCATATATAATCTTTAAGAATTCTCGTTGAGCTATTATGCCAATATCATCATTCCTTCTGCTGATGCTCGTCCGTGCCTGAATCCGAGCAAGCTCGATTTTGTCCTCCGGGAATGTCGGGTTCTTAATGACATCACTGAACAAAGCAAGAACGTCGTCAACGTTCTCTTTGAGGCAGGTAAATGAAGCAGATGCAGAGGTCTGGTCCATCGAAATCCCGATAGAGGCGGCGATTCGCTCGAGTTTTACATCAAGGGTATCTCCGGGAACCGTTTTCGTGCCGCCCGTTCGCATTACTTCTGCCGTTAAATCTGCTAACCCAATTTTATCAGGTATGTCAGTAATTGAGCCGGTTCGAACAATAGCAGTCAGTGAAATAATCGGGAAATTATGGTCTTCTATTAAATAGAGCTGCATCCCGTTGGGAAGAGCTTTCTCAACGATAGGAGGCAATGTTATATCTTTTAGCTTTGGAAATACTAACTGGTCGTAACTCTTTTGAGCATACAATGGTCCTGCTAATGCCCAGAGCAAATAAAAAACAATCACGTATTTCAGCTTATTTTTCATACGTCCCTTAACGTTTATATTTTTTATTTTTGAACAATAAAATAAATTATTACTATGCGCCTGTTGTTTTAATTGGCAGTGTCATTGTGATAAAAAATACGGAGAATGGCAGCCGCAGGCTTCAGCCTGCGTAAAGAAATGCGAACCCTCACGGGAGCGGCTACCCAAAAATAGAATTACTATGTCATACAATTACCCTCTGAGCACGACAATTTAATGCGTCTATTGTTTCTCAATGTTTACAATTTCACCGATAACCATATTTGGTGTAACAAACATATTTGCTGCAACCCGCTGAATATCCTGCAGGGTTATTTTGTTTATTTTGTCTACCGTTGTGAATACAGTTCGCCAATCTCCCAAAAGGATATAAGCTGATGCCAGAGATTCTGCCATTCCTGAATCTGTACGCAATTTTTCAATAAATCCCGCTTTTGCCCGTGTTTTAACACCTTCTAATTCCTCTGCAGGAACCAGTTCGTTTTTAATTCGCTCAATTTCGGCTTGTATTGCGGTTTCACATTCAGCAGTAGTATGTTCCGGTGTCGGTACAACAAAAAAGACAAACAAATTCGGATACTTACTACCGGGAAACCCGTTAATTATTTGCACGACGGCGGCAATTTTTTTCTCCTTAACAAGACTTTTATAAAGCCGTGAGCTTCTGCCGCCGGCAAGTATATCAGCGAGTGCTTCACAGACTGCATTATCGGGGTGATTGATACCGGGTCTATGATAACCGATAAGCAGGAGGGGTTGGGAATTATCTTCAACAGATACCCGCCTGAGGCCGTTCTGGGGTGGTTCAACCGGAACGTATGATGACGGCTTGGGTTTTGACGGAATTCTGCCATAATAAATCCGTGCCCATTCTTTTATCTCCGAGAGAGAAACATCGCCCACAACGGCAATACACATATTTGACGGTGCATAGTACCGTTCAAAATATTCCTGCGCCTGTTTTCGGGTAATATGGGTTATATCGGACATATGCCCGATAATCGGTTCCCCGTAGGGATGGGCTTTGAATGCAATCGCAGTGAACTCCTCCACGAGTTTACCGATGGGATTGTTTTCAATATTCAGCCGACGCTCCTCTTTAATAACATCCAGCTCCTGATAAAATTCCCGCAAAACAAAATTCATAAACCGGTCAGATTCAAGCGAGAACCACAACTCAGTTTTGTTTGAGGGGAGACTGTAGTAAAACACGGTTGCATCGGCGCTTGTGCCGGCATTAAGGTTAACACCACCATTAAGCTCAATGATGCTTTCGTACTGCCCTGATTTTACATAGTTTCTCGATGCTTCCTGTGCCTGTTGAAATTCAGTCTCTAAACGTCTTAATTCTGTTGAATCTGCTAATGCTTCTTTATCCCGTTCACCAAGCACTGATGCATAGAGTTGTTCCTCACGGTCAATTGCTTTCTGTTCTGTGGTATAATCGGTAGTCCCTATGGTCTTTGTCCCTTTGAATGCCATATGCTCAAAAATATGGGAAATCCCGGTAATCCCCTTTACTTCATTTGCAGATCCGGCATCAACATAAATAAAAAATGAGACAACCGGCGCATCGTGCCGCTCTAACACAATAAACGTCAATCCATTATCAAGCTTAAAATCGGTAATGTTATTCTGGATTGATTGAAATCCCTGCGCATTCACTCCGGCAGGAGATACAAGGAAAATAATTACTATTACAAACCATTTTATTGAGTTTATTTTCATATAATTTCCTTTACTTTAGACAATTACGAACCTTTGAAAAAATGCAGCAGTTAAAAGAAGAAACATAAATAGACCCCTTTAATTCACCGCTTCCGCCGATCGTACCAGAGGCAGACAAGAGGGGAGCGATGGATTTGTAATATAATTTAAGTAACACACATTTGTCGTATGTTGGTGTTGTCACCAGCGCACATAAATTTTAATATGCGCAGCAATTATTTTCTTCTATATAGAATTCCGACACTTATGGGAATATAGTTTGTCGTTTCACCTTTTGTGAAACAGATACAATACCGGCACTCACTAAAGAGATACCAGCTGCCGTGCAAATGGTAATCAACTCCCAATGCAAGATGAGCGGTTAATGATGAACTGGTAGCTGTTGGGAGAGTATAGACTGAATCCCGTTTTTGTACAACAACAAATTCGCCAAATTCATCAAAAATTGAGTCTTCCCGAACGAGAGAAACGTTTATTTTATCAAAAATCTCGTGCATAATCCAGAAATTCGCTTTAAAATAGGGTGAGAAATTTCCATAATTAATTGTCAATTTTCGTTTAAATCCCAAAGTAAGACTATAAATGAAAATATCCCCATTGGCTGCTGTTCCAGTCTGATTACAACTCCTGATATACTTTTTTGGGTCAAAATCAAATTTATTGTATTGTGCCTCTAATATAATAGTAGTCATATCCGATTTTTCATATCCAAATCCTGCAAGAGCGTTATATGAACCATGGTAACCATAATCTTTTAAGTACTGTGTGTTATGGGGAAAACTATACCCGCCGCTGATATAATAATCTAACGTATGCCGTATTGGGGCGGATTTCGGTTTTGTTTCAGTCGTTTGCTGTGCAAATGCCGAGGTAGCGATTGCCACAATGCTTATCACAATCAATATGGCATTTTTCATCTATCCCTCCAAGCTGAAAACAGTATTTTTTGAAAGTAACCGCCGTCAAGATTATATATGATATACACAATTGTTTTAATATATTCATTTTTTCATAGAGAAGCAATTTCATAAAATAAAAGAATGGTAAATTAATTCTATTTTTAATCAGGACAGAAAAACGGAAGGATGTCGTTTTTATCTCAAAAACGCATACGAAGAAAAACACCAGACCTTTCCCGGAGAGATGGATTCTCACACCCTCGCCCAATCAAATCAGCAAATCATCGTCATAGTGGATTTTGGAATGTGAATCGGTTATTATTGCTCAACTATTACATTGGATTCTTTTACTTATCAATAATCTTATACTTATACATAACTACTTTCTCAGCAGGATCACCTTAAGAAGTTGCAAACACATTGTTTTATTTTTTGTTTAATAAACTCACTGCATCTCTTCGCCTCTGCGTTTAAAAAAGAAGGTTCATCTCCAATTTAGGTGCTGTGGAAAGACTTGTTTATGTCTGCCTCTGGCGGATTAGTAATAGAAAATTGTCCGCCTTTGGCGGATTTGAGTGCACCCCGAGTTCTCGGGGCGTTTTTAAAAGCGTCAGCAGAGCTCCCGCACTCCACACTATTTTGCATGTCTTCTAAACCAATTGCACAAGACAAACGCCGAATGAGCATTATGTGTTTATTGTAAATATAGTTATAGAAATTAATAGATGTTATTTTCTCTACAATAGTGCACCACATTTTGAGAAGAACCTCATTTAATAAAGGGGCGAATCCTCCGAAAAGAAGGCAGGTTCGCCTCTGCCTATCAGAATTCTTCTCCTCTGTCTGCAACTTTTTATAATTTTTTGCATCCAAACAGTAGAAATGATTAAAAGGTACTTTGAATTGTAATATACTATTAAGGCTTTGCTATTTTCTAACAAAAATATATTAATTAATGGAGGGAGTATATGGACGAACAAACTGAAATGAACCCGCACTTTCCGATGATTAACGAGCAGGCACCGGATTTTACTGCCCAGACAACACACGGTGAAATAACTCTTTCAAAAATTACCAGCGAAGGGAAATGGGTTGTTCTCTTTTCCCATCCTTCTGATTTTACTCCGGTCTGTACCACTGAGTTTGTCGCATTTTCGCAAATATATAATGAGTTTGTCAAACGAAATGTTCAGTTAATTGGATTGTCAATTGACAGCATTTACTCTCATTTAGGCTGGATCAGAAGCATCGAGCAGAATTTTAAAATCAAAGTCCCGTTTCCGGTTATTGCGGATTTATCAATGAAGGTCGCCAACCTGTACGGGATGGTACACCCGGGAGCAAGCACCACTGCGGCAGTGCGGGCGGTTTTTTTTATAGACCCAAAGCGGAATGTGCGGGCAATTTTATACTATCCGCTGACCTCTGGCAGGAATATGGAGGAAATTATCCGCTTGATCGACTCACTTCAGATTGTTGATAAAGCGGGAGTAGCAACACCGGCAAACTGGAAGCCGGGCGAGAAGGTCATAATCCCGGCGCCGACTGACGTCAAAGCAATGGAATTGCGTCTCCAGATGGGCGAATGCAAGGAAATTGAGATGATTGATTGGTATCTGTCGAAGAAATCGGTATAATTGATAGCGGGGTTTGTTAATTTATACTATTGTAGGGGCGTATAGCCATACGCCCCTCCTAAAGTAAAGCATTGTTTGGTCGGAGGCGGAATGCAAATCTGTCTCTGACTGATTGGCGGATTTGTGGGTGTTTTATATTTTTGCGTATTTGATATCCCTCCTTTTTTCTTAACTATTTTAAAAGTCTCCTGTCTTATTTTGTGTAAATCTTTAAAAAGTTAAGTGTTGAATTGTTTTCTAATTTTTATTAAATTTCAAAAATAACGATAAAGAATCTTTCTTTTTGCTATTGTGATATACACTATTACACAACTATGTTGTGCTGTCCTGTGTGCTTTGTTTTTCGCTGTGGAAACGGGATATTCTGCTCCTCATCAGTTTACAGAATATCGGTATACCGACAAGCTGTCTATGATTGGCGAAAGCTGGTCGGTTGACTGTATGGTGATTGAAGTAAATGACACGACGGTAGTAACGTTATTTCCGAGCGGCAAGACTCCGGTTGTCCTCTGCCGCTCTATCCTCCACACCATAGAGAATGAGGACGGCCTTCGTTTGATGCTTACCGGTGCAGATTCGGGGGGAAAAGTGATACCGTGTTCGCGGCTGATTACTGTTAAGGGGTTACTATCGCTTGATACACTTCTCATAGAAGGCGGGAAAACGATAAAACTGCTTGGCGTTGGGCGGATTCAGCAGGCGGATTCCGTTACTGCCGGTGAATACCGAAACGGACTTGCATTTATCCAGAACAAGATTAAGGCGGGCACGATGCGGTATGCGTTCGACCGGCGGTGGCGAAGTACCGCTGGGGTTTTGCAGGGATATATATTCTTAGACGACACGACAGTGTTAAATGCAGAACTTTTGCGCGGCGGTTATGTTCAGTTTGATTCCGCTGGCGCAACGCTATTTAAAACTGTACTCAGAGCGGCTGAAGATGAAGCACGGCGTGCACAGAGGGGTATCTGGAGCCGTGTTACTCCAGTTTCCACTCAGCAATCGCAAAACGTCCAGAAACAATCTCCCGCTGATACTTCACGAATACCTGCCCGTCAAACCCGGAATGTATCAACCACACCCCAGGAGCGAAGCCAACCCACACGACCAGCGCCTCCCCCGCTAAAAACGTGGGACATAAAAAATATTAAACCGAGTTTTATTTTAAACCATACATACCTCGACAATTGGATATCAGGCGGAGCGGAGGCATTCTCTTATCAATTCATAACCTATACCGACTTTTCAATCAATTCTTCGTGGGCGCGGTGGGATAATTTGATTGATACAAAATATGGGCAATCCCGCATTGGAAAAGGCGAAGCACAAATTACTCTTAACCAGCTATTTTTACGTTCAGACTTCGTATTCAAACAAGAGCGGTATGTGAACCCGTTTATCGGCGGCAGTATAAGAACACAAATAGCAACTGGATACAGATATTATGAGGGTAAACCAAAAATCCCGCAGTCTTCTTTTTGGGATCCGGTGGCTGTAACATATAAGTTTGGAATTGATGTGAAGTTAATGAAGGATTTGGATTTTAAGGTGGGTACAGATTTTACTGATGAGCTTGGGAATAAGTATGTTAAAGAAGCGCGGATTGATGACAAACGCACTCAAAAAATCGAAAAACGGAAAACAACAAAAAAATCAGCGACTTTTATAAAGTATAATCATAACTTCTTTCAAAAAAAAATATCGTTGATTTCAACCTGTGATATCCGTTCACCGCTCAAGAATTATTCTGAGACGACGCTTATTGATTGGACGAATGTTTTTACTTATAATTTCATTCGATTTATCGGCATCCGTATTGATTCTCATATTGTCATTGATAAACTAAAAACCCGCAATGCACAATTTCAAAACATCACCGGTATCACACTGACGTATGATTTTCGTGATTTGTTTCAGCAGAAAAAATAGTGGTCATTCAGTTTTCATTTCACTTACGCATTCATTCCGTGGCATTTTTTATATTTTTTGCCAGAACCGCAGGGACAGGGGTCGTTTCTACCGATTTTCTGTTCAATACGGACAGGCTGGGGTTTTCCGGCGCGTGCGGCCTCTCCGCCAGGGACGGATTCCTTCGGCGGGGCATAAGCAAACCCGGTAATACTTTCATGCTGAAGGGTCATCCGCTGTGGCATTGCCCGCTCAACCCGGGGCTGAGCAACTCCTTCAATCCGCGTCCGGTAGATAAATGCCAGCGTCTCTTCAGTCGTTCGGTCAAGCATATCCTGAAACAGGTCAAATGCCTCTCGTTTATATTCAATGAGCGGATCTTTCTGCCCGTATGCGCGGAGATTGATTCCTTCTTTCATCTGGTCTAATGAATAGAGGTGCTCTTTCCACTCGTCGTCAATGACCTTCAGGACAGCAATGCGCTCCAATTGCCTCATCAAGTCAGAACCAATCAGTGCCTCTTTCTGTTCATACATCCGGTGTGCGGTTGTTTTCAATAGGTCTTCCAATTGATCCTGGCGGGTGGCTACTCGGTCATCCGGTGATAATCCAACCGGCAGTAACATCACCCGCATCATTTCCCGTTCAATTTCGTTCCAGTTCCATTCTTCCTGAAATTTCTCTTTATCGGTATATTTATCAATGAGCAATTCAATAAATTCGTCAATCATTTCCTGGAGTTCATCTTTTAGATTTCCTCCCAGGAGCGCCGCATTCCGTCTGGAATAAATAATTTCCCGCTGTTTGTTCATCACATCGTCATACTCAAGGAGGTGTTTGCGGATGCTGAAGTTATGGGCTTCTACCTTTTTTTGTGCCCGCTCAATTGAGCGGTTAATCATCGGATGAGTGATGACTTCGCCCTCTTTGACGCCCAAACGGTCCATCACGCTTGCAATCCGCTCGGAGCCGAAGAGCCGCATAAGGTCATCCTCTAAGCTTAAAAAGAACTTTGAGGAGCCCGGATCTCCCTGACGGGCACAGCGTCCGCGGAGCTGAAGGTCAATACGGCGGGATTCATGCCGCTCGGTGCCGACGATATGCAGTCCGCCTGCTTCTCTTACCCCCTGACCAAGTTTTATATCCGTCCCGCGTCCCGCCATATTGGTTGCAATAGTTACCGTCCCTGCCCTGCCTGCCTGCGAAACAATCTCCGCTTCCTGCTGGTGATATTTCGCATTTAATACCGAATGCCGTACCCCTTTCCGTTTGAGCATTCTACTTAATGTTTCGGATACATCTACGCTGACCGTTCCGACAAGTACCGGCCTCTTTTGTGTTATCATCTCTTCAATTTCATTGATAACCGCATTGTATTTCTCACGCTTTGTGCGGTGAATGCAATCATTGTAATTGGTACGCGCAACCGGCTTGTTTGTCGGAATTACCGTAACATCCAGTTTATATATTTCCCAGAACTCAGGCGCTTCGGTTACGGCGGTACCGGTCATTCCGGCTAACTTTTTGTACATCCGGAAATAATTCTGCAGGGTGATTGTTGCCAGTGTCTGTGTTTCACGCTCGATTTTGACATTTTCCTTCGCTTCGATTGCCTGATGCAGTCCGTCTGAATACCGTCTGCCGGGCATCAGCCGGCCGGTGAACTCGTCAACGATGATAACCAGTCCGTCCTGGAGAACATATTCAACGTCTTTTTCAAACAGGGAGTATGCCCGGAGGAGCTGGGAAGTATTATGATTCTGTTCCGAGCGCTGCTGGTCTAATTGGATTAATTCCTGCTTTTTTTGAGCTTTTTCTTCCGGGGACAGGTTCGGATTTGAATCAATTTCATGAAATCCCTCGGTTAAATCGGGCAGGATAAACATATCGGGATTATTCGGCGCCGTATACAGCCTGCCTTTTTCCGTCAGGTCAGCGATATGTTGTTTTTCATCTATTGTGAAGTAAAGCGCTTCGTCCAGCTCGTTCATTTTTTTATCGCGAATGAAATCATTTTCGACCGATTGCATCAGCTTTTTCATGCCGGTTTCGTTCAGGAGTTTCATCAGACGCTTATTTTTTGGGAACCCATGGTGCGCTTGAAGGATTTTTATGCCCGCCTCATATTCTTTACCATCTTCAATAAGCTGTTCCGCTTCCTGAATTAACTGATTAACGAGGACAGTCTGGGCTTTTATGGTTCGCTCGACGGGCGGCTTCAACTGGTCATACATTTGTGTTGAAATCTCAACCGGTCCCGAGATAATAAGCGGCGTTCGTGCCTCATCAATGAGCACGGAATCCACTTCGTCAACGATGGCATAATGATGACCGCGCTGTACCTGATCTTCCGCGCGGATTGACATATTATCACGGAGATAATCAAAACCGAATTCGTTATTTGTCCCGTACGTAACATCGCAGGCATATTCAATTTTTCTCTGCTCGGAGTTCATATCGTTGAGGATACAGCCGACCGACACACCGAGCATTTTATAGATTTCGCCCATCCACTCAGTGTCACGGGCGGCGAGGTAATCATTCACCGTAACCAGATGGACGCCCCTGCCGGTAAGAGCGTTAAGATAGAGAGGCATCGTGGCAACAAGGGTTTTCCCTTCGCCGGTTGCCATCTCGGCAATTTTCCCCTCGTGCAGAACAACTGCACCGACAAGCTGAACGTCATAGGGTATCATATCCCATTCCATTGGAATCCCACGGACGTCCCATACCCGCCCCATCAACCGTTTGCAGACCTGTTTTACCAGAGCGAATGCTTCGGGTAAAATCTCCTCAATAATAAGGTTTTCTTCTTCCCGAACGGCTTTTTCTATTTCTTCCTCCGGCTCATCTGCCATCTCCGCACGGACTTCATCACGGGCTTCTGCTATGCGTCGTTTGAATGCTTCCGTTCGTCGGGGAAATTCATCCTCTCGAAGGTCATTAAATGTATCACAAAACCGATTGATTTCTTTTACAAGCGGCAGTATCTTTTTAATATCACGAGAGTGTTTATCGCCAAAAATTTTTTTCAGCAAGTTCACAATTCAATCCTCATATTTGAAAAAATTTATAACTAAAACTTTTGTATTTTATAACCCGCTCCCGAAGGGATAATGGCTTTAGTCATCCCTTATCATAAAGTAACCACTTCATTACGGGAAAGGAATGACAATTTTTTCAAATATTTTTCTAAATAATATACTATTATTTTACTTTTCATACAATGCTTTTCATTTTTCCGCAATATTTTGGATATTAATTGCTATGTTATAAAGTCTTTCGCAATACTGCGGCAGAACCGATAGCGAAAAACCACAGGGAAAGAAAATAAAAACTACAAAAATTCAGGGAACAATAATTTTTTCAAATTGTATATATTAATATACTATTCTCAAGAGGGGAGTAATGGATATATTTCAACCATAATTTTAGAAAATCCATATTTTTTCAAAGGTTTCTCATATTATATGATTATACTTATAGTTAGCATATATATTATATTTATATAAGCTAGCTTTATTATAGAGTTATAAATATATATTATTTATGATGTAATAATACTATATTTATTATAATTTATTGGAGGAAGTAAAAATGAAATACAATAAAACCATTGCATTTATAATTTCTTTTTGTTTTTCAACAAATCTATTTTCTCAAAATATTAAGAATGACATATTGCAAATTAATAAAAATACCCTAATACTCGAAATGAGAATTGGAGAAGGTTCAGGACTAAAAGGAGATTTTATTATTGCAGGTAATAGTGGATCTCTTGCTGTAAATGATAATGGGGATATCATTATTACTGATGAATATAAAATAAAGATATATGATAAAAACGGTAAGCCGTTAAAGGTTATAGGAAGAAAGGGACAGGGTCCCGGTGAGTATGAAACTTTTCCCAAAATTAATTTAGGATTAAAAGGATATTTAACCGGATATAATGATCTTTTTGATAATAGTATATATAATTTGTATTCTGAAAAATATGTTATCATTAAAACAAAAAGGATTACAAATGATATAATATATGAAAAATATATTAAGAATAAAAAATTAAAAGATGTTACTATATATGATATTAATAGTGTTAACAATTTATATCCAATAAATGCAAACGAAATGTTATGTAGCATATTAATAAAAGATTATTTTAATGAAACACCTTATAAAGCCATTTTAAAAGTATCTGATAATAATATTGAAGAAATCTATTTTAGTAAAGAACCGGAATATATTATTACAAAAAATAGAAGTATAGTAAATAATGGTCTATTGGGTAGATTTTTTTGGGGTGTTACATCTAATGGTCAAATAATAATTTATAATTCTGATACTGATGAACATTCAAATAATAAAACATCAAAATATAATATTTATATTATTGATATAGTTAAAGGAAATAAAAACAAATTAGATCATAATTTTCAACCTGAAGTATTTAAGAAGGAATATATTGATAATTTAATTAGAAATAGAAAAGTTTTTAAGCTTTCTAGTGAATTTTTTTCAAAAAAAGAAGAAGTTACTTTGAAAAGTAAGAAATATATGTATGCATTGAGTAAATTGCTTATTGAAAACAATTATATTTTCGCATATTTAAAAGAGCGAGAAAGGGAAAAATATCTAGTGGATGTGTTTGATATTTCTAAAATGAGTTATGTTAAATCTTTTGAAATACCTTTAGATTTTCCAACAAATATAATTAATAATGGATATTTATACTGCAAAACCGATGATGAAAATGGTTATCCAGAAATAAGGAAATATAAGATTACGTCAAATATATATGGTAAATAACAAAGCTATTATATATGATTCTGCTGAAAAACTCATTTATTTTACAGGCGGTTCAGGTATTCGGTTTCGGATATCCGCTTTGCCCGATAATCTTCCCATAAATTTACTCTCCGTCCCAAATTGAACTTGGGACGAAAATAATGTAAATAGCTTTGCTTTCCAATTTAGATTTTTATGCTTCCGAGGTATATGAGGGTCATCGGTAAAATCTATAACAGACATAACTGTAAAACGAGCAGTATAACAAAAAAGCGGCATTCCCGAAAAAATGCCGCTTTTTATTTCTTTGATTGGTCAGTATTTATGCATTGTTTGCCAGATAATTCTGCAAGCCGACAGTTTCAATAATATCAAGCTGGGTTTCAAGCCAGTCTTCGTGCCCTTCTTCATCGAGGAGATGTTTTTTAAACAGCTCGGCACTCCCATCGTCGCCGGCATCACGGGCAACTCTGATATTCTTGTTGTACGACTTAATGGCGCCCAATTCCAATTTGAGATTGTTCTGGATTATCTCCGGTACGTTCTTCCCGATAAGCAGGGGCAGATACTTGGTCAAATTGGGTGCTCCCTCAAGAAACAGAATCCGCTCAATGAGCGCCTCGGCATGCTTCATTTCATCAATCGCCGTCTTCTTAATGACAGCTCCGACTTTCGCAAATCCCCAGTTTTCGCACATCTCTGAATGAAGGAAGTACTGATTGACTGCGGTCAATTCTTCAGATAACGCATCGTTCAATGCATCAATTACTTTTTTGTTTCCTTTCATAGCATAATTCCTTTTTGCTTAACAACACTTTCAATGCATTAAATTATTTCTTTTTTATTCAATCCGTGAATCACAGTAGAATTCCGTTTTAAACGGTCAGTTCCCGGGCTTTATATTTACCCGTGTTTTCGCAGTTCCGCCGAATTGTGAAATGACCGAAATGTCAACCCAACCATTTGCGCCGGTTAACGTTATCGGAAATCTGAACTGGAGCTGTTGTCTGCCTAAAAGGCGGAAGTCTTTTTCTTTAGCAGTTACCAGTACAATGTTTTCTTCAGCCGTGCCTGTTCCTAACACGACAGAGCCTGAGCTTGCAAACTGCAGTTTATCCATAACTGCCCTTCTGAGAACAAGAGAGCGGTCTGAAAACGTCGGATAATCTTTGTTGTTCATAACGGTAACATCAACGTTGTAATTTCCGGATCCTGCGGGCGTTACTTTTACGTCACCGATTTCAACTTTGGGGAACTGGCTTGCAATGTACATCGCAAACTGCGTGATACGGAGGGCTTCTTCCTCAATATACCGCGTTACTGGCGTTCTGCCGATGAATTTTTGTGCGGAGCCGCCAATCCAGACTTCACCAAGGTCTTTGTGTATGGCTTTATGGGGCGTTATCCAGCCTTCACCGTTCAACTCAATGTCCATCCACAGGAGCATTTCTTCTTCGCTGGCTCTATTGTCGCCGTTGATGTCTATATCTGCAGTGGGTGTGCCCCACAGCTCATTAAGGCAAGCGAATGCACCAAGACAATAATACGATCCCGCCTGATGCTGACCTACTAATCCGGAGATAGTCGGTCGGTAATCCTTGAGAATCTTTGCGCCCATCGTAACAATTCGCATCTGCGAATCCCAGTCTCCTTTATATTGGGGTTCAATTTGCCTATCAAAGTACGGGGCATATTTATTCTCCCGGCGCATCTGTGCAATTAATGTGTCTGTTTCAGCCTGACGCTGGCGGCGCTGTTCCGGGGTTAATTGTACAGCTTGAGCTCCAGCAAGGGGAGTTACCGCAGGCGGAGCGGCAAACATAATCAGTTTTCCCGTATTATGGAAATGGAGCGTGGAGAATATATTTTTCCGTTTCAACTGCGCCTCAAAGGCGTTCCGAGTTTCAGGCTCGGAAAGCGGATAGGGCCAGCCGTCGTTCAAGTTCCAGTCATACGGGAAGTTTCTATTTGGATCCGGTCCGCCGATGTCGTCCTCGTTCATACGTCCGTCGCCGTCATTGTCGTATCCTTCGGAACCGATGCGGATGAATCGGAGTACTTTTTCATTTGGGTCTATCACCTGAATAAAGCGTCTGCCATCGGGGGACAATTTAAAAGTACCGAGCGAATCAACTTTGTACATCGTTGAGAGTTCGCCGTCGCCGTCAACGTCTTCGGTCTGGTCTTCATCATACAAGCCGTCGCCGTCGTTATCCTCCGGCCGGTATGGTTCGCGGGGATTGCTCGCCGTATTCGGCCAGCTGACAAATGAAGCGTTTGCGTCTACATTCAATCCGGGAAGGATATAAAATGTGCAATTGTCAACCAAGTCATGAATTTTCTGGTTATATTCATACTCCGTGAGCAGATACCATGCGAGGTAGAGGGCGCACGTGATACCATTCACTTCATTGCCGTGAATGGCACCATCAACCCAGAGAGCAGGTTTCTTTTTGGGGTCGCCGACGGATTTGGTGCTGATTGTCAGCAGGAGCTGGTCTCTGCCCATCCTGCTTTTACCGATGCTTTCGAGGTCGGTAAGCAGGGGATACTGCCGTCGCAGGTCCTGCAAGATTTTGTTTTTTTCTTCATAGGTGTAATATTGTTTCCAGCTAATCGGGAAGTCAAGCTCACCGTGATATCTGCCCACATTTTTTTGGAGTTTTGTCTGAGCAGACACCTGGGTGAGGAATCCTGCCATCAGTACGACGAATGCGCCGACGGCAAGGAGTTGAGCGATTTTTAAAACATTTATTTTCATATAAGGGACTCCTTTTATTAACGAATTGCAAGTTCTTTCACTTTAGTGCCGCCCTTTTGTGACGACAGGATAACTTTTAATGGGCTGTTTCCCTCTACAGCGACAATCCACGTTATTTGCCGCTTATTCGGTGCCGGGGATGCAATTTTTGATGGTAATTGAGTTACGCGCTGACCAGCGCCGCCTCTACCACCACCGGCAATTCCGCCGCCGCCGCCGCCGCCGCCGCGTCTACCAGCACCCGCAGCAGGTGCAGGTTCGGTGTACGGCGGGAGAGTCATAATCCCTTCGAGTACACCGAGCTGAGCCACAGTACTACCCTGAATGTATTTTACTTTATTTCGTTCTCCGATCAGCCAGACAACGTCCTGACGGTTTCCAGGCAGGTTAGCGCCGCGAGCAAGCTGGGTAGCAAGATTTCCGTCGTTTTCAACAAGCGCCGTAATCTCGTAAACCCTATATTTCCCGGAGGTTTTGCCTTTATAAGATGCTCCTGTGGGAACATTGAGCGCATCCACGACTTCCTGCGGATCATCGGCAGCATACAGATACTTTGCCACAGCCGAAGCAATATTTACATCGGGGAGAAGACCTGCTTTAAATTTCTCAAACTGCCAATGGATTTCACAGACCCTTTCCAATGATTCACCGGGGAATGCATTTCCGCCTCTGTACTTTGGAATCCAACCGCCGACTTCACCATCACCTAATTGAGGATGATGAGCTGGTTTCCATTGAATAAAGAACTTGCCGCCGAATTTATCAGTCTGATATTTCAGGAGCGCTCGATCGCGCTGGAGGCCGGCTGTTTCTCCGGTAAATGACGGTATTCCTCTCATATCCCGCTGAGTATTCCATAATTCGGTCGTCATTCCATAGGCACCGAATTGAGAATACATCCAGTCAATAACCATACCATACCCATACCGGGTATCCCGGGTTTCATCCCACGAAGCCCGCCATATAGAAGTAGGCAATTCGTATCCGCGGGCAATCGCATATTTGTTTTTTGATGTATCCTGTAATGCGGCTTTAGTCAGGGAAAGTATGTTTGGATCCTTCCATGCTTCCGGGACTGCCAATCCGTTTAGTTCTATGTATTTTTTACCCATAATCTGGTCATAGACTGCAATATCTTTTTGAGTAAGATTCACGTTTTCCGGACCTGTTCCCGGGGGTCTATAAGTAAATCCGCCCGACGTGTGGAAATTCTGCGCAATGATGATATTTGTATGATTGATCCAGAATTCCACAAGTGCATGAGCTTCCGGCGATGATGTCGGATAATCCCCTGTTCCGCCCGGAAGGGTGTTATCTCTCCACCAGCCTTCAGGGAAGTTTCTGTTTACATCAATTCCTTCTTCGTTATCTTCGCCGCGTCGTCCATCATTATCATTATCAATATCCTCCTGAACAACTGAATACCGTTGTTTCGTGCCAAAAGCACTGCTGTCCCGTATCTGCACCATCAATCTGGGGTCAACATCATCAATAACATATCTGCCATTAGGATCTTTGTAGCGGAACTGGGTGATATGCCCGTCGCCGTTAATATCATCCAATCCGTCTTCATTTATCCTGCCGTCGTTGTCATTGTCAATAAGCATACTGTTCTGACGCTGTGAAATATCCTTATCAACGCTGTTAAAAACGCCGTCGGGATTAACAACCGGGCAGATATAAAACACATTTTTGTCAATTAAGGCGGTAATTTCTCTGTCTCTCCCGTAACCGGACACAAGCTTGTCAATAATGTACACACAGACTTCCGTACCGGTGAATTCATTGCCGTGCATACCACCATCAATCCACTGACCCGGCTTTGCATGATACGATTTCATCGGCGGGACATTATTTGCCTCGCCTCTCGGATAATAAAGCGGAATTTGTTTATCAATTGGCGTACCGGTATTCATATTTGAAATAACCAGCACATAAATCGGCCGCTGCCACAAATTGCTTTTTCCGATTTCAATCAGTTCGGTGATATTCGGATACGCCTTTGCAACGTCCTGGATATACTTCACCGTACCAGTGTATCCGTGAAAATCATTGAAGCTGATTGGAACCTTCTGCTGTGCAAGGGAACCGCCAACGAGACCGATTAGTATTGCCAATCCTGTTGGGAATAATGAAAACCTCATACTCAATCTCCTCCAATAATAATAGTGTTATTTTATAGAGTTACTCTCATACACAGAGACGCTCCGTTAAGATTTGATTTATAGCAAACATATTTGAAAACGCAGAAAATGGGAAAATGCAACGATAAAAAAGATACATCGAGGTCTATTCATTATTTACCTCATTTACCTCTTTTGAAAAATGGAAAACTTTAGAGGATTAACTATTCAGTGCAATCTAAATACTGTGAGAAACTTATTATTGATAAATTTCTTTTTATTGAAATATACATATAACTTTATAAAAATATCAATATATTTCTGTAATATTTATCTTAAATAATTAAAAAAATCGTATTAAAAATGAATATTTTCCTGTTTTTTATGAATATATCAGTATAACTTATTGCATTATCAAAAAAATCATCTATCAGTGAAAATCGAACGCTGAGGTGCGTTATGGTTTCTGCAATGAACAAATTTGGATTGTTATGCGGCATTCTGATGATTGGATGTTTCTATTTAAAGGGGATAGCACAGAATCCAGCCCCGACTATCGCACAGAATCCGCCTCTTCCTGAAGAGGTTGTGCTCTTCCAAAAATACCTCTCAATAAACACAAGCAACCCGCCGGGTGATGTGTCAAAAGCAGGGGAATTCTTCCAGCAGGTTCTTGAAAAAGAGGGTATCCCTGTTGAACTACTCTGGACGAAAAAAGACTCCGGTCGGGTTAACGTGCTTGCTCGACTGAAAGGAAATGGGAAAAAACGCCCGATTGTCCTGCTCAGTCATATGGACGTCGTACCGGTGAACCTCGCTGGATGGACGGTTAATCCCTTCGAGGGGGTCATTAAGAACGAATACATCTACGGCCGCGGCGCCCTTGATATGAAAAATAACGGAATCGCTCAGTTGATGACACTTATACAACTGAAGCGGAACAACATTCCTTTGGAGCGGGACGTTATCCTGCTTGCGGTATGCGATGAGGAAACCGGCAGTGCATTGGGCGCTTCCTGGATTGCACGAAACAAATGGAATGAAATCAATGCAGAATACGTCCTTGATGAAGGCGGATTTGGCACGCAGGGATTTTTTACTAATGACAACCGCTTAATATTTTCAGTCGGTGTTGCTGAAAAACGTTCAAACGCCATAAGACTGACTGTGCGAGGCACCGGCGGGCACGGTTCAATGCCCCCGAAGGATAACCCGAACTTTATTTTAGTTCAGGCACTCGCCCGCATCGCCGACTATCAGACGCCAGAACAAATGACACCGGTCGCTGCCGAAATGATAAAGCGACTCGGAAAACTCGATGATACCCCGTATAATAACGCACTGAAGCGTAATACTATCTCACTAACCGTTTTAAAAGGATTCGTTGGTGACCCTCCCAAAACAAACGTCATTCCGGACCGTGCAGAGGCAACACTTGACTGCAGACTTCTCCCCGGGCAGAACTATAATTTATTCTTAACTGAACTCCGGAAAGTAATCAATGACCCCCGGGTAACACTCCCAACACCAAGGCAAACTGCCACACGAACTGTGGAAGGAGAACTTGATTCCTCTATCGTTTCTCCGTTCAATACAGAACTATTTCGTATTATTGAAAATGAAACGAAAAAAGTCTATCCTGAATCAATCACACTTCCGCACCTGGTCATTTACGCAACTGATTCCCGTCTTTTCCGTCCGAGAGGGGCAATCTGTTATGGGTTTTTCCCCGGACCTGTTACTATGGACGAATACCGAACTATTCACGCCAACGACGAGCGCATCCGAGTCGAAAGCTTTATAACTGCTGTGAAGATTTATTACAATGTGGTAATGGAACTGTGCCGAGAAAAATAACGGAGAGTTTTACGTGTGTATCTAAAATCTGTATTATAATCAGAGACCTTTGAAAAAATCCATTAAATCGCAAATTAAAGGAGAGACGTCCCGTTGGGGCGTCTCTACCGTCTCTTAAAATTGTTATATAATCGGTAGCCGCAGGCTTTTCCGCCGAAGGCGGATCTGTTTTCAGAAGCCTGCGTTAAATCAAAGATCTCAATCAATAAAAATCATCTGTATTGGAGAATGTATCATTGAAGGATTCTCTATTTTCTACAATAAGCAAATTAAGATTATTGTCTGTCGTCATAATAATCGGATGTTTATACTCAAAAGGGATTGCCCAGAATCCACCTCTCCCTGAAGAAGTTATACTCTTCCAGAAATACCTCTCTATAGACACCAGCAATCCACCGGGAGACGTATCAAAAGCAATAGAATTTTTAAGGCAAACATTAGAGCGCGAAGGAATTCCTGTTGAATTGGTCTGGACAAATAAATATCTCGGTCGGGGGAATGTGATTGCCCGATTGAAAAGCAGTGGGAAAAAACGCCCGATTGTCCTTCTGCACCATATGGATGTGGTTCCGGTGAATCTTTCAAGCTGGAGAGTTAATCCCTTCGGCGGGATTGTCAAGGATGAATACATCTATGGGAGAGGCGCCCTGGATATGAAAAATATTGGCATTGCCCAATTGATGACACTCATTCAATTGAAACGAAACAATATTCCACTTGAGCGGGACGTTATTCTGCTTGCCGTATGTGATGAAGAAACTGGTAGTACAATGGGCGCATCATGGATTGTCATTAATAACTGGAATGATATGAAAGCTGAATATCTCCTTGACGAAGGTGGATTCGGCACGCAGGGATTTTTTACGAACAACAACAAGCTGATAGTTTCAGTCGGTATTGCAGAAAAACGGTCAAGCAGTGTAACTTTATCGGTGCGCGGGAACAGCGGATACCTCTTAATGCTCCCAAAAGATAATCCGAGCGTTATCCTGGTACAGGCATTAGCCAAAATAGCGGACTATCAAATGCCAGAGCATATCACTCCCGCAGTCGCTGAAATGATGAAACGATTAGGTACCCTTGATAACACCCCGTACAATAATGCTATAAAACGGAATACCTTCTCACTTGTTAAATTGAAGGACTTTGTGGGTGACTCGTCTACAACGAATGTTATTCCTGATCGTGCCGAGGCAACGTTAGAGTGCAGTTTGCTTCCCGGACAGGACGTCAATGCGTTAATTGCCGAACTTCGGAAGGTTATTAATGACCCGCGTGTAACCTTATCCGCTCCGCGACGTCAACCGTTCATAAAAAGTGAAACAGACTCCTCTGTCACTTCACCGTTTGATACAGAGCTATTCCGCATCATTGAACAGGAAACAAAAAAGGTCTATCCGGAATCTATAACAATTCCGAGTGTCGTTATTTATCCGACTGATTCGCGACTCTTTCGCCCGAAAGGGGCTGTTTGTTATGGATTCTTCCCCGGATTAATAACAATGGACGATTACCGCACCATCCACTTGAACAACGAGCGAATACGTGTTGAAAGCTTTACAACCGCGGTGAAGATTTATTACAACGTCGTGAAAGAATTATGCAGGGAGAAATAGAAAAATTTAAAATCATTGCAAAAACAAATTGTGTACACAATTAATTCGAGTTTAATGGACCAAAATATTATATTTAACGAAAAAAGTATTATTTTATGGCATTTAATTCTTCAATAGAATGGACTGAATCCACGTGGAATCCTCTAACCGGCTGCACCAAAGTCAGTCCAGGGTGCAAGTATTGTTATGCTGAACGAATGGCAAAACGATTGCAAGCAATGGGTCAGCATAATTATGAAAATGGTTTTAAGATTACTATGCACGAAAATGCTCTCAAACTCCCATTATTATGGAAAAAACCGCAAACTATTTTTGTAAACTCGATGAGTGATATATTTCACGAGGAGGTACCATTTGATTTTATTTTAAAAACATTTGAGATTATGAATAAAGCATATTGGCACCGCTTTCAGATTTTAACAAAACGGTCAAAACGTCTTCTTGAATTGAATTCTCATCTTTTATGGGGAAAAAACATTTGGATGGGGGTCAGCGTTGAAAGTAAAGACTATATCAATAGAATTGATGATTTACGAAACACGAATGCTTTAATAAAATTTATCTCTTTTGAACCGCTTTTAGGTCCAATTGATAATATAGACTTATATCAAATTGATTGGGTTATCGTTGGTGGAGAATCTGGTCCAAAATCAAGACCAATGAATAATGAATGGGTTATCAATATAAGAGACCAATGCATTTCTGCAAAAGTGCCGTTTTTCTTTAAACAATGGGGCGGAATAAATAAAAAGAAAAACGGTAGAATATTGGAAAATAGAACGTGGGACGAAATGCCGGAATCTTCATTTCAATTAAATGAATTTGAAATACTATTGTAAATTATTTATGATGAGAACGGCAAATATGCTGAAACGAGTAAAGCCATACACAGTGTGAGGCCTTTGAAAAATTTTGGAGTTTGGATAGATGATTATTCAAAACATTCACAAAATCCCGAGTACTTGGGAAGGAGCCATTGTGAATCTAAAGAATATGACAATTTCTTTGATAATAGCGCTAGTATATGAAATATTACTAAAATTAAGTCATATATTAATACCATCATTATTCAACATATCACCTGTTTCTGGTATCACCTCGGTGCTTTCTTTCATTGTTGGTGTTATTATAATTCTGTTTATGTTTTCATTTTATAAAGAAGAAAAACATAATAAAAAATTTGAATTGATGTTAAAACTATTAATTGGATGTATTGTCATACATTTTATGCTCAGGTTACCAACAACACAAAGAATGATAGACTTTAGAGCAGTCCGACTTTTAGGAGACATAATAGGTTTCGTTAAAGCTATTCTGTTCTTTGTGTTACTGATATTATATAGAAGAGAAATTCCGTCTGGCGAAAAATTAATGACACAAGCAACAGTTTTTTTAATAGTAATGTTCGGGATTGGTACCGTTGAAAGTTTATATTCTTTAATTGATTTTGCGCGTTTTGTCATTTCTGGTATAACGGTTAATTATTCTCCTATATTTTATAACATTATGTTTATCCTGTTTTTAATTACTCATTTATCAATTATCTATTTT
>Ga0315291_10001429_pt1 | contig 31883 bp, 21 predicted proteins | sample YL17G12_20_MG_FD_203070 | JGI IMG/M metagenome (GOLD analysis project Ga0315291, IMG submission 203070) | Sediment microbial communities from Yellowstone Lake, YNP, Wyoming, USA - YL17G12_20 | ecosystem: Environmental > Aquatic > Freshwater > Lake > Sediment | place: USA: Wyoming | collected...
GCGCATACTGCTCGGCCGTCCCGTGCGAGCTGTCGCCGATGAGGACAAACCGGTGGTGCGGACGGACGAGGGAGGTCAGGTAGTCCAAGGTCGCGGGCCGGGCAGCGGCCGCGATGATGGAGGCGGCGGCCGGTGGGCCACGACCGCCGGCGGTGGTAGCCATGGCGGCGGGGGGAAAATGTGGTGAAGTGAGTGTGTGCTTCTTCCACCTTGCCTCTTTTTTCCATTCATCTCTACGAAAATATCCCCACGCCCCGTACGCCCACACGACAACGCGCCAACACCATTCACACCTCTTACACAACCTTGTACACAACCTTGGGCACCCGCACAAACCCGCGCCCCGCCCGCGGCCGACATCATCTCCGCCGTCGAAATTGGACTCTCTCCGCATCCAAAATGGGACTCACCTCCTCCACCCGCCCCACAGTGCAGGGGTGCCTGGAAAAGCTGCGCAATGCGGACAAGGTGTGTGAAGAGAAAGAGAAAGAGAGAAGAAGGGGTGCCCGCTCGTGCCGTGCCGCGCGCTGGCCGGGGCGTGCCTTTTCTCACGCCCCCCCCTTCTCTCCTCTCCCTCGTCAGGACTTCCGCTACATGGCCCTCTCCGACCTGGAGGGCCTCCTCGACCCGGACCTGTCGTCCGCCGCCCTGGCGGCGGCGGCGACGGCCGCCCCTCCTCCTGACCCGCCCAAGCTTGACGAGGCGATGCAGACCAACCTGGCGGCGGCGGTGGTCGAACGGTTGGGGGATGCGTCAGCCGATGTGGCGACACAGGCGGTCAAGTGGTGAGTGTGTATGAGGAAGGAGAGGAGATGGGTTGGGGCGCGGGCGGCGGCTCTCGCGCCGAGGCATTGGTGTTCGTCTTATTTTTTCGCGCTCCCCCCCTTCCCCGCGAATGCCCTCTCTCTCCCTCTCTCTCCTCACGCCCGACCTCTCCTCCCTCTTTCTCTCTCACTCACACGCAGCCTCCGCGTCGTCATCCGCCACCTGGCCAAGCCCATCGTGGGCGCCACCCTCAACGCGCTGGCCGACCTGCTGGGCGGGGGCGAGGAGAGCAAGCGGGACGTGGCCGCGCTGGCCATCCAGGCCATCTCCGCCGACGAACGCCTGGCCGGGCCGGGCAAGGGGACGGTGGATGGGGCCTTGGTGGAGGTGCTGCTGCCCCGTATGATCGGGATCGCCGAGAAAAAGGTAAGAGGATGGCTGGAGAGGCGCGGACAGAGAGCGAGCGCGCGGAAACCGACGGATCGGGCCCGCCTCTCCTCAAATCCCCGCTCCATCTCCCATCCCCCCTTATCCCAGGACCCCCTCGAGTCCGCGACCGCCGCCCTGGACGCCATTCACGAGGTCATCGCCCGCCACGGCCACCTGGCGTCCGCCCAGCACCCGGCCCTGACGGCCTGCCTCCTGGGCGCGCTGGCCGACCCCCGGGCGGGGCCCCGCCGCCGGGCGACGGCGGGCTTGGCCGCGCTCGCAGCCTCCCTGGACGACGAGCCCCTGGGCGGCGCCGTGGACGAGGTCCTGGCCCGCCTGGAGGCCGCACTGGCCGGCAGCGGCGGCGCAGCCGTCCACTCGGACGTGGCCCGGGGCCAGGTGGCCGCCCTGGGCGCCCTCGCCCGGGCGGCGGGCTGGCGGTTTGGCGCGGGCCGGGTCGGGCGGGCGGTGCCTGCCCTGCTCTCGGTCCTGGCCGTCCCGGGCGACGACCCGCCCGACGACGACCGGCGGGAGGCCTCCCTGCACGCCCTGGAGGCCCTGGCCTCCCGTGTCCCGGCCGCCCTGGCCTCCCCGCCCCACGCGGAGGCCGTCCTGGCGGCCGCGGGGGCGGCCCTGCGCCACGACCCCAACTTTGATGATGGGGGTGGTGGAGGCGTGGGGGACGATGGCATGTCGGGCGGCGAGGGCGACGGCGGCGGCGACGCCTGCGATGACGGCCTGGAGGATGAGGACGAGGATGATGATGCCTACTCCATCGACGACCAGGACACGGCCTGGAAGGTGCGGCGGGCGGGGGCCCGGCTGCTGGCCGCGATGGCGGGGGCGGCCGCTGCCTCGAGCGCTGGGTCTGACGCTGCCGCCGCCTCCGCCGCCGGCCTCGCGGCCGCCTACCCCTCCATCATCCCGCCCCTCGTTTCCCGGTTCACGGAACGCGAGGAGGCTGTGCGGGCAGACGTGTTCGCGGCCTTTGCGGATGTGGTGCGGCTGATCGGGGTGGACGACGCGGCCGGCAAAGCGCTTGCGGCGGCGGCCGCGGCTGCGGCGGGCGAGGTCGCTAGTGGAGCCGGCACTGCGTCCGCCACCCCACCTCCGGACGCGCCGCCGTCCACGGCGGCCGCCCTCCTCGCCGCAGACACGCCGGCCATCGCCCGGGCGGTCGCCCGCCAGTGGCTGCGCTCCCGGTCGCCCGCCGCGCGGCAGGGCGCGCTCGGCGCGGTCTCCTCTCTCATCCCGGTCGTGCCCGCCGCCTTTGCGTCCGTCGCGCCGGTCGCCCTCCTGCCTGCCATCCTGGGGGCCCTGGGCGAGACGGGCACCGCCTCGGCCGCGGGTGGCCTGCAAGTCTCGGCCGCGACCGCGCTGCGGGCGGCCCTGTCGGCGCCGGGCACGGCGGCCGCGTGGCGCCCGCACGCGCCCGCCATCGCGGCCGCCCTGGCGACCGCGGCCGGCGAGCGGTATTACAAGCTGGCCGCCGGTGCGTTGCGGGCGGGGGAGGGCCTGGCCCGCGTCCTGCGCCCGGACGAGGTGGTCGCGGCCATGGCGGCGGGGCAGCAGCCGGGGCAGCCCGGCACGGACGCGGCGGCCGTGCGCTCGGCCGCCCTGCCCCTCCTAGCCGCCGCGGCCGCCCGCCTGGCCCAGGCCGACGTGGACGCCGAGGTCCGGGAGGCCGCCATCGGGACCGTGTCCGCTCTATTGGCCCGGGCCGGACGGGACGCGTTTGCGGGCGAGGCGGCGCCCGTGCTGGGCGCCCTGGTCGGCGCGCTCGGCAGCGAGGCGGGGCGCGCTCCCGCCGCGCGCGCGGTGGCGGCCGTCGCGGCTGCCCCGCTCCGCCCGGCCCCGCTGGACCCGGCCACCTTCACGGGGCCCGCCTGCGAGGCGCTGACCGGGTTCCTGCGCCTGGAATCCCGGCCCTTGCGCGTCGCGTCCCTGGCGGCCCTGGCCGCCCTGGCCCGGACGGGCGAGGCCCTGCCGCCGGGCGCGGCCGCGGCCGCCGCGGCCGCGGCCGCCCCGCTGCTCGCGGGCGGGGACCTCGGCCTGGCCGCCCCCGCCCTGCGCCTGGGGACCGCGCTGCTGGCCGCGCCCGGTGCGGCGCAGCCCGTCGCGGCCTCCCTGGCCCAGCCGGCCCTGGCCCTGGCCACCTCCCCGCTGCTGCAGGGCCCGGCCCTGGGCGCCCTGACCGGCTTCCTGGCGGCCCTCGCCACCAGCGGCGCGGCCGGCGGGGCGGAGCTCGTGCCCGCCCTCCTGGCCGCCGGCCGGGGCGTGGGCCGCCCCGCCCAGGCCGCCATCGCGACGTGCGTGGCGACCCTGTGCGTGGCAGGCGGCCCTGGGCTGCTGGAGTCGACGGTGAAGGGCCTGCTGGCCGCGGCGGGCAAGCGGGCGGGCGGGACGGCGGAGGAAGGCGGGGGCGCGGGCGCGCCCGTGGCCGGGGCGGGCGGCCGCGGCTCGTGCAAGGCGGGCAAAGCCTCCGCCGCCGCGACCGCGCCCGTCGCGGCCGCGGCCTCTGCCGCCGCGGCGTCCGACCCGGGCTCCGCCCGCCTGGCCCTGCTGTGCGTGGGCGAGGTCGGCCGGGCGGTGGACTTGAGCGGGGTGGCCGGGCTGGCGCCCACGCTGACGGCCGCCATGGGCGACCCGGCCGAGGACGTCGCCTCCGCCGCCGCGGCCGCCCTGGGCGGCGCGTCCGTCCGCGCGCCGACTGATTTACTGCCCGGTCTCCTGGACCTGGTTCGCGGCGGCGGCGGCGCCCGGGAGCAGTACCTGCTCCTGTCGGCCCTGAACGCGGCGATGGGCGGGCTGGACGCGGCGGGTGCGGGCGTGGATGGGCTGGTGGGCGGTGGGGCCGCCACCGCGGACGCTCCCCTCGCCCCGCCGCCCCCGCCCCTACCCCAGGCCCTGCGGGACGACATTCGCACCCTACTCCTGTCGGCCGCCGAATCCGCGGCGGACGGCGAGGTCCGGGCCGCCGCGGCGGAGGGCCTGGGCGCGCTCACCCGCCTCGACCCCGCGTCCGTCCTGCCGGCCCTGGTGGCCGCGTCGACCGCCCCGGCCCCGGCCCTCCGCGCCGCCGCCGTCGCCGCCGCCCGCCACGCCATCCCGTCGGGGCCCCACCCCGCGGTGGAGGCCGCCCTGGCCGGCGGGCCCCTGCTCACCCTCCTGCGCCTGGGCGGCGACCCTGACCACCGCGTCCGCCAGGCCGCGGTCCAGGCGCTCGCGGCCGCCGCCCACCACCGCCCCGCCCTGGTCGCCCGCCTCCTGCGCGAGGGGGGCGGGCCCGAGGGCGCCGGGCCCTCCCTCATGGACCTGCTCCTGGCCGCCACTGCCTTGGACGAATCCCTCGTCCGCGTCGTCGACCTGGGCCCCTTCAAGCACCGCGTGGATGATGGGCTGGACCTGCGCAAGGCCGCCTACGAATGCTTGGACGGCCTGCTGGACCGGCCCCCCACCCGGGCGGCACTGGACGCGCCCGCTGCTTTGACCTGTTTAGAAGGTGGCCTGGCGGACGTGCCAGACATCAAGCTCCCGTGCATGCTGCTGCTGGTCAAGCTGGCGGCGGCCGCCCCAGGCGCGACCCGGGCGGCCGTCGACCGCCTGCTGCCGCCCCTGGACGCCGCCATCATGGCCAAGCCCCCTGCATCCGCCGTCCAACAGGAGGTCGACCGGGCGGACGACCTGGCCCGGGCGGCCCTACGGGCGGTTGACGCCCTGGGCCGCGTCCCGGGCGTCGCTGCAACGCCTGCCTACCGCGCGTACGTCGCCGGCCTGGCGGCCGGCCCCGCCGCCCCGAAGTGGGCGGCCGTCCGGGAGGAGGGGCGGGCGGCGGGGTTGGAGGCCGCGGTGGGTGGTGGGGCGGCGGGGGTGTGGAGTGGGGCGGGCGGGGCGGGCGGGGCGGAGGCGATGGACACAACCTGAGTACCGGGATGAGACGGACCGAAAAGGATGAAAGTGGAGATGAAGGTGGGGGGGGGGGGACGACACTCTTTCCTTTATCTGTGCTCTCTTGTTCTGGTTTGCGCATTCTCTCCTGCTGCTGCTTTGCTGCTTTTCGGTGTGCGTTGTTGTGTGTGCAAACAAAACAAAACTAACACGCCTCTAAACCAGCAACGCCGCCCGCCGCCGCCCATACCCCCTTTCCGCCTTCACAACCAACCGCTCTGGCTCCTGCACCGTCATCGTCATGTCCCCAAACTGGAGGGCCAGCAGCGGACGGCCGCCCAGCAGGCGGCGCAGGGGAGAGGCGTCTTCAGCGTCTCCGCCCTCAAACCCCACGCGCGCAGGCGGCAGCGGGCGGACGCGGGTCGCCAGCGTGCACGCGTACTTCAGCAGGGCCGGGCAGGCCGGCGTGCCGCCCGAGAAGCTGGGCAGGGCTAAGGTGAGGCGGGGTCCGGCCCAGGCGCCATCGCGCGGGGCGGGTGGGAGGGCGAGGGTGCAGGCTGGGACGGAGGAGGGGGAGGCAGAGGCCTTGGGCCGGATGGACAGCAGCGGCGCGCCGCCAAGGGTGGTGGCCGGGGCGGCCGCCGGGGCGGCCGCCGGGGCTGTGACCTCCCACCATGAGCGAGGAGGCAGTGCAGGGGCCTTGGGCGGTGGCGCAGCTGCACCAGCGCCCCGTCGCCGGGCAAATCGGGCGCGTGGGGTGGTGGTAGGAGCGACCACCACCACCGGCGCGGATTGTTGTGCAGGCGCGCCTCCTCCCTCAAACGCCGCCACCGACGACGGCAGGCCCACGCACCGCCGCCCGTGGTTCCGGGCTTCCCGATTGGACACGTACACCCGAGCCGCCCAGGCGCACGAGGTCGGCGGGTTCCAGACCAGGCCTGCCATGGCGACGAGCTGGGAAAAAATGGGAAAACGGAGAGAGAAGAGAGGACAATGGGTTGAGAAAAAATGGTGATGATGGAGAGATAGGAGAAAGAGTCACATCCTTCCTCTCGCATCCTTACCTCGTCAAAAGCGCCAACAGGGCTGTCCGTGTAGCGGGCCAGGTAGAAGCCGCCGAGGGTGTGGCTGTGAAGTGGAAGAGAAGAGATGGAATTGGATGAGCGAGGTCAAGGTTGGGAGCGTGGCTGAATTTCATCTCCCTCCTTTCGTCAACTCTCTCACCCAAACAAGCTGACGATCTTGAAGTCGGCTGGTATGTGCTTGCGCGCCTCCTCCGTGGGGACGAGCTGCAGCTGGTACAGGGCGCTGAGAAGAGGGGAGTGGAGAGAGAAAGAGTGAGAGAGACGACGCTCTGGCTGGTGCGGCCAGCCCGGCGTCGCAACCGCCGTGTGCTTTTCATCCTTACCTGCCCCTGAAGACCCAGGGGGCCGGGCCATAGCCCATGGGGCTGTGTGAGGAGAAGGGTGTCCCCTCGGGATCTATGGACGCGCGTGCGTGCGCGCACAGGGACGGGGCACCCCCGCGGAGAAAATAAAGAATTGTGAGCCAACTGAAGGCGATAAACTAGGCAGTGGCTTTCACAGACGACTAACTAAGTGAGCCGCGCTACACTGGCGCTCCTCTTCCTTGATGGCCACCCTCCGGCCGCACGGCGCACCGTCCTCATGCCCGCCCTCCACATCTGGGCGCGTCAGCGTGCCGGCCTGGCCGAACCTCAGGCGAGGGGCACACCTCGACTGCTGCAGACGATCGACTGCCGTCGCAGCGTCAAAGCGGCCGTCCTCGCCGCCGGCCCCGCCCCCTCCTGCCGCCGCGCCCCGTCCACTAGCCATCAGGTCTATTGATGAGACAGACCCGGCCGCGGTCGTCCTGAACAGTAGCCGATTCTGGGTTTGGGACAGGTGAGAGAGGGATGGAAAAGAGGCGCTCCTCACGTGCAAGTGCCCGTGGGTGAGGTGGACCCACCTCACCTCGACCACCTCAACACTCTCATCCGTCGATCCGTCGACCTTCCCTCTCTCCACGCACTCCTCAGTTGGACCGACCGAGGCAAGGGCCTCGTCCTGCTCAACGTTTTAGTCCTCCTCTGCGCCTCCAACTGGGTCATCGTCAAGGAGGCGGAGGCCGCGTCCGCCGACCCCGAAGTCTTTACGGCGCTCCGCTTTGGTGTGGCCGCCCTCGCCTTCACGCCCTGGCTGGCGAGCGGGCTGCGGGATAGGGGGACGGTGATAGCGGGCCTGGAGCTGGGCCTGTGGTCTGCGCTCGGTTACCTGACCCAGGCGGAAGCGCTGCTGTCGACGGTGCGTGAGAATGAGAATGGGCGGGATGGATGGGAGGGTTGCGGTGGTCGCTTGCACGCGCGCGCGATTTCTATCCCATCCCCTAACCCTCCTCTTCCTCTCTCTCCTCTCCACACACCACACACACACACGACGCCCACAGGACGCCTCCCGCGCCTCCTTCCTCTCCACCTTCTCCGTCGTCACCGTCCCCGTCCTGGCGGGGCTGGACGGGACCCGCATTTCGCTCACCACCTGGGCGTGCGCGGCAGCCGCGATCTTAGGGGTCTATTTCTTAGAGAATGGGGGTGCGCCCCCGTCCTGGGGTGACGCCTGGGCCCTGGCGTCTGCCGTCTGTTTCGCCGTCCAAATCTTTCGCACGGAGGCGCGGACGAAGACGGTGCCGGAGGACCGGGTGCTGCCCCTGCTGGCGGTGATAGTGGCGGTCGTCGCGGGCATCACCTGTGGCGCGGCCGTCGCGCGCGACCCGACTGCCTTACCCCGCCTCGCCGCCGCCGGGCCGGCGGGCGTGAGGGCCGCCCTGGTCACCGTCGACTGGGGCCCCGTCCTGTGGACGGGCTTCATGTCCACGGACGCGGTGCTGCTGTTGGAGCTGGTCGCTCTGCGGTGGGTGTCGTCCGTGGACGCGGCCATCGTGTACACGACGGAACCTGTCCTGGGCGCCATCATCGCCTGGTTTGTGCTGGGCGAGCGTTTTGGGCCCAAGGGTTTCCTGGGAGCGGCCATTATCATTGTGGCGGCCCTGACGACGCAGCTGGTGGGGGTGCAGGAGGGGGGTGAGGACGGGAAATGAGGATGGGGGTGGAAAAGTGGATGTGGGAGGCAGGTATTTGCTTGGGACAATGTGTGCATGTGTGGTCAGGTGACCTGGTCAGGCTGCAGAGGTGGGCACCGGGCCGCCTCTGTGCGGCAGAACGTCACGACTGATCACGCCCACGCTGCCCTGCACGTCAAACTCGTCTGTAGAAAGGCGTGGTAATCGTGCAAGTCAAAGGCGGCAGAGAAAGCCAAGGTGCTCGCCTCTCCAATGAGAAATGAGACAACGTGCTTGGAGGGTTGGGGTCACACATATTTTTTCTCTTCATGAACAGGCTCTCCCCCTCTCTCATCAAACCACCGCCACCTCCGCCACGCTCGCCACCAACACCCGCCCCAGTTCGCTGCACCCGATTCGGGTCTTCCCCTCGCTCCACAGGTCGCCCGTCCGGTAGCCCGCGTCCAGGGCGGCCGTGACCGCGCCCTCCAGGCGGGCCGCCACGCGGGGCAGGCCCAGCCCGTACCGGCACATCATGGCCGCGGACAGGACCATGGCCATCGGGTTGGCGACGTCCTGGCCGGCAATGTCGGGGGCGGACCCGTGCACGGGCTCGTAGATGCCGGGGCCGTCCTCCGCGACGGAAGCGGAGGGCAGCATGCCGAGGGAGCCCGTCAGCATGGACGCCTCATCCGACAGGATGTCCCCGAAAATGTTGCCGGTGACGATGGTGTCAAACTCCCGGGGGTTGCGCACCATCTGCATGGCCGCATTGTCGATATACATGTGGGACAGGGCGACGTCCGGGAACTCGGCCGCGCCCAGGCGGGTGACGACCTCCCGCCACAGCTGGGAGACTTCCAGGACATTCGCTTTGTCGACCGACACCAGGCGCCCGCCCCGCTTGCGGGCCAGCTCGAAGGCCACGCGCGCGATACGCTCCACTTCCGGCTCCGAGTAAATGTCGGTGTTGAATCCCTGGCGGGCGCCCGTGACGGGGTCGGTCTTGAAACCGCGGGGCTCACCAAAGTAGATGCCGCCGACCAGCTCGCGCACGATCATGATGTCAACGCCCTCCACCACCTCCCGCTTGAGGGCGCTCGCGTCGGCGAGCTGGGGCAGGACAACGGCCGGCCGCAGGTTGGCAAAGGCGTTCAGGGAGGCCCGCAGGGCTAAGAGGCCGCGTTCAGGGCGCTGGGCGGCGGGGAGGGTGTCCCACTTGTAGCTGTGTGAAGAGATGGGGGTCGGAGGTCGGGTCTAGTGGTGAGAGACAGGCGAGCGGCGGCTTGCCTCGTCCCGTGTGCGCGCGCCTCCTGCTTCACTCTCTATCTCTCCATCACTTCAGTCTCACCCTCCAATCGCGGCCAGCAACACAGCATCCGACCGCTTGCAGGCCTCAAAGGTGGCGGCCGGGTAGGGTTCCCCGACCGCGTCAATCGCGGCCCCGCCAATCAGTGCCTCCTCAAACTCAAAGGACACGCCCTCCGCTGCGCCGGCCGCTTTGAGGACCTCCACGGCGACGGTCGCAATCTCTGGACCGATGCCATCACCGGGGAGCACGCAGATTTTCTTGGTGACGGCGGCGGCGGCGGCGACGGCGCGGCGAACGGTGGGGCGAGCAACGCCGGCACGGCGGGTGGTGGCCGCGGGGGCGGGGGCCGCACGTGGGGCTGCGCCCGCCGCGCCCGCCGCGGTGTGGGCGAGGGAGGCCATTGGTGTTGCAAGGACGCCGGAAAAAAGGGTGTGTGTGGAGTGTGCGCGCGGGAGCGGGCCGAGAGAGAGAACCCAAAAGCGTGTGAAGCAAAAAAAAACAACCTAGCCACTGACCCTTCCGTCCTACCTGCCGGCATCCTCAATCACCCACTACCACCGCCGGCGTCACTATTGAGGATGAGGATGATAACTCATCCACCACCACCGCCGGCGCCGCGTGCGCCACCCCTGCCTCCTTCAACCCACCCCCTCCATCCACTTGCCCGACCGCACGCAACAACGCGGCAGCCTTCAACCGCATCTCCTCGTACTCACCCTCTGGCGTGGACTGGATGACGACCGCCCCGCCCGCACCGATGGTCAGGGTGTCGGCTGACCGATCCAGGATGGCGGTGCGGATGACGATGTTCAAGTCAAACGCTCCGGGGCGCACGCTGAGCCAGCCGATGCCGCCAGAGTAGGGGCCGCGGGCGGCGCCCTCCAACCCCGCCAGGATCTCCATGGACCGCTGCTTGGGCGCGCCCGTCATGGACCCGCCCGGGAAAGCGGCCCGGATGGCGGCCAGCGCGGAGATGCCGGGCGCGCGCACGCCGACGACGGTGGACACCAACTGGTGGACGGTGGCGAAGGACTCGACCTCCATCAGCCCGGGGACGCGCACGCTGCCGGCCACGCACACGCGGCCCAGGTCATTGCGGAGGAGGTCCACAATCATCAGATTTTCAGCCCGGTCCTTCTCAGAGGCCGCCAGGGCGGCCGCCACCGCGGCATCGGCGGCCGGGTCGGACCGGTCCCGGGGGGCGGTGCCTTTAATGGGCCGGGCCTCCAGCACCCGGCCCTCCTCGTCGGGGCTGCCCCGTAAGAAGCGTTCGGGCGAGGAACAGCAGAGGACGGGGCCCGAGGTGGCCGGGTCGGCAGGCGAGGAAAAGTCGAGGAAGGCCGCATACGGGGCCGGGTTGACGGCCCGGAGCGACCTGTAGAAGGCGGCCGGGTCGGGCAGGGCCGCGGGCGACCGCACCAGCGCCGTCGTCAGGCAGAGCTCGTACGAATCGCCTGCGGCCAGTGCCTCCCGGCAGGCGGCCACGTCGGCCAGATAGGTGGCTTTGCCCCGGCGGACGGTGAAAGGAGGAGGTGGTGGGCTGGGCCGGGCAGCAGCGTGAGGCGCAGCTGCGGCGGCCGCGGCGCCGGCAGGGTCGGCCGCGAGGGTCGCGACCGCCGCGGCCGTCGCCTCCACCCACTCCTCCGCCGCACCGGCATCCCCCCCGCCTCCAGCATCCGCCAGGGCCACCACGTACACATCCCCGGCCGCATGGTCTACCGCCACCAGCCTGTCCGCAAAGAAAAAGGCCGCGTCGGGGAGGGGGGAGGATGGGGCGGGTGTGGTGGAGGTGGTGGGCACGCCACCGCTCCCACCGCTCCCGCCGCCGCACTCGGCACGCAGCTCGTAGCCCAAGTACCCGACCCATCCGCCCACAAAGGGGAAGGGGAGGGTGGCCGCGGCGGCCAGGCCGGGCGGGTCCAGGGCCGCGTCGGCCAGGCCGGCGCCCAGGGCAGACCACAGGGCGTCCGGGGTCGAGGTGGTGGCCGGCTTGTCTGCAGCGCCGCCGACCACGGTGGTCAGCACCCCGCCACCGCCGCCGCCAGGATTCAGCTTGTAGCTAATGCGCCGCCAGCGCGCGCCCCCTTTACTCCCCATGTACGAGAACTGGCCCCGGTCGGGCGCGGAGGAGGAGTCGAGCCAAAACGTGTCGGCTGTCGCGTGGCTGGCGCCAAAGAGCACAAAAAAGAGGGCCTCCCCACAGCCGGCCGGGACGAGGGCGGTGGCAGCGCCTGGCAGGCGGCGAACGGCTAGCGTGGTCGTCTTCGACCGCGCCTCAGGTGGGGGCGGCGTGGGCGGCGGCACCGCGGCCGGGCGGTTCAGCAGCAGGGCCGCGACCGCCGCGTCGGCCGAGGCCGCGCCCGCAGGCACGGTCGGCCCGGGGGCGCGGCCCTGCCCGACTAGCGTCACGTCCCTAAAATTGGCGCACAAGCGGGCCCCGTACGCCGTCGCCACCGATTCCGGGTGAAATTGCACACCAAACAGGGGCAGGGAGGCGTGGGCGATCGCCATCAGGACGGGGCGCCCGCCGTCGAGGAGGTCGGCGGCGGCCGCATTGTTTCGTCCCATCCGCGCCGTCGCCGGGCGGGCTGAAGGGGGTGACGAGGGGGGAGCCTCACCATCGGCAGCGGTCGCCACGGCGTGCGTGCCGCCCACCGTCCAGGCGGTCGGCACCAGGCAGGGCGGCAGGGAGGCCTCCTCGACGACCAGGGAGTGGTAGCGGACGACCTCCAGGCCGCGGGGGGTCGGGGGCAGAGAGGACGAGGGGATCCCCTCAAACAGCGGGCACCGCCCGCCATGCCGCACCGCGCTCAGCCGCCCATGGACGGGCGTACCAGCCCGCCTCACCTGGCCGCCCAGGGCCAGGGCCAGGGCTTGCATGCCCAGGCACACGCCCAGGACAGGGATGCGAGCAGAATGTGGGTTTCCCTCCTCGACCCCCGCCGCCCAGCGCAGGAGGTCGAGGCACACGCCCACGTCGCCCGGGACGGCGGGCGAGCCGGGGCCGGGGGAGATAACGACGTTGTCCCATTCCCCGGCCTCCAGGCGGGCGCGGAGGGCGGGCCAGGGTAAGGCGTCGTTGTGGACGACGGTGGGCGGGGCTGGGTGGAAAATGAAAATGTGGAGTGAGAGCGCGAGGACTCAAATTCGGCCACGCCTCTCCTCTCTCATTCTCTCTCCCCTCTTTCGTACCTCCATTCACCACGCCCAGCAGTTGGGCCAGGTTGTAGGTGTAGGAGTCATAGTTGTCGAGGAGGAGCGTGCGGACGGCGGGAGCATCAGAGGCGCGAGCATCGGCCGCGGCGTTGGTCGCCCCTGCCGACGGCGATCGAAGGGACGCGGATACCATCCCCGGGCAGGGGGCGTTGGGCCAACCGTCTGCCGCGTGTTGTGATAGAGTCTAAGGACCGGCCGTCTGCGCGCAGGTCATAGGTGAAAGTGACCGAGCGAGCGCAAGATAGCGCGTGTGCTGTAGGAGAAAGCGCGCCGTTGCCTTGACGAGCGAGGTGTGGAGCCCCTCCTTCCTCTCAACCAACCTTCACTACTGCGTTCCTCCACACAGAGCGCGTGCGCCAGAGACAAACACAGGGCGCCGCACGCGCACACGCACAGGCGCAGCTGGACGCACACACAGCTCCTCCACACCCACCATGTCCCTCGCCTTTGACGAGTATGGGCGGCCGTTCATCATCATCCGGGTGAGCGCAAAGCCCTGGAGAGGGGAGCAAGAAAAAAACTGCGCGCTCTCTTGCTGTCGCGCGCGCGACGCAACCCCCTGCTGCACAGGCCCCAGCGCCCAGCCGCTCTCTGGGCAGAGCGAGGACTATCGCTCTGCGCGCACAGCACGCCTCGGCCGTCTCGAACACTCCCCTCTGACCACACACGCCCATCTTTTCTCTCCCACCATCCCCATTCGCCAGGAGCAAGACGCCAAGTCCCGTATCTCCGGCCTGGACGCGGTCAAGGCCAACATCCAGGCCTGCAAGGCCGTGTCCCGGGTCCTGCGTTCCTCGCTGGGCCCTAAGGGCATGGACAAGATGATGCAGAGCCCGGACGGGGACGTGACCATCAGTGCGTTTTCGGGGCGAGAAGAAGAAAGAGAGCGGAAGGCGATCGGCCAGGGAGGGGCGCTGCATTTTGCGTCGCTTTGGGGCGGCTGTTATGCCACTCCACACCCGGCGGGCCCACGCTTTAATGGTTGTGCTGCTTGACTCGAAAGTCAAGCTCGCTCGCGAGGCGGGCATGGGCCGAGGCACCCCCCTTCCATGCCCTCCTTTCGCGCGCCGGCCGGATCGGTTTGCGCGCTCTCCCTGTTTCTCACGCGCTCTCTCCCTCCCTCCCCCGTCGACCTTCCCTCCATCCAGCCAACGACGGCGCCACCATCCTGGACCAGATGGACGTCCAGCACCAGGTCGCCCGCCTGCTGGTCGAGCTGTCTCGGTCCCAGGACCACGAGATCGGGGACGGGACGACGGGCGTGGTCGTCCTGGCGGGCGCCCTCCTGGAACAGGCAGAGGGCCTGCTGGACCGGGGCATCCACCCCCTGCGCATCGCTGAAGGCTACGAGCAGGCCTGCAAGGTCGCGGTCGCCGAGCTGGAGCGGTGCGCCCAGGAGTTCAAGTACAGCCTGACGGACACGGAGCCCCTGGTGCGGACGTGCATGACGACGCTGTCCTCCAAGATGTGAGTCACAGAAAAGAGGGGAGAGAGAGGGAGAGGTCGTCGAGGGTTGACATGTGCGGGAGAGAGAAAAACTCACCTCTCCTCATCCTCTCTCCAGCGTCGGCCGCCACAAGCGCGACCTGGCCCAGATCTGCGTGGACGCCGTCCTGGCCGTCGCCGACCTGGACCGCCGGGACGTCAACCTGGACCTGATCAAGGTGGACGGGAAAGTCGGCGGGCGGCTGGAGGACACGGCCCTGGTGCGGGGTATTGTGCTCGACAAGGACTTCTCGCATCCTCAAATGCCGAAATCCCTGACTGACGCCCGCATCGCCATCCTGACCTGCCCCTTTGAGCCACCCCGCCCCAAGACCAAGCACAAGGTCGACATCGACACGGTCGCCAAGTTCGAGGCCCTGCGGGACGCGGAGCGCGCCTACTTCGAGGAGATGGTGACGCTGTGCAAGGACTCGGGAGCGACCCTGGTCCTCTGCCAGTGGGGCTTCGACGACGAGGCCAACCACCTGCTCCTCTCCCGCGGTCTGCCCGCCGTGCGCTGGGTGGGCGGCGTCGAGATCGAGCTGATCGCCATGGCGACGGGCGCCCGCATCGTGCCCCGCTTCTCAGAGCTGACCCCGGACAAGCTGGGCAAGGCGGCGTCCGTGAAGGAGGTCGCGTACGGGACCACCCGGGACCGCGTCCTTGTCATCGAGGGCTGCCCCAACACCTCCGCCGTCACCATCTTCGTGCGGGGCGGCAACAAGATGGTGGTGGACGAGACCAAGCGTTCCCTGCACGACGCCCTGTGCGTCGCCCGCAACCTGGTCCGCGACAACCAGGTCGTGTACGGCGGCGGCGCGGCCGAGATCGCGTGCTCCCTGTCCGTGGAGGCCGCCGCGGACAAGGTGGCGGGCGTGGAGGCGTACGCCTACCGGGCTTTTGCGGAGGCGCTGGAGGCGGTGCCCTTGGCCCTGGCCGAGAATTCGGGCTTGCCCGCGATCGAGTCGCTGACGGAAGTCAAGGCCGCCCAGGTCGCGCAGGCCAACCCGTACCTTGGCATCGACTGCAACCAGCTGGGCACGGCCGACATGCGGGAGCAGGGCGTGTTCGAGACCCTCATCGGCAAGCGCCAGCAGCTCATATTGGCGACCCAGGTGTGCCGCATGATCCTGAAGATCGACGACGTCATCCAGCCGGCGGAACAGTGAAACAGGAGAGAGAGAGAGAGAAAGGAATGGAGAGAAGAGGTGGGAGAGAGCGTGTGTTTTTTTCTTTTTCGTTCGTTTTTTCTTTTCTTTACACTCAATCGGAATCAGAGGGGTTATAATCGTGGAGCAGGTCCTCATCATCGTCCGCCCAGTCGGTCGGCTCGGCGGGCGGCGCGGCCTTGGAAGCGGCAGCCGGCTTGGCAGCAGCACCGCGCTTCTTCGCGGCGGGCCGGGTTTTCTCTTCCTCTTCCTCTTCTTCGCTCTCGCTCTCGTCCTCCTCCTGCCGCCGCGCACGTCCGCCCACCTTGAATTCGCCTGCGGTCTGCATGGTGCGCCGATCCCGGGCACGCTGGGCCAGGATGGCCGCGTACCGGACCAGGGGAGACGTGCCAGCGGCCCGGGCGTCGGCCAAGAAGGCTGCCACCCCTGGCGTATCTGCGGGCGCGATGCCTGCCTTCGCCCGGGCCGCCACCACATAGGCGGTATTGGCGTCCAGGCAGGCGATCAGGCCTCGCACGGGCGACCGCAGCTTGTCGACCGGGCACTTCTTGGCGAACGCCCGCAGGCGGACGCAGGTCGGGCGGGCTAGCTCCGGGAAGGAGGGCGAGGTCGACCAGGGGGCCAGGGAGTCGGCCAACAATTCCACGACCTGGTCCACCAGGTCGGCCTGGAAGGCCGGGGAGGCCAGGGAGGCCTTGGAGGCGCGCAGGAGGACCGCGTCCGGGTCGACGGTGTGGGAAGAGACACCGCCGCTGCCACCTCCACGCCCCCGCTTTTTGTTGGGCGCTGTGCTGTGCAAGCCCTTCCACTCGAGCATGTCGCACAGCAGCGGGGCGACGGGCGCGTACACGCCGACGGCCGCGGCCAGGCCGACCAGGGCCCGCAGGCACCGCAGGCGGAGCGGGAAGTAGCGCGGGGTGGGGACCAGGGAGGCGGCCGCCTGGAGGAGGTGGGAGACGGGGAAGGCGAGCGCGCCGAGCGAGGCGGTCGCCTCCTTGCCCGCCAGCTCGCCGACTGCCCGGGCCCACAGCTCCAGGCAGCCGACCGTCTGCCAGCAGTAGACCGCCCGGAAGGCGTCCTTGGTTTTAGAACCCATCGCCCCGCGCACCACCTGGGCCAGCTGGCGGACGTAGGCGAAGGCGTGGCGGTAGGCGGCCCCCCCGCCCACGGCCCCGTACGTCTCCACCACGCACGCCGCGTCCAGGGCCAGGCGGGCGGCGTGAGAGGCCGACATAAACTTGGAGGACCGGACGTACTCGCGGTACATGCCCTTGAGGGCGGCGTCGGGAGTAGGGTCGGGCAGGGCCAGGGCGGACGCCCGCACAAAGAGGGCGGCCTGGAGGGCCGGCCCCGGGTCAGGCCCGCCAAACACGGCGAGTGCGGCCTTCAACCACTTGCGCTGCAGGCGGTCGGAGCAGACCAGGAAGGGCACGGACGGGCGGGCGCACCGCAGGATGAAAGCCGACATGGCCGGGTCGGTCATGGTGCCCAGCAGGTGGAGCGCGTTGCCTAGGTAGGACTTGATGAGCGGCTCCGCCTTGCGCCAGCGGGACGAGGTGCGCGGGTCGAGGGGCGCGGGGCGGGCTTTGGGCGGCGCGCCCGCCTGACCAGCAGCACTCTTCGCGACCGCCAACACCTCATCCGGGCCCGCCGCCGGCAACTCCAGCACCCGCCGGAACAGGCCGTCCGCCTCGCGCAGGACAAACAGGAGGAGCGTGTTGAAGGCGGCGCCAGAGCCCAGGCGCAGGGCGGCCTGGGCGCCCGCCCCGCCATCATCTTCGGCCGGCCCGACCTCGCCGTGGTGGCAGGCCGCCCGGAATGTCTGCATGAGCGTGCGCAGAGAGCGCAGGGACGGGTCGGCTTTCGTTGACCGGCACCACTCCAGGATCTGGGCGGCCTGTTGGGGGCGGGGCGGCGGGGGTGGGAGGCGGGTGCCTGGCCGGTCGGGGGTGGCGGGGGCGGCCGCGGTGGGGGGCTGCCGGGCGCCCCCCTCGCCTTCCTCGCCTTCCTCGCCTTCCTCGTCCTCATCGTCAGAGGTGGCAGGCGAGATGACTTCGCGGACGGGCGCGGGCGCGTCCTCGACCTCGCCCGCATCGTCGTCGGACGAGGAGGAGGAGGAGCTGTTGTCGTCCTCTTCCTCGCCATCAATGCCCTTCAGGTCGCTCGCCTCTTCTTCTTCCTCCTCCTCCTCCTCGCCCTCAAAGGCCAGCAACTCCTCGTCCGCCGCCTCAAGGTAGTTGAAAAATTCTGGGTCCTTCTCCTTGAGGGCGGCCAGTTCGGCCTTGTGGCGGTCGGCGGCGGAGAGGCCGTGCTGTTTTTTAGCAGCGGGCGCCGGCTTGGAGGTCGGGTGGGCAGCGCCGGCAGGGCGGCGCTCGCCCTTGCCACCCTCACCCGTATCCCTCTCAGCCGCCGCCATGACGTCGTCAAATCCGCCCGCCATGAAAGCGTCCAGGTCCATGGCGGCCGCGGCGGTGGCCGCGGCAGCGGGCTTGGCGGAGGCGGGCGCATGCGGGAGCGCACCGGCCGCCGGCCGCCTAGCCGACGTGCTGCGTTTGGGCATGGCTCTCGTGCGTGTGCGTGCGTGCGCGTTTATTCACGCCAGGATAGGGACAGATAGATAGAGATTGATCTGGGGCACGTCGAAGAGAGAAGGATAGCGCGCGTCTTGTTTCGGTCGGAGTGCTATGATGAAAGAAAATGAAATGCGAGCGGCGGCTCCGAGAGAGTGAAGTGATTAAGTGAGCGAAGAATGGGGCAGACCTTTCTTTTGACCTGCAGTTTCTTTTTTTTCTCCCATCAACTCACGTGCGACCCTTCAACAGAGGGCGGCCGCGTCTTGTGCTGGGTCACGCACTCTCTGTCCACAGACACAACACAAACTTCTGTTAGTCAACCTTCCTGCTCGCGCCGTGCGAGGACCTAAGTGTGCCGTGCGAGCACAAAAAGCAGGGGGGCCAACGCTCTAAAAAAACGCGCAGTGGCCGCCGTCGCTCTTCTCCCTTTCGTTACGCCGCCCACGCACACTCTGCCAACTCCACGCTGCACTCATCATGAGCACCGAGTACAAGAACGTCTACCCGACCGGGCCGGACGCGTGCACGGGGCCGGGGTGCAAGGTAAATGGAGAGAGAGAGAACGACCTCACCGACACATGTGCTCAGCGCACGCCCTAGCCCACAAAAAAAATGCGACCTCAAAATTCCCCCATCATTTTCCAGGTCGCTATCGGCTCCTTCGCCAACGCCTTCTACGTCATCAACCTGGCCTTCTTCGGCGGCGTGCTCGCCCTCTGCACCGCCTTCCTGGTCTGGCGCGCCCGCCGGCTGGCCAAATCGCCCGCGCCTTGGGTGACGGACGTCGACCGGTCGGCGACCGCGTTCATGTCCTCAAAAGTCAACACGCCCCGGTGGCGGGTGTCAGAGACAGATGAGCACCGGGTCGAGGTCGGCCGCACCGAATACTGCTTGAAGTTCAGGGGCTACCAGGCGCACTGGCTAGGGAGGCTCTGCTACGCCCTGTGCTGTGCCATCTCCCTCCAATTCCTCGCCCTGTACATCACCATCCTGGTGGACTTCTACATGGACTGCCAGGTCCGGTCGATTGACAACCTGTGCTTTTACGGCAACCACTTTTTGTTTGGTTCCTACGACGCCAACGGCCTGGCCTTTTTCGTCATCTGGTGCGCGTCCGTCGTCTGGTACACCGGCTGGGTCCTGTGCAAAGGGCGGGTCATCAACTGGTTCCGCTTGCCCGTGCCTGACCTGCGGGCCGCTCGCTGGGTGGGCGTCTGGGCGCCCGACCATGCGGAGGTGCTGACCCAGTACGCCTCCCCGCTGGTGCTGTGGTTTCGGAAAGTGAAACGGGCACTGACGCCGGCCAGGGCGAGGGGGCACTGGAAGACGGTGCCGATTGAGGGAGGGACGGGTGGAGGAGCGGTCATCGCCACACTGCCCGCCTCGCCAAAGGTTGCTTCCACTCCACCCCCGCCCCGCTTCTTCACCTTCCAGGGCCTGCGCTTCCTGGTGGAGCCCGAGCGGGGCCTGCCCCGCCGTGCTCGCTGGCCCGTCGCGGCCAGTACGGCCGAAGTCCTGGCCCTGCGCCCGGGCCTCACCACCACCGAGGCGGCTGTCCGCCGTGCCGTGGTCGGCCCCAACGCCTGCCCCTTCCAGCCCTCCACCTTCTCTGAGCTGCTGGTCGACGAGTTCTTCACCCTCTTCCACGTCTACCAGCTAGTCCAGTACGTGCTCTGGTACTGGAATTCCTACATCTTTGTGGCGGCCATCATGACGTTAGTCGTCCTCCTGTCGGCCTGCTTCTCGATGCTCCTGGTCGCTCGCGCCCAGCGCGCCATTGCCCAGGTCGCCAACACGTCCCTGCCCGTCCTGGCGAGGCGGGATGGGCAGTGGGTGACATTGGATTCAACAGAACTCGTCCCGGGCGATGTCGTCCGCATCCGCCCAGACTCGGTCGTCCCCTGCGACCTGGCCGTCATTTCGGGGACGTGCGTGGTGGACGAGTCTGCCCTGACGGGCGAGTCCATGCCCACCCTCAAGTGTGCCTGCACGCGAGAGGGCGTCTTCTTCGACTGTGCGCACCCGATGCCACGCCACACACTGTTTGCTGGGACGACCGTGCGCCAGGCGACGGCGGCCGGCACTGGCGGGACGGGGCATGGTGGAGGAGGGGGGGCGGCAAATGCCCCCCTGGTGGCGGCGGCTTCCTCGACAGCGCCCAACGGCAACGGGTGCACCTCCGGCGCCGCCGCCGCCTCGGACGAGCCCGCTGGCGTGGAAGCGGCGGTCATTGCGACCGGCATGGACACGTCCAAAGGCGACCTGCTGGCCGTCATCCTGTTCCCGTCGGCCATGGTGTTCAAGTATGACGAGGAAATGCCGGTCGTCATCACCCTGCTCCTCCTCTACTCCGTCGCCTGCTTCATCCTGGCCATCGACTTCCAGAACAAGTCGGGCGTGGTATCGACGTGGGTGACTAAATGGATCTACTGCACGAGCGTAGTCAACCAGATCCTGTCGCCGCTGCTGCCGGTGGCGCTGGAGGTCGGCCAGATCCAGGTAAGATAGGGGATGAGGCAGGGTTTGGTTCGGTGGGTGGCGCTGGAGAGGAAGATCGTGCGCGTCCAGTCAGGCCTAAAGGTTGTGAACTTGCCGACATGTACTGACCCTTTTGGTGGGGCGGGCGGAGCAAGGAGCACCACGCATGCGGGCGGGGTTGGCGGGCTGCTCCGAGACGCTCTCTTTTCCATTTTCCCTCACCTCTTTTTCCCCTGCCCTAATTCTTCTCATCAGGCCATGAAACGCCTGAAATCAAAGGGCATCGTCAGCCTGCAGCCCAAACGCATCATGATCTCGGGCAAAGTGCGGGTGTACGCGTTTGACAAGACGGGCACGCTGACCAAGGACGGCCTGGATTTCTTGGGCTTCCGCCCAGTTGTCGAGCCAGCCAGCGGGACAGGCCCCGCCCGCCTGGGCAAGCTGGCTCACCCCGACACGGGCCTGGACCCGGCCCACCTGCTGGGTTTGGCGACCTGCCACTCCGCGGAGACATGCGGCAACATGGTCATCGCCAATGAGGTCGAGGTGAGCGAGGGAGTGGAGAATGGGAGGGAGGGCCGGGCGGGGGCGAGCAAGGGGCCGGCGCTGAGCCAGTCTCCCCTTGTTTTTTAGCGGGAGCGGCCCCAAACCTAGAAACCGTAAACGGGCCCGCCCGCCTGCGCGCGCCCCACCAATGCAGATCTAAGGACCTGGTCAACCAAGTCCGGGGGGTGGGGAGAGAGGAATTGAGGGGCGTGCCCGCCCAACCGCTCAAACTGATGTCGCCACTGCTTTCCTCCTTAGTACAAAATGTTTGAGGCAACGGGCTGGATTTTTGCGTCCGGCGATGGCGAGGTGCCCGTCGTCCTGCGCTCCCCTGCTGGTGGCCAGTACACTCTGCTCCAGCGCTACAATTTTGACCACACCCGCATGACCCAGTCGGTCGTGGTGCGGGGGCCGGACGGGTCCCAAGACATTTTCGTCAAGGGCTCCTTCGAAAAGATCGGGGCGCTCTGCCGGCCGGGCTCCCTGACGGCGGAGCACGGCGCCATCGCGCGCAGCCATGCCATGAACGGGTGCTACGTCTTGGCACTGGCGAGCAGGAGGGCTGGGGTGGCGGGGGTGGAGGTAAGGAGCGGGGAGGAAGGGAGAGAGGAGGAGGTCAGAGGCGTCGGTTATGGTCGGGCGCGAGCAGCGAGCGACCGTGAGACACAGTTGAGGAGCCAGCCCCCTATTTTCCATATGGGGCCGCTCCACGCTGCGCCGAAGTGCACCGCGCTCCAGCGCTCCGGTGCGGAGGAGCTAGACCTACTGCGCACATTTGGGAAGGGCCTGCGCTGTTGGGCAGACCTCTTCATGGGGCCTAGGGGGTCGGCAAAGAGAGGCCCATCCTCACCAGGCAAAACCTCAATAATATCTCCTTTTCCCTTTCTTCACCTCCTCTAGGACGCCTGGACACCAATGAAGCGTGATGCCATAGAGACTGACCTCACCTTCGAAGGCCTGATCATCTTCAGGAATGAGCTGCGGCCGGACTCGGCCGAAACGATCGCGGCGTTGAAGGTGAGACAAAAAAAGAGGAGGGGAGGAGGTTGCGTGCTTAGGGTGCGACCGGGGTGTGGCAGGGCGCGGTTGTTCTCACGGCCTCCTGCTGGTATGTGCATGGCCATGCGCTGCACATCTTTCTAAGGTATGCGGAGCAACGGGCCGTGCGGGCCTGGAACCGCGCACCTATAGTGGACGCCTGTGCGGGTGAGACTCTTAGTGAGGGCTCACCTTTTTGGTGCGCTTGACGGCGCCACAGCGCCGCCCTGTCCTCTTTTCTACGCCCGTCACACAAGTCACATACTTGCGCATCAGCGCAGAGGAACTGTGGGCCAAGCCTAAACGCCGCACGCCGTGCGGAGGAGGTTCTTGGGTGAACGCTTCTCCGCACCCCTGCCTCTCGAGTCGCCGCCCCGCCCCCAGAGTCCACATTTTTCCTATGGGCTTAGGGAATATAATGTGGACATAGCCAGCTTGTGTCTGCGGGGCGATGCGGAGAAAGGCGCACAGCTGTACAGGCGCGGGCGCGATAAAGAGCCGTCTCTGGGGAGGCTTTACCTGCTGGTTGAAGTCAAAAGACCGCAGATTCCGCCCTTGCTGCGCCTTTTCTTTCGCACCCGTGCGGCGATGCGGCATACTTGATCGCACACGCACCTGGCACGCTCAAACAGAGGGGCCCTGCTCTTTCGGAACTCCACGCGGCGCAAACTTTTAGGGCAGACCTGCCAATTTTATCTACACAAACCCCGCGCCCCTTCGGCCTCGCGCCTCTTTACTCCGCACAACGCAATACTATTTGCAGAAATAGGGTTTCGCCTGTGCGCGCACCGAAAGTGCGCACCGAATGGCGGGGCCGGCATGGCCGGGCGTGGAGCATAAGCGACCCTCCTAACTCAGGCTGGTCCCTGGTGGACCGGAAAAGGGCCTGTTGGCGGTGCTCTCCCTTTGCCTTGCTCCGCATGCTGGAGTGTGGGGTGTGCGGAGTGGTGGACGAGATCTGGACATAATTTGGGCGCAGTTGGCATCCAGGAAGCCCACCCGCGCCGCGGTGTGGTGCGCCTCTTTTTCGCGCGCCACGGCCGCGCTCCGCGCTCCTTCCCTCCTCATTTTCAGCGTCCGCCCGTCCTTCCGCCTCCTCACCGACCTACCCCTCCCCCCTCCCTTCCACGCGCGCCTTCCAGGCCGGCAATGTCCGCCCCGTCATGATCACGGGCGACTCACCCCAGTGCGGCGTCTACATCGCCCGGGAGCTGGGCATGGTCCCCGCCTCGGCCTCAGTGCTGCTGGGCGAGTTCGACCACGCGACCGCGTCGGTCCGCTGGCGCCAGGTCGCCCCGACGGGCAGCTCTATGCACGGCGGCGTCAACCCCGCCCCCGCGTTCGATGATGATGGCCCCGGCCTAGACACGGGCGCGATGCTGGACACGTACGGGCCCTCCCTGGAAAGCGGGTCCACCGAGCTGGCCATGACCGGGTCAGCCTTCAAGATGCTGCACCAGACCGGCCTCGCGCCCCGGCTCCTCTACTTCACCCGCGTCTTTGGCCGGGTCAAGCCGGAGGGCAAAATCATGATCGTGGACGCCTTTGTCAACTCGGGCGTGGTCGTCGGCATGTGCGGGGATGGCGGTAACGACTGTGGCGCCCTGCGGACCGCCCACACGGGGGTGGCCCTGTCCAAAGCCGACGCGTCCATGGTCTCGCCTTTCACCGCCAAATCCAAGACCGTCACCGCCGTCGTCGACCTGCTCCGCGAAGGCCGGGGCGCCCTGCACACCTCCATCGCGGCCTACAAGTTCCTCATCACGTACGGGCTCCTATTTTCGGTGCTGAAGCTGTCGTTCTACTACTTTGGCGTCATCATGTGCCAGATGGCCTATTTCATGACGGAGGGCATCGCGATCATTGCCATCCCTTTCGCCATGACCCTGTCCCTGCCCGCCACCGTCCTGGGCAAGTGCCGCCCCTCGCACGGGCTCTTGTCCGCCATAACGACATCATCCGCGCTGGGCTTGTGGGCGGTCAACACGGCCTTTACGGTGGGCGCCCTGTTTTATATGAAGGCCTCACCCGATTACGTGCGGTGGCCCGCGCAGAACGCGGTCGGCGCGGCCTGGTGGACCATGGGCGACAACTGGGAGTCGACCGTCCTGTTCTTCATGACCTTCTCCCAATTCATCACGGCGGGTCTGGTCTTCTCCTTCGGCGCCGGCTTCAACCGGACCCTCTTCCGCAACTGGCTCCTGTGCGCGGTCTGGGGCGGCCTGTTTGGGTTGACGATCTACTTGCTCTTGTCTCCGCCCAACATGGCGACCTTCACCTTTCACGTCGCCTCCCAGGCATTCAACGGGCCAGACACGGACAGCCCGGTGTGGGTCAAGTTCCAGAAAGCGGGGGGCAAGCCCACGCCCGGCATGTCCTTCAACTTCCGCCTCGGCCTGCTGCTCATCATCCTGAGCAACCTGGCCTGCCAGGCCCTGTGGCAGGGCGGGGTGACAGGGCCCCTTGGGACGGCGGTCCGCCGCTTGCGGCCGTCCAAGCGGCCGCGGTTCCGATTGTGATTGAGAGAGACAGAGAGATGGTGTGCGTGTTTTGGAAAATCAAATACATTTTTTCTTTTCATCACCCCCCCCACTCCTCCCTTACTCCCCTCCTCCTTCCTCCGCCCGCCCTAGGTGCCGCAGGACGTCGCCAACCAGATAGAGCGATCCCGTCACCAGGACGCGCAGGCGCACGCCCGGGCGGGCCTGGCTGGCGGAGCGCAGCCACTCGATGGCGGACTTGACAGATGGCGAGACCGCCCCGGCGGCCGCTTCCCGGGCGGCAGCGGTGGTGGCGGCCGCTCTTGCTGAGGCCGCCCCTGACTCTGCCCGGGTCGGGCTGGGCGGTAAAGGTGGGAGGGGTGGGAGGCACGGGGACGGCCCCGCACCACCACCACCACCACCCCGCTGCCCGGCCGCCGCCGCCGTCGCCGCCGCCGCCGCCCCGGCGCTCGCCAGGTCGGCCCAGACCGCCTGGAGCGAGTGCTGCCAGGACAGGTCGACCTTGGCTTCCTCGGCCGGGCCTAGCTGGGAGTAGGAGGAATCGGGCGGCACGAACAGGGCGCCCGCCAAGGGAGCCCCCCGGGCCCGCAGGGTGTCTGTCAGCGGGGTCAGCAGGCGGCGCGGGTCGCGCTCGTGCATGCAGTTGAAGAGGAGGAGGCGGACGTCGCTGGTGGTGGGAGTGGTGGTGGTGGCAGGGGCCCCGTTGCCGGCTGCTGCTGCGCCCGTGGCACCCACTCCCCCCGCCTTCACCTCTGACGCAAACCAGTGAGCGCAAGTCTCCATGGACTCCGGCGTGTGCGCGCCGTCCAGGTAAAAGGACAGGGCGCTGGTTGCGGCCGAGGCCGCCCCACCGTCGTGGACAACCTCCGCCCGGCCGTGCCAGGCGCACGTCTCAAGGCCGGACGCGTACTCGGCGGGGAGAGCGCCCTTGGCCAGGGCCGTTACCCGGCTGGCCGCGCCGGCAGGGGCGGCACCCGACGGCAGGTCCGACGCGTGTTCGACCGCCCACCCCTCAAACGCGCCCGCAAGGGACACGGCCAGCGCGGCGTTGGTCGCTTGGTGCGCGCCGCGCAGGCCCAGGGGGGGGGTGTCGCCGGGAGTGCCGCCTGGGCCCTTGTAATCCGACAAAGCTGGAACCAGGGAGAGCGGGATGTTGACGGCGGCGGCGCGTTCCTGGAAGGGAGAGAAGGAAACGGGGTCAGACACGAGAGCTCATGGGATGGTTTTAAGCACCTCCTCTCTCCTCATTTCTCTTACCATCAGCGTCTCGGCCGCGTCCGGCCGTTGTGGCACTGTGAATGCCCGGCTGCCGCGCTTGAAAATGCCGGCCTTCTGGGTCGCAATCGCGGGCAGGGTGTCCCCCAGCAGCTCCATGTGGTCAAAGCCGAGCGGCGAGATGCCTGCCGCGATGGGGGGCGGGCAGACGTTGGTCGCGTCCAGGCGCCCACCGATGCCGACCTCCAGGATGGCGACGTCCACGCCCGCGTCCAGAAAGCAGCGCAGGCCGCAGAGGGTCAGGAATTTGAAGTAGGCCGGAACGCCCACCCGGTCATCCGCCGCGGCGGCCAGGGTGTCAAAGGTCGAGTCCAGGGCGCGCACAAACGGGGCGCGCGCGACTGGGCGGCTGGAATGGATGGAAAGAGGTGTGTGAGGGGAGACATAATCACGCACACACGCGCACAGCCAACCCCTCACTCGCTCTCTCCTATCACGCTCCACCCTCTAGCGCACCCGTCAATCCGGATGCGTTCCCGGACATCCCAAAGGTGGGGCGACGTGAACAGGCCTGTCCTATAGCCGGCCGCCCGCAAGATGGACTCCACAAACGCGCAGGTGGACCCTTTGCCCTTGGTGCCGGTGACATGGATGATGCGCATGCCTTTGACGGGCTCGACCATGTTCAAGCGCTGAGTGAGGTGTGCGCGTGTGGGCGTGGGCGTGAGAGAAGGTTGGAGGATGAGGAGGGGGCTGCGTGAGGATGAGGTTGAGGTCGTGCGTGACACACGCAGCGCCTCTCCTCCATCTTTCTCTCTGTCTCTTTCCTCCTTACATACCTCCAAGCAGAGTTGCATGACCTCCATGGCGTGGTTCCATTCCCAGGAGTGGCCATCCTTGCGGGCCCGCCCGGTGATGAGGGTGCCCAGCTTGTCAAGCGCGGCGACGTACGTCGCGTCGTCGATGGGCGGGCCGCTGCCCCCGGCCATGGTTGTAGAGAGGGAGGGGTGTGGGGGGTAGGCTGTCGATGTGTCGTGTGGGGAAGCTGGTCTCAGGTGCGTACGGGTGCGCGTGTGGTGCAAGTCGACGTCGACGTCGACGCGGCGGGCGGGGCGTGGATTGGGGGACGTGCTATGAGCGAAGCGAAGAGCATTTTTTTTTTCACTCGCGCGGCCGCGGCCGCGCTATTTCCGATGGCCGACCTCCTGAACACCCTCCGGTCCACCCTCCGGTCCTGGTCCTGGTGGCCCGGTGTCGGTGTCAGAGCGGAATCCACGCCTAGCTTGGCCTTCCCGGACGTGCGTGCTCCCACGGCGGCGGACGCGGGATGGAGCAAGGCCGCATCTGCTGCTCTTTTCTCAACCCTCAACGTCCCAACGTTTTCGGCTGCCCAGGACGTTGTGAACGCCCTGACCATGGCCGAAATCGCGTACACCATCACAGAGTCCGGCCCACAAGTAGCCCTGGCTGCCCTGCGATCCGCCCGGGCCTCCTTCCCGTCCGGCCTATGCACGGTGGGCGCCATCCAGGCGACCTGCCCACATGTATCTCACTCATATTTACTGGGGTCCGCGCCTGGGGCGTTGTTCGTTGCCTTTGCGGGCACCCAGGCGGCCCGAGACGTCGTCACAGACGTAGACATTCGGCAGACGGAGGTGTACCTCGGGCTGGGTGGGGAGGGCGGCGGGAGCGCTGCCGCCGCTGCGGCTGTCCACCGGGGCTTCCTCGCGCGTGCGAGGGGCGTGCCCGTCGCGCTGCTGGCCGCCCACGCCGCCGCCCACGGCCGGCGCCTGGTCCTGTGCGGGCACTCCCTGGGCGGCGCGGTGGCGACCATGTCCGCCCTCAACCTGCTCCGGCGCGAAGCCGATGGCGGCGGTGGCGGCGGCGGCGGCGGGACAGCGGCGGGCGAGGTGTCATGCGTGACATTTGCTGCGCCCGCGCTGGGAAATGCTCAGCTCGCGGCCCTGGTCGCCTCCCGGCGCTGGAATGACCGGTTCTACAACTTGACCTTCCCGGACGATGCCGTGCCACGCTTGCTAGCGTCCACCCCGACCGCCCTGGCAGCAGCCGACGCGGCGGCCCAAGCAGACAAGCAGACCGCCCCGCCCATGCCGCCGGACGCGGCCTCGATTTCGCACGGGCCCTTTGGTGGTGGCCGCGCCGGCGGCGAGGCCACCCCCTCTTCCTCCTCAAAACGGACGTCTTGGGTGCCGCCTATCCCGTCCGTCCCGCCCGCCGTCGCCCGGGCAGCGGCGGCCGTGGGTGAGGCCGCCACCGCCGCCCTACCCACTGTCGCCTGGAGCGCGGCCCTGCCTGATATGCCGTCCTACGCCCATTTCGGCCAGCACCACACGCCGCACGTGCCACGGGGCACGCTGGTGAAGGCGGCGGAGATAACCGAGGACCGCGATGGAGGCGGGCGGGCTGAGGAGACGGCGTCCACCACCGGGGCCGTCGGCCTGCAGGCCCGCCTGGCCGCCCTGGCGGCGGCCTTGCCCGCCTCGGTTGCGGGCCTGGGCCTTTCGGACGCGCTCACGCGCGTGCCCGGCCTGGCCGCGCACCGGGTGGCGACCTACCGGGACCGCCTGCGCATGCTCGTGAGGAGCGTGCCGGGGGCGCCCACGGCCTGGCCGGTCGGGGCGAGCCCTCCCCCGCCGCCGAGCCTGTCAGGTGATGTCGCTCCGCCTCTGGCCCTGTCGGCCGCCCGGGCCCGCCTGCCACCACTGCCGCCACCCCCGCCACCAAACGACGAGAGCGGCGCCCGGTCCTACTGGGCGACCGTGCGCCGCACCGCGGTGGACCTGGCCCAACGGGCGGCGGCGGCCCGGGTGAGGCCGGGCGCCGCCGCCACGGCCGCCACGGCGCTGAGCCTGACCATCCTCGTGCGCGGGCGGGGCCTCGCCAGCGCGTCGGGGGCCCGGGTCGGCCTGCCGCCCGCGGCCTGGTTCCCGGCCGCCATCCGGCGGCGCCCGGCGCCTGGTAGGGTCATCGTCAACAGCGAGGCCGTTGCCTCTGACGCCATGACCGTGGTCGCCCGGGTGCCGGCGTCCGCTCTGCGTGCGGCGGCGACGAGCGGAGGCAGCAGCGCGCACCCCGCGTCGCCTCTCACCCTTCTCCTCCGCTCCGACTGCGCGACTGCCCGCCTCCCTATCGCCCTCGACCCTCCAGTCGCTTGGCTGGTTTCAGCTGGACGGCGACGTGGCGGCAGCGCAACCATCTCGGGGGAGGCACTGCACAACGGGGTCCGCTACCTCCGCTTTGGCGGCGGGCCGGAGGAGGCGGTGGCCAGCCTGCGAGCGCTGGAAAGAGGTGGGGGTGGCGTGCTCGCGGGCGCGGTGCGCCGGTTGTGGGAGGGCGGGCCGCCGTCGCCGCTGCCAGGCTCGTGGCCAGACCTGGTGGTCGCCCTGTATCATCATGACCCGACGGGAGAGGAAGCAGAGACTGCGGCCCTGCGTGCCCTGGCAGGGCGGACTCGCCTGGTGCCGGTCTTGTGTATGGCCAAGGGTGAGGCCACGGCCGCCGCCGCCACCGCCCGCCTATATGAGGAGACGGTGGGCGTATCGAGGCTTTATCTCCACGGCGATGATGAGCTTGAGGCCGGCATAACGCTGGTGCCGCCCGGGCTGGACGGGATTGTTTTTAGGGAGCTGACATTGGCGGGAGGGGGTGCGCGTCTTTAGAGGAGGGGAGTTTTTAGTGGAGCACGCGTTTTGCGATCTGTTCTAACTGCAGACGGATAGATTACAGGGCCCTGTTTGTGTGCGCACACGCTGCATAGTCTCCTCACACACACACGTCACTGCGGCGGCGGCCCTGGCAGCGCCAGCAATGGTGGCGCCCCAGGGGGCGGCAGCGCTGGTGGTCGCCGCATGACCATGGGGGGGTACTGCGGAGGTGGGGCGACGGCAGGCGGGCCGGTGGGAGGGGGCAGGACGCGGATGGGGGCCAGGCGCGCTCGTGCGGCGGTCAGGTGAGCCTCGAGGTCGGCGGCGGCTTTTTTTGTGGGTGGGTGGGTCCAAGGGAAGGGAGTGAGGATATGTAAGTGTGTGCATCAAATAGCAGTGTATGAGAATGTGGGGCTCGCTCCGACGTCTCTTGCTCCGGAAACTGTGACTGTGCAGCGCATAGAGCGAGGATATACTCAGCACCCTCGCTCGCGCGGGCGTGGACCGTCCCTCTCCCCCTCCCCCCCCCATAACCCAGGCCGCGGCAAGGGAATGGAGGTCGAGGAACAGGGCAGACTCGCGCGGCGCGCCGAGGGCTGGGGTTAAAGATTTTCCCCAGGGGGAGCACCCACCACCCCATCACCCTGAATCGACGTACTGTGGAACGCCTCCAGCGTGACGGGCGAGATGAATAGGGGCGTGTCCACCCGCTCCACCCGTGAGATGGTGGACTGGCAGAGAAAGCACAGGGCGTGCCCGGTCGCACAGGCCAGGCAAAAGGCGTGCCGGCACGGCCACAGGCGGCCGTAGGAGGCGATGGGAAAGGAGCAGGCCGAGCAACAGTGCGTGCCGGCACCGCCGCCAGCCTCCTCCTCCTGCAAGGGCTCCGCGGTGGTGGTGGCCATGTGTGTGCGCGGGCGTGTGTGCGTGTTGTGTGCGCGCTCACAGCGTGAACAGTAGAATGAATAAGCGAGATGCTGGCCACTGCGGGCGCTGCTCCAAGTTCACTCCATTCTCTCCCTTTCTCTGCCGCGCGCGCCCCTCACATGAGCGGCCGCCGGTCCGCCTCACCCCGGCGGCGACGGGAGGACGACGGCTATGACTGCCGCCACAGGTCCCGCTCGCGCTCGCCCCGGCGGCGGCGTGAGCGCTCGCAGTCGGCCGAGGCAGAGGACAGGCGCCGCCGCGACGACCACCCGCCCAGCCGGCCCGTGCCTGCTGCTGCTGCTCCCGTCGCCACGCCCCCCCCACCCCCACCCGGTGACGCGGAAGACAAGCTCCAGGCCCGCCTGGCCCGCCTGGCAGCTTGGCGGGCTGGGCAGACACAACAGGCACAGCCGCAGCCGGCTGCTGCCGCTCCTGCACCTCCACCACGACCCCCAGCTGACCCGGCCGCCGTCGCAGCCGCCGCAGCGCGGGCCGCCGCGGCCGCCCTGGACGCCAACCATCAGCCTGCTGTTGCTGATGCCGATGCGGACAATGACGACGACAGCGATATCGACCCGCTAGACGCTTTCATGGACAGGGAGGTCGCGCCCGAGGCGGCGGCCGCTGTTGCGGCTGCTGCCGCCCAGTCGGAGCGAGAGACTGACGCGGCCACCGCCACCGCGCTCGCGGCCGGCCGGGCTGTCGGCGCGGACGAGGACGAGGACGCGGAACCGGTCCCGGACGCCACCCTCACCCTCACCCCCGCCGAAGTCAAGCGGGTCATCGGCCCGGGCGGGGCGACGATCAAGCTCATCACCGCGAAATCAAAGGCCCGGGTCCAGGTCGTGAAGCAGTCCGCGGCCGCCACGGCTGCGGCTGCTTCTGCTGCTGCCGCCGCAGGCGGCGAAGACGCCGCCGCCAAGCAGCCGGTATCTCCCCCCCTCATCACGGTCCACCTCTTTGGCGCCCCGGCCGCCCTGGAAAAAGCGACCCGCCTCATCCGGGAAGCGGCCGCCAACCTGGAACAGAAAGCCCGCCAGCGCGCGGCCGCCCAGGAAAAGAAGAAGGAGACCAAGTGGGCGGTCCGCCGCATTTACCACCTGCGTCACGCCCGGGATTACGGCGCCCTTGGCGTGCCCGTGGGCGCGCCCAAGGCCGACTGCACGGCCGCGTACCGGGCGCTCGCCCGCGTGTGGCACCCAGACAAGCAGGGCGGGAAGAGTGACGCCGAAAAGGCCGCCGCCAACGCGCGGTTCCAGGCCATCGCGGCATCGTACGAGGCGCTAATGACAACGGACGAGGACACCGAGATCGGCGCGATTGAAGGCGGGGGTGGGGGGCGCAAGTGAAAATGTTTTTAGAGACGACTAGCCTGTTTTTCAAACCCACCCACACTCTTTCTTCATCCACTCCCGCGCGCGCGCTAAGGGGCCCTCCTCTCACATCCCCATGCTCATTCAGCACGCGCACGAGCTGGCCGCCGGGGCGGACACCTTGTCGGCCGCCAGGTTGACGTCCACCAGCCCGGCCCCGCCCGCCGCGCCGGCCAGCGCCGCGTCCGCGCCTGGCAGCGCGGCCGCCACCTTTTTGAACAGGGCGCTCACATTGAAGCCCGCCTT
>Ga0315291_10001430_pt1 | contig 31883 bp, 32 predicted proteins | sample YL17G12_20_MG_FD_203070 | JGI IMG/M metagenome (GOLD analysis project Ga0315291, IMG submission 203070) | Sediment microbial communities from Yellowstone Lake, YNP, Wyoming, USA - YL17G12_20 | ecosystem: Environmental > Aquatic > Freshwater > Lake > Sediment | place: USA: Wyoming | collected...
ATCATGATGCCGCTCTTGGCGAAGGGCATCATGATCTCGCCGAAATAAGTCTTCGCCAGCCAGTCGTAGTCCACGATCTCTTGGGAAACGTCCCCGGCCGCGGTGTGCGCGCCGAAGAAGTCGCAGGGGAAGAGTATCTTGTCTTCTTCCAGGTAGGTGAACATCGTCTCCGGCCAGTGCAAGAACGGAGCATCGATGAAGCGCAGGGTCTTGCCGCCCAGGTCGATGCGGTCGCCCTCCTTGACCACCATGATGCGGTCGACCGGGGGATGGTAGAGGACCGTCGCCAGCTTCGCCCCCTTCTCCGTCAGCACCAATTTGGCCTTAGGGCTTCTTTCCAGAATGAAAGGGATAGCGCTGGCGTGGTCCGGCTCGGCGTGGTTCATGACCAGGTAATCGATCTTGTCCAAAGGGGTGAGGGTCTCAACTTTGGCCTTCAACTGCTCCTCGAAGCCCGGGTTTACGGTGTCGATGAGCGCTATTGCCTTCTCCCCTTTCACCAGATAAGAGTTGTAAGTGGTGCCATGGGGCAGTGGTATCAGACCGTCGAATAGCCTCCGGTCCCAATCCCTCGCTCCTACCCAATGCACGCCCTTGGCTAGTTCCCTGACCTCCATAGCTAAAGCACCTGAGAGAAGCATTGGCAGCTCCAAGGATAAAAACCGTGCGGAGGTCCGAAGCTCCGGTGCAGGAGAAAGAAGCCTTTTATGGCCTGAAGCGATTAGGCGTCTCGGATGACGGAGAAGATACCGCAGCACAAACATTGTCGCCAGTGTGGCAAGGCCTTCATCGGCAAGGAGAACTTCTGTTCCGTGGAGTGCTCGGGCACCTCGGACGCCCAGATGAAGAAGAAGAAACGGCAGCTGCTCATGCTCTATGTCTTCAGCTTCATGATCCTGATCCTCATGGTGGTCTTCATCGGACTTGGACGTTGATCTACATGAAAGTGGGCGTTGGCGGCACGTTCGATGTCCTGCACCGCGGGCATAGGGCGCTGCTGGACAAGGCTTTCGAGGTCGGCGACGAGGTGGCCATCGGGCTTACGTCCGATGCCTATGCCTCCCGGCACAAGGCCAGGTCATCTCCGCTAGAGAAACGCATGCTGGCGGTGCAGGAGTACGCTGCCAAGAAGAACAAGCCTTTCACAGTGCAATCGATAGACGAACCTCAAGGCACGCTGCTCTCCGATCCTACCTTGCAAGGCTTGGTGGTCTCGCCCGAGACATATAAAGAGGCCGACCGGCTGGCAAAGGAAAGGGCGGCGATGGGCATGCCCCCTTTGCGCATCTTCCGGGTGGAGTACGTCCTGGCCGATGATTGCGTGCCTATATCTTCCACTCGCATCCTCGAGGGAGAGGTGGACGAGAACGGGAGGATGCTCCGGTCGATGCGCATCGCCGTTGGATCGGAGAACCCCGTCAAAGTGCATGCGGTGGAGAACGTCATGCGCCGCATCTACGGTGAGGTGAAGATGTATCCGTTGCGCGTTTCTGCCTCCGTTCCAGCTGAGCCCTGGGGGGAAGAGGTCGAAAGAGGAGCGGTGGAGAGGGCGCGCCGCTGCCTGGGAAGGAACGACTATGGAGTAGGCGTGGAAGCGGGAATTTTCGAGCATGAGGGAGAGCTCTATGACGTGCAGTTCTGCGCCGTTGCCGACAAGATGGACAGGGTGACGATCGGCCATGGGTCGGGATTCTGCTATCCCCCAAAGGTCGCCGCGCTCCTGCGCCACGGAAGCACGGTGGGCGAGGCGTTCCAGAACCTCTATGGCCAGGAACGCACCGGACGAGGGGTAGGGGCGATAGGCTTCCTCACTCACGGTCTTCTGCCGAGATCTGAGTTGACCGAGCAGGCGGTGGTGGTCGCCATGGTCCCCCGGATAAGAAAGGAGCTCTATTTCGAAGGCTGAGCGCCCTTCTGTCTCCGATTGACGAACTGTATATAATCTTCGAATGACCCACAGTTGCCGATCCCGATGCATTCGAAGCGACGGAACTTGCGACAGTAGAAGCCTTGCTCGTTGAACTCGCATACCGTTGTCTTCTCGGCCGTGCACATCTCCTTGATGCATCCGAATCCGTTGTAGGGGCCTTTGCATTTGCCTTCCAGGTCCAGGTAGGTGCATTCCATGCTAAGGCCTCCATTGCGACTGCTTGAAGTCGGTGAGGTGCTGCATGTATCCCTCCACCGTGGAGCAGTTCTCCTTTCCCGCGCAGTAGAAGCGCTGGTACTTGACACAGTATAGGCCGAACCACTGCTCCCGGTCGCAGTCATGGTGGTGGCGGCGCTCGCCTGGCTCGTGAGAGATCATCGAGCAAGATTCCTCGCCCACGCAATGCTTCGCGTCCACGGACCTATGCGCGCAATAGACCCCACGGTAACGGTACCTGCACGTGGCAACCCCATCCCAGCCAGCTAAGGCAGATGAGTATTAGGCGGACCGCATATAAATCTAGCGAAGGAAATGCTGGCGCCGAGGGGGAGATTCGAACTCCCGTGGTGCAGGGCACCACCGGCTCTCAAGGCCGGCGCCGTGATCCGGGCTTGGCTACCTCGGCTCGAGCGCACGATATGCTTCGGGGTATAAGAGAGAAGCGCTCACACGATCCTTTCCAGCTTGCCTTCCAGGGCTTTCTCCAGGTCCAGCTCGAATCCTACGATGGGGTATCCAAGCTCCGCGCGGACGATGACCTCGGGATGCAGTTCTCCGAAGTGACCGATCGGTTCTTTGCGGACGAATATCTGGGCTGACCTACCATCGAGATACATTGGCAGGCTGCAAGGCTCCAAAGAGAACTCCAGCGCCATGTCCCTCATGATGCCCTCCAGCAGGGACTTCATCTCCGTGAACGAGGCCTTGGAATGAATGGCCACGGCGGCCAGCTTGCGCCTTCTGGCCGTTCCTATAAGAACATCGCCCACCTCGAAGATGCGCTGCGGCAGATCACGGTGCTTGCTCTTCCTCAGCACCGCCAGCAGCGAAGGAATGAGGTTGATCCTCAGGCAGGTATGGTCCTCGCTGATGGGGTTGAGCACCTCCACGACCTCCGCTCTAGGCAGGCGCATTGCCCAGAACTGCTCTTTTTCGCTCGATAATGTCAAGGTGGTGACCTCGTAATAGCCGTAGCCGACCATCATCTGGCGCACCAGGTCGGAGATGCGCTCTATCCTTCGCTCCGCGCCAAGCGAATGCACCTCCGGTCGCTTGCTTCCGAACTTGGCGTAGCCGTAGCCCTTGGCCACGTCCTCGACCAGGTCAACGGGATGCAATATGTCCGTGCGGGTGGCTGGAACTTGCACTTTCAGCTTCTTCTTCAATGGCTTGGCGGCATATCCCATGCGCTCCAAGCAGGCGGCCGTCTCTTGGGTGCTGAGGTCCAGCCCCAGCCATTGATTGCAGTAGCTCTGTTCCAGGTCCCACTTCGCCGGTTTCAGGTTGGGCGTGGTGATGCGCGTCATGCCCGTCAGACGGACGCTGTGAATGATCCCTCCCCGCTCGGCCATGAGCGTGGCAACGATGTTCAAGGCACCGGAGACGGCGTTCTGGTCGGTGCCGGTCACGTCGATGAAGAAGTTCTGCGTCTTTTCGGTCACGGCCGTGAGCGTGCCGTTGATGATGGGCGGGAAGGAGAGCACGTTCTTGTTCTTGTCCAGGATGATCGGGTACTTGTCCTTCCCTTCCAGGATGAAGGCGTAGTCGATACCCTTCTCATGCTTCTGCAGGATCTCCCGCAAATTCATCCTTTCCTCCTTGGCCAGAGGCACGAATGAGATGGATTCTGGAGCTACAGCCTTGTAGACGAACGGTGGGGTGACCTTGTCCAGGTCGTGGATGCCGATGGACACCTTCTCTCTTTTCCTTCCCATGGTCAGATGCAACTTCTCCTGCACCTCCATCAGGGAGCGGATGAGGTAGTCGTTCATCGTCACGCCTCGTACCACGCCCGCAACGGCGAACGGGCGCACATCTCGCACGGACGGATCGATGCGCATGCTGATGCCAGACTTCTCCACTGGATAGGTCTTCAGTCCCCGTTCGAAGCCTAGGAACGTTCGCAGAGCGCGCGCCACCCCTTCCACCGAGAAAAGGTCCGGCCGGTCGGGGAAGAACTCGATGCCCATCTCCTCCCCCACTTCGTCGTAATGGTGGAAGTCCGCGCCCATCATGGGAATGGTATCGATGAGCTCCTGGGGAGACACCTCCTTTCCTAGGAGGGAGACCAGGTCCCGGTAGTTGAAAGCGATGACTGGCATGGTTTCACGCCATCCCCTTGAGCGTATTTATATTATCTGCCAAGAGTCTTGTGCGCACTGGCCAGCTGGCCGGTGGCCTGAGCTGCGAGCGTGGAAAGCTCTCCTGCGAGGACCACGGCGGCGACTATCTCCGCAAATTTCTTCGCTTTGCCGGTTCCCAGGCAATTCATGATGGAGAGCGCTTCGCTTTGACACGGAAGCTTCGTTCCTCCTCCCACCGTTCCCACTTCCAGGGATGGAAGTCGGACCGAGATGTACAGATCACCGTCCACGACCTCGGCGCTGGTCAGGCCCATGCTCCCTTCTGCCACCTGGGCCGGATCCTGTCCGGCGGCGATGTACACCGCCGCCAGCATGTTCGCCACGTGGGCGTTGAAGCCATAGGCGAGGGACATGGCGCTGCCCATCATGACCTTGCGATACGCCACCTCGGCCACCATTTCCGGGGTGGTCTTGAGCTTGTCCTCGACCACCTGGCGTGACAATCGAGCATCGGCCAATACCAACTTTCCACGTCCCAGGATGTAGTTGACCGCCGAGGGCTTCTTGTCCACGCAGAAGTTGCCGGAGACGGAGATGAGCTTGGCGCCCGTGCCCTCTTCTATCAGTCGCGAAGCGAGGTCGGTAGCGATGGTGGCCATGTTCATGCCCATGGCATCTCCGGTATCGTAGCCGAATCTGACGTAGAGGCTACGACCAGCAGCGAATGGCTTGGCGTACAGGAGCTTGCCATGCTTGGTGGTCGATTCCGCTGTTCGCTTGATCTCCTCGAAGTGGGAGTCGATCCAGGCCGCGACCTCTCGGCCATGGCGTATGTCCTTCACTCTGAAAACCGGAGCGCGGGTCATCTCGTCCTTGATGATGATGACGTTCACCCCGCCCGCCGCCGTCAGCGCGGAGCAACCCCGGTTGACGGTCGCCAGCAGAGCGCCTTCGGTGGTGGCCATGGGCACCAGGAACTCGCCTTTGGCATGGTCGCCGTTCACCCTGATCGGCCCGGCGAAGCCCACCGGTACCTGGACTGTGCCGATCATGTTCTCGATGTTGCGCTCGGCCAGCTCGGGTTCGAACGTATAGGAGGAGATGCAGTCGAGCTTGCAGCCCGAATGCTCTTCCACCGCTTTCCTGCGCTCCTCGACATCCGCTCGTGTCTTGCCCCGATTCTTCAAGCCGCCGGTCATTCCTATCCCGTGCGACATTGAACTGGTTGGTAATAAGCGTGGCGAGCCTCAGCCACACTGACAAAACCTTTAAGTGGATTCAGGTATTCCTCCGCTTCACTCGGGCCCATAGCTTAGCCTGGTTGGAGCGCCCGGCTGATAACCGGGAGGTCAGGAGTCCAAATCTCCTTGGGCCCACTCATCCCTCTGGCTGGTTTCAAAAGGTCCCTTTTCAGGGACTTTCATCACTTTTCTTATCCAGTCGTCCTGCCTTTGCATGGGCCCGATTTGGTCGTCTAGGCACAGTCCGAGATACTTCTTCGTCATGTCGATGCTCTCGTGCCCTCGGACTCCTTTTGGAAACCAGGACTTCCAGGGATCTGCCGGCTTCTCTATTCCTTGTAAGAGAATGAACGGGCCCGGTCAGCAATCTAAGTGATAATCAACCCGATCAACACACCGGCAATCGCCGCAGCCGTCGCGATCGCGATCGTTTCAAGCACGGTCCGCGCCGCCTTGCGGTTGCCAATCCTTGCCCGCCCGATACCCAACAGGATCAGGAGGGCGGCGGTTCCCGCGATACTGACTACTAAGGCATCGTCAAATGGAAGGAACGCGAACGGAATGGCTGGGGTGATTCCGGCAGCGAAGTCCGCGATCCCCATCCAGCAGGAATGCACGATCGGGGAGACCTTCCGGGCCGACGGTTCCTCTTCGCAAGAGATGACGGTCTCGATCCTACGGATCGCGATCGGATCGGCCTGCATGTCGTCACGGATCGCGTTCAGGCTCTTTTGGCTCAGGCCCGTATCCTGCAGCACATCTATCAGTTTATTCACCGCACCGGTCGGATCGCTTCGTATCTCTTTCTCCCGCCGTTCCGCTTCCACCCGCGCCTCGTCACTCTCGGACTCGAGATCGAGGTAGAGTCCCGCCATCATCGAAACCGATGCCGCGATGGCCGCGGTCGCCCCGGCAAGGAAAACCAAATCCGCATCATGCGAACCCACCGCCATACCGGCCACGAGGCCAAAGATCGAGACGAGACCATCGGACATTCCAAAGACAATTTCGCCGGCAGAGTCGTAGATGGACGTTCTGAGGCGGGAGAAGGACGAGCCGCTTGCTGCCTCTCCAGTCATATCCGGATCAGCCTCACGGGATCTCCTTTCACATGGGTGTTACTGCAGAATAGGAATATGAACTGATTGCGTATCTTACAGCTTAAGCATAATTCGAATCCAAGATCGCCGTATCCTGATGTGTTTTCGATAAAAAAAGGAAGGGAAATGGTTCCAGCTCATCTCTCGCACCATGGAAGGATTTGTTAGGCCGCCCTAGGGCATTCCCTTCGCGAGCAGCTCCATCGCGAAAGGCTGGCCATGCCCAGGATAGACCGTTCTTATCTTCAGACCCTCTAGGTGCGCGACACTGGCATTCGCGGCCGTGGAATCATCAATAAGGGAATTGATAACCGGCCCTTTCGTGTTCTCAAGGAGATCGCCGCAGAACAATTCACCATTGGCGGCCAAGATGCCTATGGATCCCTTGGAATGTCCAGGCAGAGAGATAACTTTGGCTTCAAAGCCGTGTTGAGAAAGGTCGTATCCGTCATCGAGGAGAACGTCGGGTGTGAATCGCTCGGACGTACCAAACCCCATGAAGAGAGAGACTAAGGCTCTGATGAGGATATTAGGTTTCTTTCTGTTCACGAACATATCTCCACGTTCAGCCATGCCCGAATCGTCACGGTGAATAGCTATCCTAGCTCCGAAAACAGAGCGGAGGTAAGCTGCGTTCCCGATATGGTCGAAGTCCCCATGCGTGAGAATGATGAGCTTGAGAGAGCTTGGCATGCAGCCGGCCCTTTCGAGTTCTCTGAGCAATTCTTTGCGTGCGTTCGAGCCTCCCGTGTCAATAAGTGTATGACCGACAGAGGTCTGAATCAGGTAGGAGTTCACCCTCCCCATGCGAAGGGGCAGCGGGAGAGTAATGATGTTGATCTCTTGCGGCATGTTGGACTCCTATGGACTCGGGTCGCGGCCAGGGCGGCTCCTTGAGGAATTAGATAGGAACGGCAATAATATGGTTTGCGAGAAAAAAGAGGTAAAGGGTTTACTTATCTCTCCAGTATCCTCACGACAAGGGATTCGATAGAAAGGGTCCTTTCCTCTTTTATCCAGCAAGTTGACAGGGTCCAAATCTACTTGGGCCTACTTCCTATCACTGGTTCGTTCTTAAATGCCCTTTTCAGGGCAGACCAAGGCATTCCGATACTGGACAAGACAGATCCCCTCGCTTCTCCTGACGATGGATCCATTTAGGAAGAATTATTCGTTGGCTATTGCGGATTTCCAGCGGCGATCCCGCGAAAACGGAGCTTCAGTGCGACGATGGTTAGGTTGAGGACCAATGCCACTGCATTCCAGAGGACGATGGGAAGGTCATCAAGCCCGATCCCATAGAAAAGCCATAATAGCATCCCCGCGGCCAAGACCACTGGCATGATGAGGGAGACATCATCCATCTTCTTTGTACGATAGCCCTTGATGATCTGGGGCACGAACCCGGCTGTGGTGAGGGACCCGGCAAGAAGACCTATCGAGATCAAAGCATCCATGAGACACGGATGGTCTGCCGGATAAAAGTGCTCTTCTTCGCTCTTGTAAAAGGTGGTTCCATTCTGGGCGGTGCTGATGAGGCAGTTACCCCTCAGCCGATGCGCTTCCTCATGTTCAAGCTTCCCACCTCGAAGCCTGAGTCCTGATAGAGGCGCAAGGCGATGGGATTGTGCGCGAACACGTGCAGATAGAGCGTGCGCAGACCAAGCTCTCTAGCCTTCATCTCGATCACCGACATGATCGCCTTGCCGTATCCCTTGTTCCGGAAGTCCTCGTACACGAAAACGTCGTAGATGAAACCGGATGGAACGGGACCGGACCGGTCCACCTTGAGCCAGATCGAGCCTACTGAAACGCCAGTACTCTCATCCCTTACCACCAGGACGTGTTGATCGGGCGTCTTCAGCCCTTCTGGCAATAGCCTTGCATTCTCGGCCTCCGATCTCTGGAAAGAATCCTCCAAATGCCAGTATCCAGCCTTCACGTTCTCCTGGGCATATCGTTCGATGCTCTGGCGTCGGAAATCCTGGAATTCCGCCTCGGTCATGTCGTCGAGCCTGACGCGCTGCATTGCATACCTCCTTTTCCCGTTTGCACGCTCCATATCCAGATGTGACTACTATGCTTTCAATCTAAGGGTTTTTGATTAATGGCCCTCCATCTCAGACCCCTGCGCGGGAGAAAACCGACCGAGATTAAGACGCGATTTGATGATAACGATCAATCGGAAGTCATTTGTCTTTTTCCGGGCATGTCGGTCCATGCGATGGACCCGAGACCCCAACCTGTACTTTCTCCTAGGGTTGATGCAGTTCGCCATTTTTCTGTTGGTGGCGGAGTTCCTCTCTCCGGACTACAGCGTCTCCAAGAACATGATCAGTGATCTTGGGGTCGGTCCTGAGCCATCGAGGACCATCTTCACCCTATCCATCATCGCCTTCGGGCTATTCTCTTTGACAGCCGGCCTCCTATATTTGGGGGGCATGGGCAAAGCGCTCTTTCCAGTGTTCATCATCATCGCCGGGGTCGGGGGAATCGGCGTGGGCATTTGTAACGAGAACACTGGCGCACCTCATGTTCTGTTCGCTTTCTTGGCCTTCTTCTTCTCCGCCCTGGCCGCCTTGTGGTCCTACTGGCTCCTCACACCCCCGCTATCACTGGTCTCGCTGCTCTTGGGATCCGTGAGCATCCTGGCCCTGATCTTGACGGCTTTGCATATGGACCTGGGGCTCGGTCCCGGCGGCATGGAGAGGCTCGTCTTCTACCCTATACTGCTCTGGGGCCTCAGCTTCGCTGGCAATAGAATGCAGACCGAGTCCGCGGTCGAGAGACTGAAAGAGAAAAGAGGTTAGGAATGCTCGAGAAACTGGATCTGTCCAAAGAAATGGAACAGGAGGAGTATCGAAAAGAGCTCGAGGTGCTGAGGCTGCAGTTAGGCGAAGTGCAACGAGCGGCTCGCGACGCGCGGCTGCCCGTAATCCTGGTCTTCGAGGGCTGGGGACCGAGGGAGGTGGCCCGGACCATCAATCGATTCGTCGTAGCCTTGGACCCTCGAGGCTTTGACTACCATTTCATCGATGAACCAGGGAAGGAGGAGAAGGAGCGGCCTTTCTGGTATCGCTTCTATCTGCGGACGCCGGAGAAAGGTAGAATCGCTCTCTTCGATGGCAGCTGGTACGGACGAACGCTGCTGGAGCGAGAGGGTGACACCGAATTGCGACGGACGGCCTCCGAGATCGCCAGCTTCGAAAGGCAGCTAGCGGAGGATGGCGCTCTCATCATCAAGCTCTTCCTGCACATGAGCGAGGAAAGAGTGAAAGAAGACAAGGACGGAGGATGTGAGGCTCTAGATACGACATCCAAGTTCGGCAAGCATTATTCGCAGCACTTGGTCAAGTTCGAGAAGCTTCTCCGTGAGACAGACAGCAGCTTTGCTCCTTGGACGATGGTGGAGGCAGATGACCGGCACCACGCGACCATAAAATCGATGCGGACCTTCGTGAGCTCGGTCCAAAAGAGATTGGACGAGAAGCGATCTGAAGGCAACTTGAAAGGTCCCGATGCTGCGGACAAGAGAGATTGGAGAAAGCTCAGCCCCCGGACAAGAATGGGACTCCAGCAGTCCGTGTCCGACGAGGATTACAAAAAGTTCGTTGATGACCTGCAGAAGAGGATGGGAGAGGTGCAGTGTCAACTGTACAAGCGGAAGCGATCACTAGTGATCCTCTTCGAAGGTTGGGACGCGGCCGGAAAAGGAGGGGACATTCAGAGACTGGCTCAAGCACTGAACCCCCGTGCCTATAGGGTGGTGCCGGTCTTCGCCCCCACGGAGGAGCAGAAAACGCATCACTATCTGCATCGATTCATCGATGGATTGCCGAGCCGAGGGCAGATGAGCATCTTCGACCGCAGTTGGTACGGAAGGGTGCTGGTGGAGAGGGTGGAGGGATTCTGCAGCGCCGCCGAGTGGTCCCGCGCCTACCGGGAGATCAACGAGTTCGAAAGCATGCTGGTGGACGATGATGTGGCGGTGGTCAAGCTCTGGCTCGAGGTGGACCAAGAGGAGCAGCTTCGCCGCTTCCGCGAACGAGAGCAAGATCCGACCAAGGAATGGAAGATCACTCCCGAGGACTGGCGCAACCGCTCGAAATGGAAGGAGTACGAGGAGGTGGTGGACGAGATGCTGGTGCGCACCTCCACATCGCAAGCTCGATGGAACGTAATCCCTTCTAACGACAAACACATCTCACGCCTCCAGGTCCTGCGCACCGTCATCTCCGACGCGGAGGCCGCTTTGAAGGAATAGGCGCTCCTTGACCCCCTTCAACAACTCATTTCCGTTTTTCGTCCTGGATCAAGAAAGGCGGGATTCCGCTACCTGGTCAAAGCCGGAACACCCGCTCCAGCCCTTTCTCGACCTCTGGCCAAGAACCGCACTCCAGGACATCGTCCGTGACCGGCGTGGTCCTGTCCACGCAATAGGCGTTCTCCGGTGGGTCGCTCTCGAAATGGATGACCAACAGGCGAAAACCGCCATCATCGATCCTTCTAGCCTTAGGGCTAGTTACGACCGATGCACCGTATCCGTTAGGGAAGCGGTAGATCTTGTGTATCCTCTTCCCGTCCATGCAGCCGCAGGCGCATTTGGCGTTCAGGTCGACGAGGTACTTCTCGAAATCCACATGATCACCCTTGGCCCTTCCAGGATAAGGAAGCACGGGCTATTGAACCATTTGCTCGTCCACTGCCGGAACCATGCATTCGAATGCGGAAATGCGTGGAAAGGCCGATGCGGACCTCTGAATCAATCCCATCTTCCTTCGCTCCAGGTCCGGGTGACCTCGGCGCACGAGCGATCTACCTTAGGCGAGCTCGACCGTGCCCACGATCCTCAACTTTCCGCCTTCCATGTGCATAAGCACCCCCCTTGCGCCGGGAGGATGAACGACCTCCTTCTCCAGGGAGAGCTCGAGCATCGGCCGTCGCCAGTCAGCTCCGTTCTCGACCCCGACCAACCGTGCTGATATGAATTGCATCCAATGTCCGAGATGGACCACCATGCCCTCTTTGAGCGGCGTGGGCCAGAAGCGTATCAGCTCCGCCTTCCCTTTTATCATGAGGTCGCATCTCATGTCCGGCTGATTGGTGAGCACGAACCCTCTGTCGAGTTCGTCCGAGTCCACGCCCTTCAATGACAATCCCACTCTGTCTCCGCCAACGGCCAGCTCGAAATCGTCTTCGTGTTTCTGGACCAATCGCACCAAAGTCTCCTTCTTTCCTGGTAGGGCTTTGAGCGTATCGTGCTTGCGTATCTCCCCGCGCGCCACCAACCCCAGGACGACCGTGCCCACGCCCTTCACATTGAAACAATGGTCGATGGGGACGGAACCACCGGCCGACGACGGAGGTGGGACCTTTGCCCTTCTTGCTTCATCCAGAAACCATTCGCGCAGTTTCACGAGGTCGTCATCGACATAGGCATAATTCTCCGCCACCGTGCCCTTGATCATCGGTGCCAGCTGCTCCTTGGTGATGAAGTTGCGCAGGAGTATCAGACCGCGACGGCGCTGTAGCACGTCCAGCATGAGGAGCGATTCGCCGAACTGGGCGTTTATCTGGTCGACCACCAGCAGAGCAATGTCAGCGATGGCGCAGGTGTAGTACAACGGTGCAAGGCGCTCCGGATACATGGTCGCCTCGATGAAGCTGACCGTGTCCTCCCCCCTCTTCACATCGTAGAGGGTGATATCGCTGGAAGTGCCCTTCTTCCCCAGGTCCTTGGCGAAGTCCACCGGTCCGATGACCGCCACGCTTAGGTTAGGCATCAGGCCTGCTATCGCAGCCTGGCTTTTGAGCTCTTCGGTCAACGGAAAGGGCGAGTTGCATCGGTGATCTCTTGTCCCTGGAACATAAAGAATAAATATGAACCGACTCAAGTCAAGGGCGTGAAGAGGGAGCTGGAAGTGGGATCGGGGGTATTATTGCGATTGGCACTTGCTAGAGACATCACTCCGGGTCAATCAAATCAATATCCCGACCCTCAATGCACTCTCCCAGAGCTGTGATCATGTCTACCTCTATCTCCTTCATAGGCCTCGTGCGGCGGAGCATCCGGCGACGGCTATTCCGCAACATCGCCACGGTGGCCTGTTTCGCATTCATCACTGGCAGCATCCTCACGGCGTACTTCCTGGTCGGAGGCGCGCAGAACAGTGTGCGGGCCGGCATGGAGCGCCTGGGCGCAGATATCCTCGTCGTTCCGGAGCAAGCGGTCCAGAGCACCGAGGCGGTCATACTGACCGGCGTTCCTACCACGTTCGTCTTCGATACTAGCGTTGCAGCGGAGGTGGCCGCGATCCCCGGTGTGGAACGGATCGCCCCCCAGGTCTTCGTCGCCAGCCTGGCCAATGCCCCCTGTTGCTCGTATTCGTTGCAGTTGATAGGCGTGGACCCGCTTCAGGATTTCACGATACGACCCTGGCTGCAGGCGAGCCTGCAGAAGGACCTGCAGCAGGACGAGGTCATCGTGGGCAATCTCATCCTCGGAGATGTGGGAGACAAGCTCGAGTTCTTCGGCCACAACTTCACCATCGCTGGAAGGCTGGAGGCCACGGGGATGGGGATCGATACCGCGGTTTTCATGCGCATCCAGGACGCCTATGTCATGGCCGCGGAATCGGCCCAGAAGGCCGTGGTGAAGCTGGACCTGCAGGCCGGTCAGATATCCGCGGTCTTGGTGAAGATCTCTAGCGGCGCCGATGCCAACGAGGTACAGCAAAGCATCGTGAGCCAAATCCCAGGCGCTGCGGCCATCGTTTCCGGCTTCTTCGCAGCCTCGGTGAGCGGCCAGCTGTCCGCTACCACCCAGGCCTTGTACTTCGTAGCTTTCTCCGTCACCTTGGTCGCTGTTCCATTGGTAGCGCTCATCGCCATCATGGTGGCCAACGAAAGGCGCAAGGAGATGGGGATCATGCGAGCCCTGGGTGGCAACCGCAGTTTCATCTTCAGATTGGTGGTGGTGGAATCGATGGTGCTCGCCGGTATAGGCGCCTCCATAGGGGTGATAGCCTCGGCGAGCGGCATCCTACTGTTCCAAGGGGTAGTGAAGAGCTCTCTGGGCATTCCATTCCTGCCGCCTCCTATCCAGACGGTGGTGGTGAATTCAGCCATGGTCAGTCTGCTGGCGATAACCATAGGCGCCGTCTGCTCCCTCTACCCCGCTTTCAGAGTAAGCCATATGGAGCCTTACCAAGCGATAAGGAAGGGTGAGATATGATCAAGGCCAAGCAGATCACCAAGCTCTATCAGGACGGCACGGGCGAGGTCCATGCCGTGGATTCTGCGGACCTAGATATCAACGAAGGGGATTTCGTGCTCATAGTCGGCCGCTCCGGAAGCGGTAAGTCCACCCTCCTCAGCGTCCTTGGAGGCTTGACCAGGCCTTCCTCGGGCAACGTGGTGCTAGATGAGAGGGATATCTGGAGCCTCTCCGACTCCGAGCTCTCCTCCTTGAGGGCGAACGATTTTGGCTTTGTCTTCCAGTTCTCCGGTCTCATACAGACGCTCAACACGCTAGAGAACGTGATGCTTCCCGCCATCTTCTCCACGGAGAAGAGGGATGTAAGGAAGAGGGCGACCGAGTTGCTCGAATCCCTTGGGATCGGCAATAAGGCCGGGTCATACCCCTCGCAGCTATCGGGAGGGGAGATGAAGCGAGTGGCCATCGCAAGATCTCTGATAAACGATCCCCGGATCATACTGGCGGACGAGCCCACGGGCGATCTGGATGTGGACACGGAACGAGAGATAATGGAGCTCCTGCGAGGCATCAACCGAACGGGCAAGACCGTGATGGTAGTGACACATAACCCGGAACTGGCGCTCTACGCGGGCCGAGTGCTTAGGATGGAAAAGGGAAAGATCACGGAGATCACGACTCGAGGTGCCTGAATGGCGCTGGTCAAGAATCGCGAGAATGGTGAGAAGAAGGAGGTTGAAAGGTGAGAGAAGATATGAAAATGGACAAGACGTCGGTGGCCGGGATCATCATGATGATTCTGGGAGCATTGTTGATCTTTGGACCTTGGTTCCTGTTCCCGGTCTGCGAAACCGAGGGAATGTGGATCAAGCCAGGCATTCCCATGCCTTGTGGTTACACGGCCAGGGCCGAGATCGTGCTGGGTGCGCTAGTGGTTATCGTCGGTGCATTGCTTCTCTGGGTGAAGTCCAGGGAGACCCGGATCGTGCTGGGGGTCATGGGCGTGGCCATGGGGGTCCTATCTATCTTGGTCCCCGTGCAAATAGATGGAGTGTGCGCCAACCAGACCCACCCCTGCGTGCTGGAGACCCGCCCTGCCTTGATCGTGATCGGGGCGGTCGTGATCCTGGTCTCGCTGCTCGTGGTTTTCTGGTCAGCTAGGAAGAAGTGAGACAAGATCATGAAGGAAGTTGGCTTCGGGCGGCTGCTGTGGAACGGCATAAGGAAGCGGATGCTCCGCAACCTTGCCACCATCTTCTGTTTCGCCTTCGTCACAGCGAGCATCCTTTCCGCCAACTTCCTTGTTGGAGGGGCTCAGAACAGCGTCAACGTTGGAATGAACCGTCTGGGAGCGGACATGCTGGTAGTGCCCCAGCAGTTTGCCACCCAGACGGAGGCTATCTTCCTGACCGGAAAGCCCTCCATGTTCTTCTTCAATTCCAGCGTCTATGAGAATGTTTCCGTCATGCCAGGGGTGGCCAAGGCTAGCCCCCAGTTATTCATAGCCACGCTCAACAATGCCTCCTGCTGCTCCTTGCCAGTGCAACTGATCGGATTCAACGACACGCTCGATTTCACGGTCGGACCCTGGCTGGCCCAGCAGCTCGGTCGCCCTCTGAGCCAGGATGAGATACTGGTCGGAGGGCTGATCATAGGTGAGATCGGTGGCCATCTGCTCTTCTACGGCCACGATTTCACCATCGCCGGAAGGCTCGAGCTGACGGGCATGGGCATCGACACTTCGATATTCATCCGATCGGAGGATGCCTTCGTCATGGCTTACGAATCCGCCTGGAAAGCGGTGCAGAAGCTCGAACTGGACAGCTCCCAGATCTCGGCCGTCCTGGTCAAGCTGGATGGCAGCCTTTCAATGGACGATGTAATCAACAACATCGAATCGAGCATGCCGGAGGCGAAGGTGCTATCTCACAACTACCTGGCGCGAAAAGTGGGGGACCAGCTCTCCGGCACCACATCGGTGCTGCTTCTGACGGCCACTGCCGTGACCTTGGTGACCATCCCCTTGGTGGCGGTGGTATCCTCGATGATCGTGAACGAACGCAAGCGGGAGATAGGCTTGCTGCGCGCCCTGGGGGCGAGCAAGCGATTCATATTCACCATGACCTTGGTGGAGGCCATGCTATTGGCTGGGATCGGAGCTTTGGTTGGAGCTTTGGGAACGATCCTGATCATGGTCAACTTCCAGGGACTGATCGCCTCTAGCCTAAGGATCCCCTTCCTTTGGCCGCCTTTAAGCGCCGTGATGACTCAGTCGTTGTCGATCGGCTTGCTGGCAGTGGCCATAGGCGGATTGGCTGCTCTATATCCTGCGGTTCGAAGCAGCGGCTTAGACCCCTACGCTGCCATCAGAAGCGGCGAGGCCTGAAGCTGCCGAAGCTAGCGGCCGCAGAAGGCCATCGAAAAGTGAGCCAGCCGCTCGTTGACCAACTACCTTCCTTTTTCTTCATGCTGCAAAGAAGAATCGGTCTTCATTGTCGGGCCGATCAAGAACAAGATGAGGAATGGATATCAATGGAAACCCCAAAGCAGACGACGGTCGATGATCGCCAGTTGGCTTTCTAGGCTGCTAGCGTACTGTCCCAATTGCATGTCGCCGGCCACTGGGGCATTCTTAGAGATGGTGCGATTCGTGTACGTATGGCCACCGATCTTGATGGTCACCAGCGAGGTATCGTTGGCATAGTACCAACGGTTGTCGATCACGAACCATCCGTTCTTGTACCCTTCGCTCTTGGTGAGCAGGTAGCCGATCTTGATCACACCCAATACGGGTAGGATCTGGCCAGTGTCCCGAATGACCATATAGGTGTCATTCGTGGTCGGGTTCCTGCCGATGACCTCGGCCGTCTCGTAGACGACCGTTATCATCGAGCCACTGTGCTCTAGTGTGATGTTCTCCAGGCCGTAATCTCCTCCGGACCCCCCGAAGAACGCTGAGACGCTGGTGCATTCAGGGAATACGCCCGACAGCCCGGCAGGACTGTTCAGAACCATGACGGCCGCTGAACTTGCCACTATCATAATGGAAATAAATAGAATAAGGAAAAGGGTTTTGCGCTGCAGCTTCAACCTACCACGTCCTCACGACCCCGGTGGCGGGAACGGAAGCACCCCTACCAATCCAGTGTATGGGTTGACCCATGTTGGCTGAGTGCCGCCGGCCACTGTGGCTTCCATAAGGATGAGCGCGCCACCCGGGTATAAGCCATTGTTGGTGACACGGTAGTCATCGTGGTCGTGTATGGGGTACACTTGATTCCACAGCGGTGCGGAGCCACCCTGACCTGGCTGGGCCAGCGGTGAACCGGCTGGCACCGAGGATCCGTAGACCGGGTCGGCCAAGGTGAGGGTATCGTAGGTCTCACCCGAATTGATGCTCAGAGTGAACTTCGATATTGGCCCCATCATGTACGGCATTGCATCGGATCCGATGATGTCGAAGTGCCAGCCATGCTGGTGCATCGGATGGTCCTGGTATCCCATGTTGATCCAGCGGGTCAAGAAGACCTGTCCGGGCGTGATACTGATGTAGGTGTTGTATCGTGGCTCGGGCCGGTACCACTTGGTGCCAGGCGCGGCGCCAGGCTTCGGCTCAAGCACCTGATAGGCGAATGCGCTCACCGTGGACGGGAACGATCTGCCATTCACATTCCAGATCTGAGGTTTCCAGTTCGGAGGATAGAACGCTCCCACGCCTCTCTCGATAATACCGTGCCAGATCGGGTCTATCTCGCTTAGCAAGAAGGTGTATTCCTTATCATAAGCGGAACCCGTTCCCACGCCATAGACCGTCTTGATGATGGTCACGGCTCCGGCCTGCTCCGTCACCGTCTGCTCGCCCAGATTGATGGTGACCGCCGACTGGCGGGTATCTCCCACTGAGACCTTGTTGTTCGCATCGGCATCGGTGTAGAACGACTCGGCTGGGTCCTTTACGTTGTTGTTGTTCATGTCCCAGTACATCTGGACTCCAGACACCTTCAGCGCCGCGCCCAGGTCCTTGGGCATGTAGTCCTTGGGCCTCAGCACGATGGCGCCGTACATGCCCATTTGCACGTGCTCGGAAGCCGTGATGTGGCAGTGGTACATGTAGGTGCCCGGGTGCTCGGCGCGGAAGTAGTAGGTGAACTGAGATCCAGCCTCGACGCTCGCTGCTGGAGTGCCAACGGGGAAAGCCAGCAGATCGAACTGCGCTGGTATTCCGCCTCCCGCTGAGAGCTTGTTCGCTACCAACGGAATTCCGCCCGCGTTGGCAGCTATCCAAGCCTGCTGGGATAGCGCATCCATCGAGTTCCACCAGATGTCCTTCATGTAGGTGGCGAGCGGGTCGCCTCCCACGATCAGGTTGTTCCTGGTCGCATCGGCGCCGCCGTATGCCGCAGACCTCCAGAACATCTTCAGTTGCTCGACGTAACCACCAGCGGACTCAGGGAACCCATCGTACGGCGACTGAGCGTGGATGCCATGCAAGTGTAGGGTGTGCTCATCTTGTACCGCTTGTCTGTTCTGGAAGAATCCGCGGTTGTGAACGGTGATGTAAACATCATCGCCAACGTTCGCCTCCAGGAACGGAGAAGGATACTTCATGTTACCCACATTCGTGTTGGCAACAGCCCTAGCCTTTGGGGGGACCTTCTGCAGATCCAGGTATGCAGGTTTGGTGAGTGCTCCACCCGGATCTATGTCCGTGAACCCCCACATGTATACAGGGGCCAACCAGCCTGCGATGTTGCTTGGGTCCGTCGCAGACGCACCCGAACCGACATTGATATAACCATCTGTTATGTAAAGCTCAATGTGGATGACCTTGCCAGACCAGGGGGTCGGTGGCACGGCCATACCACTTGTCGAATTCGAGTTCACCAGCAGCATCGACGCGGGGACGACCATCATCAATGCCACCAGTACTACGGCAGTAATCGTTCTCTTCAGTCTACTATCCCTCCCAGGATATGATTGATAACGATTGTTCGAGCAGGGCATATTAAACTTTTTGATGGACGAACCCGCAATCGACGAAGGACAGTACGATATTGCTGAGCGGAGAGCGCCTCCCTCCTCATTGGACGTAACAGGCGTATTTCGTCTTTGATACTATCCAACTCCGCTATTGTTGCCGGGGAGCTCGCCCCCTCAAGCGCAGGATAATGCTCTCGCTCTGCAGCTCTCGGAGCGCATCTGAGGCAATCCATCTGGCGCCCTTCGAACCGATGGCGGCGATCTTCTTCGCCTCTTCCACTGCCACGGTGTTGAGATGGATATTGCGCTTGCCCACCTGCCTGAGCGCCCAATTGACCGCCTTCCTGACCATCGGGCGCTCGTCCTTCGCACCCTCCTCGGTCAACGGAAGCAAGGCCATGAATCGCTCATCCTCTGCCTTTTTGTCGTGAACGGACCTCTGAGCGATGAGCACGAAGCCCGCCCTTTTGACGTACTCTTCCTCGCGGCAGCACCAGTCCGGGATCACTTCCCAGGCATGAGACGTGCGATCGAAAAGCCAATTGCAGACGCCATCGCATAGGCCCCAGTTGTCGAAGTCCAGGACCCAGCGCTCCATCTGTTCTCGAGTGACCTTCTTTGGATCGTCCACCATCGCCGCCAGGATGCGCGCCTCGTAGATGCCGCTTTGCCACAGCTCTTCTGCCAGGTCGTGGTCTTTGCCCAGCTCCTTGGCAAGAGCCTTTATGGTCGGCATGGGGATCCCCAGGATGCACTGAGAAACGATCCCGTATCGGGCCATCCCTTCCGCGTTACGTGCATCTGCGTGAGAACGCAAGGCTCGAATGGCGGATTCCGTTCTCTTCGAGGTCATCTCATCGCCTGGTCGTGTTTAGTTTCCCAGCTGAGGACACTGGACCTTCCTCTCTGACGTTGCCTGGTCCAGCAGGATTTCCTCCAGCTGAATCCGAAACGCATTGCCAATTCTTAAATAATGCCGCCTCGAATGGAATCAGGCCGCGGTGCTTGGGCATTGCGAGGTGTGAATATGTGTGAGGAAGACGCAAGAATGGGCATTCCCCTTCTGGGTGATAAGTTCCCTGAGATAGAGGTCCAGACCACCCACGGGATGAAGAAACTGCCAGATGACTACAAGGGCAAATGGTTCGTGCTATTCAGCCACCCGGCTGATTTCACTCCGGTCTGCACCACCGAGTTCTATGCCTTCATGAAGAGGTATGATAAGTTCCAGAGATTGGATTGCGAGCTCATCGGGCTCTCCATCGACCAGGTGTTCTCGCATATCAAGTGGGTGGAGTGGATCAAGGACAACCTCGATTGCGAGGTGAAGTTCCCCATCATCGCTGACAATGGAGTACTGGCGAAGAAGATGGGCATGGTCCATCCCGGAAAAGGCTCCAACACGGTCCGGGCGGTCTTCATCATGGACGACAAGTCGATAATACGCGCCATGATCTACTATCCACAGGAAGTGGGAAGGAGCATCGATGAGGTGGTCCGGGCCCTGGAGGCTCTGCAGACCTCGGATGCCAAGAAGGTCTCCCTGCCTGAGGGATGGCCAAGGAACGAACTCATCGGGGACGAGGTCATCGTGCCTCCGCCTCGGGACGTGAAGAGCGCCATGGAGAAGAAGAAGGGACCGAACTGCTACGACTGGTGGTTCTGTCACAAGAAGCTCGGGGGCCGAGTGTAGCCCGACGGGACCCCTCTTTCTTTTGCTTAGCCAGGGACATCCTGGCACTTTTCTCATCTTTCATCTGGAGTGCCCGAGGTCCATCAGAATCCAGGCACGAGACCGGAGACCGAGGTGAAGAACGGCAGATAGACTATTCGAGCATCTCGAACGGTCAAGCTGTAGTCGAGGTCTTGCAGCACGCCAGGCTTCTCGGCCTCCATGGTCACCACGATGAAATCCGCCAGTTCCGCCGCCTCCACCTTTCTCACGGAGGCCGGCAACCGTGGAACGTTGCCGAAGTCCAGACGGGAGGCATAGCGCGGAGGGTTGGCGGTCATCATCGTGGCCAGCCTTCGGAACGTTCCCGGATCGAACTCCCCCGCGGGCACGAACACGAAGATATCCCCACTGTTCTGCTGTGGGCCTCCCCTGACCCAGTTGGAGAGCTTGAAAGCCGTTCCACCGGAACTGGAGATGTGGTTGATGACGAAATTGCAGTAGAGCCTCCAGAATGGCACATATACACGGTTATCTAGGGGCGCACCCTTGGCGAAATCGCCGATCTCGTAGTCCACCAATTGCACCTCATTATCCCGAATGTGCAATGTTCGGCAGTTCTCGCAATAGAAGAGACGGTCCCTGACCTTCATCTGGATGGGGTTCTTGCAGGAAGGGCATTTGACCTGGATCACGCGCATCAGATGTTCCCTCCGAACTGCCCCCCAAGCTGTTTGGCCACGTTCTTCAGGTCCTTGATCGAATCACCGCTTCCGCTCTGACGGTCCGAGAACTCGCCTTCGATTATCTCCGACCCGTGGCGGAAGAAGCGATAGGTTAGATAGAGCACGGCCGCTCCCAGGATGATGCCCCCGATGGCGATATAGGCCGAGTCCTCGCTTGCTGAAAATGCCGCCACGAGCAAACCTCCTGCGGAAGCGATGCCCCCCACCGCCGAACCTGCCGTGATGGCCAAGCTCTGGAACAACGGGTCTCCAGGAGCGCGGCCGGAGAGCAGCTGCCCCGTCACCCCGTCCACGGTGTCCATGTACATGCGCTTGCGATACGAGTAGCGCACCACCCATATCGGATAGTAGATGATGGAGATGGACTTGGGGAAGGCGTGCAGGCGCTCGAAGGTGATGTGCGGCACGTGGGCGTTGGAGCGACCCCATTCGACGGCCGCTTCCTTAGCATCTTTCAAGGCATCGTCCTTGCTGGTGGTGGTCTCGAAGGTGGGGATGAGGTCGAAATCGGCCAAAGCCCTCTCACCTTTGAAATTCTTCAAGGTCTTGATGCCTAGGTCGCCTGGGTCGCAGGCGATGGCCGAGTAGCGATAGTCGCTCAGGACCATGACCTCCTTGGGCACCTTTTCCACGTATACTTGACCTTTCGGTCCGGTGTGCCTCCTCTCCTCATAGCCACACACCCAGCCCGTGATTCTGGCCGTGGAGGACCAGAACGGGAGGTAGATGGGGTAGACCTCGTCGATCTTGCCCGTGCGCTTCAGGTCCCGGGCTTTCCAGCCCCGCTTCCACCAGGACTCGGAGGTTTGGATGGCGTTCTCACGGGTGATCTTGTTCTTGAAAGCGATGGTCTGCACGCCTCTGTCGCCTTCCACGAAGAGGGTGGAACCGCAATACTGACAGTTGATCGTGTCCTCCCCTTCGTCCATGCTCAGGGCGCCTCCGCAGGCGGGGCAGCTCAGTCCCACCGACATCTCGGCCATATCACATCCTCCATGCGACCAAGAGGGAGCTCACGAACACGCCCACCAAGGTGATGCCCATGAGCAGCGCCGCTAGTCCGAAGGATACGGTGGTGAGCAGGGTCTCCACGAAGAAAGCCCCGAAGCCCACGACCGCCACGGCCGTGTAGGGACCGGAACCCCTTCCAGGATAGGAGGCGGCGAACACCTCGCCCGATGAGCCGTCCAAGACCACTTCGTATCTCTTGCTATTGAAGATGTAGTCAAGCTTCCAGATAGGGAAGTACACCAGAGCCTGCTCTTTCGGCTTGCCCGGCAAGGACTCGAAATAGGACACCATCTCGATGTCCGGCTTGATGAGCTCCACCCCTCCCACGTCGTATTTGGAGTCGTATATCTTCATATCCCCGCCCACGACCTTCAGGCTGTGCAATCCAGGCAGGGTGGTGGAACCCGCGGGCTCCACCTTGATCTCCTCCTTGCCGTTCATATCTCGTTTGAAATAGTAGACGGGGAAGTACTGGCGCTTCACTCCAGCTAGCTGCGCCAATCGGTCCAGGTTCTTGGCCTTGGTGCTGCCTGCCGCCCATCGCCGGAACACGCCCACGGCGTCGTTCTCCTGCACCATGAACGGGATGATGTAGTAGAACCCGGCGCCAGAGCGGTCGATGTATATCTGGCTCGAGCAGTATGAGCACTTGACGAATTTGCTCCCTGCTTCGAACTCCACCTTGGCATTGCACTTCGGGCACTGGACTGAGGCCATCCCATCCCCTCCTTGATCCTAGCTCACGCGGTCTTTCCGCACTCCGGGCAGAACTTGGAGCTGGCGGGCACCTGAGCCCCGCAGGAAGCGCATTTCTTGCTTGCTCCCAGGGTGGTCCCGCAATTGGCGCAGAACTTCGCCCCTTCCGCCACCTTCTCCCCGCACTTGGGGCAGGGAACCGTGGCCGCTGCTATCTTCCCACCGCACTCGGAGCAGAACTTGCTCGTGATCGGGTTGGGGGTCCCGCACTTCGGGCATGGAAGCATGGGTATTTGCTGCGCCGGGGGCTGCTGTCCCGGGGGCGAGCGCATGGAATCCATCATCTGGTAGCCCATGCCGATGCCCGCTCCCACGCCCACTCCTACGCCTGCCGCCCCTCCGGACGGGTTCTGGGCCGCCTCGCGCATGGCCTGCCCGGACTGGTATTGCATATAGTTGGCGTTCAGCACCTGCATCGACGAGCGGGTGTCCACCGCCTTCTGCACCTCGTCCGGAACGGAGACATAGAGTCCAGAGACCTTGTCCACGCTCAGTCCGTAGAGGTCGAAGTGGTCCTTGGACCGGGAAAGCACGACCTGCTCGATGCTGGTGAGGTTGGAAGCCAAGTCCACCACGCCCATCCCCTGGTTCTTCATGTCGCCCAGGGAATCGTAGACCAGGAGCACCATCTGCTCCTTGATGCGCTCCTCCACCTCGGCGGAGGAAGCGAAGTTCAAGGTGCCCACGAACTGGTTCACGAAGTTCGCTGCCGAGGACAACTTGTACCGGAACTCGCCGAACACCCGCAGGTTGACGATGCCAAAGTCCTTGTCCCGGAACTGGTAGGGCTGCTTAGACCCGAACTTGCCGTCGAACACCCTCTTCTGCAGGTAGACGACCTCCGCCTGCTGCTGTGCCCCGGAAAGGAATTTGACGATCTTGCCGACGATGGGTGCGTTCAGTGAGGTGAGGGCATAGCGGTCCGGTCTGTCGATGTAGTCCAGCACCTTGCCGTCGCGGAAGAAGACCGCGATCTCGTCCTCTCTTACCACGATGTTGTCGTTGAACTTGATGTTGCGAGGGATGCGATACATGATGTTGCTGCGCTTGTCCACATCCTCCCACTTGAAAGTGTCCGCCCCGATGACGCTCATGTCCTCACACCTCCGTGTTGGTTATGACCCGCATTCGCCTCTCGAAGCGGTCCTCGAAATCCGTGATGCCCTGCTTCACGGTCACCAGGTCCGTGTTCGCCTGGGCCGCGTCCTGTGCCCGGAGGCTGCCCTTCAACGACTGCACCGCCTGGCCGATCGCACCCAGCATATCGATCATGCTGGTGTCGTACTCATAGAGGCGGTTAAGCTCCGTCTCCTTGACTTGCACGTCGGCGGCGATGCCCGAGTACCCCGTCTCCGCATGGGCCACCATTCCCTCCACCTTCTTGAAGCGACTGATGAGCCCCCCGATGGTGTCGAGCTGAGGCGAGCTGTAATTCTGAACGATCATGGTCCGGCAGTCCTCGAGGCCGCGGCGCTGCAACCCCAGCAGGCGCGCCAGCTGGGCACGGAGCATGCGGTCAGAGTCCCTTAGGTCCTCTTTCAGCCTGTACCCCCGGAATCCCGGAACGAAGGTCTGAATGGTCTTGAGCAGACCCCTATCTTCCGCCACCCTGTCTCTGATGTCTGTCATATACGAGTCCTCCCGACCCTGGCATCAATATCTCGTCCCGCTCTTAAAAGTGTCGTCTTGGGGTGCGCCCGGGTGATAGGGGCCAGACCAACTCTTTCCGCCCCAACCCGTCATCATCACTAGCAAGGATAAAATAGCCCTACTGACGATTCAGATGCATCCAGTCAAGGTGATGGGTATGGACCAGAAGCGAATCGCTCTCGTGGGCTACGGGAATGTGGGGAAGGCGCTCGTTGATATGCTGTCCGGGGTAGATCCCTCGGGCAAGCGGTTCGTGTTCTCGGCCGTATGCTCGCGCTCCCTGGGCGTCGTGCGGCTCAAGGATTCCTCCCCTAAGGGCGTGGAGAAGAAGCTCAAGTCCCAGAAGGACGAGGCCAAGGCCTACAATCCGGAAGCGAGGGTGGCGGAGATCAAGTCCTATCTGAAGGATGGGGACTACGACATCCTGGTCGAGGCGACCTCCGCCGACTATCGCACCGCTGAGCCGGCCAGGACCTATATACTCACCGCTTTGGACCGAGGCATCGACGTCGTCACATGCAACAAGGCGCCTATCGCTCTGGATTTCAAGGAACTACGAGAAGCGGCCGCCCGGTCCAACGCCTCCTTCAAGTTCGAGAGCACGGTCATGGATGGCACCCCCGTCTTCTCGATGTTCAAAGGAATGCCTCCGGTGAGGCTGATGAAGATCCGGGGCGTTTTCAACTCCACCACCAGCATTATCATCGACACCATGCGCGAGGGAAAGAACTTCACCCAAGGTCTGAAGAAGGCCAAGGCGGCAGGGGTGGCGGAGACGGACCCGGACAACGACCTCAGCGGAATGGACTCCGCGGCCAAACTGGTCATTCTGTGCAACGCCCTGGGAGGCATGCAGATCGGATTTCGGGACGTGAAGACGGAGCAGATCACCGAGGACCTGCTGAAGCGGACCATTGCCGGTGTCAAGGGCGACAGATGCGTGCGCGTGCGCCAGGTAGCCTCGGCGAACTTTGAGAGCAAGGAGTTCAAGGTGCAGTTGGAGGTGCTCCGGCCGGAGGACATGCTATTCTCATGCACTGGGGCGACCAACGCCGCCATATTCTCCATGGACCTTTTCGGAGAGCTGGTGATCGCGGAGCGAGACCCGACATTGCGGGAGACGGCGTTTGGCATCTACTCTGATATCGTAGATCTCTATACGAAGGATGCTTGCTACTATTGATCCTGGCTAAAAGGCGAAAGGATCACACGAAGAACGTCATTCGTGAACGAAGTTCGCAAAGTATATTACGCGGTGGTTTCCAATAAAAGCCGAGTTGGAGAATGATATACTGAAGCGCAAGTCCTTGATACTCATCTCTTTCACGGTGGCCATTTTGACCCTCACCACCATCGCTGCGCCCCTCATGGCCAATCCTGGAGGGGTGACCAACGGCGATTGGCAAGCAGGGTGCACCGAACCCTGCCATGGTTCCCCCAGCACGGTCGCGCTCCAGGTCTACTCCGACAACTATAATCCCGTGGAACGAGAGATGTTCAACGTCACCTGCAATGCCACCGGGGGCCCGACCGGCAAACCACTGGGAATGATGCTCCTCGTGGCCTTCTCTGGCAATACCCATCCCTCCAGCCACGATTTCGTCATAGTGACCGACCCCTCGGGAGTGACCAATTACAACTACAACCAGGTGGACCTCTACACTGGCTTTGCATCCTTCAAGTGGACCTTGCTTGCGCCGGGCAACCTCCAGGGCATTGGCTGGCACAAGCTCTACTTCAAAGTGGTGAACGGCGACGCGGGGGTAGGTTATTCGAAGTTCGATACCCAGAACTATCTAGCTATCGAGGTGAAGGCGAAGGTTCCTCCACCCATAGTCACCATCACCGCTCCAGCCAATGGGGCATCCGTCTCCGGCACCATCCCGGTGACGGCAACCATCACCTCGGGAGGTGCGACCCGCATCGTGCTTTGGACGCTCTACGTCGATGACATCCAAGTGAACACATCGTCGTTCACGCCCACGCATTGGACGGTGAATACCACCCAGTACTCCTTCGGGTCTCACACGGTAAAGGTGACGGTCGAGGACTTCTACGGTCAGATGGGAGTGGACCAAATTGCCGTGTACGTGAACAATGGCATTCCTCAAGTGAACTTCCTATCCCCCAAGAACGGGGACGTGGTGAAAGGGGAGCTTCCTGTGAGCGTCGATGCCAGTGGACCTGTGAACATCAGCTACATAGAGCTGTGGATTGACGGCCTGCTGACCCAGAACGACAGCGCGGCTCCTTTTGATTTCCTTCTGAACACCTCTCAATACCAGGACGGATTGCATATCCTACTAGCCAGGACCATGGACGCGGTCGGGAGCCGAGGTCAGCAAGAGATCTCGGTCATCTTCAACAACACTGGAGAGGCCGTGATCGTGCCGGCGGTGCGCATCGACAACCCTCTCAACGACGCCGTTCTGACCGGGATGGCGGCGGTGAACGTCACGGTCCAGAGTCAGAGAACCCTCAACTATGTATCATTGAGAGTAGATGGATCGGAGGTTCGCAATTGGAGTATCGGGCCCTACGACCATGCCCTGAACACGCTAGCTTTCGCTGAGGGACCTCATTCGTTGCAGGTCGTGGCAGTGGATGTGAACGGAAGTGTCGGACAGCAAACCATCCAAACGATCTTCAGCAACGCTCCCCCAGTGGCGGTGATCTCTAGACCATTCAACGGTGAGACGGTGACAGGGGTCGTAGTCGTGAACGCCACCAGCCCTCTCCCGGACGCCGTGATCTACGCCCACCTGAGCATCGATGGCATACTGGTGGCGAACAATACTGCCTATCCATATACATGGCAATTCAACAGCAACAACATGAGAAATGGGCAGCATTCTCTCAATGTGACGGTGTTCGGTTCCAATGGGAAGAAAGGCTATGACGAGGTCATCGTAGTAGCAAGCAATCCCGGTCCCCAGGTACTGATCAAGATCCCTTCGCCGAACGCCATCGTGAAAGGACAGTTGAACATGCTGGCCAATGTCACGAGCGCCCGGCCGGTGGCCTACGTGCTTTTCCGTATCGATGGGGGAGCAGTGGCCAATGTCTCAGCGCCCCCATATTCAGCGTACATCATGAGCGGGGACTTCACAAACGGGGGGCATTTCTTGAACGTGACGGCGGTCGACGACCTGGGTCGCGCGGGCTCGCAGCAGTTCAATATCAGCATTCAGAACCCTGCATCCGCTCCTGCGGGATCGGCACAAGACTCCACTTCATACCTTCTGCTAGCGGTCGCAGCAATTCTGGTAGTGCTCGTGGGCGTGCTGGTATGGAGAAAGGAAAGGAGATGAGAGACCTGGAGACCGGCCGAGGAGGGTGCCCATGTCCCTGATCTCCTGGAAGAAGTCATGTATCTCGTTATTCGTGGCAATCATCATCTTGGCAGTGGTGCTCTCGGCCCAGGGCGGGGCAGCCCACTCTCCCCTGTTCCCTCGGGACAACGACACCCTGGCCAAGGCCGTGATCGTGAACGAGCCGGCGAAGTCCTGGGCAATCTACTCCCAACTGACCTCGGGTCAAGCGCAGTACTTCAGGATCGAGATGAAGCTCGGCGAAAGAATATATGTATCAGCTCTCACGGCACACGATCCGGGAAAAGAGGGGCTGATGCCCTCCTTCGCTCTCATGGGACCGGGTCTTCCACGCAATGACCCCCTGCCTTCCTACGTGGAGAGGCCGATGGGCTCCGAGAGCGGCGTTATGAGGTTCAACGGCTCCGCCCCTAGCGAGGGGACTTTCGAACCGTTCACTCCAGGGGCGTACTTCACCGTCTCCGAGGCGGACCTGAACGCCACCGCCACCGGTACTTTCTACATCGCTGTATTTGCCGATGGAGGAGGCAGCTACGGTCTGACCATCGGCTACATGGAACTGTTCTCACTGGATGAGATCGTCCTCCTTCCCATCAACATCGTGAGGGTGTATCAGTGGGAAGGACAACCTCTGCAGTTGGCATTGTCGCCCCTGTTTCTTACTTTGGTCCTCGGTGGCTCGCTACTGTTCCTTCAGCTCAGACGAGAAGGGAAAGCCATCAAGGGAAGGCAGACCTGGGCCGCCATCTCCGGGCTGGTGTTCCTGGGAACAGCCGCCTCGATATCCTATCAATCAGCCCTAGCGCTCACTGTGGTCCCATATTCTGGAGAGGTTTGGCTGGCGGTGGGATTCATCGTGGCGTCTCTGGTCTTCGCCATCCGGATGCTGTGGTTCGCCCTGCGAGGGAAGGGCGTGGCCAGCTGGGGAACGAGGGTGGCGTTCGTCGCCATCGGCCTTCTCGGGCTGGGGCTCTGGAGTGGTTACTACATCGGTCCATTGCTGGCTCTCATACTCGGCCTTGCGCCGAATAGATGGATGCGCAGAAACGAGAAAGCCATAGCCTGAATAGCAGACCATTCCAGCGAATCGGAGGCAAGCAATGAGACAACTTGTTCATACTAGACATTTGTCCATTTGAAAGGCCTATCGACCGTCGATAATAGACAAAGAGCGTTGATAGTAGGGGCTTCGCGCAACAAAACTTCATATACGGTCATGCAATCGACCTTCGTGTCTTGCCATAGCTTGGCAGGATTCGAGCAGGGAGCGAATTGAGAATGCAGATAATAGAGAATTCTAGGTCTACGACCGGCACCAAGACCAGAGTGCAGGACGTGAACCCGACGAGCGGGATGTGCCCCATATGCATAGAGGAATGCCAGGTGATGTGCGAGGTCGGCAAGTCCGCCTTCCGCGGTCGCGAGGTGCTATACCCCAGTCCGGAGTACTTCGGGACCAGCACCGCATCCGCCAACAAGGACTACTTGATGGATTGGTCGCACTTCCAGATATTGGCCGAGCTGATCGGTGCCTATGGCATCGAACCGAACCCGGACAAGGCCTTCTTCGAGAATGCCGATGTGACCACCACGGTGGCGAATTCCTCCAAGAAGCCGATAAAGCTGGGAGTGCCGTTCGTCATCGCTGGCCTGGGCTCGACCGCCGTGGCCAAGCGCAACTGGGAATCGCTGGCGAAGGGCGCAGCGATGACGGGCATCATCGAGACCGTGGGTGAGAACGTCTGCGGTATGGACCATGATTCCACCTATGCCAAGGGCAAGGTGCAGAGGTCCCCGGACATGGAGTTCCGCATCAAATGCTTCCGGGAGCTATGGGACGGCAAGACCGGAGACATCGCCGTGCAAACGAACGTCGAGGACCAAAGGGGAGGCGTGGACGAATACGTGCTTTCCAAGCTGGAGGTCAACATCATCGAGCGCAAGTGGGGCCAGGGTGCCAAGGCCATCGGCGGCGAGGTGCGCTTGGATAGCCTGGACCGCGCCCTAGAGCTGAAGAAGCGCGGCTATCTGGTGCTGCCGGACCCGGAGGACAAGATGGTCGTCGAGGCCTTCAAGGCCGGCGCCTTCAAGACCTTCGAGAGGCACAGCCGGGTGGGCTTTCCGAACCGCAGATCGTTCGTGGAGGACATCGAGTCACTGCGCGACAAGGGCGCCAAGTACGTCTTCTTGAAGACCGGCGCCTATCGACCAGAGATCGTCGCCTTCACCATGAAATGCGCTTCCGAGGCCAAGATCGACATGCTCACCTTCGATGGCGCGGGAGGCGGCACGGGCATGTCCCCCGTTCCCATGATGAACGAGATGTCGACGCCCACCGTTCACCTGGAGGCCGAGCTCCTCGCCTGTGCCAAGATCATCAAGGACCAGGGGCGGTTCATGCCCGACATGGTCATGGCGGGCGGCTTCGTCAACGAGACCCAGATGTACAAGAGCATGGCCATGAGCAACATCGGCGGCGGACCGCTGATCAAGGCCATCGGAATGGCCCGCTCACCCATCCTGGCGGCCATGAAGGCCGGGTACTTCGCCCGATTGGCGGAGCAGGGCAAGTTGCCCAAGTCCTTCGCGGACGAGTATTCCACCGATCCGAACAAGTTCTTCGTCATGGCCTCGGACCTGCAGGACCGATTCCCCAAGGCGAAGCTGGGCCAGGACATCCCCTGGGGTGCGGTCGGACTGTACACCTACTTCGACCGAATGGCCATTGGACTGAAGCAGCTGATGGCCGGTTCGAGGAAGTTCAAACTGGAGAACCTGGCCAGGGATGACATCTGCGCCTTGAGCGAGTATGCCAGCAAGGTCACTGGCATCGAGACCTTCGACTCCATGTCGGCCAGGGTCATGCCGGGCATCCTCGAGTTCTGGGACGAGTGAAGATATCGATCCACGGTTCGGATCTCTCAAACCCCTTCCATCCATTCTATTCCCATGGTCTAGACCCGGCCCTGGAATCGCGCAAGACTTAACCACGCGAATGGTCATTTTGCCTCCACCGTGCTCAAGCGCGGGAGAGGGATTCAAAGGGCGGCCCCGATGGGTCCGGCATAGGAGGAGACAAACACCTCAGAAAGGGTCTGGCCACAGGTCCATTCTCGATCGGTGCTCAGACCCTTTCCCCTTCCTTCACCTCGGATTCTTTGACGGTTCCAACGAAGCTGTTATTATCCCTCTGCTCCACTAATCTGAGCCATGAGCAAGAGTGGGAACAACGAAGGACCCTATCCGCGCACTAACCATCTTGTCAATGAGCGGTCGCTCTACTTGAGGCAGCACGCACACAATCCTATCGATTGGCATCCCTGGAGCGCTGAGGCGTTCCAGAAGGCAGAGCGAGAGGACCGGCCAGTGCTCCTCTCAATCGGCTACTCCGCCTGCCATTGGTGCCATGTCATGGCTCGGGAATCGTTCGAGGACGAGTATGTGGCCAGCCTCCTCAACCGCTCTTTCGTGTGCGTCAAGGTGGACAGGGAGGAACGGCCGGACATCGACAGCATATATATGGCCGCCTGCCAGCTTATGACCGGGGGAGGGGGCTGGCCTTTGACCTTGGTGATCACCCCGGACCGCAGACCGTTCTTCGCGGCCACCTACCTTCCCAAAGGGGGCTCACCAGACTCTCCTGGACTGGTCGACATCATGACCCAGGTGGACTCCCACTGGAAGCTCGATCGGAAGCCTTTGATGCAGACGGCCGACCAGGTCTTAGGCGCGTTGAGGCGATTCGCTGAGCGTCGGGAGTCGCGGCCAATCCAAGAGAACGTGTCCGATCAGGCATACCGACGGCTTGCCGATTCCTTTGACGACGTCAACGGAGGATTCGAACTCGCTCCCAAGTTCCCTTCGCCCCACCGGCTGCTGTTCTTGCTTCGCTATCATCGATCGACCGGTGAGCGCCAAGCCCTCGACATGACCACCGCGACCTTGA
>Ga0315291_10001434_pt1 | contig 31843 bp, 30 predicted proteins | sample YL17G12_20_MG_FD_203070 | JGI IMG/M metagenome (GOLD analysis project Ga0315291, IMG submission 203070) | Sediment microbial communities from Yellowstone Lake, YNP, Wyoming, USA - YL17G12_20 | ecosystem: Environmental > Aquatic > Freshwater > Lake > Sediment | place: USA: Wyoming | collected...
GGCTCCAGCAGACGTGGATTTTTGTTATATTGTCCATGCGGCATATGGTTAGAAAGATAAAGGTGAAGCTTTATCAATTCTACCTATGTCGCATTTTTAAAGAGAATATAACGGATTTATGTCTCGATCATGATTATAAAAAATTAGAACCTTTTATTTAAATTTGTGCTAAAATGCCTCTTGCAAAATATATGCAAAAAACTATTTACCCAATTCAGGATATAGCTTATACAAGAAGAGAGACCAGTCAGACTGGACGCATTATCTTTTTAATAACCTTTTCGACCATTCTTTTTTTTATAATAATCGGAAGGCTTTTTCAGCTTCAGATATTGAATTCTAAAATTTACAGAGATATTGCAAACAGCCAGCATTTCGGAGCAATCACTCTTAGCGCGAAGCGCGGTGAAATATTGGTAAAAGATACTCATTCAGGCGATTTTTCAAAATTAGCGACAAATACCACCCTTGACCTTGTTTATGTAGATCCTCTTGTGGCAGATGATAAAGTGACTATAGCTAAAAATCTCGCCCCCTTGCTCTTTTCAAAGAATGATTATGATAAATGCACAAATAGCCCTGATGATTGCATTTATAACGTAATTGATGAAACTCAGCAAAATCTATCGACCTCAAATGATAACGCTTGGTCTATAAATAATGATACTTCTTTAGAGGTCAAGCAGGATGATTCTAATTTCAAGGGTTACACAACAATGGTCGATGAAGTGGCCGCTAAGATATTAAGGCAGATATCAAAAACCGAGATGGATTTTGTGATTTTAAAAAGAGATGCGGATTCGGATTTAACATCAAATATAGTAAATGAACGCCTGCCCGGAGTATTTGTTGACACAAAAAAATTCATGATCTATGCCGACCCGACCCTTATACCTGAAAATCAGCTAAAAAAGACGGCACAAACCTTATCCACGATATTAAATGAATCTATCAGTGATCTTGAGCGCATACTTACAAAGCGTAAGGTCAGATATGTTTTCCTTAAGAATAAAATCGAACCTGAGATTTCAAGAAAAATTAAAGAATTAAAACTGAAAGGAGTTGTACTTCTTCCCGAGCATTGGCGTTATTATCCGGAAAACTCATTAGCATCTAATATTGTAGGATTCCTTAATTCCGATAAAATCGGCCAATATGGAATAGAAGAGTACTTTAATAATGAACTTGAAGGGAAGAAAGGCACCATTTACGCTGAAAAGGATCCTTTTGGCCGGCAAATAACCGTTGGTAAAAGCGAGATCATAAACCCTGTTGACGGGGACACTGTAATCCTGACCATTGACCGTATTGTTCAGAAAGAAGTTGAAAAAATACTCGAAGAAGCTGTGAATCTTTACCATGCTGACAGTGGCCAGGTTGTGATTATGGACCCTTTTACAGGCGCGATTATCTCGATGGCGAATTATCCGACATTCAATCCAAATGATTATACCGAGGTATTTAAATTAAGGCCTTTGGACAATGGGGAACTAGTTGAAAAAACAGTCCCTCTTTATGTCCTCAACGACAAAAATAAATATATGCCAGCTTCTGACGCCGATATTTCAAACGATAATATGCAGAAATATGTATATGAAAATAAATTCGGGCCAGCTGTATTTAAAAATAAAGTAGTGTCTGATTATTATGAACCAGGTTCAGTTTTTAAGCCAATTGTGATGTCAATCGCACTTGATGCTAAGGAGGTTGAGCCCCAGACAACATTTATGGACACCGGCCCTTTGAAAATTGATGAATTTGAGATTAAAAATTCAACTAACCTATACAAAGGAAAAACAACTATGTCGGATGTCATTGCTTATTCCTTAAATACAGGGATGTCCTTTGTGGCCAAAAAAATCGGGAAAAATCTTATGTACCAATATCTTAAAGATTTTGGTTTTGGCGCCTATACAAATATACAGCTTGAAGGAGAGGCAAAGGGAGATCTTGTTTATTATAAGAGATGGTCAAAAGCCCAGCTTCTTACAACATCTTTCGGCCAGGGCATTGTTGTTACACCTCTTCAGGTAATAACCGGCTGGTGCGCGCTGGCAAACGGAGGAAAGCTGATGGAACCCTATATCGTCGACAGCATAATTCGCGAAGGAAAAGTCATAAAGACCGAACCTCAGATCATAAAGCGCGTTATTTCTGAAGAGACTTCAAGCATTATTACTGCAATGCTGGTTTATTCCGCGCGGTACGGATATGCAAAAGCCGGAGCTGTAGACGGATATCTTATTGCTGGTAAAACCGGCACTTCACAAATCGCTGGTCCTGGCGGGAAATATGAAAAAGGTGATGGCGCTACCATAACTTCTTTCGCAGGTTACGCGCCCGCGTTACAGCCTAAATTCGTCATCCTGGTAAAATTCGACAGACCGCGTATCGGCGAAGGCACATGGGGTGAAACAACCGCCGCTCCGACTTTTAAGAAAATCACTGAATTTCTGATGAATTATTACAATATTCAACCATCCAAATAATTAAATATTGATTAATATTAAAATTAATTTTATAATAGTAATGTAATAAAAATTAACATTAAATAATATGACAACATTAAAAGATCATTTCAAGGCGTATAAAGCCTATTATTTTATTTTATTATTAATAATATTAATAGCAGCTGCAATATTTTATAGTAAGAGTGATTTTTATCAAAATCTTACTGGTGATGTTACGAAAACAAATCTTGGGACCATCACTGTAAACCAGAATGATGGCTTAGGAGCTATATTACTAAAAGATACCAAAGGAGGGAATCCAATAACTATCAAAGCTTCCTCTTATACTGCAAAAGAGATGCAAACCGGCGACTACGTAATTTCTGTAGTACCTCCTGCAGGATATAACCTTTCTACTGTAACAGATATAAACAAAAAAGGGCTTATCCCACCGTATACACAGACGCTAATATCTGCAGGTACAATCTTTTACAACGTGAACTACAAACCTGTAACTGAAACAAAAAATCTTGGGAGCATCACTGTAAACCAGAATGGTGGCTTAGGAGCTATATTACTAAAAGATACCAAAGGACGGAATCCAATAACTATCAAAGCTTCCCCTTATACTGCAAAAGAGATGCAAACCGGCGACTACGTAATTTCTGTAGAACCTCCTGCAGGATATAACCTTTCTACTGTAACAGATATAAACAAAAAAGAGCTTATCCCACCGTATAAACAGACGCTAATATCTGCAGGTACAATCTTTTACAACGTGAACTACAAACCTGTAACTAAATAATCAGTTCTCGTTCATGTTTATTTTTGAGGTCGTTTTTTTATATACAGTCAATTTTTATCAATATTTTAAATTTTGAAAATATGCACAAAAAAGAAGCACATAATGAATCTTTAACTGACGGGTTAGTTCAATTAGAAAAAAATTTGGAAGATGCCAGAGATTCCTTTGAAGATGGGATTAAAAAATTAGATGAAGCAATGCAAGGAACTGCGCAAACGAATCGTTATCAAATCTCGATGTTAACAAAAGAACTGATCAGAGCTAATTCTGAAGTGGAAACACTGATCCAAGATGTTCGACAAAAGCTAAGAGCAAGAGGAGTGGAGAGAAATCTGAATTCTAATCTTGATACTGCAATTGATGAACTCCCATTGAGTATTCGTACTTTAAATTGTCTGTTGCATAGAACGGCCATAAATATAAAAACAGTTAGGGATGTGTTAATTACTGGCCCAAAAAAAGTAAGGAGAATGCCTAAACTTGGTAAAAATTGCTTTAATGAATTGATTGAAATACTCTACTCGAAAGGTTACCTCGAAGCACCGACACGCGATGCGTGGATAAAAAGACGATCAGAACTTGCATAGGAGAAGGCACATGGGGTGAAACAACTGCTGCTCCGACTTTTAAGAAAATCACTGAATTTCTGATGAATTATTACAATATTCAGCCGAATTCATAGGATAGAATAATGATATTTACAATTATTGTCGGTAAGTTATAATGACAACCTTATATTTTTATTATACTTAAAATGGATGCACTAACTGCCGGAACATCGTCATTACCTGAAAAACCGGAGGACAGCAAATTTTTACTGGATATTCCCGACGACTTTGATATGGAAGGCGCATGCTTGCGCTTACAGGATATGGTCAAAGATCCTATATCCAAATACAATGCAGGTTTAGTGGCGGCTATTAAAATCGTCCTTAATCTGAAATTTAGTGACGCAAGGAGCGATATGAAAGCCTCTATAGTAATACTTAATTCTATTAATGAAGCGGCGCAATTATGCGGTTATATCAGCCCAGAAACTATTCTTATGTTTTTAAAAGTGCGGAGAGAGAAAATTAAAGAATTGTTGGGTTCAGCTCCTTTGGCTGAATAACTTAGATGTGCTTACTAGATGAACGAGTCATTTATCTTCGTGCTGATAAAATTTTTATTGGTGCTAATTTAAAAAACATTTTTTGAATGTTAATTGAAATAACTTGACATAATTAAAATTATTTGTTTTAATATAATACTTTAACTCGATCTTGTATGGTTGAATCATATGAAGAATTTTACGAATCTGATAATCAATTTCGCACAGCAGTATTGGCTGTTCTTTTGAGCGTTTTGCCGGCATCCGCTAATGCCGATGTGCCCGAATGTCATGATATCGGCTCCAGACCCGCGCCTACTGAATCTGTCCGCCTTGATAACAATCAAGAGGCTGAAGTGATATGCATTGTCGACGGGGATACCTTTGATGTCAGACTGAAAGATGGCCGAAGTCTTCGTATCCGCCTTTGGGGTGTCGATTGTCCTGAATCCCGTAAGAATAGTAAATGCATGAAAAATGGCGAGGCCGCATGCCAGTCAGAAATAAAGCGTGGCAAAAAAGCCAAGGAACTTACAAAAAGATTACTTGCTGGTAAAAGAGTGGTTCTCCAGGGACCTTTCGCCAATATAAAAAATCGTAAACAGGCTTATGTGATTGTGAGAGGTAAAGATTTGGGAAAAACACTTATAGGATCCTGTCATTGCCACGAGGAGTATCGCCACAAACGAAAAGGTGAATACAGGAAAAAAGCGGCTGAATCGTGTAGAAAATAAGGTTTTACATAGAACGGACAAAAATTCTGTGGAAAATAATCTCTCTGGCTTCATGCGGAGAACATTTTTTGTGGAGCTCCTTATGGGAGCTTATACGGGAAAAATGTTTTCGTGTATTTTAGTTAAATTATATGGTATAATAATTTAATAATTTTACAACATATGAGTGAGGCAAAAAAAATTGACGACCAGACACTTGTGTCTAGTGAGCGTACAAAAGAAGTATCTGATACCAGATTGGCAACTGATTCAATACTTAAAGGTGACATACCCCAATCTGATATTTCATCATTTATAGAAAATCCAGAGGATACACTTGCTAAATACACAACCAAAAAATCAAATAATTTCAGTTATTGGCGCGATTTACAGTTTGTTGAAGGCGCAAGATTAGCTGAGCATGACTTACAGGAAAATTTTAATGAAGGAGGTCAGCTGTATCAGAACACATATTTCATTGTCGACACTGGCTTCGCACACTCAATAGCAGTTGGTGGCTGGTTAAAAAACAAAGGGGTTGATATTGGAATTTCATTAACAAACGCATCTAAAATTTCAGGTCTTGAAAGGGCTAAATTTTGGCTCTGTTCACTTAAAGATCTGACAAAAAGTGAAGGGTCTACCTCGGCTGCTACACTTTTAGACGCGCATCGTGACGATCCTAGTTTAGGCAATTCAGCGGAAAATGATATTAAGCCTCACAATCTCTTGCCAGTAGAATATCTAAAAGAAAAGGGGATTAAAAAAATTATTGTATTTATTGAAATGCCCATAGGTGATTATAATATTCAAAATACCCTTGGATATATTAAGCAATATTTAATGGAGTGTGAGACTAATAATATAGAAGTTATAATTAAAGGCATAGACTTAGTTTGGACTAAATCTAAACGTGGCCTTGATGATTCGCGTCAATATGAGCCGTATAGATTAGCTTATGATAAATACAGCCAAGATGACTTGGTTGCAAAATTGGAAAAATAATTGAATTAGAATAAAGGCAATTATAAAAAATGGCTTAAATTAGGAATTAATTCATTGGAGCGGGTAGCGGGAATTTCTCACATGCTCATTCGCTTCGCTCATTGCGCGGTCGAGCGCTCAAATACTCCTCCTGCACCGCTCGCTGCGTTCGGGTGCAGGACACCGTTTTTCGCGGCGAACCCCCCTGCCCTTCGATCCCCTTGCCTACTTTAAAACAAATAACCTCCCGCCTTCGCTGAAGCTTCGGTGGGAGAACATTTTTTGTGGAGCTCCTTATGGGAGCTTATTCGGGAATCACAGCGCGCTAGTGCCTATTTTCCAAATTCCTTTCTCCCGAAAGGCGGGAATATTCTGACGTCTGGCGGCATTGAGAACTGCGGGTGCTGACTCTTTACGTTTCTTAGTATACTCAGCTAACGGCATGATCTGTTCGCCTTTAAGATAGGCCAGTCTTTTATGCAAAGATTCCATAAGAGCCAAAGCGACAACTCGCTCCATTTCTTTTGAAGTTTTACTTTGCTCGAAATCTTTGAATGCCTGATAGTAATATTTTTTTTCTTTGTTACGGATAATAAGACCCGGAAAGTCTGATTGTAGAAACTGATAATTCATAATCACTCGGCCTATCCGTCCATTACCGTCGATGAACGGGTGGATGCGTTCAAAGTCTAGATGGAATTTAGCAATTTTATCAACCACATGAGATTCAAGATCGCTATGGTACAGACTTAGACTTTCATCGATCATACGTTCCACATGCTCGGGCGCTGGCGCAATATAGCTACCCACTCGAACATATTCACCTTTGTTCCTAAAGCGACCTGCCATTGAATCATTGATGTTACTGATCAGCATCTGATGCAGGAGTAAAATGAACTCTTTTGTCAGTTCCTGCTGTCCGGCTTTTCCCCTCATGTATTCTGTGACGCGGGCAAGGTTCTTGGCTTCAAAGACTTCCCTAAGCGAAACGTCCCGCGAGACCTCCATTTCAAGCAGAATCTTCTCCGTTTCCTTGAGTGTAAGTGTGGAATTTTCAATGGCATTTGAATTGTAGACGCTTTCCACGATTTCAACCTCATCGATCATGATCAACAGAGACTCTTTGTCTTTACGAAGCACGTCATATTCTTTTTTAAGTATTTGTATTCTTTTCCTGATTGGAGCAGTGATAGGCATAAAAATAGTGAATTAAGCACATAAAGTATATCAAATTCACTAAAAAATGTCAATATTTAGTGAATATTAGCTATAAATAGGTTAAATTCACTATTTATTTACTGGAGCGGGTAGCGGGAATCGAACCCGCCTCTCCAGCTTGGAAGGCTAGCATAATAGCCACTATACCATACCCGCGCGCCAGTTGATATTAATGAATATTTTAATCGTATTCAAGTTTTTTAAAAAATTGAGGGTGAACTTGCCTATAAATATTTTTTTGTATATAGTTTGAACCTTTATTTTATAAATTACATTATTATGATAAATCCCGAAGCTAAAAACCCGAATCTGGAAAAACTTGATACAGATTATCTATATCATTTAGGGCTTGATACAAGTATGGATTTAAAGTCTGTTTTTAAAGATGTTAAATATGTTTGCATGGGTGGCAGTGCGGATCGTTCAGAAAATTTTGCGGAAAAAGTCGCTGAGCAACTAAATATCCCGCTTCCTGGCGGCAAAGCTGAACCTATAGGCAAGACCGAAAGATTCTCGCTTTATAAAGTGGGGCCTGTTATTTCCATAAATCACGGAATGGGTATGCCGTCGCTTTCTATACTACTTCATGAAATAGCTAAACTACTTGAATATGCAGGATGTTCGGATGTCAGGTTTATAAGAATCGGCACTTCAGGCGGTTTAGGCGTTGAACCTGGAACTGTTGTTATTGCCGACGAAGCGCTTAACGAAAAACTTGAACCAAAACATGTAAAAACCGTTTTAGGTAAAGACCGCGAATATCCCACGACATTAGATGAGAGGCTTAGTAATGAAATCATGGAAAGCAGAGGGGATATTAATGCTGTTTTAGGGAAAACCGTAGGTACTAATGATTTTTATGAAGGCCAGGCGCGTTTAGACGGTGCTCTTGACCCAGGTTATACTGAAGAAGAAAAAATGGAATATATCACAAAAGCTTATGAATTAGGCGCAAGGAATTTTGAAATGGAAGCTCCGGAATTCGCGGCATTCTGTCTTCGCGCAGGTATACCCGCCGCGATTGTCTGCTGCGCGCTATTAAACCGACTGAATGGTGATCAGGTTACTTCCACGGTAGAGCAATTAGCGCAATATTCTGATAATGCGCAACAAATTATTATAAATTATTTAAAAAGAAAGCTGTATAAACAAAAATAATTATTTCTGACATCTTCATTTAAAACCAAATAACTGATAATCTGTTTTCAGTTTATTTTAATATTTATGAGTACAGAAAGACTGCATTGGTTAGACAGCCTCAGGGGCCTTGCAATTATCATGATGGTCTTTTTCCACATATTTTTCGATCTGGAATATCTTAATCTATATTCTTCTGATCTTTTCTCAGGGTTTTGGTTATATTTTGGGAATTTTATAAGATTTACCTTTCTTGCTGTGGCTGGTTTTTCCGTTTACCTGTCATACAAAAACCGTTTGCCATATCCTTATTTTTTAAAGCATCAGTTCTGGCGTGCGGTAAAATTATTCGGAATCGCGATGCTTATCACATTGGTAACATTTATTTTTGTACCTGAAGATTTCATACGATTCGGAGTTTTACACCTTATCAGCATTGGAATAATACTGACTGCCTTACTTGTAAAGAAGCCAAAAGTTCTTTTTGCTTTGATTATTTTATCGTTAATCCTTGGCGCAATTTTTGATCAGTTTATACTTAATACATCTCTATTTTTACCATTTGGATTAAGGCCTGAAAATTTTTATACGATTGATTATTTCCCTATTTTTCCTTGGATTGCTGTTATTTTTGCGGGCAATCTTTTGGCTCGTATCATGGATAAATATTCATTAATATCCAATACAAACTTGCCCCTGCGGTTAAAGTTTTTGGAGGAAGTCGGTCAAAAATCGCTTATTATTTATTTAATGCACCAGCCGATAATCTTTATCTTAATTTGGTTGCTTTTTAGAATTAATATGTTAAAATAACAAACTAATAAAGAAACCTTTATGGAAAGAACATTTGAAAGTGGAATTGATGATGATGCTTATAATAAATTGAATGAAGTCTATACAAAAGCTCTATATAAAGGGGATTTTGGAGATGCTCTTGATGCGCTTAATTTTGAGGAACTGAAAATTCTGATGAGAATATCTGATAATTTTATTATGGATCGAAATAGAGTATGTGCGCCAGGAGCTTTTAGTAAATTAATAGTAGGTCTCCGAAAAGGATTAAACAGTATTGGGGAAGAAAGGATTGAATCGGTTCCTGAGGACGAAGAAATAATTCATAAGTTACAAAGGGCAATTCAGGTTGCTTTGGATAAATTTAAACCTTCAAATCCTGAAATTCAGAAACCCGATCAGTATATGAAAAATTTTTTGGCCTATATTAATTTACTTGATGAAAAGGAAAAGGGGCCAAATGCGACTGAACTTAAGATAAAATCTTATGTAATAGTCGGGCCTAAACAAGTAGAACCCAAGGATGATCAGGAAAATAAAGTTGTTATATCATACCGAATGTCTTTTGAAGAAAATCTGGCATTTATAAAAGAACATATAAACCAGGCTGTCACTCTTAATAACCTTCGGGAAACCGACGCAAGACTCAGACGTAAAGACGACGATTATTAAATCTTGTTGAAGTTGATTTCTTTTGGTAATGTATTTCAGCTTGTTTTAACAAAAGAAATATGGCCGACATAAAACCCAATCAAATTGAAAAAATGCTTGTCGAACTGATGGAGCTTAAAGATAAACTCCAGAATTCACGGGAAATTTTGCGTGGATATAAAATTACATCTGAGAAACTTACCCAACTCAAACGCGTAAAAAAGGAACTGAATGAGCAGATTGAAGAGGAAAAGAAAAATATCGAAGACGGATTTTTGGATGACAAGGATTATGAAACGGCAGCGAACGATGAATTGACGTTAAAAAATCAGATTAAGGAAAAAAATGCTGAACTGCGCCAAACGATGACTCAGGTCAATAGGAACCAGGACCTTTCGACATATGACTATAACATCAAAGGAGAACAGGTTAAAATGCAGGTACAACGCATCGTAAAAGTCTACATCAACGGAAAGGAACAGAAATGATTTTGCATTTCGAATTTCTCTTCGAGCCTGAGCTTTCGCTATACATCAAATAACCTTTAGTAATTGTGTATATTTTGCAACCTCAGAGCCGAAGGCAGATTTCGTCCGCCTGAGGCGGAGGATTGCGAAAAGCGAATTCCGAAATGCGAAATATTACCGCTTAAATATTCCATTCTCAATAATTTTCTCTAAGAATGTTATTGGATACAAAGGCGGTGTTTCGGTTAGCGCCTGATGATAGATAACAGTTGAAGGTGTTAGGCCAGGTGCAGTATTTGCCTCAATGATAATAAGTTCACCTGTTTTTATGTGTATAAAAGCATCAATGCGCGCATATCCGCGTATACCGAGCGCTTTCGCGACTAATTCAATCCTTTGTTTGGCTTTTTTTGTTGCACTCGGTTTCACGTAAGGGCTTGGCGGCGGGGTGATATTTATTCCTGTTCCGCCCTGGAATTTTTCCTCTAAAGTCAGAATATTCCCAATCGCTACGGTTATGCTTGGATTCATAGACTTAATCACTCCGTTTTTTTCAATGATCCCGACTGTAACCTCTATCCAGTTCGTTTTTGTCTGCCATTTTATCTGGTTTCCTATCACACGCACTTTATCGGTAATAATAAATTGTTCGAACATGACTTTATCCATAGCGCAGTGAGGCATTTCAATAATGCCATGCTGATTTTTAAGAATTCCGTTCGGAATTGAATCGGAACCTTTTATCACATAAGAAAGATATTTTTCCAGATCATTTGCGGAATAAAGGCGCGCTATCCCGGCGCTGCAGCCATCGCCCTGAGGTTTGGCGATTATGGTTTTTGCACCTAATTCCAATGTCATATTGCGCCAATAATGCTTAAAATCTATGCGCTTAAAACTTTTAAATGACCTGATTTCTTCAAGTCTGCGCGGCGCAGTATAAATCCCCTTCCCTTTCAGGGTCTCAATGACTTTTCCCGTCGCATATTTATCCATACAAAGTTTTGACGCCGCTGAGCCTGAACCGTTAAACGGAACTCTAGCTTTTTCAAGCATTTTCTGAAGCGTGCCATCCTCCCCTATCCCGCCATGAAGCCCGATGAAAACAAACTTGGATCTTCTGATAAATTCGGCAAGGCTCATTTTTTCCGGTAAAAATATCTCTTCATTTGCTTCACCTTTTTCAAGGTTCAGTTTATTAAGGACATTGGATTTTAAACGCTTAAGCCTTTCAATGTCCTTCGCGGAATTTCTGCAGACCGCCTGAATCTCCTCAACGGTATGGTTAAGAGCCATGGCGTAAGGCAGGCGCCAGACATTATGCTCCAGATCCAGAAGGTATGGTTTGGGATTATATTTTTCCGAATTTCTGAGTTTCAGCCATACATTCGTCCCGCTCATCACGGAAACCTGTCTTTCGGCCGTGCTGCCGCCGAATAAAACGTTCACATCCATCCTCCGTAGGCGACATTGATCAATGTCGCCTCCAGTTAAATGAAATTTGATGTTATAACGGCGGCAGGCGTTTTTTACGATATAACGCAAAAGGTCGCGGTGGCTCATACCAATTTGCGAGCTTTGCTGGAAAAGAAAACTGTTTTGCTCCATACCGCTTATCGGATTAAAATCCGAAAACCAGATATTCCCGTCTTTTAAAAGCCAGCCGTCGAAACGCGCGAAGTCCCTCATACCAAGCAATTTGAATAATTGTTCTGCCTGGGCCTGGATAAGTTCAATCACATCATCGCTGAACCTTGGCGGACAATGATAAGCGACCTGGCGTGTAGCAAGGTATTTTTTGCGGTAATCAAAGATCTGATGTTCTTTGTAACTTATTTCGATTTCTGTCGGCAGGATCGCCACAGGCATTCCGAATCTGTTTTCAAGAATGATGACCGTAAATTCCGTCCCTTCACAGAAAGGCTCGACAACAACGCGAGTATCGACTCTTTTAGTAAATAGCTCATGGGCTTTTTCCATAGCTTCAGCCACTGTTGAAACTGAATAAACACCGATGCTCGAACCACCGGTAGCGGGTTTTACTATAGCGCGCCTTATCTTATTTTTCCTGAAAAATTCTTCCAGTATAGATTTATGATTTTTTAAATGGCTTTTTAATACAATTGACGGGACTGTGTAAAAACCGTGTTTTTTAATAAATTCATTAGCATTATATTTATCGAACGCGATTTTGCATGCATTTGCGGGTGAACCTGTATAGGGACAATCATTCATTTCCAGCATCCTCTGTATTTGGCCGTCTTCGCCAAAAGCCCCATGCATTACGGGAAAGGCTAAATCGGCTTTTTTTAAAAATCTGCTAAAGTCAGGCTTGCTTAAATGATCGGCGTGGGAATGGAGTTTGAAATCAAAATCTGAAGGCGTATTTGAATAAAGCTGTGACCTTGATATCCTGTACGCGTTTTTATACTGGTCAAAATAAACCGGTAAAATCTCGATTTCTTCGGACTGCAGATGGTCACATACGGACCTGGCGGAATTTAATGATATTCCTCTTTCTAATGACGGACCGCCACAAAGCAGAGCTACTTTTAACTTTTGACCTTTGACTTTTGACATTTAACTATTCTTAAATTATTCGTCAAAATTATATATTTAGTTTTAAGCTTATTCAAGCCATTTTGTTTTATTTTTTATATTTTAATTTTAATATTTTCTATTTTTTTGTTTAATTTACTATAAAAAAATAAATATTCAAATTTTCTATTGGAAATATTGATGGTATGTTAATATGAAACAGCAAATAAATTATATAAAAATGCTAAAACAAAACATTTTTCGCGCCTATGACATACGCGGTATATACCCCGATGAGCTTAATGCTGAAACCGCTAACCTGATAGGCAAGGGTTTTGCTACATATATTTATAAAAAAACTAAAAATGCGAAACCGAATGTAGTCGTGGGAAGGGATTGCAGAATCCATAGCGAAGAATTGCAGAAAGCTTTTATAGAAGGCTTAGTGTCTTCCGGATGCAATGTTACGGACATCGGACTTGCCGCGTCCCCTTATCTTTATTTTGTAGACACTTATGGCAAATTTGACGGCGCCTGCAACATAACCGCCAGCCATAACCCTAAAGAATACAATGGATTTAAATTAATGCTGAAAGACGCGCATGCTGTATTTGGGAATGAACTACAAAAAATCTATCAGATTTTATTAAACGAAAACCTTATTTCAGGCAAAGGCAAGTTACAGAAAAAAGATTTTACTGATGAGTATTTTAAAAAACTTAAAAGCATATTTTCTTATTCAAAGCCGCTTAAGGTAGTTATTGACACTGGCAATGGCGTTACAGGAGCATTTTATCCTCCTATGATCAAAAAACTCGGACATGAAGTCATTGGGCTTTTTTCTGAGCTGGATGGAAATTTTCCAAACCATGAACCTGACCCTATTGTAGAAACAAATCTTGTCGCCCTTAAAAAGAAAGCCCTTGAAACAAAGGCTGATATCGGAATAGCTTTTGATGGCGACGGCGACAGGCTTTCTTTGGTCACTGAAAAAGGTGAATTTATCAATGCCGATAAAACTTTGATGCTACTTGCCGTCGACGCTTTGACCAGAAACCCAAACCGCGCGGTCGTATTCACTGTCTCAAATTCACAGGTTTTATTCGACCTTATCAAAGAATGGGGCGGTAATCCTGTTATGTGTAAAGTGGGTCATTCTTATGTTGAAGATGCAATGCATACTAACAACGCGATTGTCGGCGGTGAACAATCAGGCCATTATTTTTTACCTGAAAATTATTTTTCTTATGATGATGCTCTGGTCACTGCTTGCAGGATCCTTAAAATACTTGATAATTCAAACGAATCAGCTTCAGCTATTTTTGATAAGTTCCCAAAAACATATTCAATGCCTGAAATGAGGCCTGAATGCGGTGATTTCGTGAAATTTGATATTATCCAGCGAATAACTAAGTTTTTTAAAAACAAGTATCCGGCAAATATGATGGACGGGGTAAGGCTTGATTTCGGCAATGGGGGCTGGGCCGGAATACGCGCAAGCAATACCAGCCCCAGGATTTCAATAACAATGGAAGCTAAATCCAAAGAAGAGCTTGAGCATATTAAGACCATCATACTCGGTCACCTTAAAACATATCCCGAAATCAAATGGGACCATGATTCGCTTGATTAAAGGATGGCCTTGATTGATGAAGTGAGTGTAAGATTAAGTATAACAATTCTCGAGAACAATAAAATTAGAAATCATGTAAATCAGGTGAATCATTATAATCAAGGTCAGATTTGCCTGATTGCCATGATTGATCTGGATAAAGAAAGTCTGTTTAAAGTTAATATTAAAAAATTTACAAAAACAAATAATTAACAATTCTGAATATCGTAACCCAGACAAACAGTCTAATCCTGTAAATCCGTGGTCAAAATCATGCAAATCAAGGTTTACATTTTAAATTATTTCTGTATAATAAATTTGTTCGCTCAGGATGACAAAATTAAAAATATAAATATAATAAAAATATGCAAAACCCTAAAGTAGGTAAAAAAATATTCCGTATTTTGACTGGCGTAGTAATTGGTTCAGCCATTGGATCAATTTTAGGTTTAACGTTCGCGCCGAAAAAGGGAGAAGACACGCGCAAATACCTTAAAGACAAATCAATGGAAGTCTTTCTGAAAAGCAAACAAGCTTTGGAAAATAATCAAAGTATGGGGTTTTTCAAAAGATCGCTTGTGAAATTCCTTACCCGCAAAAAATAATTGTAAGTTTGAAAAAAGTAATCCTACTAACTCTGGCATTTATTTCAATACTGCTTTTGCCTCATGCAGTATTTGCTGATAATGGAATTTCTTTTGTTCGGCTTAAAACAAATTTTAATCTGTGGAAAGTAGATTTGAAAAAGTCTGAGTGGGTGAATGAATACCCAAAATTATCCTGGAACGGAATCGATGTAAAATTGCCTGAATATATCGATAGTGCTCTTTTGACAAAGACAACAAATTATTTAAATGCTTCGACTGCAAAAGGGATTGATTACGCTAAGGTCCAGGAGTATATGGAAAAAGTGGTGGCGCCGGATATAAAACGGGAAAAACAAGATGTGACTATCAAACTCAATGAAAAAGGAAAAGTTGTTTTTGACGGTTTTGCAATTAGCGGGCAGGATATCGACATTGAGAAATCTTTTTATCTGATTAAAAAAGCTTTTGAGTCGAACCAGGAAGATGTGCGCCTGCCTATCAAAACCATCCAGCCAAATGTAAATGTTGAAAGCGACGAATTACGGCAAAAAGGCATTGTTTCCTTACTTGCCACTGGAGAGACAGATTTTTCTGGATCACCTGCAAACCGTCGAAATAACATACGAGTAGGATTGGCTAGTTTTAGCGGGCGCCTTGTTCCGCCTGGGGCTGAAACAGGCGCCGGTGAAATATTAGGCCGTGTAGACGGTACGACAGGATATTTGCAGGAACTTGTAATTAAAGGTGATAAGACAATACCTGAATATGGCGGGGGTTTATGCCAGGTGTCAACGACTATATTTAGAGGCGTTCTTTTTGCTGGCCTGCCTATCACAGAAAGGGTAAACCACTCATACGCCGTAAGCTATTATGATCCGCAGGGCTTGGACGCCACTATTTACCCGCCTCATCCTAATTTGAAGTTTGTTAACGATACACCAAATTTTATTCTTATACAGACAACGACTGTTGGGGATAAAGCCTATTCAGACATTTACGGCACTCCTGTGGCTCGCCACATAGATCTCATAGGTCCGTATTATTACGACTATAAGCCGATTCCTCCATCCCGAACTGAATATACCGATAAGATACCGCTCGGAACGAAACAAATACTTGGCGGCGCGCATGTAGGCTTTAAAGCAAGCTGGTATCGCCGTATTTCATATGACGAAAGCAGCAAAAAAGATGTTCTGTATCACATTTACAGCAATTACGAAGCCAGACCGCTTTATACACTAATAGGCGGAACAAATCCTAATCAGACTGTTAGTGAGGCCGAGTTGAGCCAGATTATCAGATGAGTGTTAAATTATTGACTTATTTATAGTTTTTAAGATAAACTAACAAGCCTGTCAACTGCTCAGTTAACTGTGGTAGCTGACCTGCTATTTAACACTACTTGCGAATTAATTCTTAGTCACCAAATTCCGAATGCCGCAATCCCGTGGCGTGAGGAAAGTTTTTTGCTGATCAAACGGAGGCAGAAAATGGCGAAGATCATGTGTGTCTTGTTGTTGGCCCTGTTGTCACTTGGCTGTATGAGCACTGTTGCCCAGCAGCCCCAGGCGGAAACCCCCGCCAGCATGCCCGCCGAGAACCTTAAGCCTGGGTGCGGGCATCATCAGGTCATCCATCTCGATCTCGTTCCTCTGGACAAGACGTACACGGTGACCGCTGATGGCCGCGAAGTCAGTGTGCAGCTCATTCACACGGTGGATGAGTCCGCCACACTCTCCACCGCCGACATCGTTCGCTTGATGTCGGGCAAGGGCTACCGTCAGGCAACCGACCGTGAATTGGCTGCACTGAATGACGCCCTCGAAGAGGGCATGGCGATTATCAGTCTCGACCACGTGTCGGATTCGGGGCGTAAGGTCAAATGCCCCTTCATCCGCATGAGCAAAGGTGTGCGCACCTCCTCGTTCATCGACAACTGCAACGAGTTGTTCATCCGAGGAACGAAGTTTTTCATCGCCATGATCCGCAAGTAGTACAATCTCCAATCTGAGGCCTTGATCCGTCATCCCGGCGCTGAATCGGGTCTCTCGGAACTAGCCTTCGTCCAACGGAGGCTATTTCACCTAACGAGAGTGGAACACTTCGGAAGGGATTTTTTAAATTGGAAACGAATTAATAAGGACTTATTTCTCCACGCTCAAAGAGATGGGACTCCATATCAGACACAGCTTTTTCGAATGATTTTCCTCTTTGTATGTCATCTTCTATCATTTTCCGAGACATTTTACATGGTCTCTGTAATGTATATCTGCGTCTTTCATCATCTTCTCTTCCTGCAAAAAAATGCTGAAACTGAGCATTAAAGGGGGGCACTGCATTTGCAACAGGTACTACGAACCAATGTTCCGAGCCGGTTTCGCCTATTACCATATAAGAGTCATCAATAACGTTGCGTACGGGTAATTCGGCTTTCATCAATTCGATAAATTTTGGTACTCCTTTTTCGTATAAATCATAACGTTCAGGAAAAAGTTCCCGCACCTGTTGCGTTAGGCGTGCGTGTACTTCGACAATCTTTGATTCACTAATTGATTCCTTGCCGACCTCACCAGCACTCATTCCTGATGCTGCATCTTTACTGACATTACCAATGGCTTGAGTCTGTAACAGGTCGTCCTTTAATAAGGCCCTATACTTTGATGAAAAACCCACACGCTCCAACTCCTCAAGCGCTTTTAATGCTTGTGCGATAGCGATACTTTCCGCTTCTCCTTTTTGTTCCGATGACATAGTATTATGGTTATTCTGCCTTAGCATTATAACACAAAATACATTTTTTTACAACTAGCTTTTATACAAAATGACCTAAGACTAAATGCCAAATGTAAAATGCATAATAACACATTGAATGCGAAATGCGAATTCCGAAATGCAAAATTAATATAAGGCTTTTTTGGTAATGGATGATTCGTCTTATTTTTTCTTTTTAAACCAACCCATTAGAAATAAAATTCCTATTATAAATGCTGGTACTACAAGTATCAGAGACCAAGAGAGAGCTATATACCATGGATCAGGGGCTTCCCTCGCAACGGAAAGTACCATTTGTGATATGCCTGCCAGAATAAAAACAATCCCTCCGACTATTTCGTATTTCCAGGATATTAACAGGACAATTAGCAAAATAAGTACGGGGATATTATGCATAAACAATGCCAGGGCTGTTTGCCAGAAATTCAGTCCCTCTTCAAAGACATCAAATGAAAATATCGTTAAGAATAAAATCAATATTATTGATAAAATTCTTGGTGTCCAATATATAAATTTATTGATCTTTTTTTTCATAAGTGATTAATTAGGGATTAAAAAATATAGAATAAACCACAATAGCATAATTAATATTCCATTCTCCCTTCAAAAGCCCGTTTTAACGTCTGGCTGTCGGCATATTCAAGGTCGCCGCCGACAGGAATGCCGCGAGCGATGCGGGTAACTTTGATGTTGTAAGGTTTTATGTAACGCATAATGTAAGCCGCAGTCGCCTCCCCTTCTAATGAAGGATTAAGGGCAAGGATTATTTCTTTGATTCCGCCTTTTTTTACGCGTTCAACAAGCTCAGCGATCTTTATATCATCTGGACCGATACCATCTACTGGAGATATGACGCCGTGGAGCACGTGATAATGGCCTTTATATTCGTTCGCGTTTTCAATTGCAACAAGATCCAGCATTTCCTCGACGATACAGACGATTGATGGGTCACGCCTGTCATTCTGGCATATGCCGCAGAGCTTTTCGGTACACATGTTCTGGCAGTTTTCACAGTATTTAAGTCCATTTTTAAGGTTCTGCACAGTTTCGCCAAACCGCTCAACATCCTCCTTTTTCTTGCGAAGCAGATAAAACGTCAGCCGTTGCGCTGATTTTTGACCAATGCCAGGAAGTTTGCTGAATTCTTCGATTGTCTTTTCGATGTTTTTGGGAATAAAGCCCATATGCTGTGTTACAGGCTCTCATACTATCAAATGTAATGTCATTCAACAAGGAATCCATTTGAAGGTCTATTTCATGAAGGTCTATCCTTCGGATGAGGGTCTGTACTTCGGATGAGGGTCTGTACTTCGGATGAGGGTCTGTACTTCGGATGAGGGTCTGTACTTCGGATGAGTATGTGAAGCAGACCCTCACGAAGTAGACCCTCTTTCCGACGAGGGAGGAAAAGACCTTCATATTAAGTTTAGAATATATTCCAAAGCACCTGATTCGTCACCTCGTGGTGATACCATACCTCCCCTTGTTTTACACGAGTTCCCAGTTCCCTAGGACAGCGGTTAGCGGATTTTTCTTTCAATATCGAAAATTTTTCGTGATTTATTTCGCTCATTGCCTCTTTCGCGAAATCGCTTTTTCTGAACAAACGTAAGGCCTCATAAATATCACCGGGAAGTTTTTTGACAGGTTTGGAGTAAAGCTTACTCATTTCCACAATCTCATTCTTTTGCGCGAACATTCCTTTTAAACCCGCTTTCAGAATTAAGAAGAACGCCAGATAGGGATTAGCGTCTGGAGCGACCGTGCGTACTTCTATTCGCGCTGATTTACTGTTCCCAATTGGTATACGGATCATTGACCCACGGTCAGCCGCTGAGACTTTGATCTCATTCGGAGCTTCGAATGCCGGATCAAGCCTTCTGTATGCGTTAACACTTGGATTAAGCGCAAGGCAGATGTCGTTAGCATAATACAAGATGCCCGTAATGAAATTATGTGCGTCAGCAGATAAACTGCTTTTGCCATTTGTGTCATAAAATATATTAATTCCATTTTTATTTAACGAAATATTGGTATGCATACCACTACCGTTGATCTTCATAATCGGTTTCGGGAGGAATGAAGCTGTTAATCCGAAATTCTTAGCTATCTGCCTCGCAATGACTTTATAAAGTTGTACCTGGTCAGCGGCCTGTATTATATCCGCGTATTTGTAATTCATCTCAAACTGTGAAGGCGCCACTTCCGGATGGTCCTTTTCATTCTCAAATGCGAGCGCCCTTGTAGCTTCGGCAAGACGGTCGATGAACTGCCTTAATTTATCCTGAGGAAGAACATTAAAATATCCGCCTTTTGAGGCTAATTCAAATCCGGTTCTTTCATCAAAATTCTGTTCAGCATTCTCACCTTCAAGTATAAATCCTTCGATTTCAGGGGCGACGTTAACAGTTAGTCCTTGTTTATTTTTTAATTCATCGGCAAGGTACATTAAATTTGACCTGTAGTCACCGATGAATGGCATTTTATCTTTATCTGTTACATTCGCGAAGACAATCACTTTACCATGGCCGAAGACATCCGCAGGCAGCCATTTAAACGATGACCAGTCGATATCAAGCCTTAGATCTGAACTTTGCTGAGGCGTAAAACCCTTAATAGATGACCCGTCGAAAGTCAGATTATCATAAGCTTCCAATAAATAGACTTTGTTGTAATCCAGCATATGAAATTTCCCTTCAAGATCCGAGAAACAGACGGTCAGCGCCTTGATTGCTTTTTCATCCCTAAGTATTTCGATAAATTTTTTTTGGAAATAGTCATTCGGTTTTCCGGATGCGCGCTCTTTTTTAATCTCGAGGTTACGTTCCTCCAATTCTGAATAACTTAACTCGAGAAAATTCAGACTATCTTTCAGCCTGGGCGTTTGAGGCAGATTTATATCCATATGGATATTTTTTTTAGATTTTTGGGAGGACAAAGTTGTTTCCATATATTTATTATTAATATTTAATTACGCACTAACAATTATTTGTCTGCCTATTTTAATCAAGGCATTTTTGAAACCGAAAATTTGATGTCCAAAAAATCGGCGCGCTTGCAATTTATTGAATGCAATGTTAAATTTGATTTTGTCGAAAATTCCGACAACATATTTTCAATTGCTTAACCCTAACAATATGGTATCGCATAATGTTTTAAGGCAAATAGGTTTTTCCGATAAGGAATCAAAATTATATCTTGCCTGTCTTGAGCTTGGCACAGGAACTGTTGTTGAATTAAGCCGTAAGTCCGGAATAACCCGCGGATCGACTTATGACATCCTTGAGGAAATGCTTGAGAAAGGTTATGTGAGCAAAATACACAAGGATAAGCACATGATATTTACATCGATTGACCCCGAAGTCCTTAAAAAACGATATCAGGACAGCTTACGAGATTTCGAATTAGCCCTACCTGAGTTAAAAGGTTTGTTCCATAAGCATTCCCGTCCAAGAGTACGATATTTCGAAGGTGCCGATGGTATAAAACGCGTTTATGAAGATACACTTACCTCAACTACTGAGATACTTAATTACGCCAATTCAAAATCCATACGCGCATACTGGCCAGAATATGATGAAGAATATGTTAAACAGAGAGTCAGAAAAAGCATCTTTCTTAAAGGTATCGCTCCTGATGACGAATACGGTCAGCGTGTAAAAAAAGACGACAGGCGCTGTCTACGTGAAACCAGGCTACTTCCCTCTAAAGATTTTCAGTTCACGAATGAAATTAATATTTACGACAATAAAGTCGCGATCACATCATTCGGCAATGAATTAATCGGAATAATAATCGAAAGCCAGGAAATCGCGCATACACAACGAGATATATTCAAAATGGCATGGGCTTTCGCGGAAATGTTTATTAACACACCAGCTGTTATTATTAAAAAACCTGGGCTATCGAAAAGTATTGATTTACAGCAAACAACGCTACTTTAATTATGAGTAAAGAAAAACCTGATTCAGATTCCACATCTAAATATCGTAGTCCTAGGATTAGATCTGAAGGACTTAGAGTTACCAGAGGCAATGTAATAAATTGTTTAAATGTTCGATTCAAAACATAAAACTATTAAATTCAGACGCAAAAAATAAGTATCATATAAGTTATTTCATCAGAAAACTTCAGATAAAGTTTATCTATAAGATTTTATAATCCGATCCATTTTGCGTTTGTCCTCACGTTTTTTGATTACCTGTCTTTTGTCGTACTTTTTTCTGCCTCTTACTAGCGCAATCTGAAGTTTGGCGTATTTACCCTCAAGACCTACCGCAAGAGGAATAACTGTAACGCCTTGTGTATTTAGTTGCCGGTCAATCTTAGCTATCTCATTTTTTTTTAAAAGCAATTTACGCACCCTAAAAGGGTCGTAATCCTTATTCTGGTCGTAAGGGTATTTACTGATATTCGCATTTTTTAGGAATGCCTCCCCTTTTATTATGCTTATGTAACTGCTTTTAAGATTAACGCTTCCCTTACGCACAGATTTTATTTCCGGGCCAGTAAGCATGATGCCGGCTGTAAATTCATCAAGAATCTCGTAGTCAAAGTATGCCTTTTTGTTCTTATGGATTAATTTCATTTTTTTGATTATAGATTAAAGTCTTGATCAGTAATTCTCAATAACACAATTAACAGGGTCGTAAACAGTCCTTATTTTATCCAATGGAACGTCATTAGCATAAGCATAAACCATATTTAAAATACCTTTATGACTAACAAGAAGTACTTTTTTACCATCAAATTCTTTCATTAACGCTTTTATACCGTTAATTATCCTATTATAAAAATCCTTAATCGGCTCCGATGCCAGAAAATCATGCTCAAGTATAAGTATGCCTTTATTCGTAACATATTGCGGGTAAGTTTTTTTTAAATCAGCAGTTGATACGCCTTCGATTATGCCAAAATTCCGCTCACGGAAAACAGGGTCAATTCTTTTTAGTTGAATTCCAGTATCTTTACTGATGATTTCGGCTGTATGCATGGCCCTGCCGAGGTTGCTGGTTATCAGAATATCTATATTCAGATTTTTTACTTTTTCTGAGGTTTCATGCGCCTGTTTAATGCCGAGTTCAGTCAACGGAGAATCTATCTGCCCCTGGATTATATGTTTTTTGTTTAATTCGGTTTCACCGTGACGGACTAAATATAAATTGTTATTAAATATGCTCATTGTTTTAGAAATTATTTTTTACCAACAGGGATAAGGTACAAAGGTTCTTCATCTTTTTGCAGATTTAAAAGTCTTTCAACATGAGCATCATCAAACGCACCCGTAACAACAGTGCCAAGCCCCAATGACTCTGCTTGCAGATATATATTTTGCGCTGCGTGGCCTGCCTCCATATGGACATACCTTATGCCTCTGTCACCATATTTGGAAGTTGTGCGTTCATAAACACCTGCCATCACAATGGTTATTGCGCCATCTTTAATCGATGCCTGGCCAAGCGAAGCAGATGATAGTTGTTTTCTTATATCACCATCTGATATTTTTAAAAGTTCATGCTTTGCGGGTTTATATTTATAAATTCCAGATGAAAGTCCTGAAACATTTCCTACAACAACATAAATTTCTAATGGATATAAAGCTCCAGCGGATGGCGCTGTTCTTTTCCCGCTTGGGTCTGTGGTGCCCTGCGCGGCCCACAATAATTGAGATACCTGACTCAATGCCAAAGGTTCATCATCGAATTCCCGCACAGATCTTCTTTTAAGCAGAGCTTCCTCTACTGATGTGCTGCTTTCATAGCTGGGTGCAGGCAATGCAATCGTTTCATATTTATTTTCCGGCAATATTTGTTTTTTCATAATGTAAGGTGTTAAAAAAAATCCTATCCCGACTGATATCATGATAACCAATATCACCAACAGTTTGGTATAAACGGATTTTTTCATAAATTTACTTAATAAATCTTTTTTGAGCACATCCGGACAAGACACCTGTTATTGGCGTGGCGGAGAGAGCGAGATTCGAACTCGCGAGGGGATAAATCCCCTACCGCTTTTCGAGAGCGGCGCCTTCAACCACTCGGCCATCTCTCCGTATAAATTATTTTGAGCGGCGCCTTCCCGCCTGCGCTGGAAGCTTCGGCGAGGCAGGCAGCCACTCAGCCATCTCTCCTTTAATTACGAAATAACGAAGTAACGACGTAACGAAATAACTTTATAATAATGTTATTTTATTAACTAGTGAAACTGGATTCGAATCGAAGATTATTTTGGCACCAGTTTTTTTGGTCAGTACTTTTAGTAATTCCTTAATCGCGTTATCTGATATTCCGCCGCTCCCTTCCAATACTCCGATTTTCTTGCCAAAGTCATAAGCGTTTGTAAATTCATTCATTGTGCCTGTTTCGCCTGCAATAAAAATTGCGGAATCGATTTCAAGAACCGATGAAATATTCCTATATTTTTTGCACGCCATCGGACTTTTGGCATATACATAATCTTCAGGTACAAAAATCAGCTCCGAAAATCCTTTTGTCGGTAAATTGTACAAACCAACATGCTCTTTTTTTGTTAATGCGGGTGAAAAGCCAATGCATTTCCCTCTGATTTCATAAGCCCCTAATACAGCTTCATAAGGCAAACCAAGACAACCGCCTGTAATCAGAATATGACCTTTTTTGGCTATCTGTTTTCCAATTTCTCTAGCCTTTTCCTTAATTTCGTCTGAAAAATCTCCTGTTGCTGAACCGTAAACGCCTATTTTCATATTTAAAAACCTTAAGTGTAATTAATATAGATTATTTTATCATTTTTATAAATACAAATAAGCCGTTTCAATTATTGTCGTTTTGATTCAAAATCCCTAAATAGTTTTTCAAAAAGCTCAGGTACGAATTTCATTTCGTCAGGCGGACAAACATATGCAATTCTGACTTGGTTACGGCCAGGGTTGTTATCTTTGGAATTGTAAAAGCCCGCCATCGGAGCAGTGAATAAAGTCATTTTTTTGCCATTCATATCCACTGATCCTTTTCTGGCGCAATAAAGCACAAAATCTTTTGAATCAAATCCAGGTTTTGCGATTTTCCGGACATCAATGACAGAATATATCGAGGCTTCAGGGCTTGAGACGATGACCCCAGGAAGCAGTTTGCGTAAATTTTTAGTAGTATCAAACATTATATGTTTATAGTAGTTTCTCTGTTTTTCAAACCATTCTTGTATTTCTTTTATTGATAAATGGGCTAAAGCTCCAAAAATATATTGGCCAATAGCATTCGGACATAGATTTGCTGTATTTTCCGCAACTGATTGTTCGTAGAATTTTTCATTATCAGTAACAAGCGCTCCGATCCTTAGACCGCATGCATTCCATACTTTTGAGGAAGATTCGATGCTTATGCGCCTTCCTGTTATTCCAGGCACTTCTTTTTCTGTAATGCCCCATATACTTGAAGGCTTTTCATCGCAATAATATAATTCCCGATAAGCTTCATCGCTAATCATCCATATATTCTTCTCCACGCAAATCTGCGCAAGTTTTACCATTGTCTCATGATCACAATAATGACCGGTTGGATTGTCATACGGAATGACCACAAGAGCGCTTACATCGCATTCATCGATTTTTTTCCTTATTTCATCCAGATCCGGCAATGAGAATTTTTCATTTTCATTAAGAGTCCGTGATACTGAAACAATTTTTCTACCCACCCGCTTTGCAAGAGATGTGTAATTAGTATATGAAGCATCTAAAACTAGCAGGGGTTTCTCATCTTTACCGGCTTCACCGCAACATCCGATTATCACTAATTCCATAGCCTGGGAACCGCCTTCTGTTACTTGTACAAATAGACCATCTGTATTGTATCCACTTGCCTTTATAAAATTTTTAAAAGCCTCTCTGGCTTCTTCTGTTCCGGTGGTTTCCGTATATCTTACAATTCCATTTTTAAAAGGACTTTCTTCCGCGCCAAGATTAAGCATCCTTTTTGTCATAGCGGGATGCATTGGAAGAGAAACATCACCTATCGCGGAATTTATAGCATATACCTTGTCGTTTCTTTTAGAAAATTCTATTTGGGATAATCTTATAGGGGAAGGAACCCTATCCTGAAAATGCTTGGAAAGCTGTGGTTTTAACATGGGGGGCAAAATTATATGATTGATTTGATTATATCATATGCCAATTATTATAGTCCCTAGAAAATGCGAGCCTTGTCGTTCGCGAACGACAAGGCGAGCGCAGTCCCGCAATGCGGGACGAGCAGTATTTTCTGGGGTGGGGCCCCAAATTGTGCAAAAGCTGAACCTTGTAAACTGAAGAAGTGGCTGCGAGGGGAAAGCTGAAGCACAATTTGGGGTGGCGGAGAAAGAGAGAGATTCTCACGTGCTCGTCTCCTTCGTCGCCTGCGCGGTCGAGCTTCGTAATAGTCGCTTTTCTGCCTTTCGGCAGGCGCTCCTTTACTTAGACGAACCCTGAACCAGGCTATGCTTCGGTTCAGGGTTCTCATCCCTAATCCGGTAAATTACAAAAAAACAATCGTCCAATCGGCCGCCTGAATGGCGGAGAGAGAGGGATTCGAACCCTCGATGCCCTTGCAGGCATACCCGCTCTCCAAGCGAGCGCACTAAGCCACTATGCGATCTCTCCGTAAGCTACGAAATAACGATGTAACGAAATAACGAAATAACTTTTAAAGTGACTACGTTATTTCAGTTTAACTAAGTGATGTTAATAGCCACTAAACAGGATTTGTAAGAGTATGGAGGCATTTAACGCAGACTTTCATCCTCTTTGATTTTCCGGTTTTAAAGTCGATTATTTTCTTAGTTACCAGATTAGGCAAGAATCGTCTTTTTGTATGGCGCATGGAATGGCTGACGTTATAGCCGGTTTGGGGATGTTTCCCGCAGTTTTCGCAAACTTGTGACATAATTTCTCTTTTAAAAATAGCCAACATAAACTATCATTACGAGGAAATATTGTCAAACTAAATATTAAATCAAATATTGCATAATGAATAATTTAACCGATCTTCTTTATTTAATATTGGCTTTAGCAGTATGCATTTCTGTGCATGAATCCGCTCATGCGTGGGTTGCCTATAAACTTGGTGATCCTACAGCAAAAATGGAAGGTCGAGTGTCTCTCAATCCCCTACGCCATTTAGACCCGCTGGGTACCATTATGATTTTTATCGCCCATTTCGGCTGGGGAAAACCTGTGCCGTTTAATTATTATAATTTAAAACATCCCAGAAGAGATGCCGCATTGATCTCTATAGCTGGCCCGATCAGCAATTTATTAACGGCGTTTATAATAGCAATAGCAATAAAATATATCCCTCAAATACCTGTATTTTTAATTGAAGCCCTGAGGGCTATTTTTAATTTAAGCATTATCCTATTTCTATTTAACCTGATTCCAATTGCTCCTTTGGATGGCTCAAAACTAATAGGTTTAATAGTTCCGAGATCAAAAGAAGAATGGTACCAAAGATTTCTATCAAAAGGCCCTGTGTTTTTAATAGTTTTGATTATTTTGGACCGCCTTGTGGAAGGCGCGACTGGATTTTCAATACTTGCCACGTTTCTTCAGTATGGGTATGAATACATCACCATTCTGATTTTTTTGGCAACCTGATGACCCCTCACTCCATTAGGAGGCGAATCATGATTCGCCTCTAAATTTCGTTCGGAACGCGTTTCTCGTAATTTTGTGGAGCCGTTACCCGGGATTGAATTCATCTTCACTGAAGTTCCGATGAACTCTGCCGGGGACTTGAAGTTACATTTCTGCGAAAATCCACCGAAGCTTTTGCGAAGGTGGATGGAGCCGTTACCCGGAATTGAACCGGGGACCTCATCCTTACCATGGATGCGCTCTACCGTCTGAGCTATAACGGCTTATTAATTTGTGATTTGAGATTTGTGATTTCTGATTCTTCTCAGAAATGTAGCACAAATCAAATTAATGACTGCAGTATTTAATGTCAAGAAAAAGATTTAAGAAATGAGAGTCAATTTAACTTAGTGACTTTTAAAAATGGGGTCCCCGCAGAATGCGAGCGCACCCTGAGCGAGTGTAGCGAGTCGAAGGGGAGCAGTATTCTGCGGGGCAGGGGCCCCAAATTGTGCAGAAACTGAAAAAGGAGATTCTGAAAGAAGCTCATTTGTAGGTTGGAGCACAATTTGGGGTTGAACAAAAGTCACCAATGTGTCATTTGTAGTATATGCTGAGCTCCGTATTTAAAGGTGGGAAGGGCCGGTCCGCCGTACGGCGGACGTGAAACCCATAAATCCCATAATTATTATGACCGATTCAGAATATAGAACTAAGCGAACACATTCGAGTCTTTTGTTTTTGTTTTATCACAGTCGCTCGAGAGCGACGTGATTTCACACCCGCCACGGCAGGTGTTTGATTTTCTGATTTCATTGAACCAAAAAATTACTCAATAATCAACAAAGATGGCTTGACACTGCTAAGCAAGTATTACATTGAACCTAAAATTTATTCAATAAAATATTTTTAATTTTATATAATAATTTCATCAATAAAATTGAATATTTTGACAAAGTCAGCCTTTTTATATAGTCTATGTTAGCAAAAATTCGACATAAGAAATCTGTACTCCTTAATTTAATAATATGCCACGAGGAAAAAATACCAATGTTTATCTATCCTGCAAAGAATGCAAAATGCAGAATTATAAAACACGCATTAATAAAAAGGTGACCAGTAAACTTGAGCATAAAAAATACTGCCCGAAATGCAGGAAGCATACGATGCATGCAAGCGGGAGCGAGATTAAACATAGTTCCTAGAACATTTCTAATTTGTGATTTCTGATTTGAGAATCAAATTGTGGAATGTAAAATTTAGAAAATGACAATCACAAATCAGAAATGAAAAATCACAAATCAATCACGCTCCGTCTGCACGGAATGGCACCATTGCGCTTTTTAACATGATCTTAATATCAAGCCAAAGCGACCAGTTCTCGATGTAATAGACATCAAGCTTAACCTCATCTTCAAAGTCCAAGTTACTGCGGCCGCTTATTTGGGCTAAGCCAGTTATTCCGGGTTTTAGTGCAAAAACCTGATAATGATGGCTTTCATACATATCTATTTCTTCAGGTAAATGCGGACGTGGGCCAACAAGGCTCATATTACCGATTAAGACATTAAATAGCTGTGGTAGTTCATCTAAACTAGTTTTCCTTAAAAACTTGCCAATTCTAGTGACTCGAGGGTCATCACTAATTTTAAACATCGGGCCGTTTCGTTCATTTAACTGTATCAGGTCTTTTTTAAGATCATCGGCGCCGACCACCATTGAACGGAACTTATAGACATTAAAAATTTTATTCCGGTATTTGCGTTTGCTTTTATAAAAAATAGGGCCTTTTGAATCAAGTTTTATCAGAATCCCAATGATTATCCATACAGGGATAAGAAGAATAATTAAAATGAAACTTACAATTATATCGAATAACCGCTTAAATACCCTACCCCACCCGTCCAGCGATGTTTCCTTAAGGGTAACCAAAGGGATATTATCGACCATTTCAACATCCACGTTGGTACGCTGAAGGCGGATAAGATCGGGGATGAAATGGTATTTGATCTGATTATTCCGGCAATAGGTATGTAAATCACTAGTATCTTTATCCTTTAACTGCGGTTCAGCCTGAATTATTTCCTCGACTCCGAATTTTTTTACAATCTGATCCAACTGGTCAAAAGTTCCTATTATTTTTAACTGCTCGATTTTTCTGGAAATAACTTTATCATCCAATGCTCCGATGACCGTATATGATTTATTACTTTTAATTGAATTATAAAACCGATCTGCCACAGAGTTTACACCAATAAATAAAACGCGTCTTTTTCCTATATCAAATCTCAACAAGAAATTCTGAATGGTCTTAATCAAAATCCTTCCCATTGCGACAAATACAATTGTGAAACCCCATATATGCATCAAGGCGATTCTTGAGAAAAAAAGCTGATGAACTATCAGGAAATAATATGAAATGATGAACATCATCCATGCGGTCACTAGAAACGTGATTTTTAATAAGCTTTTGATGACTTTATGAGTTACTCTTAATGAATACAGATGGCTAAAAGCAAACATAACCACAAGAAAAAGGGATGCCAAAGATGCAAGCCAAAGGTATTCATTTATTGGCGGCAGTAAGGATGGTCCAAAATTAAACTGGACTCCAGGTATAAGGTCGGTTATAGGCCTTATATAATATGCCAAAAGAAAAGCTGAAACAGTAGCAATGTAATCGACCGGCAAACGAAATGCCCCAAAAATTATTTCAGATTTTTTCATAGTAAGTAGTGAGAAACACGTTCCGAACGAAGCAACCATGAACCGAAGCGAAGCGCCTGGTTCATGGGCAGTGTAATGAGGATAAATCTTTAAGAATCTGCGCAGAAGATTCTTAAAGATTTAAGTGTTTCCCTATTGTAGCAGCACAGGGATGCTCATCATAAGTGATCAATATACTTATTGATTAATTTAAACTCATAAGCCGAGTTCTGTTCTGTACCAATCGCTTGCGCTCTGGTGCAGGAGTAGCCATCTATCTTGCCGTGAACCGATCCCTTGCGGTCTGGTTCATGGTCTAGCGGTTGTAAGTATGGGGTTTCGAGCAGAAACCTTAATCCATTCTTCCAATACAACTTTGCATCAGGTGGGGTTTACCACTCCGCAAAATTACTTCTGCGGAGACCGTGTAAGTTAACACGGACTTTTCATCCTTACTCCGCATTTTACTGCGGAGTGGTATAGTTTCTGTGGCACTTTCCCTTATCGGATATTACTACCAGATCGGCTGCCGTTAGCAGTCACCCTGCCCTATAATGCTCGGACTTTCCTCCATGAACCAATCCCTTGCGGTCTGGCTCACGGCGGCTACAACGGTTTAAAAGAATCAATCAATAGGGAAACATTTGAATCAATTGAAAAGTTTTTTGCTATAGCAATAAACTTTTCTGCATGATTCATCCTCACTCCGTTACGGCTCATCACTTAGTTCAGGGCCTTACTTCGTTCGGAACATGTTTCTCGCTATTTCGAAGCTAATAATATATAACACTATTAATTCAAACAGTCCAGCTTAAAAATTAGAATTCATTGACACTGAAATTATGATAAATTATTTTCTGACGTGCTCAATTTACAATTTGCATTTTATTTATTCCATTGCAATTCAGAAATCAGAAATGCAAAATGCTAAATGATTCTGCCACCTTAGCTCAGCTGGTAGAGCAACCGCCTTGTAAGCGGTAGGTCGTCGGTTCGAATCCGACAGGTGGCTCCACCCAAAAGCAAACTCCTGCTTTCGAATTGGTTTCTTTACAGAACCCCTTTCTTCAGCATCCGCTTGCTTTTGGGTCCCTGCCTTAAAAATACCTCACCCTTCCTCCAGACCTCCTCGCATTCTGCGGAGTCTTTTTAAGCCACCTTTATAAATATATATCTTTCTCTCTATTCTGAATTCTGATTATCGCAATTTCGATATTTATTAAAACTTGCTTTTTAAAAAAATATAAGCAATATTATTTGTCGCAGGTAAGCAGAAAATTAGAAATTTATATCGAGAAGGGTCCGATGTAACATCGGACTCGCTTCTCACTGGGGTGTAGCTCAGTTTCCGCCAAAGGCGGATCAGCCTCTGGCTGAGGCTAGATACACCCGTTTACAGAAAATTGGATTTTCATTTCGGGGAGTAGCTCAGTTGGCTAGAGTGCACGCTTTGGGAGCGTGATGTCGCAGGTTCGAGTCCTGTCTCCCCGACCACCCAAACGCAAGCTCCAACTTGTGAATGAGTCTCTTACAGAGTCTCCTTCTTCAGTTAACGCTTGCGTTTGGGTCCCATCCCAAAAAATACCCCGCCCTTCCTCCAGACCTCCTCGCATTTTTTGGGATTTCTTTAAATCGGTTTTCAGAATAGAGTGTAAAACTGGCGATTAGCAAGTTAAAGGTGGGGAAATAAAAAGATAAAGGAAAGACGGGAAGGTGTTTTGCCCTTGTTTAAGGT
>Ga0315291_10001436_pt1 | contig 31817 bp, 27 predicted proteins | sample YL17G12_20_MG_FD_203070 | JGI IMG/M metagenome (GOLD analysis project Ga0315291, IMG submission 203070) | Sediment microbial communities from Yellowstone Lake, YNP, Wyoming, USA - YL17G12_20 | ecosystem: Environmental > Aquatic > Freshwater > Lake > Sediment | place: USA: Wyoming | collected...
CAGGAGCTATGGTTTCAAGTTATTTCGATATTAAAAATGTGCCAGACCTATTCCACATACCTTCTTTATCCGATAACCTACCTCCGGGTATGCCTGGCGCAGGGACCGTTTATAAGTATACTTATCAGATAGTGCCTAATAGCTGGAGAGAGTTATAAAAATTAAATGAGGTAATGAAAATGCTATTAAAAAAGAATCAAAAGGGATTCACCTTCATTGAATTAATGATTGTGGTGGTGATAATAGGAATTATGGCCGCCTTGGCGGTGGGACGTTTTGACAAGTTTCTCCTCAACCAGAGACTTAAAACAAAAGGTAGAAATCTGCTTTCCAGCCTGCGTTTAGCACGTTCCTATGCGGTAGCACGCAGAGTTCAATACGGTATTTATTTCGATATGAATAATCACCAATATCTCCTGTTTAAAGATGTGGTGAATCCATCATCTTATACCTATGACTCCGGAGACTCGGTTTTAACGACTGAACCGTTATCCAATATATTTTCCTTTAACAACTGTACTTTCCCTAATACCGCGGTGATTTACCTTTCAACCGGGTCTGCCTCTTCCTCTGGCTCAGTAGATATTTATAATTCGACACTGGCTAAATACGTAAGGGTGGATATTCTTGCCAGTACCGGAAGGGCTCGTCTAACCAAAAGCTAATATATCTGATAAATATCTCCAGAACCGTTAAAAGTATGTTTTTTAGGATATTTAAATCGTGCTAAAAAAATTTTATTTTTTTTCTTAATATTTTTTAAAAATAGTCGATAAAGAAATTAGTGATTTAAAGATTAAGAACAAAAAACTTTTTTCAAAGAAGAAGATATGGTCTTAGGAAAAAAGGGTAGAACGGTAACTGGGCTGGATATAGGTGCCAGCTCTATTAAATTAATCAAGTTTGAAGAAAAAGCTGGGGCTTATATTTTGAGAGCTATGGGAATCAGGGAGATCCCTACCAATGCCATTGTGGATGAGGAGATCAAGGACCGGGATACTCTGATCTATAACATTCAATCGTTAATCGATCAGTGTGATCCCAGGATAAAAGAGGTAGCTATAGCGGTAGCAGGGCATGGAGTGCTGAATGATAAATTAACTATGGACAAGAAATCAGGTAGCGAAGCAGAACAGGCTATCCTTTTTGAAGCCGAACAGAGGAGCCCTTTTGATGTAGACGATGTAAGTTTAGATTATCATATTATTAAGGTGAGTGAGGATATCAATAAGATGGATGTCTTATTGGTAGCCGCTCGTAAAGATTTTCTAAAATCCTATATAGATTTGATCCTGGATGCCGGGCTAAAGCCGGTATTAGTGGATACCGAAACTTTAGCCTTGTTGAATGCTTATGAGATAAATTATGAGATGAATCCCGAAAAAGTAACCGTTTTGATGAATATTGGATTTGATACCATCAATTTGACTTTTATCAAAGATGGGGTTTATAATTCTGCCAGGGATATTTCCTCCGGAACTCGTTTGATATACGAATCGATAATGAAGGAATTCCGTCTTAATCCGGAGTTAGCTCAAAAAACTCTTAAAGGAGAGATGGGGAATTCCATTGATCAGGATATGCTGAAAGCCACAGTGGTAACTTCGTCTGAGGAGTTAATCTCCGGGCTAGAAGTTGCTCTATCCTACTTCAAATCTTCAGCCAAGGTTTCCAATGTGGACTGGATAGTTATGAGTGGAGGAGGAACTTTAATTCCTTTCCTACCGGAGTTCATCCAGTCGAAGTTAAATATAACGGTGGAAATAATTAATCCTTTAAGAAATATAGAATATGACCCAGATGTTTTCAGACAAATCCAGCCGGAGAAAATAGCACCGCTTGTAACCATTGCGGTTGGATTAGCTGCAAGAAAGGTAAAGTAAGATGATAGAGATAAATTTACTTCCCAAGGAGTTAAGAAAAAGAAGAGGAGTATTTACTCTAAAGAAAAACACTGCCTATATTTTTGGCGCAGGAGGAGTATTGATTATCCTTCTGATCCTTATAAGTATCTTACAAGGGATAAGGCTTCAAGGTTTAAATCGGAAAATAGCTGAAGCTCAGAAAAGAAAAGAAGAGCTTAAAGAAAGTATCCAGCTGGTGGATGCCCTGACCGAGCTTAAGAATAAAATCTTAATGCGCCTTTCCGCCATCGAGTCTCTGGATAAAGATCGCTCCACCTGGATTGACGTTATGGAGGATTTAAGCTCAAGAGTTCCTGATTATCTATGGCTTTCTTCTTTTAAAGAGGCTCCTCCAGCTGCTCCTTTAGTTCCTAAGGTTCAGACAACAGAAGAAGGAGCAGTCGATACTGTTAAAGTGACTCAACCTCAAGCACCACCTGTGTTAAGTCGAAGAGTCATCATTGAAGGTTACACCTTTTCTCTTAATAGCTTAGCTACCTTAATATTAAACCTGATGAGATCCGACTATTTTAATAATATAGAGTTAAATTACGTGAAATTGGCTGAACTGGAGAAGCAGAAAGCTTACAGCTTTCAGCTAACCAGTGACCTTTTCTATGCCAGCCAGATCAGTACTCAGAAGGAGCTGGCATTAAATCAAACCGGGTTATCTTCCCCTTAATAAGGGGATTGGTCAGTTTTTAGGAGGATGAAATGGATTTAAAAGATCCAAAGATCCAGAAGATACTTTTAGTAGCATTGGTCGCCTTCTTGGTAATTTATTTTTGGTATGCCAGAATTTATTCTCTGAATATTCAAAAAATGAGCCAGAAACAGGCAGAATATGAAATGCTCCTTACCAATTTGAAAAACGTAGAGATGAAAGCCAAAAGTTTTCAAAACCTTAAAGCTGAATATGAAAGCCTGCTTTCGAGATATAAACAGGTGGAGTTGCTTTTACCTGAAGAAAAGCAGATCCCCTTATTTTTGACCCAGTTGCAGGCGGCCTCTCAGAATTCTGAGGCTAAAATAATTCAGATATTACCTCAAGGCCTAATGCCAATTACTTTTTACAATGCTGCATATTTTGCTTTAGAGTTCAAAGGGAATTACGAGGATGTAGGGACTTTTTTCGCCAGCGTAGCTAATTTTCCATTTTTGACCAATATCACTGATGTCAGCTTCTCCGGCTTACCAAAAGATGAGGTGAAGAAGGAAAAGAGCACTATTGCAATTTCCTGTAAATTAACCACCTATTTTATAAAAGAAGAGGAGAAACTTAAGAAGGTAGAATTTCCAAAATAGGAAGATTCCATGAAACAGAAGAAGCTCTGGTTTGGAATTATAATAAGTGCAATATTTTTACTGAGTCCTTTTGCTCTCCTTTGGGCAGATAGTAATATTCAGAACATTACTCTCCAAAGGGAAGGAGACTATACTAAGATAACCATCTTAGCGGACGCACCTTTTCAATTTAATCATTTTATTGAGGAGAAAAAGGAGGGGAAGCCTTATCGGATTGTGATCGACTGTTTGAATTCGGTAAATTATCTACCGCAGGGAAGTTTCCTGCAGCTCCCTTCTGGTACGATTACCGCAATCCGCACAAGTCAATACCAAACCTCTCCGGATAAGATCTGTCGGATTGTTCTGGACCTCAAAAATCCAGCGGTCTATAAGGTGATGGATGAGAATGGAAAAAAGGGTGTCATATTGGCTCTTTCAACTCCTAAGGAACCAGTTTATCCTTTGTGGAGTGCAGTTCAGGAAAAATCCGTTAAAAGCGGACAAAAAACTACTGAGTCAATTGAAACCAAGCCAGTTCAGTCCGAATCTAAATCCAAAATTGTGGAAAAGCCCATAGAGAAATCTAAAAAAGAGTTAGCCGTTTCAACCGAAAAAGATAAGGATATAAAGCTATCTCAAAAAATAGAAGTTACTCCTCCTGAGAAAGTGAAAATTCCGGATAAACCTGTTCCGCCGGTAAAAAAAGAAGAGCAGAAAGAAATACCTGCGACAACAGAACAGCAGAAAGTTACCGAATCTAAAAAGATAGAAGTTGCAGCGATAGATACCTTAAAGAAAGAACCTTTAGTAAATATGGCTGGTAAAGTAATAGAAGAAGTTCCAAAGAGAAAAATACTGGTCTATCATAGTGGGGAAAGAAAAGATCCTTTTTCACCTTTAACTGATAAAAAGAATTTCACAATGGGTACGGTTCCTCTGCCCAGCATTGAGGAGCTCAAATTAGTGGGTATCTTAGAAGATCATAATGGATTTAAGGCACTATTAGAAAATGAATTAGGTTATGGTTATATTTTGCAAACAGGAGATAGGATAAGAAATGGATCCGTAGTATCCATAGATAAAGAAAGGATAATCTTTCAAATCCAGGAATATGGATTTACCAAAAATATAGCCTTAGAACTTTTCACACCTAATCAGGAAGAGAGGTAGATGTTATGTGGAATAATAATCTGAAGACCAGAAAAATAATCTTACTCCTCACCGCCTGGCTTTTTATTTTCTTTGCTCTCCAGGCTTTGGGACAGCAGGAGAAGGTTTTGAAATCGCTTACCCTGCAGAATGCAGAGGTTCATTCGGTGATGAGCTTCTTAGCTGAAGAGGGTAAAACCAATATCGTTGTTGCTCCTGCGGTATCAGGAACTGTTACCTTAAGCCTGAAGGGAGTTACCTGGAGGCAGGCACTGGAGATAATTACCAAAACTTATAATCTGGTTACGGTAGAGGAACCAGATTATATCAGAGTGCTCCCTTTGCAGGATTATCTTAACGAAATGACTTTTACCCAGAAGCATCAGGCCGATCAGAAAACCTTGGTCAGTCTGCAGACCGAGATAATCTCCGTTAAAAACGGAACTGCGGCTGATCTGATTAAGCCTCTTAAAGCTTCTCTTTCCGAAAGAGGGACCGTGGATGTGGACCAGAGAACAAACTCTCTTATCGTCCGGGATATCCCGGAAAATGTTGCCCGCGCCAAGGAGATGGTAAAAGCCTTAGATAAAGAAACAGACCAGATAAAGATATCTGCTCAACTTTTAGAAGTGGAAACGGGAACATTAAGTGAATTAGGAATTGACTGGTCGGTTATTCCCAGTTTAGAGGGAAGTGCTGATGGGACCATACATAGTGAAATGGAAATCAATCAGAAAGGGAACCAGCTCTTAGATGAGGACAAGATCGGTAACTTTACATATAGTACTGTTCAGAAGGATTTTAGTCTGGATGCAACCATCTCAGCTATGGTAAAAAGCAATAAAGCCAAAATAGTGGCTCATCCGGAGATTACCACTGTGGATAACAAAGAGGCTTTTATCCAGATGGGCCAGAAGGTGCCGATCAAACAATTTGATGCCTCCGGAAATACAGTAATAACCTTTGTTGAGGTCGGAACTATATTAAAAGTCGTTCCTCATATAACCTCTGAGGGAAGAATATTAATGAAGCTCAAGCCAGAGAGGAGCTCTTATCAGTATGACGCCAACGGTGTGATTATAAATACTAATAATGCTGAGACCAACGTGGTGGTGGATGATGGGCAGACTGCAGTAATCGGAGGGTTAACCACCCAGGAAGAGAAGAAGTTACAGAAAGGTATTCCAATCCTCAAGAATATCCCATTGTTAGGATACCTTTTCAGCTACACCAAAAAAGAGATTGTGAATCATGACCTGGTTATCTTCGTGACTCCGACTGTGGTTACCAATGAGATGAAAGGACTAAAATCGAGCCTGGATACAGGAACAGGTGCTAAAACCGAATAGAATTTTAATTTATCTTTTTACTGAAGGCTTCCTTCAAAAAAAGGAAGCCTTTTTTATTTTTTGCAGGGGAGGAGCTGGTTGAACCTTGCAAAATCCCGTTTTACGGGATCCCCTCCCGTATTTCGGTCTTTCCCCCCCCCCCTGCGTCTGTCATTGCGAAAAGTCTCGCCAGAGGCGGATTAGCCTCTTCTTTGCGACCCTGAAAGGGTCGCGCTACGAAAGCTTAAGATCGAACGGATTGATTAATCTTTAGCCTTCGAAGAAAATGATTATAGAGTCACTTTCAAAAAGTCTACTCTTGATTTATTAAGTTGAATGCTAACTTATCAATAATAAGTAAGCAAATTATCAATTTGTAAATTAAAAGTCCCCAATTTTTATTGACAAGTTTCTTAGTATATGCTAAATTGGTTTAGTTTTAAAACTCTTTTCCACAGGGTCCAAATTTGGACCGGAGGTTAAGGAATTGAATTATGCAGTTATTTTAGCTGGAGGAAAAGGGGAGAGGTTCTGGCCTCTTTCCAGGGTAGGTCATCCTAAACAACTGTTAGAGATAACCTCAAATAAGACTATGTTACAGGAGACGATTGATCGGGTAAGCGATTTTATTCCCATAGAGAAGACCTTGATTGTTACTGGAGAGAATTTAAAAGACATTATACTGGAGAAGGTTAAAATATTGAAGGAGAAGAATCTCTTAATTGAGCCAGAGGTAAGAAATACCTGTCTGGCTATTGGAGTTGCGGCGGTACATCTAAAAAATATCAATCCATCTGCTACAATGATAGTTCTCTCTTCAGACCATTATATCCAGAGCAAAGAAAAACTGCAAAAAGTGCTGAAAGTAGGCTCAGAAGTAGCCAATCAAGGAGAATATCTCATAACCCTAGGCATAATCCCTACTAGAGCTGAAACAGCTTACGGATATATTGAGTTTTCAGACCTCTTTACCACCGTAGAAGACATAATGGTTTACCGGATTAACCGTTTTAAGGAGAAGCCAAACCGCATGACAGCTCAGGAATATTATTATGACCGAAAACATCTCTGGAACAGCGGGATATTTATATGGACTGCAGATACAATCCTTAAAACATTGCAGAGGCATATGCCAGACCTTTATCATGCATTAAATCTATATGCTAAGGAGATAGGTACAAAGAACCAGGTGAATGCACTTAAAGAGTTATATTCAATAGCAGAAAATATATCTATCGATTGTGCAGTTCTGGAAAAAGCAGATAACGTTTTGACCATAAAAGCGGATTTAATCTGGGATGATATCGGCTCCTGGTTGGCTTTAGAAAGAATCAAGGAAAGGGACCGGGAGAATAATGTGATCATAGGAAAAGCGCAAGCGACTAGTACCTATGAAACCACTATCGTCAATGATGGGCCAGGGATAATTGCGACTCTGGGAGTTTCCGATCTGGTTATCGTTAGAACCAATGATATCGTTTTTGTAGCCCATAAGACCAAAGCTCAGGATATTAAGGAATTACTTCAGAAGTTTGCCTCGGATAAAAATATGGATGAATATCTCTAAAGACCAGTTTATTTCTGCGGTGAAAAAAACTGAGATTTTAAAGCTCTCTAAGGAAAAAGAGCCAAAGAATATACTCCGCCAGGCAGCCGAGGTTATTAAAAAAGGTGGGGTGGTAGCATTTCCCACAGAAACAGTTTATGCCTTAGGGGCAGACGCAATGAACAAGGATGCTGTGAAAAAAATATTTCGTTTAAAAAAAAGAGAGGCCAACAAACCAATTGCCATCTTTCTTTCAAAACCGGAAGAATTGAGTAAATTCGTTAAAGTCATAACTTCTCCAGCTAAAAGATTGATAAAATATTTTTGGCCCGGACCTTTAACTTTAATCTTTAAATCAAAACCTGGAAAGCTGATTTATCTAACCGGGGGAAAAGAGAAGATTGGTATAAGGGTTTCTTCGTCAAAGACAGTTCAATCTCTTTTACGCCAGACCAGAACGCCTCTTACTGCCACCAGTGCTAATTTGTCAGGGCTAAAAGGATCGCTTTCTGCTTCTGAAGTCTTGAAAGGTTTTGACGGGAAAATAGCGCTTGTCTTAGATGGAGGTCCTTCAGAGGAAACCGCTCCATCAAGCGTAGTCGATGTCTGCGGAGATACACCAATTCTAATTAGAGAAGGGCGTATCTCTTTTAAGGAAATAAAAAAAGTAGCTCCGGAGTTGAAAAGAAAATAATAAATGGCTTAATAGATATGGAGAACAAGAAATCTGAATTTAAAATCTTATTCGTCTGTACGGGAAATACCTGTCGCAGCCCAATGGCAGAGGGGATATTAAAGAAGCTCTTGGCTGAAAGAGGAATGAAAGATATTCAGGTGGGCTCAGCCGGGATTTCTGCTCTGGATGGCTATCCAGCGGCTTTATTTGCGATTGAAGCCACCAAAGTCTGGGAGATAAATTTGGAAGAGCATTACTCCAGAAAACTGACTCTGGATATGCTGAAAGAATCAGACCTGATCCTGGTAATGTCAAAGGAACATTTAAAACATATCGAGAAGGTGGATCGAAAATCTTTGGAGAAAAGTTATCTGCTGAAAGCTTTTCCTCTTAAAAATGAAGATGATAATTTAGCCATTAAAGACCCGATCGGCTGTGCCTTAGAAGAATATAATCAATGTTTTCTGGAATTAGATGAAGAGATTAAAAGAATCCTGCCTGAAATTATCAGTCGCAACGAGAAAGAAAATGAGAAAGAAGATTAGAGCTTTTATTCTTATAGAATCCGTTATTCTGTCTTTACTTTTAATTCTCATTTTTATACCAGAATCTTTTCAGGATATGGAAGCTCAAGAGGTTAAAGGAGAAAATTCAGAATTGAGAGATACGCTTAGATTGAGAGATACTCTGCTGGAAACTCAAGAAGTCGAGAGAGAAAGCTCAGGCTTGATCGATACGCTTAGGTTTAAAGATACCCTTTCGGTTCCTATGGTGAAGGACACGTTAAAAACAGAAAGGAAAGTAACTAACCTTTCATTTGGAGTAGGGGAGAAGTTAGATTTTAAAGTCAGGTGGGGACCTATCAAAGCCGGTAATGCAACTATGGAGATAACTGAGATAATAGAATTCCAGGGGAAAAAATGTTTCAGAGTTGTCTCCACGGCTGGATCAAGTAAGTTCTTCTCCGCTTTCTTTAAGGTTAGAGATCGCGTGGAATCTTTTATAGATAAAGAGGGACTTTATTCACTCCATTTTGAAAAACATATAAGGGAAGGTAAATTCAAAGCAGATAAATTTGTGGATTTTGATCAACAAAATCATTTAGCCATAGCCGGAAATGATACCATACCGGTCCCGCCTTTTGTTCAGGATGTTCTCTCCGCTTTATATTATGTTCGAACTCAGCAGTTAGAGGTAGGAAAATCTTTATTTGTGGACAATCACACGGATAAAAAAAACTACCCTTTAGAGGTTAAAGTTTTAAAAAAAGAGCGAGTGGAAGTGGATGCCGGAACTTTCGACTGCCTGGTGGTTCAGCCGATCCTGCAGGCGGCAGGAGTGTTTGAGCAAAAAGGCACTTTAACTGTCTGGCTGACTGATGACCAGAAGAAAATGCCAGTTCAGATGAAAAGCAAGGTTGCTATCGGCTCCATAACCACAGAGCTGAAAGATTACCGTTTGGGAAGAATAGGAGAATAATAAAAATGTCTCTTTATAAGCAGATAGACTTATCCAGGATTAAAACTATTCCCATTTCAGTAAGAAAAAGTAAATCTGTGGTGAAAGACTTTGCACAACCAACCAGTAAAACGGAAGGTGTCAATGGTTTTTTGAATAAACTGCCTAATTACTTTAAAGCCAGCGAGTTGAAATCATTACTTAAAGCAATTCATCAAGCCAAGAAAAATAAAAAGCCAGTAATATTTATGTTTGGAGCGCATGTAGTTAAATTGGGTCTTGCGCCAGTTATAATAGATTTGATGAAAAACAAATTGATCAGTATGCTTTCTACAAATGGTGCAGGTGCTGTTCATGACTTCGAGATAGCTTTTTGGGGAAAAACCTCTGAAAATGTTGAGGAGGGTTTGAAAACTGGAAGTTTCGGAATGTGTGAGGAAACCTGCAAACGATTTAATCAGATTTCAAAATATGCGGTTAAAACCGGCCAGGGATTAGGTGAGAGCACAGGCGAGTATCTGATCAAGAACAAAGCTAAGTTCAGAAAATATAGCCTTCTTGCCACAGCTCATCAGTTAAAAATTCCGGTTACCGTACATATAGGTATAGGGACAGATATCGTTCATCAATCCCCGTATTTTGACCCGGCTGCAACCGGTGAAGCTACTTTTACAGATTTTAAAATCTTAGCTAGTGAGCTTTCAAGATTAAATAATGGCGGCGTAGTTCTGCATTTTGGTTCAGCCGTAATCCTTCCTGAAGTATTTCTAAAAGCTTTATCCGTAGCACGCAACATTAAAGGGAAAGTGGAAAATTTCACCACTGCTAATTTCGATATGATCCAGCATTATCGTCCTAATATGAACGTGGTCTTAAGGCCTACTCAAAATAGTGGCAAGGGATACTCTTTTACCGGCCACCACGAGATTATGTTACCTCTTTTAGCCTGGGCTTTGAAGGCGAAGTAAGATGTGAGACGTAAGTCGTAAGATGTAATATCTAAGAAGAAAAAACGGTTTAGACTTAAAATATGTAAAGGAGAGAAAAATAAATGGCAAGGTTAGTTGAATGTGTTCCAAATTTCAGTGAAGGGAGAAGGGCTGAGGTGATCGAAGCTATTTTGGCTGAGATCAAATCGGTTAAGGGGGTAATGCTTTTAGACAGGGAGATGGACAAAGACCATAACCGCGCAGTTATTACCCTGGTAGGCGGTCCTCAAGAGACTAAAAATGCCGCTTTTAAAGCAATAGCTAAAGCATCACAGTTAATTGATATGGATCAACATAAGGGAGAACATCCCCGGATGGGAGCAACGGATGTAGTTCCATTTGTCCCTATTTCCGGAGTGACTATAGATGATTGTATAAACTTAGCTAAAGAGTTAGGTAAAGAAGTAGGGGAGAAATTAGGAATACCGGTTTATCTTTACGAAGCTGCGGCTGCTCGTCCGGATAGGGTGAACTTAGCTGAGGTGCGCAAAGGAGAATATGAAGGACTAAAAAAAGAGATAGAAACCAACCCCGAAAGAAAGCCAGATTTTGGGCCTTCAAAACTATCTAAAGCTGGTGCGACTGCTATCGGTGCCAGGATGCCCTTGATAGCTTTTAACGTTTACCTGGGAACCAGAGACGTAAGCATAGCCAGAAAAATAGCAAAGGGGATCAGGTTTTCCACTGGAGGGTTCAGATATGTCAAAGCTTTAGGGTTTGAGATTAAAGAGCGGGGACTGGTTCAGGTTTCAATGAATTTAGTCAACTATAAAGAATCCCCGATCTTCAGAGTATTTGAGGTAATTAAAAAAGAAGCGGAGAGATACTCTGTGCCTGTAATCTCAAGTGAGATTGTAGGATTAACCCCGATGGAAGCTCTTTTAGATGTCTCTGATTTTTATCTGAAATTGGAAAATTTTAAAAAAGACCAGATCTTAGAAGATAAACTGATGACCTTTTCCGAAAAACAGAAATCTGGTCTTTCTGACTTTATGGATGAAGTATCCGCAGGCACACCTGTGCCGGGAGGTGGAAGTGTGGCTGCCTCCTCCGGTGCTATGGGAGCGAGTTTAGTCTCGATGGTCTGCAGGCTAACTATCGGAAAGAAAAAATATCAGGAGTTTGAAGAGGAGCTGAAAAAAGTCCTGGATGAATCAGAGAAGCTTCGCCGGGAATTGAAGGAGTTGATCATAAAAGACGGTGAGAGTTTCCTCAAAGTCTTAGACAGTTTTAAACTATCTCAGAACACGCCTGAAGAACAAAATAGACGGCTGGTAGCCATTCAGGAAGCTTACAAAGAGGCAGCCTTAGTACCTTTTAAAACTATGGAAAAATCCTTAGAGGTGCTAAAGCTCAGTCGGGTTGCAGTAGAGAAAGGAAATGTCAATACCGTAAGTGACGCTGGTGCCTCAGCCCTTATGGCTAAAAGTGCTTTAGAGGGAGCACTTATGAATGTTAAGATAAATCTTAAATCCATAGAGGATCACCAATTCGTTGCCGGTCTAAGAGAAAAAACAGAATCAATACTTTTAGAAGCTAACAAACTCAAAGAAGAGATCAATGGACTTCTGCAGGAGAAACTATAAGTGGAGAAAAAGTACGTAGATTTACACATTCACACCACTGCTTCAGATGGTCTTCTGACCCCTGAAAAGGTGATAGAATTTGCACAGGAGTTAAATTTTTCAGCTATTGCCATTGCGGACCATGACACTGTAGATGGATATGAAAGTGCAAAACAAAAAGCAGAGGATTCAGGAATAGAGCTGATCCCCGCAGTGGAATTAAGCATAGCCTATAAAGGAATGGATTTTCATCTTTTAGGATATTTGATAGACTGTCAAGATTCAGAATTTAAAAAGAAGATCGAAAATTTCAGAGAGGAGAGGTTAATAAGAGGGGAGAAGATGGTGGAGAAATTGAATGAGTTAGGGATAGCTCTTCGTATGGATACAGTTAAGACTATAGCCAGAGGCGCTTCCGTAGGCAGGCCACATTTGGCAGATGCCTTGCTTAAGGAGGAATATGTAAAGACATACAATGAAGCCTTTGCCCGTTATTTAGGTTATCATGCACCAGCCTATGTCCCGAAAAAATACTTGACTCCGGGGGAAGGGGTAGAGTTGATTCATAAGGTTAAAGGGCTTGCTATCTTAGCCCATCCGGGCACTTCTCATCAGGATGAGCTTATCCCTGATTTCATGGAAATGGGAATAGATGGGATCGAAGCTTACCATTCGCAGTATGACCGTTTTCAGACCAATAAATATATTAATATGGCCAAGAAATTCGGATTGGTTTATACTGGTGGCTCAGACTGCCACGGCAGGGGTGATTTGATTCTGATAGGAAAAGTAAAAGTCCCTTACCGCTGTCTGGAGATGCTAAAAGATGCTAAAAAGATGAAGTTTAAAGATTAAAATAGATGTCACTCTAAGCCCCGCATCCTGCGGGGCGAAGGATCTAAGATTCTTCTGCCCGTAGGGTATCAGAATGACTAAAGTTCACAGTTGTCATGTTGAGAGAAGCGAAACATCTATAGGCGGACTATTATTTTTAGTCTAACCTGTTTTTTAAAGGAGAAACATTATAAATAAAGAGGAGTTAAAATGAAAAAGCTGATCTTTTTAATCGTTGGCTTACAAACTGCTGTTACTGCTTATGGGAAAGAATACACTCAAGCTTATGAAGATAAACTGATTCAGGATATAAAAGGGATATATACTCAGGAGGCTATAAAAACCCCGGATAATCCAACCGGACATCCGATTGACGCCACACCTTTAATCCTTCAAGCAAAGCATGATTTCCCTTTCTTGAGTTCAGAAGCTAAGAAGGCTATTTACCCTTTTGTGTCCAGATCGAGTTTTGCTCCTGATTCAGAGTATACTTATGATTCTCCAAGTCAACATTTTAAGATTCATTTTGCCAAGACCGGGACAAATGTGGTTTTTGAAGCTGAAGTGGATAATAATGGAAATGGGGTTCCTGATTATGTAGATGAGTGTGCCACTATTTTAGATTATGTCTGGGCAAAAGAGGTAGATACCTTAGGTTATATTCCACCACCTTCTGATGGCTGGTATCCTCTCGGCTGGGATAATGGTGGTGATGGGAAGTATGATATTTATCTTTTAAATTTAGGCAGTAGTTACTTAGGTGCAACCTATCCTGAAACTACTGCTACTAATAACCCGGATACGTGGAGCTGGACAAGTTACATTGAGCTAGATAATGATTACGTAGGCTATCCCAATTATCATTCTCAATATGACTGGTTTAAAGTTACCTCGGCACATGAGTTTTTTCATGCTATTCAATTTGGCTACGATGTTTATGAGAATGAAGTAGCAGGGGATATAGTGAAACCTTACTGGATGGAGATGAGCGCTACCTGGATGGAGGATCAGGTTTACGATAATATCAACGATTATATTTATTATCTACCTTCATTTTTTAATAAACCCTGGCTCTCCTTAAGGAACTTTGATGGATTGCATCCCTATGGTGCCTGTATTTGGCCTATCTTCTTGGGAGAAAGATTTGACAATATTAATATTATTAAAGAGATCTGGACACTCTGTTCACAAACTCCAGGAGACAATGTTTTATCTGCTACTAATACTATTTTAACGGACCTATACAGTGACTCACTTAGCAAAGCTTTTCGAGAATTTACAGTCTGGAATTATTTTACCGCAAACAGAGCTAATCCGAATTTATTAGGCTTCTATTCAGAAGGGGAACTTTTCTTTGACCCTTATGGTAATCCAATAAAAGTGAAAGAGACAGATATACACAATGTCTATCCGGTATCTGATAGCTCTATTGCTTCTCAATTGCCAGAAGACTTGGGAGCAAATTACATAGCTTTCAATCCTATAATAGACTCTCTGGGAGGGTTGAAAATAAATTTTGTTGGTAATACCAGTGCCCGATGGGGAGTTTCACTAATCGCTTACAGGGGTAGTCTTTTCCCGTTTGAGGACACTACCATTTTATTGAATCCCATTACTCAAAGTGGAATGGGTGTGGTCTTCGATTGGGGACGTTTTCTTGAAATCTCGATGGTAATCGCAAGAGTTGATGCCATTTCTTCAAATTATAATTACAGATATTCAGCTGAGTTTGATTCATCTTTAAACCACGGATGGATTCCTCCATCTGCAGATAAACTGTATCAAAATTTCCCCAATCCTTTTGTAATCCGGGATAAAAACTCTACCACTAAATTTCCACTTATTCTAAAGAGTTCCTCTGATGTAAAATTATATATTTTTACCTCTTCCGGAGAGCTTGTGTGGAAATACAATTGGCCGAGTAATGAAATAAGTGTTGGAGAATACATCCCTGGGGTATTTCAGAATCATCTTGAATCTTTTCCATTCCAGTGGGATGGGAAAAATATGAAAGGCGAGTATGTGGCATCCGGGATTTATATATATAGAATAGTAACTGATAACACCTCAGCTACTAAAAAGCTGGTGGTGATTAATGAGAGATAGAGATTCTTCGCTCTTGTAGTGCGAGGCTTTAGCCTCGCTTCTGCGACCCTGTCCTACGGATCCGTTATTAGGAAAAGGGTCGCACTACGATAAAACGTATAGATAAGAGATGACCTTTTCTTCCAAGAAAATAGCCAAAATGGGAGCGCGACTTTGTGACTACGTAGCGTCGGGCTTTATGCCCGACGAATTGAACGTCTGGGATAAACCCAGACGCTACGTGAGAAAAAAGTTTGTATGGACAAGGACTGTTGAGCGAAGCTAAACATCTATAAATATTATTTTAGACTTTGTAGGGACAGGGCTTGTCCCTGTCCAAATAAAAAAAGAGGACAGTCATCCGTAAAACTGGATTTCGCAAAGCTCAACAAGGATTGTTCCTAAAACTAAAAGATTAAAATGATCTTTTCTACAAAAAAAATAGCCAAGATAGGGATTTTTACTGCACTGCCTATCGTCTTGAAAATACCGATTCTCCAGATACCCAATGTGGAGTTTTTCAGCTTCGTGGTTTTTACCTCAGGCTTTTTGTTAGGCATAATTGAAGGTGGCATCGTTGGCGCTCTTTCGATAAGCATCTATACTATCTTCAACCCTTATGGACTTCCACCTTTACCCATAGGGATTGCCCAGGTTCTCTCTATGATTTTCATCGGTATTTTGGGAGGTCTGATCTTTAAAATGGTTCGCTTGAGAAGAATTAAGAAAATAAATTCATCTATTTTTATCTGGATGGGGATTACGGGATTTTCGGTTACTCTGTTATATGACATTATGACCAATTTAGGTGTCGTTATAGTGACGGGTCAATTTATACCAATTATGATTGCGGCAATTCCTTTTTCCCTGATTCATCTTCTCTCTAATACTTTAATATTTATCTTGTTGACACCTCTCCTTTTTCGTTTAGCCAGATTAGAAAAAGGAGGTGAGCTTGCTTAAGATAATTAATTTTACATTACTTTTCTTTCTGCTCCTTATTTCTTTAGCTCTAGCTCAGAACGACGATTCCCTTCTTTTCACTTCGAATCCGCCTGAGGCGGACACAAACTATCTAAAGGAAGATCTAACTGATAAAGTCTGTTCACTTTTTACTACTAATTATACTATCTCATCCGAAGATATTGAGAACTCAATCTATAAAAGTCTGGGAGGATTGTTTAAAAAATACCGGGCAATTGATGTTGCCAGTTATGGTCCTTATGGTCAGCCTGAATATGCTACTATCTGGGGAGGAACTTCCAGACAACTATTGATCTATCAGGATGATATTCCTTTTTTTCAGCAGGCAATCTATCTACCCCAGACTGGCGACCTTGATCTTTTCACCATTCCTTTGGAGAATGTAGAAAATATCCAGATAATGGATGGCCCGGTTGCCAATATTTTAGGCAGAGGCATTGGAATAGGAGGGCTGAGACTAAAATCCAAAGAATTTAAAACTGACCAGCCGTATTCAAGAATAAATTTTGAAAGAGCTCCTTATGGCTACAGAAAAACCCAGATCGATTTTGGTAAGAATTTAAGTCAGAAAATTGGTTTTTATTTTACCTCTGGCTGGAAAAAAGCAGATTCGCCTCAAGCGAATGTAACTAATAGCAATTTCAAATCATTATACCTGACTGGTAACCTACTATTCAAGATGAGGAAAAACTGGAAAGTTAAAGTAAAAGCCATCCATTTTGAGAACCGGGCTGGTAATCCTTTACCTTATGAACCTGCAATCGTCTTGAAAACCAAAGGAGATAGCTGGATTTTGGATTTGAATTCAGATTATTATTTTAAAAACAATACGCTACTGAAAATTGAAGGCCTGTACAGCTCTAATTCAGCTAAAAGTTACAATGGTGGCTATTTTCTCGACAGGGAAAAGGAGGGTAGGGAATATTATCTAAAGGGAAGTTACGAATTCAGATGGGACAGGAGAAATCAAGCCAGATTGGAAGGATTTCTTAGCAAAGAGAAGTTAAAAATAAAAGGGTTGGAAAAATCTACGAACCAAGGCTATCTTTCCTATCTGCATCTATTAGAGTTCTCTTCAAAATTCTACACCTTTCTCTTTTTAAGATTAAACCGAAATTCCGATTTTGGATCCAGAGGACAGGAGTTTAACTGGAATTTATCCGGCACGGGAGGGGTCTCTTATCTGCCGAATAAAGAACTGACTTTATTTTTCATTTTTTCTTGTGTCTTTGACAATCCCACGTTACATGACCTTTACCTTGAGAGGAGCAGTTATTCGGTTCATTTCGATTCAACCTATTTTTCTTATCAAGAATATTATAACCTTTTTCTTGGGACTGAAGGATTTTCTTCTGGAAATGTTGGATTCTCCTGGCTGAAAAAAGAATTCAGCCTGAGAAGTTCTCTCTTTTTCTCTTTGAATCGGGACAACTTAGAGTGGACTTTCTCTAAAACAGTTGACCGGGTTTTTCCTTATACCTTTATCAGATACCAGTACTTACCCTCTAACCGGAAAAGGAACTTAGTGGGACTGAGTCTAAATTTTGACTATAAATTCTCTCTTAATTTCGAAACAGGTTTTTCCTATGCTTATAAAAGAGCCCGTTCTCATAAAAACTATCATTGTCCTTATACTCCGGAACATAGTTTTTTTAGTTATTTCCAGTATTCCAATGAATATTTGAAAAAAGAGATCGGAATTAAGGTAAGACTGGAACAGGAATATCTCTCTAAGAGGTATCTGGCTGATTATAATCAGGACCAGGTTCCTTTTGCCCTTCTTTTCAATTCCAAAATCACTTTGAGGTTTTTAAATTTTCGTTTCTATTATGTAATCGAGAATATAACCAATGAGAACTACCGGACCAGAGGCGATTTTAATATGCCGGAAAGGACATTCTGGTTCGGGTTTAGCTGGGAGTTTTTTGATTGAGATCTGATCTAATGACTTAGTCATTGTGAGGAGTCTCCGCCTATGGCGGAACGACGAAGCAATCTAATAATTTTAACGGATTACTTCGCTCCTTTTAGTCGCCTGCAATGACAGTTCAGAGCAAGGAGAAAATTATGAACCGTGAAGAGGCATTAAATTTAGTTAAATCTAAAATCAAAAATAAGAATCTGATCAAGCATATGTTAGCGGTGGAAGCAATAATGAGAAGGCTGGCAGAATATTTCAATGATGATACAGAGCTCTGGAGTTTAACCGGACTATTACACGATTTAGATTACGATTCCACAGTAAATGATTTTGCAAATCATGGTATCCTTACCACCGAGTGGCTTAAAGAATATAATTTAGATGAAAAGCTACTTTACGCCATTAAAGCTCATCCCAAGCATGTGCCAGCAACTTCTAAGTTAGACTGGGCACTCTTTGCCACAGACCCTTTATCCGGATTGATTGTGGCAGCAGCCTTAATGCATCCGACAAAAAAAATAAAAAATGTAACCCCTGAATTTGTCCTCAATCGATTTAAGGAGAAAAGGTTTGCAGATGGAGCAAGCCGGGAGGATATAAAAGAATGTGAGAAGATGGGTTTGACTCTGGAAAAGTTTGTGGAGCTGGCCTTAGAAGGGATGCAGAGAATAGATGCTGAATTGGGATTGTAGTTGCCTGATTCATCAGGCTTATTTGAGCTTGGATTGTAAACCTTTCCTTCGGTGGCTACGAGCCAGCCCGCCCGTATGGGCGCCAGACGTAGTCTCCGCTTCCCGGACAGGTTTACCAATTCATCTAAAATGGTATATTCCGGTATTTAAATCCAGGTTGAGGGCGACCGGGGTCTGCCAAAATTAGTAACCCCGCTTTGCCCTCAAGGCGGGATAGTGGTTAAATATAAGAATTTTTAGATAAATGCGAAAAGTTATCCTTATATTCGGTTTGTTTTTCCTATTTATGGCTGCCTACCAGACAAACTACGCCCTGGATAAATACAGATCAAAGAAAACTGAAACTAAAAATCATACACTTAAGGAAGACAAGTGGCTGGGCTGGGATAAATTCGGGCATCTTTTTATAAGTGGATTTTTGAGCGGCACATCATATTCTATTTATCATAAAAGTTTCAACAATGATAAGGAATCTTCAATTTTATTTTCCAGTTCCTTCACCCTGAGCTTGGGTATAGGGAAAGAAATAAACGATATGAAAAAACCTCAAAATAAGTTCAGCTACAAAGACCTTATCTTCGATCTTATGGGCATTTCATTGGGTTTAATTATTGCCTCACATTAATTATGCATAATTTCATACAAAAAAGAATCGAGGTCTTTTCCTGGGGAATCTACGATTTTGCCAATACCATCTTTTCGATGAATATTATCACTATGTATTTTGCCCAGTGGATAATTATAGATAACCATAAAGAAGATATACTGTATAGCACAACTTACGCTTTATCTATGCTTTTAGTTGCTTTAACTATGCCTATCCTGGGTGCGATCTCGGACAACCGCGGGAAAAGGAAACCTTATCTTTTAATTTTAACCCTGGGCTGCATTTTGGGAACTTTTTTGATTGGAGGGGTAAGCACTGGAATCACTGATATTAACCTTAAAGTTTTCTCTGCTTTGTTTTTCTTTCTTCTGGCAAATTTCTGTTTTGAGGGTGGATTAGTATTTTATAATGCTTTACTGCCGGAGGTTTCTTCACCTAAGAATATCGGAAAAGTCTCCGGTTTTGGAGTAGCTTTAGGTTATCTCGGCGCAATAGTCGGGTTACTTTTAGTTAAGCCCTTTGTTACTGGAAACTTTTTTGGGCTTCAATTTAGCTCGGGTGGGAGAGAGAAGGCATTTATCCCTACCGCGATTTTTTTCCTTTTGTTTAGCCTGCCAACCTTTATATTTGTTAAAGAGAAAGCAAACCAGGCCATAGATGAAAAAAAAGTAAAGATTAAAGAGGCGTTTAAAAAAGTCTGGGATGGAATTGTCAATACCAGGAAATATCCGGGGGTTTTACGCTTTCTTGTCGCAGACTATTTTTTCGAGGATGCCATTGCCACAGTAATTATCTTTATGGCAGTATACGCTCAGGTGGTGATGAATATGGGAGACGAGATCAAAATAGTTTTTTTCTGGTTTGCCACATCTTTTGCAGTCATAGGCTCATTTATAGCCGGAGTGGTAAGCGACCGCCTAGGTCCAAAAAAAACCTTGTTTTTTGTAGTCCTGGGCTGGATATTGTCTTTATCAGTTATTATATTCACTACTCACACTTTCTATTTCTGGATTATGGGTCCATTTATCGGGATATTTTTAGGCTCAACCTGGACAACCTCCAGACCACTTCTGACTACTCTGGCACCTAAAAAGATGTTAGGCCAGTTTTTCGGCTTGTATTCTTTATCCGGCAGAGCTGCTGCCATTATTGGTCCACTTCTCTGGGGCGGGACGGTTCTTTACTTTAAGAAAGACAATATCGTGGTGAAGGGCATTCTAAATACTTTATCAAAATTTGGGATTAATTTTTCAGAGCAGGTCTTGAATACCATCCAGTACCGTTTTGCTATCTTGATTTTAATATTTTTGATGATTGTTGGTCTTTTAATTTTCATAAAAGTTCCAGATAAAAAAAGTTATGATGAATAATGAATAGCATAAAAATAAGTCATTGCGACCCGAAGTTGTAGGGACAGAACATTGTTCTGTCCCTGCTATCCTTGTTGGAGAGGGATTGCTTCGTCGTCCCGTAGGGGACTCCTCGCAATGACAGGTAAGGAGAATAAATTTGGAGAGATGGAATGAAATAGTGGGGGCAATACATATCCATTCAATAGATTCGGATGGGACCAAGTCTATACCGGATATAGCCAAGATCGGGGATAGAATGGGGCTCGATTTCTTGATGTTCTCCGACCATATGACTCTAAAATCATATCAAGCTAGCTTAGAAGGGATTTATGGCAAGACCTTGGTCATTATCGGGTATGAGATTCATGATAAACAGAACAAGAACCATTATCTGGCTTTCAATCTGAAGGAGACCTTACCTTTTGGGCTCTCACCTCTGGAATATGTAAAACAGGTTAAGGAAAAAGCAGGATTGGGTATAATTGCTCATCCGGACGAGATCCGCAAAGATTTGCCCAAATATCCAGCCTATCCCTGGAACGCCTGGGAAACTGAGGATTTTGACGGGATTGAGATCTGGAATCAGATGTCCGAGTGGATGGAGAAATTAACCAGATTCAATCAGATCAAGATGCTTTTCTCACCGCGAAAATCCTTGGATAGCCCAACCGAGAGAATCTTGAGCAAATGGGATGAGCTGAACCAGAAAAGAAAAGTCTGCGGTATAGGAGCTATAGACGCTCACGCTCATCCTCATAAATTAGGTCCCTTGAAATTGATAATCTTTCCCTATGAGGTGCAGTTCAAATCCATCCGCACCCATCTGGTCTTGGACCAGCCACTCTCTTTAGATTTTGAAAAAGGTAAAACCCAGATATTTTCTGCACTTTTAAACTGCAGCGCTTTCGCCTCAAATTTCAAAAGGGGAGAGGCAAGAGGTTTTCTTTTTTATGCTGAAGGAAAGAAAAGTATTGCGAAGATAGGGGAGGAAATAAGATTAGAGGAAATAGATAGCCTAATCGCAAAAACTCCAGTTAAAGCTGAAATAAGATTGATTCATAATGGGAAGTTGATATATAAAATAAAAGGTAAAGAATTAGTATATCACCCGAAAGAAAAGGGGATTTATAGAATAGAAGCTTTTAAAGGTGATAAAGGGTGGATATTTTCAAATCATATAAGAATAATATAGATTCAAGAGAGCTTTTTCGCTAACTCTCTTCTATAAATAAGTTGACTTTTGAAGCGAGAAAGAATAAAATTAGACATATAAGTAGGATCTTATAGACAGGCTTTTAATGTTAAAAAAGTGAGGTAAAAAATGCCCAATATCGGAATACGAAATTATCAGCAGCAAACATTGGAGCAATTGCTAAAGAAGAACTTCAGTTATGAAGTCCCTTATTTCCAGAGAGAATTCTCTTGGGGAAAAGATGATTGGGATGACCTATTAGAAGATACTATTAAAGCAATGAAAGAAAAAAAAGGGCATTTTTTTGGATTTATGACTTTTAGTGAGGCACAAGATGCGGCAATTCCCATTATAGAAGGGCAACAACGACTGACAACTGTTAGTATATTACTTTCTGTCGCAAGAGATTTATTACTGGAAATGGATGAAGAATATTGGAAACGCTTAAATGAAGAATACATAAAATCGACTGACATTCTCAATCCCGAAACTCCCCCATTTTTCAAGTTGATATTATCAGAGATGAATAAGGATTTTTTTAGAAAGTACATACAAGAAGAAGATATCCCAATTAAAAAAATTGAGAAATATAAAACCGAGAAAAAAGTAAATTTGTCAAATGATCTGATATTTAAGTGCTATAAATTCTTTTATGATGAGTTTAAAAAGAAAACGGAAAAAATGGATAATAAAGCTACCAAAAACTATTTGATTGAAATTGTTCGAACCGTTTTAAGAGAATTTATTGTTATAACTGCTGAAGTTGCGGACAGTTATGCGGCGTATAACATTTTTCAGACGCTTAATGATAGAGGTTTAGACCTCACTATAACAGATTTGTTGAAGATATATCTTTTTGAGAAAGCTAAAAATTCTTGGAGGGATGCTAAAGAAAAGTGGGATGCGATTAGAGAGATACTAAGTGTTGTGAATACAAATGCCTTTTTGAGACACTATTGGCTTTCAACTCATGGAGTAGTTCAAGAAAAACATTTATTAAAAGAGATAGCAAGCAATATCAAAACTCAAGCAGAAGTTTTCAAATTCTTGGAAGATTTGAAAGGAGAGGCAGAGGCTTATGAGGCTTTGCTAAATCCAAAGATAGATTATTGGGCTAACAAATCAGTAGTCGACCTGCTTAATGAGTTACAAATATTGACAACTCAGATGACACTGCCTTTACTAATGGCAGGAAGTCGTCTGCAAGAAAAAGAATTTATTAATCTTTTGAAGTTATGCATTGGTTTTACTTTTCGATATTTAACTGTTGCAGAAGCTGAACACAAAGTTCTAGAAAAATTATTTAGTGACATAGCTATTGGCTTAAGGGAGGGTACAATCAAAAGTTCAGAACAAATCAAGAAACGGTTATCCGGAGAATATCATGATGATGACACTTTTATGAAGCTTTTTGCAAAAAAGGAAATTAAGGTGGCTAAAGTAGCGAAGTATCTCCTGATGAAAATTGATGATTTTCTTAGCCAAGATAAAGAAAAGTATTCAGAGAAAATAACTTTAGAGCATGTTTTACCAAGAAATCCAGATAAGGAATGGATAGAATATATAAAGAAATTCAATATTGAAAAAGATGAACTAGTTAACAGAATAGGGAATTTGACTCTATTGATAGGAAAAGTTAATAAAGAAGCTCAAAATGCATTTTTTACAAAGAAGGTTCATCTTTACAAAAAGAATACAAAATTAATAATAAATGAACCATTGAAAGAAATCAAAAGCTGGACTAAACAAGATATCGAAAATAGACAAAAATGGTTAGCAGATAAGGCAGTACAAATATGGAGAATTTGATTCCACAATTTTTTCTTTTCTGATAATTAAAGTATGGAATTCCTAAGGTTGGTAAAGAAAGGACATCAACATTCTCTAACGTCTATGCATTATTAATTTGACTACGTATCTCTACTAATTAACTCCCCACAACCGTAAATATTTAATAAGAGTAATCTGGGTTCAATGAATCGAACCCCTGCATAAATATAGTAGGGGCTTGATTTATCAAGCTCTTTACTTTTGTTTTTGTCAGTGTAATATTTATTCTTTAATAGATAGATTGTATTAAAATTGTATCAAAAGTTTAAATTCTCTTTTTCTCTATATAAGTATACTTAATATATATCTCTATTTATATTCTCTTTCTTGTCCATATCTTGCGGACAAGTGTCTGATTCCGTAAATGATGGAATAAGGCTTTCCATATTTGATGGAACTGGTCCGGGAACGGATCCGTAGGATGTGAATTTTCCACTTTTCTCTCTAAAGATTTTTCGGGGTTGGCGTTTTTTCTCTGGAATGGCATCCAAAATGATTCTGGGCATATTTATTATTCGATAATAATTCCTGTAGCTGAATCTTTTTGCCCCTCTGAATTTATCAATTAGACTACAAATCACAAGCTCCTTTAACCCTTTTGAGATTAGATTTTTATTGATTCCCGAGAGCCGGGAGATAGTTTTTACTGTAGGATATGACAATCCGGTTTGGTAATTGGCATGTGCCAATAGCACCAGATAGACTCGTACTGCAGGATTAGATAGCTTTGCCAGAAGCCCACTTTTGACGATTGCTTGCGGGAACTTAGAAAAATCTTTATTCTTGTGCTCCAATTTCGAAATTTACCTATAAAACAGGTTATGGCTAAAAAGATAAATTATATCCAAATAACCCCTCAGTTTCTTTTTCACCTCTGAAGGAATGAAAAATCTGTGTGTTTTGTGATAGGGGCGACATATCCTCACCCGGATAATTTGATATTTCGAAACGCATGGCAATGCGTCTCTACAAGTTCTACCAAATAACTCCTCTTATTCGTATAAAAATGATAGAAAGATCTTAGAAGGTTTCGATGAATCGAACCCCTGTTTTAGTATTTTGTTGATTGACAAACTCAGGATTTATATTAAATTAAATTTGATGAACGAAAGTGCCGATAAATTGAAAAAGAAGGATTCTTTATTTGTAGGGACAGAACCGCGTTCTATCCCTACGGTTAGCAAGTTTAATCCGCCTCAGGCGGATGCCCTACAATCTATTGGTAATCAAATACTTACATTGGAGGGATAATGAAAAGGTTTAAATGGGGTGTTTTAGGATTGATACTTGGAATTATTGTTTACAGTTTTCTATCAGGTTCAAACCTCAGTTATGCGGCTGAAAAGGGGACTTTGGAGTTGATTGAGGATGCTTATAAGAATGGGGAGATTGATTACCAGACCAGTTTAATCTATAAAGTCCAGACCATCCGACAGCCTGAAAAGATACCTTCTAAATACAGAGCTACGATAGAGAAGATTCAAAAAGATGCTACTCCAATTCTATTAGAGGTTAAAAAGAGCTGGCCCGGGCTTTCTCCAGAAACGCAGGGAGTTTTGAAGACTCTTTTAGCCAGACCAGTCAGACCTTATTCTTATGATAGTCCTGAAGGGCATTTTAAGATACATTACGATACTTCTGGTCCTGATAAAGTCCCTGCAACTGATAGCGACAGCAGTGGAATACCCGATTATGTAGAAAATTTAGCTCTTTATGCAGATAGTTCCTATCGGACTATGATAACCTATTTAGGGTACAGAATCCCACCTTCAGATGGCACAGCTGGAGGGGACAGCAAATACGATATCTATACCGAAGATATGCCTTATTACGGATATACACAGGGGGAATTACCCGGACCTGAGCCCTGGAACGATTATACCAGCTATATCTCAGTTCATAATGACTTTATCGGCTTTCCGCCAAACGATGACCCGGAAGGGGATCAGAAAGGGGCTATGAAGGTTACGGTTGCGCACGAATATTTCCATGCAGTTCAATTTGGTTACGATATAGGAGAAGATGAATGGTATATGGAGACCTCCTCCACCTGGATGGAAGATGTGGCTTATGATCCGGTGAATGATAACTACAACTATTTGCCCTATTTCTTTAATTATCCAGATGTCTCATTGCAGGCGACCACAATACACGAATATGCCAGTTTTATCTGGAATACCTATCTTTATCAGAATTTTGGTTATAACCTTATAAAAGATATCTGGGAAGGGTGTATTTACGGAACTGCGATAAACGAGATAAATACTGCCCTTCAATCGCGAGGAAGCAGTCGAGATGAGGAATTTAAGAAGTTCACTGTATGGAATTATATTACTAATACCCGGGATGACGGATTGCACTACGAAGAAGGAACTCATTATCCATTAATAAAGCTGATGAGAACTCATTCATCTTATCCAGTGGTAAATAATAATTCCAATATGACCCCGGACAATCTATCAGCCAACTATATTCAGTTCAATCCCTCTGCGGGTTCTTATAACCTTAACATCAAATTCGATGGGCAGAATGGTTACCTCTGGGGAGCAAAAGCTTTAGGGGTGAAGATAACTGGTACCTATAATTATACAGTGTTTGAGATCCCCTTAGATGATTCAGGTTTTGGAGAAGGTGTAATCCCGAATTTTAATGATTATAATTACGTGATCTTAATTCCCAGTGTCCTTTCCACCACCGGTACTAATCTGAATTACCTGTATTCTGCCTGGCTTACTTCCACTGATACTGCTCATAAAGTTGAAGTAAATTCCGATTCTGATAAAGATGTTATAAATGCCAGTCTGGATACCTCTTATTTCTTTATCAGCAACACCGGCATCGTTGCCGATACTTATTCAGTGGTTTTGTCAGATGCGAGAGGATGGCTCCAGAATCCTGGTTCCTTTCTTGATACCTTAAACCCCGGAGAAACCGATACTATCGAAGCTATTACCTATATACCTTATGATTTAGTTCTCCTAACAGCAGATTCAATAAAAACAGTCGGAACCTCACTTTCTATCCCGACATTAAAAGATTCTGCTCAAGTAGTTTTAAGTGTTGTAGCACGAAGAGGAGATACTAATAATAACGGCTCTATCTCAATATCAGATATAGTTTATTTAATTAATTATCTATTGAAAGGCGGAGCTCCTCCTCAGTATTATAACACCGGAGATACTAACTGCGATGGTAAGGTTTCGATATCTGATATAGTCTATCTGATAAATTACCTGTTCAAATCCGGACCACCGCCTTGTTTTCCTGGGTAAGCCCAATCCTCTTCTTTAAATTCTTTTAGATGCTTATAAGGCCTCCAGGCAGGGGAGAGGATATGAGGTATTTTAACCCGGTCTAGGAGTCGGCCCCAGGTAAGAGTAGATTCCCCGTAGCGGTCATTTATCTCATCCATAGCCTCCAGCAAAATCTGTTTTCTCCATTCCTCTCCTGCGAATCCGTTCCCGGGTTTAAATAAAGATAACTGACCTGTTCCCTTTATCAGGTTGGAAACACTAACCCCGATTAATCTAACCCCCAGGGTCTCGATATTTATCTGATCTAAGATGGAAAGGGCAGTTTGATAAATTTCCCTTTCATCAGCTATGAACTTTTTCAAAGTTTTTTGCTGGGAGAAATGGGAGAAATCCGGAAAACGAATCACCAGAAAAGCAGTTTTCCCTTTATAACATTTTCTTCTTAATCTCCGGGCTACCTGCTCGGATAAGCCCAAAAGATACCTTTCTGCCTCCTCCCGATCATGGGTATCCTGAGGCAGGGTTATAGAATGTCCAACCGACTTAGTTTTCTCCTCGATTTCGGCTAGGAGAACCGGACCTCCATCTAAACCTGAAGCCATCCGGTGTAAAGCTCTGCCAACCTTGCCGAACTTGTTTTCTAACAGCTCAACTGGATAACGGGAAAGCTCGCCGCAGGTATGGATTCCCAATTTATTCAGATAAAAAGTTAGTCTTGGACCTATCCCGCATATCTCTGAGATGGGTAAATCCTCTAAAACTTCAGAGATTTTTTCGTCTCTTATCCAGAACAAGCCATCCGGTTTTTTCATATCTGAGGCTAACTTGGCTAAAAGCCTGGTAGAGGCTATTCCTATGGAACAGGTTAATCCTAATTCCTTTTTTATTCTTTTTTTAATCTTTTCCGCTACCTGAAGCGGATTGCCGAATAATCTTTCAGTTCCAGTGATATCTAAGAACGATTCGTCTATGGAAAAAACTTCAACTATGGGAGTGAACTCCTTAAAAATACTACCAAGCTTTAAGGAGATTTCCACATATTTGTCCGGGTCGCATCGAATTAGAATTCCTTGAGGACACACTTTTTTTGCCTGCCATAGAAGCATACCGGTTTTGACCCCGTAAGCTCTGGCTTCATACGAAGAGGTGGAGACCACACTTCTACCCTCAGGATTTCCGCAGACTATAATCGGCTTCCCCCTTAAAAAGGGGTTAGACTTTTGTTCTACCGCTGCAAAAAAGGCATCCATATCTATATGTAAAATGGTTCTTTTTTTATTTGGCTCCATAATCAGCCTCGCAGGTCAAGGAAAGCGTAGCGTCAGGGTTTATCCCTGACGTTTTTTTCGTCCTGTCAGAAGACAGGAAGCTACATTTCTTCTCCAAGTCATAGTATACTGCACAAATGTGCAGTTGTCAAGAGAAAAAATAGGAAGCAAAATTACGAATGATGGATAATGAATAAATGGTTGGGGAGGTGCTTGTCCCCTCCCGTTTTTCTTTCCGAAAAGAAACAGAATACGGCTGGTGTGGATTCTGTCCTAATAAAAGACAAAAAAATGATTGACAAATATAAAAAAAGAAGTATTCTAAAAGTAGAAGATAGTTAGAATATTAAGCTTTTATGATTGGAGGAGTTAGGAAAAAGATAGTCATATTTCTGGTTGTGACATTTCTTTTCTTTAACATTACTTATGCCAGAATACACTGGGTGCCTTCTGCTTATCTGGCTACTATTCAAGGGGGGATAGATATAGCTAAAAACGGGGACACAGTTCTGGTCTTGTCGGGAACTTATTATGAGAACATAAATTTCAAAGGCAAAAACATTTTAGTTGCCAGCAACTTCATTTTCGACCATAATGACAGAACCATTCTGAAAACTATCATAGATGGAAGTAACAAGGCATCAGTTGTCACTTTCAATTCTGGAGAAGATTCTATTGCCTGCATTCAAGGTTTCACGATAACCAATGGATGTCACTCTGAGGGTGGTGGGATTTTTTGTATGAACTCTTCTCCAAGGATAGCCTACAATATTATAAAAGAAAATACTGGAGATGCGAGCTGTATAGAACCAGATCAGTTCACTTTTGGAGGTAGTTCTGGTGGTGGTATTTCCTGCCTTGATTGTTCTGCAATAATCGAGCACAATTACATTATCAAAAATCGATCCCTTGCTAGTGGGGAAGGAGAGTGTCTTGGAGGGGGGATTTTTTTCGTCGGGAAACATTTTTTAACAATTAGGTATAATTTGATAGCTTCGAATCTGGCAGAAAAAGGGGTAAATTCTTACGGTATAGGTGGGGGAGGGGGTATTTGGGGAGGCGACTCCTGCATAGCTTCCATTTATAATAACACCATCGTTAATAATTATGCAGAAGAAGGAGGAGGCGGTATCTTTAATTGTTCCCTACTACCTGGCACCAAGTTTTACAATAACATTATAGCATTTAATTCTGAAGGCATCAGAGTTTTATATTTGCCAGGTTATGTATTTAGTCCGATCCTCACCTATAATGACGTCTGGGGAAATGTTAATGGGAATCTCTCTGGTTTTCCTCCTCAGGTTGGTGATACCACCTGGGGATTTAATCTAAATGGAGTGCCCTGCGATAGTTTCTATAATATCACCCGTAACCCGCTTTTTGTTGATACTGCAAATTTCGACTTCCATCTTTTAGTCAATTCTCCCTGTATCGATGCGGGTGACCCTTTTTCTCCTTTAGATCCGGATACTACCATTGCCGATATGGGAGCTTTCTATTATCCCCATACCCAAACCTTGGTTAAAGATGATAACCGAAATTTGCCAGTAAAGTTTGAGCTATCTCAGAATTATCCCAATCCTTTTAATCCCGCAACCACCATACCCTTCACTGTGTATAGTTCTCAGTTCACAGTTCATAGTCCCATACACACCACCTTAAAAATATATAATATCAAAGGACAGTTAGTGAAAACATTAGTAGATGAAGAAAAATTGCCGGGGAATTATAATATCATCTGGGATGGAAAGGACAACTCAGGCAAGGAAGTCTCAAGCGGGATATATTTCTATCAGTTAAAAACGAAAGATTACACTACTACCAGGAAGATGGTTCTGTTGAGATAATCATTTATGTTTTTTTTCGTAGGGGAGGGGCTTGTCCCCTCCCGTTCTTTGGGAGCCCACACGGTTAGACAAGCTACCCTACAAGATCACTCTTTTATTTTCTCTTTCAAAGGCTAAATTATTATGCTCTAAGTCAAATTTTCAAGTTGACTTTCTTCTATTTTTTATTTAATAATATATATATGAAAACAAATCTCATCCAACGGAGGTAAAAAGTGAAGGTCACCATCAGCGTAATCAAAGCAGACATTGGAAGTATCGGTGGGCATATAAAGCCCAGCCAGAGGTTAAAAGACTCAGTTAGGGATTACATACAGGAAAATGGTTTAAAGAAAGGGCTGGTCATCGATAGCTATATCAGCTCTACCGGAGACGATATAGCAATTCTTATGACTCATAAAACGGGGAAGTTAAATTCTGAAATACATAAGTTAGCCTGGGATGCCTTTGTGGCTGGAACCAGTGTGGCGAAAAAACAGGGGCTGTATGGTGCAGGGCAGGACCTTTTAAAAGATGCTTTTTCAGGGAATGTAAAAGGTATGGGACCGGCTGTAGCGGAGTTGGAAATAGAGGAAAGACCAAATGAATCTTTCCTTTTCTTTGCTGCGGACAAGACTGACCCGGGTGCCTATAGTCTGCCTTTATATTTAAGCTTTGCTGACCCTATGCATAATGCTGGATTGTTACTTTCTCCGGGAATGAGCAAAGGGTTTAAATTTACCATTATGGACGTAGCGTATACCGAGGCTGACCGGGTGATTGAGCTTTATGCTCCTGACAATCTTTATGATATAGCTGCCCTTTTGAGAGATAACCAGAGGTTTGTAATCGAATCTATTCATTCTAAAAATTCCGGTGAGCTGGCAGCCGCAGTCAGCACAACCAGATTACATAATATCGCTGGGAAATATACCGGTAAGGATGACCCGGTCTGTTTAGTCCGGGTTCAGGGAAACTTTCCTGCCACGGGCGAGGTTTTATCTCCTTATAGTATAGGCCATTTTGTAGCTGGATTTATGCGAGGCAGCCATACCGGCCCTTTGATGCCGGTGAAAGCCAATTCTACCATTTCGTTCTTTGATGGTCCCCCGGTTGTATCTGCTCAAGCCTTCTCCATGAAAGAAGGCGTGTTAACCGAACCAGCAGACGCCTTTGACCAGCCTTTCTGGGATTACGTACGGGACAGGGTTTCTCAGAAGGCTATCGATATACGCCAACAGGGTTTCTCCGGTTGTGCCATGCTTCCTTATTCAGAGCTGGAATATGGAGGGATAGTAGAAAAGCTTAAGGAGTTAGATAAGAAGTTTGTGGTTCGTAAATAGAAAAGAAAGATTACCCCAGGTTGAGGGCAACGTGGGGATACGATCTGGAGTGTAAACCTTTAGGTTTACCAAAAGGTAAAGATCTGTAGGTCAAGCATGGCAAAGCCAGTTTGACAAAACAAGATGTCGAACAGTCCTTGGACATGGTCGATCTACGGAAATGCTGCAAGATAATGTAAATTATTCTGGACACTTTCAGTTTTGAAGTTCTTTGAATCTAAAAGGAGATGGCATGCCTTAATGGTTATTGCAAGTAACAACCATTAGCCGTCCCGCAGGATGCGGGACGAGGAGGTATGCCATGAGAGAGTTAAATTTCTCAGCAGATAATTTAGGAGTTCAATGGTCCGCCTGAGGCGGATAAAGAGGAATTTAAATGAGCTAGGGATAAGGTCTGCTTCACTAAATACCTGCACCCCGCATTAAGATGAACCTCAAACATCTTCTTGACTTCCTTTAAGTCTATCACTAAATTGGGCTTCGAAAAGTCAAGTTGCTTTACCGACATTAGGTGTCTCCTTCCTTTTTAAAGTTTTCTTCTATCACGGAAAAGATACACCTTTTGTCTTTCCTAAGCAACCAAATCTACACACAAATGTTTACATTACCCGGACATTACTTTCATCTTTTTTTGTTGTCTTCGCAATATAATAATGTCAGTAATTTGCAAATAGAGGATGTCAGGTTATAATTGCCTTCTATTGAGGAGGTGATTAGGATGTTAAAC
>Ga0315291_10001439_pt1 | contig 31753 bp, 31 predicted proteins | sample YL17G12_20_MG_FD_203070 | JGI IMG/M metagenome (GOLD analysis project Ga0315291, IMG submission 203070) | Sediment microbial communities from Yellowstone Lake, YNP, Wyoming, USA - YL17G12_20 | ecosystem: Environmental > Aquatic > Freshwater > Lake > Sediment | place: USA: Wyoming | collected...
CCTTGTCATTTGTATTGCACCCAGTAATCAGGACCTGGGCAATTGGAACAATGCAATGTTATTCATTGTTTTCATCGCAGTCGGTATCGCAAGCATGTATTTCAACATTTCAACATTGAATTCTGTGTATTCCTTCATCATTGAAGGACTATACAATGTGGTTATCCTCGCTCTGCTGTTTGAAATGGTCGCTCTTTGTCTATTTGCACCCGTCTATCTCGTGATGAAAAAGATTCGGGGATTGTAAAGCTTGCCGTCATTCCATCAGGTAAATTCACTCCGTATGTCACCCCTGTCGAATCATTTGTTATGGAGTTACTCAGGGATATGAAGCGGTGATAATTGCGGGAAGTGCTGGTAATTGTACAGTATCCCAAACAGCCGTAACTGTCACCACAGGCGTGAAACAGGTTTTGTAAAGGGAAACCTCGCAGATATCCATCTGCTTCCGCGTAAACCCTCCCGATGATGAAGTCAGGGGTTACCTATATCAGCCGCACAGTACCATCAGCCCGCATGGATACTCCACAGTCTACCCGTATCCTTCTCCTCCTGCTTCTGCTTGCCCCGGTCCTGGTTCTCGTGCTTGCAGCAGGGTGTGCAACGACGCCCCCATCAGGCGGGACCGTGACGCCCACAACCACGACAGGGGCCACGCCCGTGACCACTCCGGTGACCACGGAGGGGCAGCTCACCCCGACGGCTGAACCGGGGATAGATGTATGTTCCGTGGATTCCGACTGCGTCCCGGCCCAGTGCTGCCATCCCACGAGCTGCATCAACAAAGCCCACAAGGGCGTCTGCAACCTGCTCTGCACGCAGGTCTGCCAGGGCCCCATCGACTGCGGAGCAGGTCACTGTGGCTGCGTGGCCGGGACCTGCCGGGTGATTCCGGGCACAATCCCGATGACGACCACACCCACACCCCCTCCGACCGGGGGAGGGTATTCTTACTGAACCTTTTTTTTCGGGCCTCGTTCTTCCCACCCCCGTTCATTGATGGTCCGGGGTCGGGATGAAGAGGATGTACCAGGGAAACCGGATCTGTCCCGCGCCCCAGGCGGGAGGTCTTCCGAAAGAGCGCAAGAAGCGGGATCATGTCCCCGGGACCCCCGGGGGCTCAGAAAAGGGGAAGAGAATGGATCTTACTTCCATTCCCACATCTTGTCGTGGTACGTCCCGTCCGGCGTGATCTCGATCTCAAAGACCAACGCCACGTTGTTGAGCCGGCTCAGTGCGGCCGATTTCGTCTGGAGGTAACGGACTCCACGGATGTTCCAGCCCGGGCCCTTGCCCGGGATGCTGATCCCGGAGCCATGCAGTTCCGCTTTCTCCCCTGTATTTGTCATCATGACCCCATGCCCCTTTGAGAACATACCCCCCTGGGGTCGTTCCATGGCCCAGGTCGTGGCCAGGAAGGATACCTCGGTTCCCAGGATCTTTCCTTTCGACTCTATGGTCCTCTCAAGCTTCAGCGACCCGCCGTAATGGTGGACGATGCGCTGCCCGACCACCTTTCCTGTCAGTTCTCCGATCATGTCACCGATCATACCTGATCGCCGATTGCACCAGGTATTTTCCGGATGATAAGGATTTGCTCTCTTCCCAAATTTTGACGGGTGCAATCCCTTTAAATAATCCTGATGGTATTCCTTCACCATGGACGGATTCATGTATCAGATGATGGACGGGTATCCTTACGGGTGGATGTTCATCTGGATGTTCCCAGTTTGGATCCTTCAATGGATCGTCGGCTATGTTGTCTACCGGGACGCAAAGGAACGGCAGATGAATGCGGTACTCTGGTTCATTCTTGTCATCCTCCCCATGATTGGCTATCTCTTTCTGGTCATCTATGTTATTCTTCGGGAGACCCAGCAGCCTGTCACTCCTCCCGCAGGAAAGTCTGCCCTGCAGATCCTGGATGAACGATACGCAAAGGGAGAGATCTCCGCCGAGGAATACCGGCGGATGAAGGAAGATCTGAAGAAATAGAAGATGAATCCGGTAGTGCAGGAGGGTTGAGATGAACGGCGGTGGACCGAATCACATGAGCCATATGAGCCACGCTGAACACGAGAAATCTCACCCATCCGGTCCCGGGACAGGAAAAGAGAGGCACCCTGCGGGCATGCAGGGAGCCCATCGCCACATGCTCGATGATTTTCGCCGGCGCTTCATCGTTTCCCTGCTCCTGACAGTGCCCATCCTGATCCTTTCCCCCACCGTCCAGGCATTCTTCGGGATCGCCTTTTCGTTTGAAGGGGCCACGTTCATCCTTCTCGGCCTTTCGACGGCGGTGTACGGATATGGGGGATATCCCTTCCTGAAGGGGATCGTCCAGGAGATCCGTGACCGCCTGCCCGGGATGATGACCCTGATCGCCGTGGCCATCACGGTCGCCTACGCCTTCAGCGCCGCGGTCGTGCTGGGTATCGTCGGGGGAGAGCCGTTCTTCTGGGAACTCGCCACCCTGATCGACATCATGCTGCTGGGCCACTGGCTGGAGATGCGATCGGTGCTGGGTGCGTCGCGGGCGCTGGAGGAGCTGGTAAGGATCATGCCTTCGGAAGCCCACCGCATCAGGGAGGGAAAGACAGAGGATGTACCGGTGGGCGCACTGGCCATCGGGGACCGGGTGCTGGTCAGGCCCGGTGAGAAGGTCCCGGTGGATGGCGAGGTGGTGGACGGGAAATCCAGTGTCAATGAATCGATGCTCACCGGAGAATCAACGCCGGTCTCCAAGAAATCCGGAGACCGGGTCACCGGAGGCTCTCTCAACGGTGAAGGATCCCTGATCGTTGAGGTGAAAAAGACCGGGAAAGATACCTATCTCAACCAGGTGATTGAGCTGGTCCGGAAAGCCCAAGAGAGCAAGTCCCGGACCCAGGATCTCGCGAACCGGGCGGCACTCCTCCTCACCCTCATTGCACTCTCCGTGGGAACGATCACCTTTGCGGTATGGTTCCTGTACGGCTCGAACCTTGACGTGGCAGTGGAGCGTGCAGCCACCGTCATGGTGATCGCATGCCCCCATGCCCTTGGCCTGGCGGTCCCCCTGGTCGTGGCGGTCTCCACCACGCTTGCCGCGAACTCAGGTCTCCTCATCCGTGAGCGCGAGGCGTTTGAACGGTCCCGGGACCTCCAGGCGGTGGTCTTTGACAAGACCGGGACGCTCACCCGGGGAGTATTCGGGGTGACCGATATCCTCTCCTTCGGATCCGTGGGTGAACAGGAGATCCTCCGGCGTGCCGCATCTCTCGAAGGCAGTTCGGAGCATCCCATCGCCCGGGGAATCGTGCGGAGTGCAGAGGAGAAGGGAATCAAGCTCTCACCACTGGAGGATTTCAGGGCAATTCCCGGAAAAGGGGTGGAGGCACGGATCGGAGGGACCCTCACCCGGGTGGTGAGCCCGGGCTACCTCAGGGAAGCGGGCATCATCGTGAAGGACGACCGGGTGGAGAAGGTCGCATCGCAGGGAAAAACGGTGGTCTTTCTCCTCGAGGACCGGGATCTTCTCGGTGCACTGGCCCTTGCGGACATGGTCCGGGGGGAATCCCGTGAGGCCATCGCCCGCCTGAAGGAGATGGGGGTGAGGTGCATGATGCTCACCGGCGACAATCGCCATGTGGCCAGGTGGGTGGCAGAGGAGCTCGGGCTGGATGAGTATTTTGCAGAGGTGCTGCCCCACGAAAAATCCGAGAAGATCAAAGAGGTCCAGAAGCAGTACCGGGTGGCGATGGTGGGAGACGGCATCAACGACGCTCCTGCGCTCGTTCAGGCAGATGTGGGGATCGCGATCGGTGCCGGGACAGACGTCGCCGTCGAGAGTGCCGATATCGTGCTGGTGCGCAACGATCCCAGGGATGTGGCCGATATCATTCTCCTCTCGAAGAAGACATATGCCAAGATGTTCCAGAACCTGATCTGGGCCACCGGTTACAACAGCTTCGCCATCCCGCTTGCTGCGGGGGTGGCAGTGCCCTACGGTATCGTGCTCACTCCCGCGATCGGAGCCGCACTCATGAGCATCAGCACCATCATCGTGGCGATCAATGCACGGCTCCTGAAGCTGCACTGAACAGGGCCTTCCCGATGGAATTCCGGAGAACATGGGATCGGGTCCTTCAGGTATCGGTATCGTCCGTTTCGCACCATCATCCCCGGATGCGCAGGTTTTATCATATCAGTTGGCCCAGAGCCCATCTACAGGTGAAGCATATGGCAATTGATCCGGTCTGCATGATGGAGGTCGATGAAAACCGATCAAAGTATGGGACACGGTACAAAGGCAGGAATTATCATTTCTGTAATCCAGGGTGCAAGAAAAAATTTGATGAAGACCCTGAGAGGTACCTCAAAATGACCCAGGAGCCGGGTGAAAAACCCGGGAAAAGTTGCGATTAAAAGGCGAACACTCCCCTGCATCCGGAGGAACAGGATGCGGGAAGCATTCTCATGATATCTGAAACAGGCAGGAAAGGAGGGAATTCGGGATGAGACTTGAGGTAAAGGCACTTGCACTGGCGACCGGTATCGTTTTCGCGGCATTTACATTCGTGATCGCAGTCATTGCGGTCCTGACAGGGGTGGGACTCGGGTACCTGGAACTTGTTGGCGGGTTGCACCCGGGGTATACAGGTCCCACTCTCCTGGGAGCATGCATCCAGACATTCTGGATGTTTGTGTATGGCCTCATCGGCGGGGGTCTCCTCGCAGCCATCTACAATTACTTTTCGACGGAGAAGGGGAAATAGGCAGAAAAACCATGTTCAGGTGCGTAATTCGATGGGATGTAGAGATATCATCCCGTGTTTTTCCCGCAGAAGATATGTTCACGATTATACCTGCGTTATCGCGTCATCAGAAAGAAGTAAAGACCCCAGAGAATGCAGATGAAAAGCAATCCGATGAAAAGGCTGAAACCGAAGAAGCCAAGCGCGATCAGGATAAACGAAATGAGCAGTACTCCGGATGTCAGAGCAATCTGTTTTACCCGTGGATTCATCGGCCTGTCTCACCACAGAGAGGCATGTCCTTCATATAAATAGATTTCCTGACGTATCGCGGCCACGAAGACCCGCGGATCCCCGATTCCATCTAGGGAGCGGTGTGGCCTCTACCTTTCATGTTTAAATATATCGAATCAGCAGTCTGGTTATGCATCTCGTGTGGCTCGGATGGAGCCTTCTTCTCGTGGCGATCTGGGGGGTGGTGTACCTCTCCCAGAAGAGCAGGGAGATCCGCAGGGAAATGCTTATCGTGAGCCTGTATACGTCGCTCCTCGGATTCACCGAGCCCCTCTTTGTCCCTGCCTACTGGTCACCGCCATCACTCTTCGATCTCGCCCGCACGACCGGGTTCGACATCGAGAGCCTGATCTTCTCGTTCGCCATCGGAGGCCTCGGATTTGCCCTCTACACAGGGGTGTTTCCGATCGATCACGAGATACCTGTTCCATTCTCCGAGCGTATCGCGGCACGGCACAAATACCACCTTCCTCTTCTCTTCGTTGCGCCGCTGCTGTTCCTTGTGCTCCTTCTCGGTACAGGGTTCAATCCCATCTATTGCGCGGTGGTTGCCCTGGTGGGTGGAGGACTTGCCACCTGGTACTGCCGCCCTGACCTGAAGAAGAAGATGGTGGTCAGTGCGTTCCTTTTCCTCGGGATCTATTTCGTGTATTTCCTCACGCTCATTGCCTTTGAACCCGGCTTCGTCGGCCAGGTCTGGAACCTGTCGGCCCTCTCAGGGATTCTTGTGCTTGGCATACCACTGGAAGAGCTCCTGTTTGCTTTCTCATTCGGGTTCTACTGGTCGACGATCTACGAGCATTTTACCTGGCAGGGACTTCCCCCTCCCTCCAACGCGATCCCCTATGAGCTGACATCTTCACCACATGAAAGTGTGAAACTTCCCGGATCGGAACGCAACGGATGATTTCATCATCCTCGAACCTCCAGCTGAAACATGCCCATGCAGCTGGATGAGATCCACCGGTTCACCCTCTCCCTCCCGGATCCTTTCACCTTCGCCCTCACGGTCGCCAAGCCGGCCGGGTGGCACTGGTCCACGCCACGGGAGATCTTCGAGAACGGGATCCTGTGGACCGGGATGTATCTCCGGGACATCCCGGTAGGGCTGAAGCTCTCGGCGGAGGGAGCCACGGTGCATGTCACCGTGTACGGACAATCCCCGCTGGCCGATGACACGGCCGCCCTCCTGAAAGAGGAGCTCTTTTCAGCCCTAGGGGGAGACGAGGACCTTCCCGGTTTTTACCGGTTCGCCCGGGACGACCCCGTCCTCTCTGCCGTTGTGGACCACCTCAACGGCATGCGGGTCGGGATGGTGAAAGACCTGTTCGGGGATGTGATCCTGGCCATCCTGCTCCAGATGGCCCCGATGTCCCGGAGCAACCAGATGATCGATGCCCTGCTGGAGCAATATGGGAGACGAGTCGCATTCGACGGACGGGAAGTGACCCTCTGGCCACGGGCGGAAGAGATCTCCCGGGTCGATCCGAAGGAGCTGCGGAACACTGCGAAGCTCGGCTACCGGGCGGAACGCCTGGTCAGGGCCGCCCGGTTCCTGGCAGAACACCCGATCTCGCACGAGGACCTCATGAACCTTCCCGAAGAAGAGGCGGTCGGCAGGCTGATAGAGATCCCCGGTATCGGGCCGTACTCCGCGGGGATCATCATCGGAACGTTCCCCATCGATTCCTGGAGCGTGGTGATCTTCTCCGAGCTCGCTGTCCTTAAATTCATTGCGTTCATGTAGCTCATGCCGTCGCACCCTTCCCACCAAGCCATTCGGTTATGGTTGGCACACCCAGTCGTTTCCTCGCCATCGCCAAATACTCCTCGTTGTTGTCTATCCCGATATAGTGAAAGCCTTCCAGCTTTGTGGCGATACAAGTGCTGCCGGAACCGCATAATGGGTCAAGCACGATACCGCCGGGTGGTGGATGATGATAATCGGTGCCCAATTTATCGAAATTTTATTTTTTCCTTCCAATCAATGAAAACCACTCTATCGCCCTGTTGGTGCGGGTTCGCGGCTTTCCGTCAACAATAGTTCCCTTATATGCATATCGCATTGATTTGACGTCGCCTTTACGGATACTCGCCCAATCTCCTTCAAAGTCAAGGTAGTAGTAAAAATCGTCATCCTGGTCGTATACTTCCCTGACTTCCAGTGGTTCTTGTTCCTTCCTTTCAATGATAACCTTGGAGAATGAATAGGCAACGTCGTATCTCCCCCATAAACCAGCGAGCGACATGGCAATCAGAGTTGACAAGCTTAGTATAAAGAAGACATAAAGAAAAAGCGCAAGGTATCCAGCATTTTCAGGAGAAATCGGAATATATGCTATATAGTCCGGCATCGTGAACATTTTTGCCATCAAAAATAATGCGATGCCCATAATGCCGAAAAATGCAATGAAACCTCTTGCCGCATGACCAACAAAATCTTCAACCGCTCCTTTATTCTTCGAGGGTTGATAGGCGTTTGCATAATATCCACGCTCATAAAATGCAATTAAAAGATAGCCGATTATCGCTAAGATCAATACAAATACACTGGCGGCGGCTGCGAGCTCGGGCAACATAAGGATGTATGATAATTTATATGATGATTAAAACATGTTTGGCTCTAAGGCTTCCAAAAAATTTCGCATTCTCTTGAATGAGTTCATTTTTCTTTTTTTTCATCTTTAAATGCAAATAATCAAGAAAACCTTTCATTTAAAAGAATTCTCTTGTAGTATCGCCGTTGTCCGGCATACAATAGCAGTGCCCGTAATAGGTAGTCCGGAGTGCCAGAGGCCTACCACCTGTCACGGGTGACGTGATCTTCCATTGTAAGACCGGCCCTGCAGCCACTCACTCCTGCTCTGTCACCGGTTCCCCATGGATCCGGATCAGGTAGAGGCCAACTCCAACCGGGATCAGGAATGTCAGGGTGTAGTACACAAATACATCGAGGCTGTAATAGGTGGCCTGGAACAGCCGGACAATGAACAGGTAATCGAGAACAACCGCGATCACGGTCCACACGATTCCGACCCCGGCATAATAGGTGAGGGCAAGGTTCCTTGCCCCGAACCACAACCACGTAATCGCGATGGTGACCGGAGTGAAGACGGCAGTGATGATCCAGCCCATGATACCCGAAAACGGCGAGATGAACAGCAAGAGCGAGGTGATGTACCCGAACAGCCAGAGTACCGTACCGAGTCCCACGGTGTCCTTGATCCACACCTTCATACGGAGTGTCTTCGCAGTCCACGATCTTATGCCTTATGCCGGTCCGCTGGTGTCACCTCTCTCTCTCTCTCTCTCTCTCCCATACCGACACGTCCCCGGGAAATCTTCAAGTATTCCCGGATCCTTTCCATGCACGGAATGGAGAGAACATGAACATCTGCTACATCTATCATTCGGAAACGGGCCATACCCGGGGGATCGCGGACCGGTGTCTTGCCGCCACGGGGGGAGATCGGATCCTATAAGAGAATATTTTTAACCTCGGTTTTCTTTGCCTCAATTACATTGTTTGCAAGCATATTCGGGTTTATGGTGACAAATTTACAGTCGATTCCTTGGTATGTATTTTACTACCTAGTGTTCTTTTTTTATATTGGCATCGTTCTTTTTACTGGAATCATTCGGTTTAATGATATGTGTATTCGATTAATTATTTACTGAAACAATCTCGGCAGAATAGAGGAAATGGATCCAAAGGAATTAATAATTTTATCATCGAGCGGAGCCGCCCGTTTCAACATCTTTGAGAGATGGATCTCTCGGGGCATTCCCCCAGGAAATGAGGTCCAAAAAAAATAGCAGAGATCTTTAAACATTAAATCTCTTGAGGGACGCGCGAAGAGGATAAGTAGGTAGCAGCCACAAGGACTCGTTATCTAAAGAGGTGATTCCCAAATGGTCAACAAAAAATTTTACACACTGGAGGATCTGCCATATGCGTTCAATGCATTAGAGCCTCATATATCCGAGGCCCAGCTTCGGTTGCACCATGACAAGCATCACGCCGCATACGTGAACGGCGCCAACGCCATCTTGGAGAGGCTGGACAAGGCTCGTCAGGCAGGAACGGACATAGACATGAAGGCCACGCTAAAGGAGTTGTCCTTCCAGGCAGGAGGTCATATTCTGCACAGGCTCTTCTGGCAAAATCTGGCCCCCGCCGCAAAAGCCGTCAAGGAGCCGAACGGCGTTCTGGCGGAAGCCCTGAAGAATGAGTTCGGGTCCTTCGAGCGCTTCAAGAAGGAGTTTTCCTCGGCGGCAGCCAGCACAGAGGGCTCGGGATGGGCGGTGCTCGCCAGGTGTGGCTTGACCGGGAGGCTACTGATCATGCAGATCGAGAAGCATAATGTGAATGTCTACCCCATGCTTCGCATCCTGATGGTCCTGGATGTTTGGGAGCATGCCTACTATCTCGACTACAAGAACGAGAGGCCCAAGTTCGTGGAGGCCTTCTGGAACATAGTGAACTGGGATGAGGTGAACAAGCGACTGGAGGCGCTAATTAAATAAATAAAGTAATATAAAACTTTATTATCTCATTGGAGAATTGAACTTCTTAATTCATTATGAGAAGCGCTTTTGACGTGAAAAGTGGTACGCCCCGGCAGGGCTTTCATCCTAGAAAACATCACTCTCTTAAAAGACAGGGATTTGACCGTTAGTGAAGAGTGCTGCTATGAGGATTTGAACCCCAGTCACGGGCGTGAGAGGCCCGCATGATTGGCCGGTCTACACTATAGCAGCGCCCGTAATAGGTAGTCCGGAGTGCCAGGGGCCTACCACCTGGCCCGGTTGACATGATCTTCCGGTTCTTATTCTCCAGATTACCGGTGAAGCGGCCCCTGGATATCCCCGGAACACTTCACTATCGAGTATCTAAACATCCCGCAGATGCAAACAGAACCCTGGGCCGGAACCATAGAGTACCCGTCGGGCTTAAGGATACTTACTTCCCTACCGACTGGAAACGAAGATTTTCAAAAAATACTGAAAAATAGGTTGAGAAACCATCGCCCTTGACAGGTTAATCCTGTTATCTCCTCGACTCTCTACCGGGATCACTCAGCGAGCTTTCTCGCCTCTTCCGCCGGAATCGCGATCATGGTCTCGGACGCGACGTTCTCTTCCAGCCGTATCGCGAGTTTCATGGCCGCCTTCTCGTTGGGGGCCTCGAAGATCCCGACGGCATCGTACCTGCCCAGGGTCCAGTAGATGCCATGGTTCTTGACCCCTTCCTTGCCCCCCATCTCCAGCATCTTCATGTTCTGGGCAACGACTTCCCTGGTTGGTTTCTTCTTAAACTTCGCCAGTACTACGAAGTACACTCCTTCACCTCCGCCCTCTCGGGCAATGCTGCATTAGGTGGGGGGGTGATATCAACGTTCTCATGGCAGTAACAGGGGAATTCACCCATTCCCGGCGCTGTGGCAGGCCGTGCAGAACGACCCGGGGCATAAGCTGCCCCTCTCCCCGATGCTGCCAGCAACCCTCCCGGGTCGACGTAAGACCGGAAGGAAGGGGTGAGACCGGAGAGGGGCCGGCCCCGCATCCCGTCTCTGGCAGCCTTCTTCAAACAGACAGGCAGATTGTGTTTCCCGGCCCCCCTGGCCTTCACAGCGGTGACCGCCAGCTACCCTGCTGCTCCCGCCCTTGCTTGCGGTCCGGTCAGGGATCCGTTCATTTCTTTGATATCGATGAGAACCAGGCACGGGATCCCCCGGCCCGGGTGTGGCTCTCGAAGATCGCCGGCCTGATGTAATGGATGGACCACCCGTCCCGGAAGCTTTCCCGTATCTCTCTTTCGGTTATCCTCCTCGGACCGTATCCGCCGGGCTCCAGTTCGCTGAAGCAGAGCATGAAATATTTCCCGGCAGGAGACAGGCTGGCAGCAAGGTTATTCACGAAGATAGGGCGGTCTTCATCGGACAGGGTATGGAAGAACCCTGAATCGGTGGCCGTATCGAACATCCTATTGAGCCTGGTGAGGTCCAGCACGTTCTGGACGAGAAAATGTATCGGGAGTCCTCTTCCAGAAGCCTTCTCCTTTGCCTTCTGGATTGCCTGGGGTGAGGAGTCGATCCCCCATACCTCGTGCCCCTCTCCTGCAAAGAAGAGGGCATTCTCCCCTGTCCCGCATCCTATGTCCAGGACCGACCCTGAGATCTCTCCCCTCCGGACCAGCTCCACGAACTCCTTCTGGGGCCGGCCGATGTCCCAGGGGGGTCTGCCCTTATATGCCGAGTCAAAGAACTCCATGGCTCACCATAGCATCTGATATGCCATCATTTTTCCTTCACGGCACTGCAGCACAACGGGGCACCACCATCCGATCGGCACGAACCGGTACCGGCTCTCCTTCGCCTCCTGTGGAAGGTCATCGAAGCCCGATGATGATGAGCACGAGGCCCAGGGCCACCCGGAGGAACCGCCCCGCCTGGAAATACCAGGGATGATTGTCAGTCCACCAGTAGAGAATGTTCGCCACTCCCTCTGCCAGGAAGAAGAATCCGATGCATACAATGATCAGGTTCATGGCCCCCCTCTCCCTTTATCCATGAAATATCTTTCATGGAAGAAGCAGATACCGCTTTCTCCGCTCCCAAACCCAACCCTGACATACCAGGTTGATCCTCCCTATCCGCCGGAGAAAATATATGGTAGTGTTTCGCAGGTTATTTTTCCGAAAAAGGGACTCTGACCCGGAACCCGGATGCTGCTATGGGGATTCTGACAACACTTTCACCATTTGGATAAAAAGAGTTCTAACCTTCATATTGCGATTCTGTAGCACTTTACAATGAGATCTCGGGTGATTTGATAACCCACCTCTCATTTTTTTTAAACATTCATATTCGCGTTCTGTTGCCCAATCTCCCCGGGGAGTTTAAGCCCCAGGCCTGGAAAAAACTTCACCATTCATTCTCGTTAAAATGTTTGAATTTTTCACTTTTTGATAGCAGCTTTCACCTTTATCATGACATCTGGCGGGATGGGGTCCATTTTATGGGCAGTTTTTGCGTGTTCTGCAATTTTAGTCATCAGCTCAGCTTCGGTGGGAGCAGAGGTCTGAAACCCACAGTTCTTACCGAAACATTCAAAAGATGGCATCTTTTACACCCATGGGTCATTATTCTATGTCTATTTATATTTTTTGTAGTCTCGCTATCTCTGAATCATCTGCACCGAAAGGGCAATGCCGGATGATTGTATCAAAGTTTATTGTACCCCCCCCAACAACACTATTGAGATTAATCTGGCAGAATCATCTTGCATTATGTGCAGTACAGCCATGCATGCCATGATCGCACTTTGTCTTTTGTCTGCTTGATGAGGCAGCACTTCATGGCTCCATGACCGTTCGGGCACTGTCTGGATTTTTGCTTCATCTAAAATAGTATACTAATTAATACGGAAAACCTTCGTAATGCGTAAAGATTTCTGGAAAGAATAATTCTTACAGAATAGAGAAGAGAACCATCAGTGCTAAAGTGCTGCTATGGGGATTTCGATCTCAGAAAAATCGATGAAAATTATAAGATGAAATATACAACCTTCCCACCATCAAGAACACCGCTCGAACGACTGAAATCAAACTTTAATGTTGAACCGACAGAACCTAATGGAATATAAAATTCTAAATTGGCTGTATCGTATGTCAGGGGTGGCAACCGATATTGTTGAGATAATACTGCAAAATATAATATATCTGTGTTAACTTTCCCGTCTTTCATATCTTTCGTATAGAGCGTAAAATCCTGGGGATACACGATAATTTCCTTATCTGAACGCAAATTTTCAAATTTCATTGTTACATAATACGTTTTATCTTCAATACCCGTACGACTACCATCCTGTGTGCCCAGAAATGTAATACTTACATTACCGTCAGTTGCAGGTTCGTTAACCTTAAACTGATTTTGTGGTGTGGGCACTGGTGGAGGTGCAGGAGTTCTCATCACAGTTTGTATTGGTTGAGATTGATTGCATCCACAAATGAAACAGAAGCCAATAACAATAATCACAAGGAAAATTATCTCTTTTTTCGTACGTGCTATTTCACCCGTTCAATACGATAAATTCTTGGAAATTCTATGATGGATGCAAAAAGAAAAACGACGGATCACAATGCGAATGACCAGTCCAATATGAGAATATCTGCTGATTGATGAAAAAATAAAATCGTTTGCAGATGAAGTAGTATCGAGTGATGAAATTCAGGATCTCGTTTGCATTATTGGTGTGAAGCATTTTAGAGAATAGAACCATCAGCGTGAAGTGCTGCTATGGGGATTTGAACCCCAGTCACGGGCGTGAGAGGCCCGCATGATTGGCCGGTCTACACTATAGCAGCGCCCGTAATAGGTAGTCCGGTGTGCCACATAAACGTAGCTCCCGCTCCCGTCTGTAATTGGCGGGCAGGGTCGAGGTACCTGTGTCCAGGGGAGGGATATCCGCAGTAGGTTCTCGCGTACCCATACTGTTCATCACCGCGCCGTTCCCCTTCCAAGTGGACATGTCATCCCCCAGGGATCAGCTTGTATTCCACTGATTCCTTCAGTGCGTGATCTTTTCTAAGTCCCGTGAATGGTACTGGACGGATTCCTCTAGGTCAGAATCACAACGCTTATTGGGGGGAAATCTGATTCCCTCATCCGCAGTACCCCGAATCAAGATCCCGTTCCTGCAGCGGGACAGGGAATAGTCACCGTCACACAAAGCCCATCCATTGCCAGAAAGAGTGCCTCACCGAACCGACCAGCATTCACTTCCCTTCCTGCTCCGGGATGTTCATTCCTGGGGTGCTCCGTCATCCAGGGCAGTGAGGGAAAAAGGTCATGAAACGTCCAGGCTGGAAAGCGTGTGCGGTGTATGGTGGCTGTGTTGTTGTTCTTGTCATGGTGCTGATGGTTCTCCCGGTTGCCGCGTATACGCTGATGATCTCTGTAGACCCACCAAATCAGTACTTCCAGGGAGGCGATTATGCGAGTCCTATGGTCCAGTTTATGGAAAACAAGGACGTATGCAAGCAGAGGTGCCTCAACGATGCCCGTTGTATGAAACTCACGTGGACAGATCCGCATACGCTGAAAAATCCGGAGGAACTGGGTGCCTGCTGGCTGAAGGATGCCAGTGCGTTGGGTCCCTTCAATTATAACGCCGGCGACAGCGGCGAGTCCTGGGTCAAGCAGGAATTCGCGGTACTGTGCCTTCCTCCCATTGCAGACTTCTCTGCCGACAAAACCTCAGTGGACACCCAGACCCTGGTGAGTTTCACCGATCTTTCAACCCGTGCGGATGACTGGGCGTGGGATTTTGGAGACGGATATGGCTCCAACCACCAGGACGATGAGCACCAGTATTCACAGGCAGGAACCTATACGGTCACCCTCACGGTCACCAGTGCGGGAACTGGTGGATGTCCTGTAGAGGAGAGAACGAAGGTGAGATCGAATTACATTACCGTGACCCTTCCTGTTGTCAAGGGATCCATCTATGTACAATCCTCTCCTGTCAGTGCCACCGTCTATCTCGATGACGCCCTGAAGTCCCCCCTGACCCCGATGACCATCACCGATGTGACGGCGGGATCCCACACGATCCGGTTGACAAAGGACGGTTACGACGAGAAATCCCAGGCTGTGGTGGTGAAGGATGGCCAGACTGCCACGGTCACCCTCACCCTCACCCGGTCACAATCCGGCAGTGGCCTCTCTGTCACCACTGTGCCATCCGGTGCAACCGTGTACGTGGATGGAACGGTCTATGGCGTGACCCCGCTTACCAACGTGCAGCTGACCACCGGTCAGCACGCCCTGAAACTGATGATGACCGGGTACGTGGATCATACGCAAACGTTCACGATCACTGCCGGGCAGACAACTCCGCTCACCCTCACTCTCGTCCCGTCCACAAATCCCTCCGGCAAGGGGTCCCTCCAGATCTCATCAACCCCCAGTGATGCCGCGATCTACATCGACGGGGTCCTGCAGGGCCCCACGCCGAAGACCATCTCGGGTCTCAGCGCCGGTTCCCACGCGGTACGGGTGACAAAGACCGGGTACGTGGATTATTCGGCGTCCATCACTGTCATTGGCGGGCAGACTTTGCCCCTAAAACTCAACCTGGTGCCCCGCACGCAGCCGACAGGGTCAACTTCGCCAACCACGCCCTCCCAGCCAGGCGGGGTGGGAACCATCGCGGTCGAATCCAGCCCCCCGGGTGCCAACGTGTACCTTGACGGAAAACCCTCGGGAACCACACCGGTCACCATCCCGGATGTGAATGCGGGTTCCCATGCGCTCCTCCTCACGATGCAGGGCTATAGCGACGCATCGAAATCCATTGACGTGGCTGCCGGGTCCCAGAACCAGGTTTCGATGGATCTGCATGCGGGCTCCACCATCCCGGGGTTTGAAGCGGCGCTGGCGGTGCTGGCAATTGTCGGGCTGGTCCTGTCCCGGAGACTGCACAGGAGGGAGTGAAGATGTACAATAGATTCAGGAGAGAAGGGAAAGGGGTGGAAGTGAAATGACCGATATCCTGGGCAGACAGAGAAGAGATGAACGCCGGTCCGCCGGAACATGGATCATCAACAAGAGGATCTCCAGATATCTGAATTGGATGGTAACTCTTTTCTTCATTGTTATACTGGTTGACACTGTGCCGGGAATGGCATGGGGGACTTCTCCGCATAGTGGAGACTGCAATTTTGAGGACTCTTCAACCTGGAACGCACCCCACCAGAATTGTGATTTCAGTGCTCAACTTGACCCGAATGTGACGGTTGGTTATGAATCCGAAGAATCCCAACCAGGACTATATTATAATGAAGCGCACACGTATTTAATCGAGAACGCCATTCGTATCTTCAGGGAAAAAGGCTATAACAACTGGGCATACTATTTATCGAACAAGGACCATTTTCAGGCCATTGCCGATGGTGTCACGTTTGCAGATAAATATAAAGGAGAAACCAATATCGAACTCAGAGTTTCACTTTTTTGGGGGACGATAACCCTCTGGAAGCACGATTGGTATCTTACTGTTTATGCAGGATTTGACCACTATTATCATCAAGTTCCGGGTCATCCTGAAGGAACTGGATTATTCATGGAGAGTATTGATCTCGGTGCTGATTTTTTGCATTATTTTTCCATTGCTTTGGCAGGAGCTATAGTGGAATTGGCAAAATGGTGCATAAGTACCACGACAGGAGGGCTGTACCTCCCTCCTGGAATTTTGAAGATTGAGGTATCGGTAATCCCTGATCTCGAAATTGCTTACCCCTCTGCCGCTGTTGCAGCCCGGGATCATTTCGGTAAGGCTCTTGACTATGCTTTTAGTGGTCCCATCGACCCTGAAACAGGCGCAAGTAAGCCGGACTGGCTGTACTGGCCAGAGCGCTCCCCTGAATACAACAGTCTTTTTCAGTTAGGTTGGTCGCTGCATTTTATGCAGGACATCGGCGTTAGTTATCATCTTCATGATGTGCACCATTCATTGGAATCTTGGAAGTATCCTCACAACGATTTTGAAGACCAGGCAAACGGAAAGGGGGATATCAATTCTTATGGGGATTATCATGTCCGTGGGGTTGACTGGAATGTTGGGACCAAGTATGCAGATAACACGATAGAGCAACTCGCACAGGAAGAGGCATTAGCTATCCTCGATAATGAACAGGATTGGGACCGCGCTTTAAGTAAAGATGAAAAAACACGCGAACCCGCTGTGCAATATGGTGTGAAGATTTCTGAGCAGTTTACCGCAGCGGTCCTCGCAAAATACCTGGATGCTCGTGGGCTAACGAAAAAATTAGAACCGCTCTCAGGCAGAGTCCTGGATCTGTCGCATTTTGATAAGTTCGGACATGCTCCGGTTCCGGGGGCCTTTGTCTTCTACCGGAACAAATTATTTTGCAAACAGTCGATAGATTTGGCAACTAATTGCATCATCTATGAGGGGGCATGGAATTATATTCGCACCGACAGGAACGGTGAATTTGTATTGAATCTGCCCAATAGATCGTACCACCCATATGATACCTACCAGATCCGTCCGAATATGCCCGGTTACAGGTATAAAGGGGTACAATATGGCACCGGGGAGATCATGAATGCAGTCTTGGATGATCAAACTTTCGAGTACACTCCCCAGCGTGAGGGAGAGGGTACAAGCCAAAATTATACTTTCTTACTTTCCCCGCAACCGGGTGGTTGGGGGTCTCGTGTCGAGTCCGTTCAACTGCCTCCTCAGGGTTCACTGGGAGCCAATCCCAAGTTCGCCCAATCCGCTCAATGGCTTTTAAATGACGGAACGTCGGGCGCGTTATCCCCAGATCTGAAGTACATCGTGTCCCCGGCAAAAAGAACAGCCATTCAAAAGGCGATCATGGATGTACAGGTTGGTCCTATGGTTCTTGTCGTTCCCTTACAGGATGCTCAGGACATTCAGCGCATCCCGCTGCCACAGGAAAGCTCTGTGGAAATCAGCCTGTCACATCTCATTGATCTCAATAACGGACAGACCCTGACATCATCGTCAGCCATCGTTTCCACCATTGAGAATGCGATAAACCAACAGGCATTGAGGAACACAGCGCTATCTGGAAATACCTTAAGTAATACCATCCAGAGTGCAGATACCTTAAGCAAACAAGGGATACCGATAGACACTTCTCCATCTTCCCAGGAAATTACGATCAATGAACCGGTGTTCCCGAGTGAGAACTGGCAAAAGGTCCTGGGAACGCTGCCGAAAATTGATGCGATGGATGCTAATGGGAATAGAGGAACGGTTCCCGACCTCTCCTACGCCCTCGGAAATGAACCTTTCAGCAGTGGGGGATCGTTGTACCGCAATGACATGGTCCGTGCCCCGTCGCCCGGTGCGGAGATTGAGGTTACCCTGGCTTCCGGTCCGGGTTTTATCGGACCGGATTTCCGCGCCAAATATCCCTATTACTCCATGGAAGGGATGGTCGGGATGGTAACCAACCTGGGAGTTCAGGCATACAATGTGGTCCTCAACACTGCCAGCACCATCATGTCGCACGTGACATCGCTGGGAACCCCACAAAACATCTCTGCCGGGAACATGGGTGAAAGGGTTGGGACCAATAATCTCCAGGATATCTCTCCGACTGTTCAGAGCATCATCCTGACAACGGATTCGGAGGGAAAGGCGGCATTCAAACTGAAGACAGGAAACCAGGCCGGAATCATCCGCGTATTCCTTACCGTGAAAAACGATCCCGCGGCACCTGATATTAAAGGCATGGAATCACTGGAATTCCTCGTCCAGCCACCCATCTATGAGAAAGATACTGACCAGATCATTCCACCTACCATTACGGTAGTGCAACCTCCCCAGCGTGTTCCCACGGGAGGGTCCTCCTACGGGAAAGCCAGGTCTGGAAAGACCTCCGGTTTCTGTATCAATCTCACCGCCGGTGGTGAGGTAAGTGTCGTCCCATGTCCAACCGGGGAATCCCCGCAGGGGATCCAGAAAGGCACCCCCTGCGATGACGGGAACACATGTACGGTCAACGACTATTACGTGAGTGGCGATTGCGTCGGAGGCCAGGCGTTAACCTGCGATGACGGGAACCCTGACACCGCCGACACCTGCGACCCGAATTCGGGCTGCGTCTACACACCAACCCACAAGGGGTGGGCAGATGGCACTCCCTGCAATGATGGGAACCGGTGCACGGTCAATGATAACTACAAGAACGGGGTCTGCATCGGAGGCCCGGCCCTGCCGTGCAACGACGGGAACCCTGACACCGTCGACACCTGCGACCGTATTTCGGGCTGTGTGTTCACACTGCCCGGGCGGGGTCCGGCTGACGGCACTCCCTGCGAAGACGGTAACCTGTGCACGATCAATGACTACTACAAGAACGGTGTCTGCATCGGAGGCCAGATCAATTCCTGTGATGACGGGAACCCTGCAACCGTCGACACCTGCGATCAAATCAGAGGTGCCTGCGTGCACACGGCAACCGGGAGAGGGCCCATTGATGGAACCCCCTGCGAGGACGGAAACCTGTGCACGATCAATGACCATTACGAGAACCGTATCTGCGTGGGAGGGAAGGTCATGTCATGCGATGACGGGAATCCCGACACCGTAGATACCTGTGATCAAAATCGCGGCGCCTGCGTGCACACGGCAACCGGGAGAGGGCCTGTTGATGGAACCCGCTGCGAAGACGGAGACCAGTGCACGGTCAATGACTATTACGAGGACGGGGTCTGTAGAGGCGGCCAGGTGCTCTCATGCGATGATGGGAACCCTTCCACAGCCGACACCTGTGATCCGTATTCCGGCTGTGTGTTCACACCACTCCGCTGGATGTGGCCGGATGGCACTCCCTGCAACGACGGAGACCAGTGCACGGTCAACGACTATTACGAGGACGGGGTCTGCAGAGGAGGTCAGGGCCTCCCATGCAATGACGGGAACCCGGACACCGCCGACAGTTGCAACCCGGATTCCGGGTGTGTATTTACACTGCTCCGGCGGGGTCCACCTGATGGTACTCCCTGCGAGGACGGAAACCTGTGTACGGTCAATGACTTCTACGAGAACGGTGTCTGCTTCGGGGGACCGGTCAGATCATGCGATGACGGGAACCCGGCCACAACCGATACCTGCGATCAAAATACAGGCTCCTGCGTGCACGTGGCACCTCAGGAGGAACAAACATGCCCACGCCGATTCACCTGCATGTACGAGTCTGAGGCGCAGTCCCGGTTTGAGATCTATGTCAGGAATTCCGATACCCCCTGTTACATTGACTATCCTACAGACATGACCCGCGGAAAATTCTATAAATATTGTTATCGGCAGGGACCGTGATGGAAGCGAAGGCGGGATCACTCATTCCCCATTTTTAAGGAATTGCTGATGGAGTCTGTGACACGAACGGTCGAAGCGGTGGGGGGTAAAAAATTCTGGCACCGCCCAATCAGAGAGAAAACGTTTCCCTGAGGCAATCATGTGGACTGACACGCGAGGGATCCTGGAAAAAGGTGAAAGGATCATCCCGCGTTCAAGTCTGGTGATCATTGCACTCCTTCTCTTTTTCATTGCCGGTATCAGCAGTGTGCAGGCAGCCCTGCCGCTGCAGGTGACGGTCACCGCAAACCCGTCGACGCTCAGGCCCGGTGGTGCAGAGGCGCAGATCACAGTGCTGGTGAAGACTGGGGAGCAGGTGGTGGAGGGCGCAGCAGTCACGCTCCGCTCTGATTCGGAGCTCGCCGTTGTCAATCCCGCATCAGGCACCACGGATTCCTCCGGGATGGTCTTCTCCACTTTCAGCACGGTGAGCAACGGCGGTTCCATCCGGGTGACCGCGACCGCCCGGAAGGTGGACATGCGCCTGGTATATGAAGGCCAGGGATACGTCGACGTCCCAATCCAGCCGGAAGAAGTCCCCCCGGTACCGCCACCGCCGCCACCACCGCCGCCTGTTTCCCATCTGCCGCCGGTGGCGGTCATCTCGGTGGACCGGTACGCCGGCGAGGTACCGTTCACAGTTATGTTTGACGGGAGAGGGTCCACCGATCCTGACGGGATTATCACCCAGTATGACTGGGACTTTGGCGATGGTGAATCCGGTACAGGGTATGTGATGTACCATACATACAGCAACCAGGGCACCTATCATGTCGCCCTTCGCGTGGTGGATAATGAGGGAATGATCTCATCGGCGGACATGGTGATTACCGCTATCCCTACGGAGGGACCCACGCCGCTGGCATGTGCTGATGGATTTACCTGCATGTCCCAACCCGAGGCGGAGGGATTTTTCGGCCCGGGGAATTACCAGACGGGAACCGATACATCAGGTACTGGTTGCGGGATGGATGCCACGGGCAACGTCCAGCACTGCTACCGTGCCATACTTTTCAATGTTATGCCCTCACCGACTATGGCGCCCCGCACCACCATCCCGTACCCGACACCTATTCCCACGATGGCACTGTTCAATCAAATGCCCTCACCGGCGGCCATCCCTCTTCCCCTCCTCGGTGGTCTCCTGCCATCACCGATACTCTACCTCTTGGCAGTACTGGCCGGCACCGGGATCGCTGCGCTTTCTGCAGTGCCGGCGACCCAGGGCATCTCCCATCGGCTGGAACAGGCTGAGAAGTCGGCAAAGGACTATCTCAGTTCCACGGCGAGCTCCCTCATCAATCGGTTCGAAGTCAGCCGGCGCAAGCTCGGGCCGGTCATCCGGGGTGACCCGGTTCTTCTTGGCCTCACCCTGAAGGAGCTTGCGGTTTTTCTCCTCTGTGCGGGCGCCTATGCCGTGGCATTTCTCCTGAGAGACCGCCTGCAGATCAGTCCTTTGAACCTGCTCATCCTTGTGGGGGCCGGTGCCCTCACCACCCTCGTCCACCAGCTGGCCCACCACGAGGCCGCACAGAGGGCTGGGAAGACAGCAGAGCTCCAGTTCTGGGGCCTCGGGACCGCCATGATGGTGCTCTCCTCCTGGATCTTCGGCTATCTCTTTGCCAGCCCGTCCCGGAACCTGTTCCAGAAGGAGCAGGAACCCTCCCCCCGAACCCTCGCCATGATCAGCCTAGCCGGCCCGGCCATGAGCCTGGCGCTCGCGATTGTCTCGCTCCTCCTGGTTCCCATGGGTGGTATAATCACCCTTGCCGGAAGGACCAGTTTCTCCATGAATCTCCTCACCGCGGTCTATTCCATGGTCCCCTTCGACCCCATGGACGGCAAACCCGTCTATGACTGGAACCATGCCATCTGGGCAGCGATATTTCTCCCCCTGCTCGTGGTTTATACCGCGGTATACCTCCTCTGAACCGGGATCTCCTGCAGGGAATGTCTGCGCCCTTCACCGGATCAGGCCGGACGGCAGCAGGATGCCGATAAGTGCGGTGCAGCCATTGGCAACCAGGGAGAGGACTGCGGATCTCTTCCATGGGTACCGGAGAAGGGTGTGGATGAGGGGCACCTCAGCGATGACCACGGCACACTCGATGAGGAGCAGGTGGGGGTACACCGAACGGTACAGGTACGTGGCTGCAGGCAGGGTGAGGCAGTTGATGAGAAGCGTGGAGAGAAGGGCCCGGCCGGGTTCCTCCCGTGACCCAAGAGACAGGATCGGGAACTCCACCGCGATGGTGAGAAAGAGGGGGAGGAGGATGTCCATGCCGGGTCAGCCGACACGGCGCCGCATCAGCAGGATGGCAGCGATTCCACCTGCTGCGAGCGGCAGGATCATCCCCGTGGCCGCCGGGGTTGCCCGGGTTGATACGGGGGTCTCCATTTCCGTCGGAGCGGTGGCCGTCTCCGTAGCCGTCGGTATGGCGGGTGTTGTGCCTATCCGATGGGGTATCACCGGTCCCACCCAATTATAGTGGGGCTTCCCCGGTGGCTCCTGGCCTGAGTCATACGACACCTCAAGGGTCTCTCCCCCGAACAGGCTGAAGCGCCCGGATACAGCTATGAGGGAGAGTCTGCTCTGGTTCACTGCCTCGATGGTGTACCGCTCGTGCGCGGCACGGACCGAGTTGGGGATGGCCTGGTAGGGTGCAACCCCGGTGAATGCCGGGACTGCGGGAGAAGTCCACTGTCCGGAACTCGCATCCCGGATCATGGCAGCTACGGACGCGATCCCGTAATTTTCGGCGGAGAACGCGTAGAGATTGGTGGAGAAGCCCTGGGGCAGGGTGATGGTGACACCCTTTCCCGCAACCTGGTACCCACCCCCGCTGCTGAGGGGGTAAACCACGAATACGTAGCCCGGGTACGCATCCGCGTTGATGACCTCGAAGGAATAGTCCTGCACCGGGTATGCTGGAGGGATGACATCGGCGGAGACCGGGGGGATTCCACAGACAACACAGAAGAGGAGCATGCAGCACAGGAGAGAGAATCTCATGGTATCAACCTCAGGGATTGAGGAGAATAACCCGGTTGCGAGGTATATAGGTTGTGTTTTTATCTGCAGGGGGAATGTGTGACGTATATCTTCGATCTTTGGGAGAAGCAGACTATCCCCGACTCCTGGGAGGAAGGAAGGAGAGCCGGGGGACCCGGATCACCTCAGGAACACCCGGGCAACCCGGACCCCGGTGGGACCCCCCACCAGGGAATCACCTTTCCCCTTCCCGCTCCCCGGGGGCCCGGGTCAGGGTATGGTGTGGCCGCACATTCCCCCCATACAGAGATAATAGAGACCGGTGCATGCGTTCCCGCACTTCCCGCAGTTCGCCCTGTCCCGCAGGAGATCCACGCAGCGCCGGTTGCAGCAGGTCTCCCCTGGAGGACACGCCGGGTCACACTGGCAGGGGTTCGCGGCCGGGTCCACGCAGTTCCCATCGCAGCAGACCAGCCCGGGGGAACACGCATACCTGCAGCCCCCGCAGTTGGCCGGGTCATTGTTGAGGTTCCTGCAGATGCCGTTGCAGCAGGTCTGCATCGGGGTCTCGGACGGGCATTTTGCATCGCAGGCCCCGCAGTTGAAGTAATCGGTCTGGAGATCGCTGCACGTGTAGGGACCGCACCTGGCCTGGCCTTCCGGGCAGGTGATGCCCACCGTGCAGTTCCCCCAGATGCAGTACTGGCCCGGGAAACACGCATGCCTGCACTGCCCGCAGTGCTCCTCATCCATGTCGAGATCCACGCACATCCCCTGGCAGTCCGAGGTTCCCGCAGCACAGGCCACGGGAGTCGGTGGAGCCTGCGATTCACCTCCGGTACCAGGTCCCTTCGAAAAAGGCAGTACACAACCGGCGACGAGGAGAAGACCGATCAGAAAGAGAGCGGCTGCCCTTCCATGCATGGCCGGATATGACGGTGGAGATTATTTATGCATTCCGATTGGAATACACCGCTCTCTCCGAGGCCGCCATTCACCTCCCTGGTGCAATCTCAATGGGACCATCTCCCGACTGGGTCCGGGAGGACCATTGGGCTGGAAGAGGAAGTCTGCCGGAGCCGGACATGGAACAAATCTGCCGGTCATACCAGTTCCAAACTGAACAACCGGCCCGGAGAATATCTGAAAGAGGTCCCCGGAAGAGATATCGATACATATATATCGCACACTTCCGTTTTCTCCGTGTGGATGGCCATGCCAGACAGAATACGTGCACCGGATTTTGATGAAGAAATAGTGGTACCGGCAGGGGACGTGATGGTGGTGAAAGCGGGATCAACCATACCCCCTTTTTGAGGAAATGCTGATGAAGTCTGTGAAATGGGTGGTCGAAGCGGTGAGAGAAAAGAAAAAATTCTGGCACCGCCCTATCAGAGGGAAACCGCTCATCGGAGGCGTTGATGTGGACTGACACGCGAGGGATCCCGGGAAAAAATAAGAGAATCATCCCACGTTCCGGTCTGGTAATCATCGCACTCCTTCTCTTTTTCATTGCCGGAATCGGCAGCGTGCAGGCGGCCCTAACGCTGCAGGTGACGGTCACGGCAAACCCGTCGACGCTCAGGCCCGGTGGTGCAGAGGCGCAGATTATGGTGCTGGTGATGAATGGGGGGCAGCCGGTGGAGGGCGCAGCAGTCACGCTCCGCTCCGATTCGGAGCTTGCAATAGTCAATCCCGCATCAGGCACGACGGATTCCTCCGGGATGGTATTCTCCACTTTCAGCACGCTGAGCAACGGCGGTTCCATCCGGGTGACCGCGACCGCCCGGAAGGTGGACATGCGTCTGGTGTATGAAGGCCAGGGATACGTTGATGTCCCGATTCAGCCGGAAGAAGTCCCCCCTGTACCACCGCCACCACCGCCTCCTACGAATCAGCCGCCGGTGGCGGTCATCTCTGTGGACCGGTACGCCGGCGAGGTGCCCCTCACGGTCATGTTCGATGGACGGGGGTCCACAGATCCTGACGGGATGATCACCCAGTATGGCTGGGACTTTGGCGACGGGAGAACCGGGAGCGGGTATGTGGTCCAGCACCAGTACACCACGGCCGGGACGTTTCTCGCATCCCTGGTCGTGACCGACAACAGCGGGCTCTCCTCCACTCCCGCCACCACCCAGATCGTCGGGCAGCCCCAAACCACCACCCTTCTTCCCCAGGAATCCTGGATCATGGTATCAGTCTCACCGGAACATCCCGGGCCGCAGGATTTCATCACCATCACTGCACAATACCGGACCGCCGTATCCAATCCCCATATTGATATCATCGTTGACGGGACGACGGTCCAGCAGTGCGATTCCCTTGTGTGCATCGCGACACTCGGTCCCCAGTCGAAAGATATATCCTCCTGGATTGGTTACCGCGATGAAAACGGTAATATGATAAATATTGATCATATCACGCCGATTGAGAGCAATATAGCCAAGTGCCTTGCATCAGTCGATAAGGACTGCGATGGGATCCCCAATGAGAAGGACAATTGTCCGGATGTCGCGAATCCCGACCAGTTGGATAATGAGAAAAATAACTGTGTAGTGGTAGCGGGCAAACCCCTGTGTTTCCGTGGAGACGGAGCCGGGAATGCCTGCGATAACTGCTGGTATGAGGGTCCAAAAGACCAGACCGACAGTGACGGCGACTGTGAGCCTCTCACACGTGATACCACTTATTGGGACGGCAGAAAATGGATAAAAGACCCGCAATGCGGGGATGCCTGCGATAACTGCAAATACGTGAAAAACCCGGACCAGACAGATTCGGATATGGATGGATTCGGGAACGCCTGCGATAACTGCTGGGATAAGGGTCCCAGGGATCAGACCGACAGTGACGGTGACTGTGTATCCCTCACGCATGATACCGGTTTCTGGGTTGGGAATAAATGGTTACAGAATCCGCATTGCGGGGATTCCTGTGACAACTGCATAGGTGTGAAAAATCCTGATCAGAAGGATTCGGATAAAGATGACGTAGGGGATGCCTGCGACAACTGCCCAGCGGTTTTCAACCATAATCAGAAAGATACGGATAAAGACGGTGTCGGTGATGCCTGCGATTGCAATGACGGATTCAAAGGGCCCAATGAGGCCGGGATCGATTGTGGCGGGAATTGCAATGTGCCGTGCGGGTTCATCTTGATTGAGGGGAGGCTCTTCTATGAGGAGGCCGATCCAATAACCAACTATCCAAAGTCCGGTGGATACAATAAGCCCAAAGGATTTAAACCTGCACGCTCGATTCGAGTCGAAATCATGGACATCTCCATCCCTGGTGCACCAATAATTTCATCCACCTATACCGATAAAGGTGGAAATTTTTCCTTTGTGATTCCGAGAAAAGCAGGCGAAAAGTGGCTTGTGAGATTCAATTCCGTAAACTACGCAGCAGATGTCCAGAGGGATCGGGACTTGTGTAATGAGTATGTCTGGTGGGAGAGTGATGCGTTCACCGTTCCACCATATGGCGACATCCATCTGGGTGATTTGAAGGTCGGGATCACCAGTGCAACCAACCAGGGTATCCATGGGTACTGGCAGGAACGCTATACAGGTATTTTTTGCGGTGAACATCGCCAGGATCTTGTCGAACGAAATTCAGCGTATTTCAACATCGCAGAAACCATTCTCCTCGAGAGGGAGTATGCCGATGAGCCTCTCAACCGGGATGATACCGATACCATCGACCAGGTCGATGTGGAATATCCTGACCCAACCATGAGTGGCAGTTCATGGACCAGTTCATTTTGGAATGAGATTTATCTCACACCGACAGATGAAAACGACAGAGACACCGGATTCGTGGATGAAACTATCTTCCACGAATATGCCCATCATCTCACGGCTCAGATCAGCACCAATGCTTTGCTGGCTTGGTCGCACAGTGCCTGTTTCAGATATTCCGGTTTAGATGAGGAATTTGCATGGTTTGAAGGGTTTGCTGAATACATGAGTGCATTCTTGACCAACAGGTACAAAACAGGAGATCATTTTGTTTCCCAGGAACGCCAGGAATATCGTGGAATTGAAGACCCTTATCTGTATAAATGCGAGGACGGCTATGGTGAAGGAGTGGAAGGGGTTGTCCTAGCAGTCCTCTGGGATTTAGCCGACGATCCGACGTACCAGGGGTATAGCGCTTCTGAAACATCATTTGACACGCTGTCCAATGAAAATGCAACCATATTCAGGATTTTCGATACTACACAGGATACCTCAGGCAGATATCCAACCCTTTGTGATTTCATCACCAGAGATAACGGGTGGAAAGACCGCTATAAAGGGGATCCAAGGGCAGACGCCATCGTTCCGATCCTCGAAAAATATCAAGTCGACTGTGGGTGATGGGAAATGAAAAAATTGGTACTTCTCACTATCGTTTCAATCGCGGGGATCCTCCTTATCGCAGGTCTTTTCTTCTGGTCAGTTTCTGCCGTTGAAAAAAACTCGGAATATGTGGATCGACTCCATCTCACAATGGATCCCGGATCCATTCCCGTATTGATGGAGATCATCAGGCAGAGTCCTGACAATGAAGTACGTGAAAGGGCGATGTATGTGCTCACGGACATTGCATTGAATGCCAATACCACGGAAGAAACCGCACAACTGCTCAAAGATATCGCGCTCTCAGAAGAGGACGATGACGTGAGGACCGCGGCATATACGAACCTTTACCACATCCGTTCCGTTTACCCTCCTGAATCGCGGGGCATGCTGGAGGTCCGGATACAGGGAAACCTTCGTGAAGGAAGCCGTGTTACTCTCATTGCAACCGTCTCATCGACCGTTGATGTGCAAAACGCGTTAACCGGTATTCAAAAGATTGCAGACAGGGAAACTCCGCATACTGACGGTATCACCCTGAACACCAGTCATCCCATGCCACTGAAAATATCCTTAAAGGCAGGAGTACCTCAGGAAATTCCCTTCTCCCTTGATATCCATACAAAAGGGCTCTATAAAATAGTCTATGTGCTGATGCTGCAATTCGACAGGATTGATTCGACGAGGGTAACAAAGGAAATCCTCATCGATGTCGGCAAGGATTCGGGGAAGTACAGTGTGGAAAATCCGGAATAAATTGATGGGTGGGGCTAGTATCGGGGATGAGGCAAAATATCATCCCCTCCCTCATTTCGGCAGGAGTTCCATCCAGTCCTTCGGCAGCTCTATCAGGTACATTTCAACCTCATCGGTACCTGTCCTCCCCCAGTTGGTGGTGAAGAGGATCCGCGTAAAATCCCGGTTCACGCTTGCCTGCGGTTCAGCCCAATAATCCTTTTCAACCCCCATGTTGTACACCGAGTGCGTGTGGGCGAGCCGTACCATCCGTCCATTGGGTTTTAATTCGATGGCAAACACCACATCGTCCATCCAGGTAAACGCCGTAGGATGACCGCCATTATAGGTGGAGACGACTGCCCAGCCAGGTCGTCTGAATGACTGCCCGGAGAAATGCAGACCGAGAGACGTATGGGAGAAATCAATGGGCGTAAGGGGCGTGATTGCCCCGGTCTCCAGGTCGATAAAGGAGATATCGTCCGTATCGGTATCCTGGTAGATCATCACCTCCCTGCCCTGCGTATCGAACGCAAAGTCGGAATGGCCGACGTTGCGCAGAAGCCCCCGGCCACCCTTCAGATCAGCATCATAGGCCATCAGCCCGCAGGGTTTCTCGTAGGTCCCCAGCGTGCCTCGTTCGCAATACTCGTGCTGGGCGACAAGGTACGTTCCCAGCGGGCTGATGGTCACGCTGTCAGGATCAGCTTTTACCACTCCCCGCATGTCACGCTGCGCGATGATCCGGTCCGCCTTCAGGTCATAGATGAGGAACGCCACCGGGTTCCAGGTCATGTCTTCCGCCATCAACCCCCAGTATCGCCCGTCCGCAGAAGGGCTCCCCTCATACCGTGTCCATACATTGGTGAGCTCCTGGCCGGGGAAATCCTTTGAGAAATCATGGGCCACCCTCTGCTCCCGTGTCCGGGTATTGTACGAGGCAAGGCGCGGGCCATCGATGAAATACATGAGTTCAGGGTCAAGGGCATCCCAGCGGGGGTCTGTCCCGACAGGAATTTTTTCGATCCGTGTGAATGTCCGTGCATCGTAGAGGTACCACGTTGCAGAGGTCCCCCGCACGAGAATCCGGGTTCCGTCAGCATTGAAGGATTCGACACGGGAATACTCATTCTTGAGCCCCGTCGATGTATCATCGGAACTGATGTCCCTGGTCCGGTCCGTCACCCGGATGAGGCAGGTGCCGAACACCGGGTCACGGAACGGGGTGCGCGGGTCGGGTTCCGCCATCTGCGGTGTCTGGTAGACATTCGTATCGATGAGAAACGCCGGCGGGTTTCCCGGGCAGGCGATCGACAATCCGCTCACCGTTGTCGGGTGAGGGACAGTCACAGTCGTTCCGGTCCCCAAATCTCCTGTCGGTGATGTGTCCTTTTGTGACAGGGAATTACATCCGCTAAAAAGTATGAGAATCAGGAAGAGGAGGAATAGGATGAAGACGGATCCTGTTCGCATGAGGCAGGATTCTTCTGACCAGCTTTATTATCGTTTGCATTCCTGGCGGTCAGGCGGTGTCTTTAAACAAGTGAACGTGTAACCCCTCTTCGTGGTGGGGATGAAGAGGTCATGGGAGACCCGGTCTGCAGCCCTTTCGACAACTCGCAGACAGGATGAGGCGCCTCGAAATTTGCCCGATGTTCATGAAAATCGTATGAGAACAAATGGGGTTCCGGAACCCACCTTTTCGATGCTGCTATAGGAATTTGAACCCCAGTCACGGGCGTGAGAGGCCCGCATGACTGGCTGATACCGGACCGTAGTGCGATTTCGGGCCTGAAGCTCCGTTAATCCATAGCCCGGGTATTTTCAGCGGTGGCAATTGCGTTCAGGGTTTCTTCCAGCACAGGCATCTCCTTTTCAAGCACATCCCGGACAATCTCCCAGTCGATACCGAAATACCGGTGCACAAGGACATCCCTCATCCCTGACATCTTCTCCCACGGGCACCTGGGATGCTGCGCCCGAAATCCCGGTGAGATCTGTTTGGCTGCCTCCCCTATGACTTCAAGGCTTCTCGCGACGGCACGGGAGAGTACGGGATCCGACCGGATTTCCTTCATATCCTTCTTCTGGGTAAGATCCCTGAGAAACGCGACCTCGCCACGGATGTGGCCGAGGAACACACTATCCTTCTTCACACCAGGCCACCTCGCGTTCGATGTACGGTCGCATGAGGGGACTCAGTCCTCCGACAGTAACAAGGTCGACCCGCCGACAGAACAGGACCTGGAGGTGGTCGCGAAGGGCGAGGAGGTTCTGGAGCGTTGCCTGGCCCTTCCTGAATTCCACCAGGATATCAATGTCGCTTTCCGGTCGCTCCTCTCCCCGGAGCACAGAACCAAAGAGCCCAATCTTTTTCACATGGAAGCGGTGCTTCAGGTCACCAACGTGGGTGGAGAGGATACCCGCCGGACCACCACTCCGTTTTCGCCTGGAAATCTGTACCATAACTGCGAACAATCCTTTCTTCTGACAGAGAATTCTGTTTGGGTTCATATTAATACTAATCTTACCCTCAGCCATCCTTCCACACGTTTTCCGGATAAAGAACTGCGAATGAATTGACGTACACGGACTGAAAAAAAAGAAAAAACAGGAACGATGCTGCCCGGAGGATGTGAACCCCTGTCGCTGGCGTGAGAGGCCCGCATGATTGGCCGGTCTCCACGATAGCAGCACTCTTCATAGGTAGTCCGGAGTGCCACATAAACGTAATAATGGCCTCCGTCTGTGGTTTGGCGGGCGGACTACCGGATCAGGTTCAGCCCCGGCCCTCTTCCAGGTCTTGGGCACCCATAACGTTCATCACCGCCCCGTTCCCATTTAAATGAAATGACCGGCCTCGAAGAGGAGATCCGGGCGATTGAAGAGGAGATCAGCTCCACCCCTTACAACAAGGCCACGTCCAAGCACATCGGGAGGCTGAAGGCCAAGCTCGCGAAGATCAAGGACGAGGCGGTCCAGCGGGCACTGAAGGCCGGGGGTGGAGGCGAGGGCTTCTCGGTGAAGAAAAGCGGGGATGCCACCGCGGTACTGGTAGGGTTTCCCTCGACGGGGAAGTCCACGCTCCTCAACACCCTCACGGGCACCGAGTCCGAGGTCGGGTCCTACGACTTCACCACGGTGACCGTGATCCCGGGGGCGCTGGAGCACCGGGGGGCAAAGATCCAGATCCTGGATATCCCGGGCATGATCGCGGGTGCCGCGATGGGGAAGGGGCGGGGCAAGGAGGTGATCTCCGTCGTCCGGGCTGCAGATATCATCGTGCTCCTCGTGGACGTCTGGAGCGAGAAGCACTACGACATCCTGATCCGGGAACTGGCCGATGCGGGTATCCGGATCAACCGGGAGAAGCCGGACATCACGATCAAGAAGACCGCCATCGGCGGGGTGCACGTCGGCTCCGTGGGCAAGATCGGGATGGACGACGACGAGATCCGGGCCATCATGGCCGAATACCGGCAGGTGAACGCCCACGTCCTGATCCGGGGCGGGGCCACCCAGGACGACCTGATCGATACGATGCTGGGGAACCGGATCTATGTCCCGGCCCTCATCGCCGTGAACAAGGTGGACCTGGTGGATGGCGAGACGATGGAGGCGATCCGGGAGGACCTCACGCAGCGGTTCGGGCACGAGCCCGTGATGATCTCGGCGGTCTCCGGCTACCATATGGAGGAGCTGAAGGACGCCATCTTCGACCACCTGGG